>Ga0306920_100000453_pt1 | contig 47677 bp, 41 predicted proteins | sample flu12Cox44000170_FD_204666 | JGI IMG/M metagenome (GOLD analysis project Ga0306920, IMG submission 204666) | Lab enrichment of tropical soil microbial communities from Luquillo Experimental Forest, Puerto Rico - flux4day.12C.oxic.44.000.170 (v2)... | ecosystem: Environmental > Terrestrial >... | reverse complement strand
CCGGGGTTCGCGACCCGCTGGAGCGGCATGGCCGCCGTCTACCTGGAAACGAACCACATGAGCACGGTCGATGATCCGAGCGGCAGCGTGCTGGTCGACGTGCCGCCACCGTGAGCAGCGGATACCTGGCAGCAGCCTCTGGCGACCACATCCGCCGCTTGACTTCGCCTAGCATGGTGATCATACTGGCCGTTTGGTGCCCGGGTCTCAGAGGAATGGTCTGCCGGGAGTACGGCAGGCGGTTCCTCCGTTTAATACGAGGACTTTATCCATGCAACGACTTCTCTGCGGCTTCGCGGCTTGGGGCCTTCTGATGAGTCTTACGGCACCGGCGAAGGCCCAATACAGCTTAATCACGCTCGAGATGCCCGGTGGGAGCGAAACTGCCGCCTATGGGATCAACGCTGCCGGCCAGATCGCGGGAGCTTACTACGATTTCACGAACCACGGCTTCCTGCGGGACGTGGACGGCAGCTACACCACGCTCGACCCGCCCGGATCGATCGGAACCGAAGCTCTTGGGATCAACGACTCCGGCCAGATTGTGGGCAGATACGGAGTCGACGTCTACGTCCACGGCTTCCTGCTCAGCGGGGGCGGCTACACCAGGCTCGACGTACCAGGCGCCATCGAAACCGGAGCTCGTGGGATCAACACTTCCGGCCAGATCGTGGGATGGTACTTTGACGCTGGCGGCACTCACGGCTTCCTCCTGGACGGAGATGGGACCTACACCACGATCGACGTGCCCGGCGCGACCTGGACCAATGCCTATGGGAGCAACGACGCCGGCCAGATCGTGGGCTATTACAGGGACGCGGCTGGCACACTCCACGGCTTCCTCGCCACCCCCGGGGGCTAAGGCCTAGTTTGGTACGGTTTCGAGCAGCGCCAGGATCGCCCGGCGGATGGCCTCGGGCCTTGCAAATGGCCGGCAAGCGTCTCGGCGGTGAAATTTCGCTCCCGCCGGCATTCGACAAATTTACTGGCCGCCTTTTTTGGCCAAATTTGGCTTATTTTCCGGTTTTTCTGTTGCACATTGCCGTGGCAACGCCGTCTTTACTCATCGACGGGGCAATTGTCGGCGAGACGTTCCGAGGGAGAACCTGCCGTCGGCGGTATCGCGGATTTTTCGTGCCTATTTATTGGGGTGAGCAAGCTGTTCGCATCAGAAAGGAAGTTGAAATAGGAAAAGGGCCGAAAAACTCGCGCGTGGGCCTCCTTGGTGAGATCGAAGTTTTGTTCAGTGCGCCCGGGGAATAACCCGCGGTTGAGAAACTATGGCACTCGATCCGGCGCTGGCCGGCGCGAAATGCGTTTTTTTGCTTGCTTTTGCCTCCGGCGTCGCTTACACTCTCACGCTACCGTGCCAACGGAGGCCGGTTATCCGATTTATCTTTTTGAGAGGTTCAGTATGTCTTGGTTTAGGCTCTTCGCAAAATCATGCGTCGGCCGCCGCCGTCCGCGGCCCTTGCACCTTGAACCGCTGGAAGCTCGCAGCGTCCCGGCGACCATTACGCCGACGACCTTCGCCGACGACGGCCTGGGCAGCGGCAGCTTGCGGGATGCCGTCCTGCAATTCAATGCCGATACCGGCACCGATGACGACACCATCCAGCTGTTGCCCGGCACCTACAGCCTGACCATTGTGAACCCCGGCGGGCGCCACGAAACGGCGGGGCTCACCGGCGACCTGAACCTGACGCAGACCAGCCACCGCTGGATCATCCACGGCGCTGGGCCAAGCACGATCATTGACGGCAGCCAGCTCCAGGATCGGGTGTTCCAGATCGTCAATCCGGGCACTCAGGTCGTCTTCCAGGACCTGGTCCTCCAGGGCGGTCTGGCCCAAGACGACGGCTCGGATGGCGCCCTGGCGGGAACCACCGATGCCCTGGGCGGCGGCATCCTCAACAACGGCGGCGATGTCACGCTCGACAATGTGGTGGTGCAGAACAACGTGGCACGGGGGGGCGACGTAGCCTCTTTGGGAGTGGCCGGTCACAATGCAAACGGGGGCGGAATCTACTCCGCGGGCGGGGCGCTGACCATTGCGGGGGCGACGCTCGGCAACAACCAGACGATCGGCGGCCGCGGCGGGGATCACACCGAAAGCTATAGCTATAATCATGCTGGTGACGGTGGGCGGGCCGCCGGTGCCGGCCTGTACGCCACTGGCGGCTCCTTGGACATATCCGACAGCATGGTCGCCAGCAACCGGGCCACTGGCGGCCGGGGGCGCGATGGCTCATACTACTTTTGCACCTTCGCCGGCTGTCATCACAACGGTGGCGCCGGTGGAGCGGCTCTGGGTGGCGGCCTTTACGTGAACGGGAGCGCCCTAACGATTTCGACAAGCGCCATCGGCTCCGACCAGGCAGCCGGGGGCGCCGACGGTGCCTACGGGTTCGATGGCAACGGTGGAGGAGGAGGGGGTTTGTACAACAGCGGCACGCTGACGGTCACGAGCAGCAACCTGTCCGGCAATACCAGTGACTCCGGCGGCGGCATCTACAACGACAGTTTGGGCACGCTGACGGTCAGCCGCACCACCGTGTCTGGCAACTCCGCTGGCGGGGGCGGCGGCATCCTCAACTTCGGCACGCTAACGGTCAGCAACAGCACCGTGTCTGGCAACTCCGCCGTCGATGGCGGCGCCATCCTGAACTACTCTTACTTCTCTTCTCCTGGCACACTGACGGTCAGCAACAGCACTCTGTCCGGCAACACCGCCAGCTATGACGGCGGCGGCATCTATAACAGCGGAACGCTCGTCTACCACAGCGGCACGCTGACGGTCAACAACAGCACCCTGTCCGGGAACTCAGCCTCAGCCACCGTCAGCTATGGCGGCGGCGGCGGCATCTACAACCTTAAAGGCACGCTAACGGTCAACAACAGCACCCTGTCCGGGAACTCAGCCACCTCGGGCCAAAGTGGCGGTATCTTTAACGATGATTACGGGTCCTTAGAACCCACGCTGACGAACGTTACGCTCACTGCCAACAGAGCCAGCAGCGGCGGCGGCTTGTACGATTCCGGGAGCCCGCTGCACCTGCACAACACGCTGATTGCCGGCAACTTCAGAGGCGCCAGCGGCACGACGCGCGACGACGTCTTCGGCGTCTTGGACTCAGACGGCGACTACAACCTGATCGGCGACGGCACCGGCATGACCGGCCTGAGTAACGGCGTCAACGGCAACCAGGTCGGCAGCGCCAGCAGCCCCATCGACCCGCTACTGGGCCCCTTGGACGACAACGGCGGCCCGACCCTCACGCACGCCCTGCTGCCGGGCAGCCCGGCCATCGATGCCGGCAACGACGCCTACGCCACGGACTGGGACCAGCGCGGTCCCGGTTTTCCCCGTATCTCCGGCCCACACATCGACATCGGCGCCTTTGAGCTTCAACAGGGCGGCGGTGGCTCGGGGGCGGGTGGTCGGAACATCGGCGGGAGCCAGGGCTCTGTCGTCGCGGCTTTTCTGCCTGGTGACGTCCTGCCAAGACTCGCCGGCCTCGAATCGTTTTCCATGGCCAGCACGCCTAAGACCGCGACTTCCAGCCTGGCGGAAAGCCGTCTCGCGCGGTCCGGGGCGGAATGGGAGTTCCTGGACTGGGTCGCTGCTACGCCGGCGCAAGTCGTTGATCGCCTCTTCGCTGTTCGAGCGGATCGCATGCGGGCCGAGGAGTGGGCGGATGACCTGGCGCTGGCGTAGTTGCAAGGCAAAGCATTACGAGCAGGCGCTGCAAGCGCTGTTCGGGCAGGCATTGTCGAGCCGGGGCTTCGCTGCACTTCGGCCCCGGCCGCCGGGTCGCCTGGGAGGACAGGTTCTCCCTTAGACGGTGGCCGATCTGGAGGGGGTGGCCTGGCGGCTGGTGGCGTGGTGCGGCCTGGAGTGGGAGCCAGCAGGCCTGGCCTTCCACCAAACGCGCCGCCCAGTGCGCACGGCCAGCGTCGCCGAGGGTGCGCGAGCCGATATACGGGCGGTCGGTCGCGCGCCGGAAGAATTATGAGAATGCCCTGGGTTCGCTGTTTGCACAGTTGTACCGGATGGTGAGTGGTGAGTGGTCGAGGTGGTTTGATTTTACCACTCAGCTGTCCGCGTACCTCTGGCGGGAAAGGCTAGGCAGCACTGTTTTAGGGATGGCTGTTTTAACTCATGATATCGGGAGCGTTTTCCATGGGATGGCCCAAATCTTGGTCGGCGAAGGCGGTCTTCTGGTCGTTGGCTTTTTCATTTGGCTCCGCGCGAAAGAAACGGCCTCACCGGACGCGGCTGCTGCTCGTACCTCTGGAGGATCGTTGTGTCCCGACGACCATCACGCCAACGACGTTCACGGACGGCGTATGGGGCAGCGGCAGCCTGCGCGACGCCGTGCTCCAGTTCAACGCGGATACCGGGACCGATGACGACATCATCCAGCTGCAGGACGGCACCTATGCGCTGACCATCCCGAACACCAGCTGGCACCAAAGTGGTGGCCTCGATGGGGACCTGTACCTGACCCAGACCAGCCACCGGTGGATCATCCAGGGGGCCGGGCTGTCCACGGTCATTGACGCCAGCGGGCTCCAGGACCGGGTGTTCCAAATCGTCAACCCCGGCACGCAGGTCGTTTTCCAGGACCTGGTCATCCAGGGCGGCCTGGCTCAAGACGACGGCACGCCCGGCGCCGGGCCCGGGACCACGGACGCCCTGGGCGGCGGCATCCTCAACAACGGCGGCAATGTCACGCTCGACGACGTGGTGGTGCAGAACAACGCGGCCCGGGGAGGGGACGCAGGCTCGTTAGGAGTGGCCGGTCACAATGCAAACGGGGGCGGGATTTACTCCACGGGCGGGGCTCTGACCCTTGCGGGGACCACGCTCGCCAACAACCAGGTCATGGGCGGCCGCGGCGGTGACCACAACGGCGACGCATCGGGCGGTGACGGCGGCTCGGCTGTTGGTGGCGGCCTGTACGCCACGGGCGGCTCCCTGGACATTTCTCTCAGCACCACTGGCAACAACCGCGCCACCGGTGGCCAGGGAGGTGATGGTTCTGTTACCAGCAGCTTTGGGAGAACCATCGTTGCAGGTGGGAACGGCGGAGCCGGCCAGGGAGCCGGCCTGTACGTTAACGGCGGCTCTCTGACGATTGCGGCCGGCGCCATCGCGACCAACCAGGCAACCGGAGGCGCCCGCGGTCTCGCCGGGCACAATGGCCGCGGTCAAGGAGGGGGCTTGTACAACGCGGGCACGCTCACGGTTAGCAGCAGCACCCTGTCCGGCAACACTGCCTACTTCTACGAGGGCGGCGGTATCTACAACGCAGGCATGCTGACGGTCAACACCAGCACCCTGTCCGGCAACACGGCCTATACCGGCGGCGGGATCCTCAACGAGGGCACGCTGACGGTCAGCAACAGCACGCTGGACAGCAACTTCGCCTCCCAATACGGCGGCGGCATCGAGAACTCAGCGGGCACGCTGACGGTCAGCAACAGCACCCTGTCCGGCAACTCCGGCAGCTTGCGAGGCGGCGGCATCGAGAATTTTGCGGGCACGATGGTTAGCGGCAGCACCCTGTCCGGTAACTCGGCCGTCTTCGGTGGCGGCATCGACAACGGCGGCATGCTGACGGTCACGGGCAGCACCCTGTCCGGCAACCATGGGAGCGCCATCTTAAACTTGGACCGTGGCACGCTGACGGTCACGGGCAGCACCCTGTCCGGCAACACGGCCAGTTACGGCGGCGGCATCGACAACTTCTTTGGCACGGCGACGGTCAGCAACAGCACCGTGTCCGGCAACACGGCCAACGACGATAGCAACGGGGGCGGCGGTATCTACAACGAGGGCACCCTGACGGTCACGGGCAGCACCCTGTCCGGCAACACGGCCGGTTACGGCGGCGGCATCTCCAACTTTGGGACGCTGACGATCAGCAACAGCACCCTGTCCGGTAACTTGGCCAACGACAGCTTCTTCGGCGGCGGCGGTATCTTCATCGATGGCACAACCCCCGTCTCGCTCACGAACGTCACCCTCACCGCCAACCGGGCGAACACCGGCGGCCATAGCGGCCGCGGCGGCGGCTTGTTCGTTATCTACGGCGGCTCCCCGGTCCTGCACAACACGCTGATCGGCGGCAATTTCAATGGCGCCACCGGCACGGCCCGCGACGACGTCTTCGGCCGCCTGGACCCGGGCGGCGACTACAACCTGATCGGCGACGGCACCGACATGACCGGCCTCAGCCACGGCGTCAACGGCAACCAGGTCGGCAGTGCCGACTCCCCCATCGACCCGCTGCTCGGCCCCCTGCAAAACAACGGCGGCCCGACTCTCACGCACGCCCTCTTGCCTGGCAGCCCGGCCATCGACGCCGGCAACAATGCCTACGCCACCGACTGGGACCAGCGGGGTCCCGGTTTTCCCCGCGTCTCCGGCCCACACATCGACATCGGCGCCTTTGAGTTCCAGCAGGATGGCGGCGGCGCTCGGGCGGGCGGCCGGGACACCAGTCGGAACCGAGGGTCTGTCGTCGCGGCTTATCTCTCCGGGGGCGTCCTGCCAAGACTCGCCGGACCTGAGTCGTTCCGCCTATCCGGCACAATTACCACCCCAACCTCCAACCCGGCGGAAAGCCGTGTCGCCCGTTCCGGGGTGGACCGGGAGTCCCCGGGCCGCGCCGCTGCTACACCGGCCCAAGTGGTCGATCGCCTCTTCGCCAGTCGGGCGGCTCGCGTGCAGGCAGGCGAGTTGGCGGATGACCTGACGCTGTTTTAGTGGCGAGGGAAAACGAGTTCACAGCCTTAATTGTTTCATTCTTACATCGGGAGGTTTTCCATGACCTGGCGGACATCTCGGTTGGCGAAAACCGTGTACGCATCATCTGTTTCTCTTTCTGGCTCGCGCCGGCAAAAACAGCGCTACCGGAGCCAGCTGCTGCTCGAACCCCTCGAGGGCCGCTGTGTCCCAACGACCATCACGCCGACCATCTTTGCCGACGGCGGCCTGGGCAGCGGTAGCCTGCGCGACGCCGTGCTCCAGTTCAATGCCGATACGGGGACCGGCGACGACATCGTCCAGCTGTTAGCAGGCACCTACGCCCTGACCATCCAGAACGTGGGCGGCCGTCATGAAACGGCCGGCCTGACGGGGGACCTGAACCTGACCCAGACCAGCCACCGCTGGATCATCCAGGGCGCCGGGTCAGCCACGATCATTGACGCCAGCCAACTCCAGGATCGGGTGTTCGATCTCGTCACGGCCGGCACGCAGGTGGTTTTCCGGGACCTGGTCCTCCAGGGCGGTCTGGCCCAAGACGACGGCTCGGATGGCGCCCTGGCGGGAACCACCGATGCCCTGGGGGGCGGCATTCTCAACAACGGCGGCGATGTCACGCTCGACAACGTGGTGGTCCAGAACAACGTGGCCCGGGGAGGCGACGTAGCGACTCTCACAGTGCCTGGTCACAACGCCAGCGGGGGAGGGCTCTACTCCGCGGACGGGGCGCTGACCCTTGCGGGGACCACGCTCGCGAACAACCAGGCCAGCGGCGGCCGCGGCGGTGACCACAACGGCAACGATTATGCCGGCAACGGTGGGTCGGCCAGCGCTGGCGGCCTCTACGCCACCGGCGGCTCCTTGGATATTTCCGACAGCATGGTCGCCAGCAACCGGGCCACCGGCGGCCGGGGCGGCGATGGCTCCGGTTCTTCCTTCCGCGAAAACGGGGGGCGCGGCGGAGCGGCTTCGGGTGGCGGCCTTTACGTGAACGGCAGCGCCCTCACGATTGCGACGAGCACCATCGCCACCAACCAGGGAACCGGGGGCGCCGGCGGTCTCGGCGGGTACGATGGCCGCGGTCTTGGAGGGGGCTTGTACAATGGGGGCAGGCTGACGGTCAACAACTGCACCCTGTCCGGCAATTCCATCACCGGCATAGACTACGACTTCGCCATCGACCCCTTCGGCGGCGGCGTCTATAACGCTGGCACGCTCACGGTCAGCAACAGCACCTTTTTCGCCAATTCCGGCGGGCATGGCGGCGCCATCTATAACTTTATGGGCACGCTGGCGGTCAGCAACAGTACCCTCTTCGGCAACTCCGCCACTGGTCGTTTCTTTGGCTTCGGCGGCGGCATCTACAACTACGAGGGCGGGGTGACGGTCAGCAACAGCACCCTTTCCGAGAACGTCGCTTTTCCGTACGACGGCGGCGGCATCGCCAACTATGGCACGCTGACCGTCAGCAACAGCACCCTGTCCGGCAACTCCGGCGATCTCGGCGGCGGCATCGCCAACGGCGGCACGCTGACTGTCAGCAACAGCACCCTGTCCGGCAACTCCGCCGAGGTCGGCGGCGGCATCGCCAACAGCGGCACGGTGACCGTCAGCAACAGCACCCTGTCCGGCAACTCCGCGCGTTTGAACGGCGGCGGCATCTACAACGACCGCACGCTGACGGTCAGCAACAGCACCCTGTCCGGCAATACCGCCAGAGCCGGCTACGGCTGCGGCTGCGGCGGCGGCGGCATTTATACCTATGGCCCGAATCCCGTTACGCTCACAAATGTCACTCTCACCGCCAATCGCGCGATCAACGGCGGCGGCTTGTATGTTTACCGAGTCCTCACTGCGGCCCCGGTGCTGCACAACACACTGATCGCCGGCAATTTCGGCGGCCCCAGCGGCACACTGCGCGACGACGTTTACGGCAGACTGGACCCGGTCGGCGACTACAACCTGATCGGTGACGGCACCGACATGACCGGCCTCCAGAACGGCGTCAATGGCAACCAGGTCGGCAACTCCGATGTCCCCATCGACCCGCTGCTGGGTCCGCTGCAAGACAACGGCGGCCCGACCCACACGCACGCCCTCTTGCCCGGCAGCCCGGCCATCGACGCCGGCAACAACGCCTACGCCACCGACTGGGACCAGCGCGGCCCCGGTTACCCGCGCATCGTGAACCGCATCATCGACATCGGGGCTTTCGAATACCAGGGCGGTGGTAGCCCCGGGCGGTCTTTGCCGCTCCATGCCAATTTAGTTGATCTCAATGTGGCCGCCCTGCTGTCCGTGGGGATCTCACGGGGCTGGGCTTCGGTCCCTGGCCTGAGCTTAGTTAATGCCCAACCCCGGGGTACATCGGCCGATCCGCAGATCGCCTTCGCGGATCGGCTTTTTGCCTCGTTCAATCAGGGAGATGCCGGGTTCATCGTGCCCCGGATAAAGCGCGTCGGTCCGATCGCCCGAGACGCCCAGGAACAGATCGCGATGTTGGAGATCATCCCTCCGGAGCCAGTCTCGTTCGAGACGCCGTTCCAGGGACCGCTGCCGAGGGAAACACTAGGGACACTTTACGTAGCGCCTTCTCTACGATCACGTTCCGGATAAAGGCAGTCCTGGCTGTAGACAAACTGAGTGATGGTGCAATCTGGTTCCCAAACTCACAGTGATTTGGGAAACGCGTTGTGCGAACCCCGTTTCGACACTCCATAAGGGAGCGTCGTTTGTGTGCCGGTTGGCGGTCCAATTCCATGCTTTTCATGCGGTCCGGAAGCGGAATTTTTTGTCTGCAAGTTGACATGAGATGGTTGGCCAGTGTTGACTCTTTCGCTTTCGGGATTGAGGGGTGTGCCAGCATATCGGAAACGAACTGTCGTAAGCACCGAATTTGTGACGGTTTGTGGAATGACATTCGTTTCCGAATTTTTTCCGGCTTCGAACATTGGCCGGCCATCCTTGCCGCGAGTGGAAACACGAGCATTTCGGGCGACATGGAGGTGTTCACAAGACGCCGGAAAAATGAGGACACTTGTCGACTGTCTTCGGCTGATGCGAGACCGATCTATAGTGCATGAAAGAATTTGCCGTGAAGATGACAGAAAAACCGAGAAAAGTGTCTGCGAGAGGCACAGGCGGCCAAAGGAGATTGGCCGACCGCCTGTGCCCTTGATTGTCGCCGACGTAGTTTGCATGCCACCCTGGTGGGTCTCCTATGCTTCCCCTCGAAACCGCTTGAACAAATTCGCCGTGATCCGCTGCACGCGCGGATCGGGTCCTTTCGGGTTGGCGCCGTGTGCGGAAGGGTGCAGGTACCCCGGCGGGGCGCTGAGACCATCCGACCACCAGATCGTCGCGGCGTTGAACACGTGATTGTCCTTGGGCCCGGGATACAGCGTGGCGGTATAAGTCCCGGTGACGCTGCGACTCTTGAGGTCTCCGCGTGCCACAATCTCCAGGCCGGGAATGTCGGCCGGGTCGCCATGCCACTCCCAGCCGACCAGACCCGGGATGCCGTCGCCGTTTTTCATGCCGGTCCCGGCAAAGAGCCAGTGCTTCTCCTGCACGCAAATCCAGTCCGCGCCGCCGGTAACCGGGAAGGTGCTTCGGGCGCCAATCAAGGCCGCCTCGTTCGGGCCGTTGTGCGCCAGCGCCCGGAGCTCCGGGAAACCACCTTTGACAGCCTGCTCCTGGATGGGACCGAACTGGCCGATTCGGCTAATAATGCGGTTCGGCACGCCGGCGCTGCTCGGTAGAAAGGGAATCACGCCGCAACACGTATTGCCGCTCAGAAACGCCACGTTCAGCCCGGCTCCGATCGCGGCCCGGACATTGTTGTACATCTCCAGCGACCAGTACTCATCGTGCCCGACCGACAACCACGCTCTGGCTCGGAGCAGTCCCTTGGGGTCCGCGTGCGTGTCCACGTTGCTGATATACGAAACGTCATAGCCTTCTTTCTCCATCCAGTAGGCAAGCGGGAATTCCCACAGCAGGAACTCTCCGGACCCCTGCGACAGCGGCGCATCCAAGATCTGGCAATACTTGCCATAGGGCCGATCCCAACTCACGCGGACTCGCGGTCCCCAGTACCACTGCTTCTTGCCGTCGTCGTAGAGCGACCACTGGCTCGGCCAGCGGTTGTAGGCCGACCAGGTCGTGTCGCTGCACTGGAAAAGGAAATCGCATGCCCGGTCATCCCGCACGATAAAGACTACATAACTCTGTAGCTTATCCTTCTCGGCGGTCAGCTTGCCGAGATAGACGCCGCTCGGCCAGTCTCCGGGAATCACAACTTTTGCGGCCGGCTCCCAGTGGCACTCGCGTAGCCTTTCTTCGCCCACTTCGGGGTCCGGCTGGACCTTGCCACGGAAGGGACCCAGTTGCAGCACGTGCCGGCCGCCCTTGCCCTGGTAATAGCCGAGCCGGTACAGGTCGATCGTGAACGGCGTCGGCGGATTGGTGCTGACCATGATCGCCAGCGTATCGCCGCGCCGAAGGCTGGTATGCGAGCAATAGCCCTCGATCCACGGACAGCGGTATTTCGTCTTCGGATCGATGCGCGTATTCTGCAGCAGCCAATTGGTAGTGCCGGGCTTCTCGTTTTCGGTGCGGATCAGCTCCCGCTGCCGCGGCTCGGGTTTCGCCCAGGCATCCACGACCGGGCCAACGGTGGCTGCCAGAGCCACACCGGCAGCACCCTTGAGCAAATCCCGGCGGTTCAGCGAAGAAAACGGTGGATCGGGTCGCTCGCTCATGGCCATGTCCCCTGAATATGTTCCTTGATAGATATACCTCGAATGAGATTATGTTATGGAATAACCAGGAGAGATCATGGCACAACAACCGGACCAAGTCGCAGAATTGAATCCCGACCAGCTCATGCAGATGGCGATGTCGTATACTTCGTCGCGCGTTCTCAATGCGGCACTACAGCTCAACGTTTTCTCAATCATCGCGTCAGGCCGTTCGACCGCGGCCGCCATTGCCGGCGCCGCGAACGCATCCGAGCGCGGCATGCGCATGCTCCTCGATACCTTGACCGCCCTGCAACTCGTGACCAAGAGCACGGGGCAATATCACCTTACAGCGTCCGCCCTGAAGTATCTGGTCCGCGACAGCGCGGACTACATGGGTGCCATCATGGAAGATGACAGCCTGTTTGAGGCTTGGAGCAAATTGGTCGAATCGGTGCGCACCGGCAAGCCGCCGCGGCGCGTCGAGCGCCAGGCCGATGCGGAGAAGTTCTTCCCGATACTCATTCGCAGCCTGCACGTGCTGCACCGGGAACCGGCGCGCCGCGCGGCCCGCACCCTCACCGCGGGCGCTTCCCGCTCCGGCCTGCAAGTGGTCGATATTGCCTGCGGCTCGGGTGTTTGGGGCATCGCCCTCGCCGAGGCCCGCCCCGACGCTGCGGTAACGATGCAGGATTTCGCCGGTGTCCTGGAACATACACGCGGCTACGTCCAGCGCCACGGCATCGCCGACCGCTGCACCTATCTCCCCGGCGATTTGAAAGAAGTCGACTTCGGCTCGGAGCGCTACGATGTCGCCCTCCTGGGCAACATCATCCATTCCGAGGGCGAGCGCTCATCGCGTGACCTGTTGCGGCGACTCCACCGCGCCCTCCGGTCTGGCGGAAAATTGGCAATCATTGAAACGATCCCCAACGATGAGCGCACCGGGCCGCCGCGCTGTGTCCTTTTTGCCCTGACCATGCTGCTCAACACGGAATTCGGCGACACCTACACGCTCGCGGAATACACGGATTGGCTGACCGAGGCCGGCTTTGGCCGAGTTGCTACCGCCGACATCGGTTCGCATTCTCCGCTTGTGATCGGCTTCAAGCGTTGACATCATCCTTCGGTTGGTAGCCCATGACCCGGCGCGTATACCCGATATCCCAGCGCATCCCCGTGTTACGGGACATGCCGTTGACCACGACAAATCGTTCGCTCAAATTCGCAACCATGCACCGCTCCATAAGCTGGCAGAAATCGCGATTGGATAGCCACATCAGGCGAAACCAGGGTCCCCGTTCCATAGGAACGTCCTGCGCCCGGTTCTCCCCCGGCCGCACCCAGCCGATGCGCACCGCGATCACCGACAGGCCATGCGCTTCGGCGTAACACTTGCCCAGCCTTTCGCCAAATAACTTGGCCGCGGCATATGGCGTGCTATCCCGCATTTCACCTTCGACCACGTACCGTGTGCCCGGTCGTGGCGGAACATCCGTAGTCAATCGGGCTGGTTCGGCTTCGTCCTGGTAGCCGCCCATGACATGGTTGGACGAGGCGATTACCATGCGCTTGACGCCGCTCAAAACTGCGGCCTGAAATACGTTACCGACCGCATCGATATTCGGGCCGATCAAGTTCGGCCAGGTCTGGTGGGCGGTCGGGTCCGCGGCCAGGTGAACCACGACGTCGATTCCCCGAAACTGCTCCACCCAGGTCTTGTCCCACCGGCCGAGATCGGCCGGAACAATCGCGCCGTCTCCACGAGGGTTAATGTCGAGTAGCGTGAGCGCGTAGCGCCCTTCCAGGTGCCGTCTCAACTTGGACCCCAGGTTGCCTGCCGCGCCGGTGATGAGGATATTTTTGACGTCCATGCGTCCAATGTAGCTGAATTCGTGAGAATTCGAAATGCAACTCACGCGCTGCGGCGGAGGGAGGTTTCCGTTTGTTTTGAAGCGGAGCCGGCCGGCTCGCCTTCCGCTTGCCGTCTCTTCAGGGCATCGATTTCCGCCAGGCGGGGCAGCAGGCCCTGGCCATTCGCAATCTGAATCGCCAGTCCGGGGCGGGCGTTGGCTTCCAGGAGGAGCGGGCCTTGCTCCGCATCGATGACGATGTCCACGCCGATATATCCCAACCCCGCCGCTTCGGCAACTCGCCGGGACATGCGCAACACGTCCTGCCAGTGCGGCACGCGCACGCCAATCACCGGCATGCCGGTGTCCGGATGGCCCAAAACAAAGCGATTGTGCTGGACCGCATGGTGCGTCAGCCCGCTGGCCAGATCGATCCCGGCCCCGATGCCGCCCTGGTGCAAATTCGCCCGGCCGTTTGACGCGTTCGTCGGCAAACGCAGCATGGCCATCGCCGGCTCGTTGCGGTAAACGATCACGCGGATATCCGGTATTCCCCGGTAGGCAATCGGGTCGAATGCCGGATGTAATCGGACCCGCTGCTGTAAGAGCGCGCTGTCGGGTGTTCCTCCCAGGGAATACATGCCCGACAGGATATCGGCAAGATGCTGGCGAATCTGGTCGATGGTAATTCGTTGCCCGTTATGCCGCACGAATTGCGAGCCGTGCCGGCCCATCACCACCAGGATCCCTCGGCCCGCCGAGCCGCGATTGGGTTTAACGACAAAGTCCTCGTGATTTTCCAAGATATCCTTCACTCGTCGTAACATGGAAGGCGTGCGGATCTCTTCGTAAACAACCGGCGTGGGCACGCCGATTCTCCGGCACAGGCGATCCATGCGCAATTTATTGTCGACGAGAGGGTACAGCGCGCGCGGATTATGGTCGAGGATAAATGAGGCGTTGCGCTGATTCATGCCGAGAATCCCCAATTGCCGCAGGCGGCGCCAGGCTCTGAACAATCGGAACATCGGGGATTACTCCTTGCGTGAAGCTAAACGGGCTGCAAAAAATCCCGAAAACGGAATAGCTCCGAAAGGCGATAACCGGTATACCGTCCCAGAAGCAATTGCGCGGCCAGGATGACTCCGAGAGTTTCCGGAAATCGGAACATGTGATTGGCCACCGCCCGCAGGCTCAGCACGAGGGCGATGGTAATGGCGATTACCAGAGTTCCGACGAGAGTTCGGAAGGAAGAGGCCGTACAATCCTCCGTCTCCAGGGTCCAGAACCGTTCGATCATACCGGTCAAAATAACGATCGGAAACAACGCGACGACATGTGTGGGTATCAGCGTTGTGGCAAACGAATTAGCCACCACGATCGCCGCAATCAACATGATGATGACCAGCGTCAACAAAAAGCCGGTCCGCGGCAACTGCAACAGATGATAATGATCGAGGACCCGCCGCATCGCCCAGCCGACCAGGATAATAGCCACGAACACGCCGATGCCGGGCAAGCTGTGCCAATCGCGAAATGCCAGGCCTACCAGAGCCGGGGCAAACGTGCCGAAACTATTCAGGCCGATGACGTTGCGAAACAGGCACACGATCAAGGCCGCCACCGGCAACAGCAGCAAAAACTCCACGAGCCGCTGTTCGCCCGGCGGCAGCCTGTGGAAGGAAATGGCCAGAAACCCGCGGCGCAGCCAGGACATTCGCGAATTGTCCGCCGCCGGCGCCCGGGCTTTGCGCTCCACCAGAAAGGCGTAGTCCAGATCGCGGATATTTCGGCCGCGCACCATCGCCTGGTCCCCAAAACCAAAAATCAGGTAAGTTGCCGGCACTTTGCCGTAATGGTGATGAAACGGGCACATTGCCTGCCAGCGGTCATGAACCCAGGCTTCCACCCAATAATGCGCGAGTTGCTCCGGCCCCTTGGTCAACGTCAAACCCGTTACCAGCCGCGCGGGGATATTGCGATTCCGCAACAGGGCAACCAGCAATCGGCTCTTGCCGCCGGAATCCCCGGATTCATCCTTTAGACACTGCGCCGAACTAACGACGGGCACACCGATACTCGGCTCGTTTTGAATTTGCCGGTCCACGAAGCGAAACAAGGCTTCCGCCTGATCGGCGGGATCATCGCTTTCCTGGGTCAGCCGGCGTGCCAACTGGGAAATCTTTTCGCTATCCGATATTTTGTGGCCGGGGTCGGAGACCCCGGATATATCCTGGTTATCGGTGTCCAGGGTTCCCGGCCGCGGCGCACCATAGAGTGTTTTTGCCACGCGTGCCATGGCGGTGGTCGGCTGGTGAATATCCACGACAGCGTAGAATTCATAACGGGCTTGAACGGAACCCGAAGAAAATCCCGACCGCGGGTCCCAAATAACTTGGCGCCGGCCCGGATACCGGGAATCGATTGGCCTGCCTGCCATTTCGGTACTGCGAAACTTCTCTCCCTGGATGTGCTGGTGGCCGAAATCCAAAGGAGCCAATGTCAGCAATTTGCTGTCTTTCGATGTGCTGCTGCCCCGGACCAACAAGGTCACCTTCCATGTACCGGGCCGGTTGGGAACCTTGACCTCATCTCCCAAAAAATAGATCCTACCCGTTATCAAGCCCGCTGAAACGGCCACGAGTGCGGCCGCGGTAATCACGCTGAGTGTCGTCCGAGACATCACTTCCTTCCCTCACCACGCCTCACGCTCTTCATCATCCCAATTCACGTGAAACCGCAATTCCTGGCGATCTTTCGCGCGTGGAGCCGCCAGCAAATACCCGCTCTGGCGCGTGGGATCCCAGCAGAAAAGGTAATTGCTGGATGGCAGGCGGCTCGTTAGTTGCGGCACTTTTCCGGGCGGCCCCCTGGGCAGAGTAACTTCCACAAAAACCAGTGGCACGAGATGTTTGCCGATTACTTCGTTGCCGGCACCGAGAAGCCCGGCCAGGCGCTGATTCGGCAACATTTGCGCATAATATTTGACGGTCGAGGTCCTTTCGTAACGCGCCTCCGGTAAGGAAACTATGATCGTGTTGCCCTGGACACGGTGGCGAACCGCCGGCAAGGCGTCCGCCGGAGGTTTTGGGATCGGCAGCTTCAAGGTCGGATCACCCCACAGCGTGAACGCCCAGGCGGAGCGTAGATTTGCGCCGTTCATTCGGGCGCCGTTCGCCAGGCGTTTTTCCTTGAGAAGTGTATAAGCAAGCAAGAAATTCTTCGCTTGGCGCAGAGACCCGCCCAGGGATTGACCGTCATACAGCAGGCCGTCGAAGAACGCCAGTGAGAAAGCCCCGCCAGTGGCCGAGTAAATGCGCGTTGATGAGCCGACCACGGCCACGGCCCCGCGTTCCAGAAGCGGCCCGGCCTTGCTTTCCGTCAGGGCCAGGCAACTTTGCAAAAAAACCAGCGAGGGGCGCAGCGGCTCTTCCCATTTCGAAAATCCGTACTCGTTAATGAGTGTATTGTGATGGCCCTCCCATAAGAAAACATCGGCGTCCGGCAACAGGCGGCGCAAATCTTCTTTGTTGACTTCATTGCCGAACAGAGTTTTGGTTTGAAATCCGCGATTGGCCAGCTCCCGGGCCGTCGTTTGCGAAAACGTTTCCAAAAGCGGCAAGCCTTCCCCGGCATTGCTTGCTACCAGGGCCTGGCAAGTCGGTTTCGGCAAATTCCAGAGGCGCTGGCGGGCCAGCATCAGGGCTACAACTCCGACATCCTCATGAAACAGACGGCCGGTGGCAAAAGAAAACGGTTCCGTACCCCGCGGGGTCAAGGGTTCCATTTCGATTTCTGTATCTTTTCCGGCGATCGGGTTGGGCCGTGTCTCCATGGGAATGGCTTTTAAATCTGCCGCCAGAATCAGTGTGTCCGCCGTTTTCACGTCGGGGTTCTTCAATGCTGCTTTCACTAAAGCTGACACGTTGCCCCCCGCCGCGTTCGTCAACAAAAGCGCTGCCCGGCGTTGCACCGCAATCCAGGGCGCCAGGGTGGACATGCCGGCGATACCTTCAGCACTGTCCTCGGGATTGGCGACAACCAGGTTGTGAATCGTTCCTTCTTCCGCGAGTTTGCCAATACAGGCAGCAGCCACCGCTTCTTCATTCGCCAGGTAAACGATTTTCACACCGGGCAAAGCGGAACAAAGTCGGATGCTTTCTCCAAGCGCAAATACTCTTTTCGTGTGCCAACGTACTGCGGACTGGCGGATGGCGTCCGCTTCATTCGAATCGCCACGAACGACAACTAGGGGGACGCGCAAAACGCCTGCCAGGCAGGCCCCCTGGAGCAGCAGCCGACGAGGTTTGCACGGACACACCACGATGGCTTCCGCCTTGGGAAACAAATTCTGCCAAAATACCGAAGGCGGATCGGTATTCCAGGGCACAATGGGTGCCGTCGTCACGTTGAGCCGCTGTTCTAGTTCCGCGCGACTTTCCAGAAATGACCCTACCGGAATCAATTGGCGGCACCCGGAATCTTCCAGGAATGATTTCAGAAATTGTTTACTCTTCGGTGTGTCCAGGAGAACTAGGCCGGGATGATTACTGGCGGCGACATTCGCGGTGAATTGAATCAGATTCTCTTCGGAAAAGTTTGTCGCCAAGAAAACCGTATGTTCTGCCGCCGGATGGTTCGGTCCTGCCGACAGATAACTCGTAGGTGGCGCGCGAACTATCCGAGTCCGATCGGGCACCAGGCTGATACCCAATCCGATCACGAGCGCAAAGAGAAGTACCTTGGAGGTTGAATATGCCATGGGGAAAAATTCCGGCGATTAAAGCCGTGTTTCGGGTTCCGGAAGCCAAACACGGCAAGATTGCAGAAAGGACCGAATGAGCGATCCGCTTCGAAAGGCCATTATTGCGCCAAGACCCGAAAAATTACCATATTGATTCTTGGGGTTTCCCGTCTTGCCGAAACGCCTTATAATTCCGCTTTGCCATCAAGCAACCGTCAAACCGGGGCTTCGAAGCTCAGCCCCGGCCACGCGGTTGCCCCACGGCTTACGAGGATTTCCCATGCGACGGATCGCAATCATCAATCAAAAAGGCGGCGTCGGCAAAACCACAACGGCTGTAAACCTGGCGGCCGCATTGGTGGAAATCGGCCAGCGGGTGTGTGTTCTGGATCTGGACCCCCAAGCCCATGCCACGACTCACTTCGGCATTGAACCCGACGGCAAAGCGCCGTCCATGTACGATGTTCTTATCGATTCCCGCCCACTCGCCGAAGTGCGTTGTAAAGTCAGCGACAATCTCTGGGTGGCCGGGTCCGACATTGATCTGGCCGCCGCCGAGGTCGAATTGGCGGGGATTGTCGGCCGGGAAGTAATTCTTCGCGATCTCCTCCTCCAGGACGAAGGCGCATTCGACTTTGTGTTCATGGATTGTGCCCCGTCCCTGGGCGTTCTCACTCTGAATGCGCTGGCTGCCGCCAATGAGGTCTTTATCCCCTTGCAGCCGCACTTTTTGGCCTTGCACGGGATGGGCAAACTTCTGGAAACCACCGCTCTGGTTGCCAAAAGAATCAATCCGGCTCTCAAGGTTACCGGCATTGTGATCTGCATGTACGAGGCCAATACGCGGCTGGCTCAAGAGGTGGTCCAGGATCTTCAGGATTATTTGGACAAGGCCCGCGGCACGACCGCCCCGTGGGCCAAGGCGCGGATCTACGACACGCGCATTCGCCGCAATATTAAACTTGCCGAATGCCCCAGCTTTGGCCAATCGGTCTTTGCTTACGCGCGCACTTGCCACGGGGCTTTGGATTACATGGACCTGGCATGGGAAGTACTCGGTAAAAGTTCCACCGTCCTTTCCGCCCGGATGAAATTAAACGAACGCGGTGAGGCCAGTGTGATCAGCCGCGAAGATTAAGCCCGGCAACACTAACTTGGAAGTGCCCGCATCATGATTCGCGTCAGCGTTGCCAGCCCGCAGGAAATAGTCCCGATCGATCGCGCCCGGCTGCGCCATGTGGTCCGCACCGTGCTGGAAGGGGAGGGCACGACGGACGCCGAAATCAGCCTCGCATTTGTCGACGATCCCACCAGCCGCCGCCTGAACATGCAATATCTCCATCACAACGAACCCACCGATGTTCTGGGCTTTCCTCTCAGCGAGGGAAAAGCGGGCAAATTAAAAGCGGAACTGGTTATCGGAGCGGAAGTGGCCCAAGCCCAGGCCCGCGCGCGCAACCACGATGTGCAGGCGGAATTGGCCCTCTACATCATTCATGGTTTATTGCATTTTTGCGGATATGATGACAACGACAGCCGCGGGACTGCCGCCATGCGCGCACGCGAACGCCATTACCTGCGACGATTGGACTTGCCTGACATCGCACCGGAGTAATCTTCCCCCCTCATGTATGTTTTCCTGTTCGATATTGACGGCACCTTGATTTCCAGCGGCGGCGCCGGCAAGGCGGCCATGGAGTCCGCTTTGCAAATGGAATTCGGTCTGGCGAAGATTCAGCACAATGTTCCTTTCAGCGGCCGTACCGATCTTGCCATCGGCATGGAATTGCTGCGGGTCCACGGCTTTGCCGGCACCGATCACAACTGGCTCCGGTTGCGCTCTACCTATCTGAACCATTTGCCGGCAAGTCTGGCCCGGCATCAGGGGCGCATTCTCCCGGGCATCGCTTCTTTACTGGAAAATCTTGCTGGCCGACAAAACGCCGTATCAGGGTTATTGACCGGGAATATCCGCGAAGGCGCCCACTTGAAACTAGGCCACTACAAGTTGTTCCACTACTTTTCGGTCGGGGGCTACGGTGACCGCCACATGGATCGCAACGATGTGGCTCACGAAGCCCTGCAAGCTGTCCAACACCGACTCGGCAACCGGGTCACTCCGGACAGAATCTGGATTGTCGGTGACACTCCGCTGGACATCCGCTGCGCGCGTGCCATCCGGGCCAAAGTCGCTGCCGTTGCTACCGGCTGGCATCCCCTAGACGAATTGGCCGCCGAAAAACCGGATCTGCTCTTTCCCGATCTTTCCAATGCCGATGCATTGTTGCGACTGATCGCGTGAATCCTTTTAGGACAAATTTTCAATCTGTCCGGTCAGGCTGAAAGCCTAACCTACAGTTGAATCCCGCACGGACCGGCTCCGAAGGTAAAGGTAAATTACCAATGCGGCCGAAATCGCTGTAATACCCTCGATTCGTAAAACCGCGGGCTCTCCCCATAGGTCGGCGAGGGGGCCAAACAGAAGGTTGCCCAGGGGAACCGTTCCGCTCAATACCATCGCCCAGATTCCCATAATTCGCCCGCGGTTGTGGGCCGCAGCGCTCAATTGCACGATGGATTGCCCCGTGGCGAGAAAAAGGATCAGCCCGAAACCGATCAGGGCACAGCTCAGAATGGCCAGCAGAAGATTCGGCACGACCGATAATGCGATCAGGGCGCTACTCACAACTCCCACCCCGATGCCGAGAAATTGCTTTTGCCGGGCTATCGAACCAAACGTCGCTACCGTCAACGCCGCTGCCAAGGCCCCAAAGCCGATCCCGCTGACCATCCAACCGTATCCCGCGGCATTTTCCGCCAGAGTCCGCTTGGCAAGAGCTGGCAACAGGGATTGGGTAGGCCAACCGCAAAAGCCGATGATTCCCGCCAGCAGGATCAACAACGCCAGCGCAGGCCGATCCGCCAGGTACCGAAATCCATCCCATAACGAGCCTTTGCCTCCCGGCGATACCGGGGGCATGCCGATGGCATCCATCCGTTTCAGCGCCCAGAGCACGGCAACGTAACTGACGGCATTGAGCACAAAGCACGTCTCCGGCCCCCAGCTCTTCAACAGCCAGCCGGCCACCGCCGGTCCCAGTGCCCGCGCAACATTAAAAAATACGGAATTGAGTGCCACGGCATTGATCAAATCCTCCCGGCCCACCATGTCCATCACGAATGCCAGGCGCGCGGGAAAATCGACGGCTTGAATCAGGCCGCCGGCCGTCGTAATCGCCAGAATTTGCCACAACGCCACCGACCCGCTGTATACGAGCGCGGCCAACATCAAGGCCAGCAACAACAAGAACCCCTGAGTCACGAGCAACAGCGATCTTTTCGGCCACAGGTCGGCCAAAGAACCTCCCCAGGGACCCAAAAGAAACGTGGGCAGAATTTGCGATGCCGACACGAGCGAAGGCCAAAGCGATTCGTGGGTTTGTTCATAGGTTAGCCATGCCAGGGCGGTTACCTGCACCCATGAACCCGTAAGCGAAATGAGTTGACCGCAAAAGTACAAGCGATAATTCCGGTGCCGCAGAGACCGAAACGTGTCCGCAACCTCTTTCATCATAATGACTAACGACTCCGCACGAATGCCTCTGCAGTATTCTCGCAAATGCCGCGCAAGTTAATCTGTCGGCGGCGTTTGTTGGCAGACGGAGAAGACGGCGGAACGATTCCGAGGACGATTGCCGGATTTGGTTTGCTGAGCTTTGGCGCCGGGCGGCCGGGAAAACTGAATACGCTTTGGGTTGCGTATCGGTCCATGCCTCGGAGCCTCCCTGCCGCTTTGGTCACACGAGTATCCGCAGAACGACTTCGGCAATCTTCCCTTCCCCTTTTCGAAAAACCCAAAAAAACCAAGCCCCCGGCAAGGTTTCCGGGGGCTGGTCAGGAAAGCGGAAAGGTCATTCAACCAGGCACCAACTCTTCCCCAATCGGAGAGCACCCGGCGGCGGTCGCCGGGTGTTCTTCATTTTCGCGCCGGGGGATTCGGGATGGCGGCCTTCGGTTCGTTGTGAACAATTTTGGCCCATTTCTCGATCGACCAGTGCACGTCGTTATCCTGGTCATGGCATTTCTGGCAGCTCAAATCCAGGAGGAGTTCGCGCCGCTTGGCGGCTTCCGGCGTTTCCTTCTCAGGAGTCTTGTACGGATTCATCAATGCCAGGAGAGCCTTTTGCTCTTTACTTTCACTCGCCCATTTGGCGTGCAGGCTTCCGGGTCCGTGGCAACTCTCACACCCTACCTGTTTCAAATTCGGCTTGCCGGTTTCCTCCTTGTAACCGCTGTTGTACCCAAAACCGGTGACATGGCAGGCGACGCATTCCCCGTCGTATTGCCGAAGTGACGGGCGGGCGGCTTTCTCCAGGGACTCATATGCATGAGAATGTGTCGAGTTTTTCCAGACTTTGTAGGCATGTTCGTGGCATTTGTAGCATTTTTCCGACCCGACATAGACGGCATCCTTGAACGCGAGTTCCCGCTGGATCGGATGCGCAGACTTGGGATACTGTGCCAGGTAATTATCCGCCTTTACTTTTTTGGCGTACTCTTCCATCAAGGCATGGACGGGATTGGAAGCATCTTTCCCCTCGGGGGTTTCATATTCCGGAGTCAGCAAGACCAGCTGGTAGTATAATTCGATCGGGGAATCCGGCGTGCCAGTCCGAAAAACTCCCACGGTTCCCAGGAAGCGCCCCTTGTGACCCACGGTGACAATCAGGGTTCTGCCCACTTCCTCGGGGGTGCCGGGCGGATCTTGCTCCGGCGACAAACACAAAATCACATGAAATTGGGGGTACTGCCTGGCACATTTCTTGGCTTCTGCAATCATCCCTTGAAACAACAGCACCAGCACTTCCGGTTTCTTGGCTTGCAAATCTTTTAGCGTCGCCAGCAAGTTCGTCTCGACATCTTCAAACTTCACACTCGGATCATTGACTTCGCGGCCCACATTGGGATGGACCACTCCTACGACGCCGACTTTCGGTGCTCCCTGCCGGGCAACGACTTCGAAGGATTTGACCATGGTGGGAAAGTTCTCTTCCTTTTTGAGGAGATTGGCGGCCAAAACGCGCGGCAGCGGATTGTTCAGCGTATATTCGCTCAATGCATCGATGAGCGGCATGGCCATTTCATTCCGGCCAATGGCCACCGCTGCGTACTCCATGGTTTTTAGCGCCGTCATCATGGTTGTGTATTTGAGAAGAGTTTGCGGTCCGGATTTCTGGGCAACATCGCCAAGGTCCAGAGCAACCACCGGCCAGTTCCTTCCCTTGACCAGGCTCTGGATAAAGTTGTAACGGCGCGCCAGCCCGCCGTGCTGCGGGCTGGAACAGCCACAGGGTTGTAAATAACTGAAGGTTTCGCCGGAGAGGACCAAGACCAGATCGGGTTGCTTGTTCTTGGGCCAATTTTGAAACAGGCGCGCGGCGGATTTGCTGTTACCTGCTCCGTCTACTTTTGCTCCTTGAGGCCCTATGAACAAATGGTACATCCAGAAACCGGTGGCCGATAAGCTCATGATCGCCAGCGCCACGGCCGCCGTCTTGAAAGCCTGACCGCGATAAGGAATGGGGAATCCTATCATATTCTCTCCTCCGCTTGCCTCATCGCTGTCACCGCCGATGCCTTCCTTGACCATCATGCACTTCCTTTTTCCATTCTTAATTACTGGTTGCCGTGCCCCGTACCGGAATGCGAATCATTCGATAAGATTGGCCCTGAGAGGACAGGATGATTTCGCTGTCTCGGGCCAGCGGGCCGGCCGCGCGGCCGGGAGGAACGGTAACTAGCAAATCCCAGCGCTGACCGACGTCTCCGGTTTCCCTTTGCTTCGCCTGAAGATGCACTAGTAGGTAATCCGGCTTCTTAGATTTCACCTGTAACACCACACCGGTCAAATTGGTTACTATTGGGACAGTCACCGAAGTTCCCCGCCGGGCGCTGAAGGTCTTCAATATGACCCGATGTTGATCATCTTCCGTTCCTATCTTAAAGTCCCCCCGGACGATCCCCTGAACATTTATCGTCAAGGACGGGAAATCTTCTTGATCGGTAGTAAGAACGACTTTCCTCATGAACGGTCCCATGGCCATTTGCGGCCCACCGGGTAACCGCTCCTCCACCTTCACCCGGACTTGGTACATGCACAAAACCTCGGTAGGCGTGGGCTGGGTGGTTTTGCTCAAATTTGCGTTTAGCGTGGTGATCCACTTTTTCAATTCCTCGCCTGTCAGCAGGGCGAATGAGCAGTGAAAGCAAGGATCTTCTGTTTCTTCCCGGGCTGTTTTAATCCGAAACTTGGGCCGCGTTGAAGACCAGCACAGGCAGGTGAATTCGTATGATTGCGCTGGTTCCAGTGTAAACGCGGCTTCCGTTTCCGGGAAAACCTGGATCGGTGGAACGATCGTCACGGGCACTTCCAAAGTGGCAACCGGGTTGCGTGTCTTGGTTTGTCCTGCAAGCTGTCCCCACACATTGGCGCCCAATCTCTGCCCGCCTGGTTTTTCGCCCCGCCAGCTGAGACGCACGATTCCGGTCGTCTTGGCCGGTACCTTCATCAGCGAGGTATCGTCTTTGTCCAACAACTTCTGCCAGCGCTCGGACTGACTCAAGAAATTTTTACCGTCCTGGTCCAATGTCGCAGCAATGCCGGCCAGACTATGCAGCGCGCTCGCCGATGCATCCAGTACTACAGTGGGTGCGGAAAATGCCATCTTCTTGCGAAGCAGTTGCTCTTCCTCCGGGGTCAGAACGAACGCATCGACATGGGCGCAGGTGCAACTTTTTTTATCCAGACCAATTTCCACCGCAAAATCATTCGGATTCTGAAACCAGAAATCGTAATGCCCCTGGCCGTTTATTTCGCATTCCCTCGTACCCGGAGCGACTTTTTCATTGAAATCGAGCCGGGTTTCAATCGCCGGAGCGTTAACGCCGTCGTCAGTGCTATCCTGTTTGCTGGAAAACCAATTTCGAACAAAGGTGATGCCGCCGACCAGTACAACGATCGCCACAATCAACACAAATATTTGGGTTTGCGATTTCATCGAAGCGCCTGGGTTTTTTGGACTTCCGATTGCCTTCTATTTTCCCCGTCTTCGCAACACATCCCGAATCCGTGCCGCCGCCTCATATTCTTCATTGGCAACGGCTTTTTGCAGCTGTTCCAGCAGCGTGGCCTCGATGCCATGGGTTTTTCGCAGCGACTGTTCCAGTTTCCGGAGTTGTTGCACCATGGGGTTTTCATCGAATTGCTCTTCCAGGTCATGGGCGGAGAAGAAGTTCCGCAATTGTTCCAGGCCCGCAAGGGTTTCATCGATGGCCCGTTCCGGTTCTTCCTTTTCCACAAAATGGGCCGCCGCTGCCTGGGTGCGCTGGAATACCACGAATCCGCGATATTGTTCATGGGCCCGCGTATATTCTTCGCCGGGTGAATGATCGCGGACGAAATCCATAAAGGCCAGAGTGTGATCCGAATCGGCAACCGCCTGGGAATAATTGCGCAGCGCCAGCCAGCACATCCGGCGATGGTAAAACTGAATGAATTCCCGGTCGGCTTCCATGCATTGTTCTTCGCTTAGAACGAACTGCTGGCCGGTTCTTTCGGCAAGCGCGGACTGGTGCCGCAGGTAGGCAAAGAAGGTCGGAAAACCATGGGGCCGGTTGCCGTCGGGCCTGCCGGTAATTTCGATTTGCAACAATCCTAGATCGACGCGGAGCTGAATCACCTGCCGTCCATCTCCGGCCTGGACCATCCGGGCCTGAACCACGCCCGGCTTGAACTCCCATCCCTGCAACGCCGAATCAATATCTTGCCTCATATCCGCCACCTGGGCACTGAGCTAATAACCAAGAACAAATAACGAATCTTCTCCACCTTGCCACATTGGCCGGAGCCTCGTCCTTCACACTCCCTTTCTTATATTCTACTCTTCATTCCTTGGCTTTTTTCTCGCTACGAGAAGGTTTTTTCGGCGCTTTTCCATCTGCGAGCACCGGCCCGGCTGCGACCAAAACCATCCGCGCGGGGTCCAGGTACTTTTGTGCGACCGCCTGCACATCCGCCACGGTCACGGCGGCTACCATTTTCCGATATTGCACGAAATAATCCAACCCTAATTGGTAGCGATCAATTGTCAACAACTGCGATGCAACTCGCTCATTCGAAGTGAATTGAAAAGGCAAGCTCCCCAGCAGGTATTTCTTGGCATCCTCCACCTCTTCCGCCCGGGCAGGTTCCGCTCGGATGCGCTCTAATTCTTCCAAAAACATCGCCTTGACCCTGGCAAAATTCTTCGGATCCGTTCCGATATAACACGTAAATAATCCCGGCTCCTCGGTCGCCGAAGAAGTAATGTTTGCGCTCACGGTGTACGCCAGCCCCTCCCGGTCCCGCAACCGGGCGGACAGACGATCGGTAAAGCCGGGTCCCGTACCCAAAACGTAATCCATCACCAGGAGTTTGAAGTAATCCGGGTTGTTGCGGCGGATGCCGGGATGTCCCATGTAAAAATGGAGCTGCACAGCTTCCGGCATCGGCAAAATCTTTTCCATGAACCGGGCCGGTTTGGCCACGGCGGGCGGCTTCGGATCAGGAGTTTCCCCTTTTTTCCAGCTCGCGGTAAAGCGCTTCACCTCTTCAATCACTTGATCCGAGTCAAAATCTCCTACGATGGCAACCCGCGTGTTGTTCGGGACGAACAGTTGCCGGTGAAAGGCGGCGCAATTCTCGGCCGTCAGAGTGGCAACGGTTTTCTTCCTGCCCAATGCCGGCCTGCCAAAAGGATGGTTTGCATATACCAATTCATCGAATACCCGGGCAGCATTGGAATCCGCTTGCCGTTCCGCGTCGTCGATCTGCGAAAGCAAGCGAAACAGCTCCCGGCTAAACGCCCCCTTGGGAAAATTGGCCTGAGCCAGACACTCGAAGAAAAGACTCAGACCCAGAGTCCGGTCCGGCGCCAGGACCTTCACGGTCCCGCCGGAGGCGGAGAAGGACATGACGCCGCCGACATTCTCAATCAGCTCGGCGATTTCCGGCCCGGAGCGCCTTGCGGTCCCTTCATCCAGCAGCCGGCCGACCAGGGTAGCGATTCCCGCTTGGTCGTCTTTTTCCACCAACCGGACGTTTTGGACATAGGCAGTCGCCACAACGATGGGCAACCGATGATTTTCCAGCAACAAAAGGGTCAGGCCGTTGTCCAGCGTGATTTTCTTGGCATCTCGCAAACTAAACGCGTCGCTGCCGCCGCCGGCATCGCGGTCGGTCCGTGCGCACCCCTTCAGGCCCTGGTTCCCAAACTGAGTTTGGGAACCAGACTCAGGGCGTGCCGCGCCTGGCCCCTGATCTCTCCCTTGCGGGGGAACCGACCAGACGACTACACTTCGGTCGGCTTGCAGGAATTTCTTTGCGGCATCCTGGACATCCCGCGCGGTAACAGCGGCAATTCGGGGCAAATAGTCCCTGAGAAATTCGAGATCGTTGGTGGTCACTCCCCGGGCAATGCTGTCCGCGAGTCCATGGACGGTTTCCCGCCCGAAAACGGCACCCGCCAGAATCCCTTGCTTAGCCCGCTTCAATTCTGTGTCGTTCACCGGCACATCGGCAAGCCGCTTGAGCTCCGCCAGGACAAGTTCCTGGGCCCTTTTGCGGTCCTTGCCTTTGAGCATTTCCACTTGAATGCTGAACCAACCGGGGTAACGGCCGGTGCTGTTGGAGCAATCGACGGAACCGGCGATTTCTTCCCCCTCCACCAATTTCTTGTACAACCGGCTGGTCTTGCCGCCGCTCAGCAACGCCTGAACCACTTCCAGGCCATAATAGCCTGCATCCCCGGTGCGTACGGTGTTGAAGCCCATAACCATCCGCGCCACTTCGAATTTGCATGGTATCTCTTTTTCCACGGGTTCTCGGCGCTCCGGCTCCCGAGCTGCCTTCCGCTCCGGTAATTTCCCTCGAGGAATGGGACCGAACAATTCCTGGATCCGCGCCAATGCCTTGTCCGGATCGAATCCGCCGCACACTACGACCACGGCATTGTTGGGATAGTACCATTTGTTGTAATGGGCCTTGATGACTTCGGCGGTGGCAGCGCGGACGTGCTGCCGTTCGCCGATCACCGGATGGCCATACGGATGAGTTGGGCCGAACAGGAGGGGCAGAATCGCCTTTTGCTCCAGGTCCCACGGCATGTCCTCATTGCGCTGCAACTCTTCAATCACCGCCCCTTTTTCTTGCTCGAATTCATGCTTGACGTCGATCTGCAGGTTCCGCATCCGGTCGGCTTCGATCTTCAGAGCATCTTCCCAGCGGTCGGCAGCAAAATCGAAGTGATAGTTGGTTAAATCCTCGGACGTATACGCGTTGTTGGCGCCGCCGTTGCGGAGCGTCAGCCGATCAATATCTCCCGGCATGATGGTTTTTGTCCCTTTGAACATGAGATGTTCCAGGTAATGCGACAGGCCGGTATTATCCAGGTCCTCATCGGCCGACCCGACCTTGTAGGTCACCATGGTTGTCACCACCGGCGCGTGGGGCACCGGCTTCAGGAAAACGCGCAAGCCGTTGGGCAGCTCGGCCGTCCGGATATTATCGTAGAAGGCAGCCGCGGCCTGCAGGGCAAGGTTGCTGCCATCCTTTGGCTGGGCCGGCGTCTCCGCTCTGATCCCAGTTTGGATTGCCATGACTCCCCAGCATGCAATAACCAAAATACGCTTGGGGCGTGATGCGTGGCGCGGGGGGGGTGGACCGAGGCGCGAATCCAACAACGCCGTACCCTCCACGCCCCACGCTCCACGCTCCACGTTTCCATGCGAACTATTTCTCATATTTCCTTTCCCGATCATTTTGGTTGCCAAATACTGGCCGCAATATAGCGTTCCGACCCAGTTTTCTTGTCCCAGAAGTAGTACACCGTCACGACCATCCCATCCGGCCGTTGAACACTGCGGGGATAGCCGATATCGCGATTGCCTCCATCATTCCGCAGGACATTTTCCGGACTCCAGCTTCGACCATGGTCCGCGGATAGCTTCGCGGCAATGCGGTAGGGAGCAGCGCGGACCCCGTAAGTTAAGCATAACCGGCCGTCGGCCAGCTTGATAAGGTGAGGCGGATTTCCCTCGCCGGTATCCGTGACCGGCTCGCCGCGAAACGACCAGGACTTGCCGTCATCCGAACTGACCCATGACTCAATCCAGCTCTTCCGTTCTTGACCGCTGTTCGCATAGCAACGGATCGTTGTCAGCAAATTCGATGGCGACAGCCGAACCGTGGACGGCATGATGGAATATCCGGCCGGTTCCGGTCCGATGAACGAGAGGAAGCTCCAGGTCTTGCCTCCATCCCGGGTCCGCGCAGCCAGCACGCGTCCTTCGCGGTTGTTGCTTTTCGATGCCGTGAGGAACAGCGTGCAGTCCCGGCGGCCGTTCACGATGTAGTCAGTACGCGCGGCGATGCCCGGTTGGTCGAAAAGCGGCAGCTTGAACGGTCCCTGCCAGGTGCGGCCTCGATCATACGAATAATAAAATCGTGACACCCCCGTGTTGGTACCGGCCATGCGGCAGGTCATCGCGAAATGCGGATGGGTGAAATCGATGTCGCCCGGACAATCCACGGGCTCGGCTTCCCGGACACCGGGAGGAAGGGCGCCGTGGCGCATTCCGGCCGTGCCGATCAATACGCCCTTGGCCGCCGGGTTTTCAATTGCCCAGGTTTCGCCGCTGTCTCTGCTTCGCGCCAGCAAATGTTCTTCGGGTTTCTCCCGGTCGATGGCATGGTGCAAGGGCCCCAGATCCTTGTAGTAGCCGGCGCTGAAGCCGACGAGGATTTCGTTGCCCCAGCACCAGATGCCGTGATTGGCGGGCCAGCCGCCAAACCGCCCGGGTTGGTGATAAATCTTGACGTGCTTGACGTTTTCCACAACCCGGGCGCTGGACCTCTCGCGGAGCGAGAGGGCTACGTCGGCAGCCCCAGCATTGACGATCAGCATTAACAGGGCAAGTCCTGATGTAATCGATCTGCACATTGCGGTCCTTCTCAAGACAGGCCGTTTCTCAAGTGTTTTCCAATGGAAGGATATCGTAAATTTCCGTCCCGTAATCTTCCAACCAAAAAGCTCCGATCAATTCACTCTTGCTCAGATCATCGGCATTGCGGCGATACATCACTACGCCACACAAACCGGTTAACAAACCGGAGTCCTGAGGGTTTTCAACCACTTTTCCCAGCGATTTCGAACTGGCTCTTCCTCTGGAAACGCCCACCCAGATGTATTCGCCGCTCACGCACAACCCGCGCGTGTACCCCACGCCGATTTCCAAGTCTTGGCCATCCGGTTTTCCCACGGACATGTGGCGCGAGCGGCAAAAATAAAATCCATCATCGGCAACCAACAATGAATGTGGGTGCATCAGCGCTTCGCAAAGACAAGTTCCGGTAGTGAGGTTTTGTAGAAAGCCGGCATCGGCGGATGACCAGGAATCCCCTTTCTTTTTTCCGAAAGCCGTGGCGTAAAGATTGCCCTCGTGCCATGCCAGGGAATTCAGATGAATGGAGTCTTTTCCTTCGTGGTTTGCGCGCCAAAAAATTCGCTCCTCAGAATCCGGGGCAAATTCCACGATCGCGTCATTGCCGGTTGACACCAGGTAAATCTTGTCTTCAAACACCGCCAGCGAACGGGCATCCTTCACCCGAGTCAGGGTCCAGACATTTTCGACTTGATATTCGCGCGATAATTGCAACAGGGTGGTCGGCTCAGTTTGCAGGGCGGCCAGGAAGCCTTCCCGGTATGGGCACAAACCGCTAAACCCGAGTGGTGGTGGGACGCGGGAGTCGTCCAGAAAAATGGGGGTTATTTCTTCGCTTACGGTATCCACTTCCAGAAGAAAAGGCGGACCAATCGGTTCGACGATCTTATTGCAAAGACTGACGAGCAATTTCATTTGCCGCCTATTCTCCAGTTCAGCATACCTGTACCTCTTTTAATCGCAGTATATTAAAAAACAGTGAAAAACCTTAGCCCGCGGCGCCAGCGAGGGCCCTTGCTGGCGCCACGGGCTAAGGTGTTGCAGGAAAGCGCACGGCCATTTAGTAGCCCTCTCGCTCCGCGAGAGGCCCGCAGTGGAATTCGCCTCTATCGCTGCCAGGCAAACCGATCTTTGCTATACTATCAGTCACGCCGGAAAAGGGCCAAAAACTCGGCTCGCGCACCATCAACTTCACCCGTTTGAACGGAGGATTCTCGCATGAATCGACGCATTACCCGCCGCCAGGCACTGGCTGCCGGGGTCGCCTCGCTCGGCTACTTCTACACCGCCCCGGCGTTCGCCGCCGCCGCAATCGGCGGCGCCAACGGCAAGCTGTATTTCGCCGGCATTGGGATAGGCGGAAAAGGATCAAGCGACATCGACAACGCCGCCGAGTGCGGCGACGTCGTCGCCATCTGCGACATTGATGAGAATCGGCTAAACGCCAAGGCAATCCAGAAAGGGTTGTACGGCCGCCGGAGCGCCAAATTCTCCGACCAGCAATTCTTCACGCAAGCGCAGAAGTTCACCGATTTTCGCAAGCTGTTTGACAACAGCAATCTGCTCAAGTCAATCGACGCGGTCCTCGTCAGCACCCCGGATCACACCCATGCCCTGGCCAGCCTTCTAGCGATTCGCAACAAGAAGCACGTCTATTGCCAGAAGCCGCTCACCCACGACGTATACGAAGCCCGCCTCATGCGGTCCGAAGCAAAAAAGTACGGGGTCTGCACGCAGATGGGCAACCAGGGGACAACCGGGAACGGCTTGCGCCGCGCGGTCGAGTTAGTCCGGGCTGGCGTACTCGGGTCCGTGACCGAAGCCCATGTCTGGACCAACCGGCCAGCCCACTACTGGAAGCAGGCCCCCGACATCGTCGCGCGGCCGAACGACACGCCACCGGTCCCCAGCTACGTGCACTGGGAGGAGTGGCTTGGCCCGGCGCCCTTCCGCCCGTACAGCCGCGCCTACCACCCCCACGACTGGCGCGGGTACTGGGACTTCGGCACCGGGGCCATCGGCGACATGGCATGCCACACCGCCAACATGGCGTTCATGGCCCTGAAGCTGGCCCACCCAGTGAAAGTGTCGGCCGAGGCCGGCGACGTCAACCCGGAGACCTGCCCGGCCCATGCTCGCGTGACCCTGGAATTCCCCGCCCGCGGCAACCTGTCGCCGGCAAGACTCCACTGGTACGAGGGGAAAAAGGCAGGGCAGAAGCTCATCCCGCCGCCCGACCTGGTCGGCCGGGCGGTCGCTCTGGACACCAACCCGAAGCGGCAGGGAAAACTGGTCGACAGCGGCTCGATCCTGGTCGGCTCGAAGGGCATCGCCTATTCCCCGGACGACTACGGCGCCGAGGTCGTCTTCAGCACCGGCGAAGTGGCGAACGGGAGCACGAAGCCCGAGACTCTTCCGGTCAACAACGGCGGGGATCTGGGCCAGAAGCAAGAGTGGGTCGAGGCGATCAAAGCCGGGAAGCCGCAGCTGGCGCTAGCGAACTTCGACTATGCCGCCCTGCTCGCGAGCGCCTTTTTGCTCGGCAACGTGGCGATCCGGACCGGCAAGTCGTTCGCCTGGGACGGCGAGGCCGGCAAGAGCCCCGACTTCTCCGAAGCCATGAAGCTGATCCGGCGCGAGTATCGCAAGGGCTGGGACCTGATCGGCTACAACGCGTGAACTAGGCGATGTCGTAGTCTTGTTCCAGCGACGAGTCCAGTGATCGCCAAAGGTATACCCGGATCGGCCAAATCACGGTACGCGCCCGGGGCGGGCGCTTCTGGGCCGGCTCAAGCCGGATTCCCAGGCGCCGCAGGCGCTTTTGAGGCAATTCGCGCTCGCTCGTTCGCCCGATCATGAACCGAGTGATTTCGTTTGGCCGGCGGTCCAGCGTGTTCGGCCCGGTCTTGCGTACCCGCAATGCCTTGAGAAATTCTAAGGGCGGAATTTCATCGCCCACCCAGTCGAGCAGTTCGCAGATTGGGTATGTTCCTCCCTTGTCGGAATCGGTTTCGATGACATGATCGCGGTAGTCTTCGTGCACATCGCAGGCCGTATCATCCGAAAAAATCGCGGTTGCCCAGGCTCCCATAGCGCGGTCCTCGATAGATAGCGAGCTCAATTTTCCATCTGGGCAAATATAGCTGTTGATCGCGCGAGCGGATTGGGAAAATGACTCGTGATGGAATGGATTTTTCGATGACACTAGGGTGACATGCAAACTACGTCGGCGACCGTCAAAGGCGCAGGCGGTCGGCCAATCTCCCTTGGCCGCCTGTGCACCTCGCGGACACTTTGCTCAGTTTTTCTGTCATCTTCACGGCAAAATTCTTTCTCATTTTTGTGACTTCTCGGTGAACACGATCACTTTTGCTCGGAGCGCAGTTGTTGCGAATGGGGAATCGTTGCCGGATGCACCGTCAACAATAGTCCTCATTTTTCGGTCGTTTCATGGACGGGTCCGGAACGGTCGGACGGAGAGGCTTTCGGTGCGGCCAACCACTGCTTGAACCGACCTGAAATCCCCTGAAGAAAATTAAGGAGCATACGCCGGCAACGGAACGGCAGACTGGCTCGCAGCTGCTCCATGAAACCGTAGCACGTCCCCAACGCCACTCCCAGCTCCTTGTTTCGTGCTTCCAGGGCAACGATCTGCGCGTCCATGCGCTCCGTCAGGCGATGCACCATGGTTTCTAACCGGGCCATCGCCTCCTGGAATTGTCGGTGCTGGTTTCTCAGGGCCTCGTGAAATTCGACCGATTGGCGTAGGAATTGCTGCTGCACGTGGTTCGCGTACTGCTGGAGTTCCTGGTGCAGTTGGGCTTGGTTGCGCTGCACATCCTCCAGGGCGTTTTGCTGATCCGCATAGAGCTTTTGAAAGGAGTTGCGCTGGTCGTTAAGCTGGTCCTGAAAGTGGACCTGGACATGGCGGATGTCATCGAGCCAGCGGGTTTGCTGCTGGTGTAGTTCATCGTGCAGTTGCTGGACCCTGGCCAACTTCGCCAGGCGATCTTCGGTCACGAAGATCGTTCCGACGGGCTTTGGGACGACGGGTGCCCGGCCATTGGCCTGGCTTACCAGCCGGTCGTACAGCCGGTGAACGTCCGGGTCGTCTACGGGTTCCGAGCAGGCGTGATGGCGAAGGTAGGGATTGAAGGCGTCGGTCACGCCGTCCAGGTCCGGCAGCCCGAGCCGGCGACACAGGGCTTGCACCTGGTCCGTCAAGGCGGCTTCGGGCAAGTCAAAATGAAACCAGTAAACGTTCTCCTCGCCGGCGATGTGCTGCACGAGCCGTTCATTATAGGCCGCCCACAGGGCCAGGCCCTTGGCGAGCGGCCACCCGTCGCGAACCTGTAAACTGCGCGCCACCGCGAGCGGATGCCGCACGCAGGCGACCAGGCAATAAGCAGGTACTTGGGGTTTCCAGAGCGGCCAGGTCAACGTTGTGCGCGGGTCCTTCCAACCGGCCACCGCATGACCGTCGAGGGTTTGTAGAAACGCGCGCATGCGCGCCGCCGTTTCCTCGTCGCCGCTCAGAGTTGCCGGCACGCGATCCCAGGTGCCCCCAGAGATTTCGAGGATGCGGTCGTTAATGCGGACGGCTTCCTGCGCCTCGGCATGGCCGTCCAGGTTTGAACAGGCCACCCCGTCCATGAGATCGCTGCCCAAAAACATCCCGGCATGTTGCAACATTCGCGTCAAGCAGGTGGTGCCGCTGCGATGCATTCCCAACACCACGACCACCATAGCCGTAGCTCCGCCCCAGGGGCTTTCGTGCCCGAACCTTGGCCGTGATTCTCTGCGCGGAAAGGTACCCTTCCATTCTTAGATCGCCAGCAATTATAGGAAAGTTCAATCAAAACGTCCTCTGGCGCCAATTTGGTTTCTTTGCGCTAGTTCCAGCAAGTTTGAAATCGTCAATGATGACGTGCGACCCGAGTGAAATCTGCTCGGCCCCGAGGATCCTCGCTCCTGGATTCCTTCACCTTTCCGGCGACGGCCCAGGCGGTCTTCCAGGCTGGCTGCGTCCCGTTGTTTTGCGACACGTGTCCCAGCAGCTGTGGTGACGCGGCGGCACGGTGTGCCCCTGATCCTTGATGCCGCGGCGGCGCTTGGTGGACGGTTGCCCAATGGCGCCTCGGTCGGCCAGCAGGGGGAAATGGAAGTCTTTTCCCTGCACGTCACCAAGGTATCCGACGGACCGTCGGCATGTACTTGCACCCAACCCACCGTTTGTAGTTGTTTCTCCTCCGGGACCGGACACAGCGTTGGCTTGCCCATTGGCGACAATCAAAGGCACAGATAGATGGCCGATCTCCTACGCCTATTTATTTCCGGCGATAGGCTCGGAAATGAATGTCACTCTACAAATCATTGGCTACCAGTAACTTCTGCCAGTTCGTTTCCCGACCACTCGGACACCCCGCCAAAACCAACCGCACTAAGAACGCATCAGGCTGCCACCGCCAGGAGAAAAGTTTGTCATCTTCCAGACAAAGAATTCTACGCGCTGGCATTTCCATTGACACTTCCTATTCCGCCCCTGAGCACTTCGGAACTGCAGCAGAGTATTTCCAAGCCACACCCATTTGTCCTCGGAGCACAGTTTGTTGCACATCTGGAGTCGTCTCCAAATGCACCGCCAACAAACGTCCATAGTTTTCGGTCGTTTCATGGACAGTTCCGGAACGCGGATCGGCAGCGTCGCATTGGCTCGGGCGCGGCCGCAGTGGTTTGTGAGTCACACCGGAGTGCGGTGTCGTGTCTCACGGTTACGTGAGACACGGAGCTGACTGTCGCGCTAAAGTGTTCTGCTCAAAAGCGTTGCGTGGAGAGGCGTGCCTGTGTACACGCATGAGACACGAAGGAGTGCCGGGTCAAACTCCTACTGGGCAAACAGCATGACACCCACTGAATGGAACGGGGAGCTGGCATTGGCTTGCCAGGCTCGTAGCACGTAACCCATGTTATGAGTTTTTCAGAGCACCACTTTAAGAAACTCAAGCCCGCGGCATTCTCCTGCAACGTGTCCTGTTGCTGATGCCCTACCGGTTCCCGATACCTGCGTGCGCGACCAGCCTGCGCGTGATTGCCCGCCTGTGCGCCGGCATCCCACGAAATCGGTCGCTCAACCAAGTACTGTCCACTTGAAATAGGTTCACGTTTGCCTGGAATACGTCTCAGGCTCAACAAATATGCCACACGAAAAGTGAGTCTTCTTGCGGCAGTTAAGTGCCTAACCACCATGGAGATCGGGAATATGTCGCACCCGCAGCGATATGTCGCGGGGTCTGGAATATGTCGCAGGGGTGCCCCGGGGGGGGTTGGGCGCAACGTATTTTCAACCAACTAGCCAGGGCCGGTGAGCAACTGGCCCACGCAGCGACTTGTTGCGTCTCGGTCGTGCTGCGGACGTGTTTGCGTTGTAGGGGCTGGCGATGACTAAATCTCCGGTCGGCCTACCTCATTTGCCAGCTCTTGCCAGAATTCCGCGTGAGCAATGCCGCCGTGTTCCTCATAATCCTTCCACGCGCGCTTCAGGATGACCCGCAGCTTGACAGGTGGTCGATGTTTCTTACGCCCGAGACCAACCAGCATGGCCACCGGTTCCCCATCGCGTAGAATCAGAACAGGGTGTTTGACACTGGCCGCGACGTAGTCGCCTAATCGGGCCTGAACGTTTTCTAGCGTTGCTTTTTTCACGGTTCCACCTCTTCCCCCTCGATGAACAAGCGATTGCGCTGTTTTTCCCCAAAAGCAAGGACGGTGATTTCCTCGCCTCTTACAGCGCAAAAAACGCGATAAGGATTAACGGGCCGAAACGAAGCTCCCATTCGGCTTTGAACGCGTCCGGCTTTTTCAACGGCTTGCGGTTGCGGGTTTGCACCTCTGCTTCGTATTGTAGCTGTTTCTCCAACGTCTCGCGAATGAGAGAATGGTATTTCGCTTCCAATAACTTCAAGTGGCGTTTGAAACTGTTCGTATAGACGAGCGAATAGCCTTTGTTTGACGGCAACTCGTTGCCTCACAGACTAGCCGCGGCCGGACTCGAACCGGCACGGGGCGTACGCCCCAAGGGATTTTAAGTCTGCTCAAATGGTGTACAAGGAATACGAAAAAACTCGAATGTCTAGACGATTTTTCAAAATCTTGTATAGTATCCATAGCCCTCGTGACACCCTCGTAATGAATCACTATTGAATCACAAAACACGGGCGGGGGATAGGCCCGTACAGCCGAACCCCGGAATGCCTTGCCGGGCTCTCCCGCCTTTTTTCGATTCACAGGGCAACAGCCGAGAAAGGCATCGGCACCATGTCGAAAGCAAGTCCTGTACATGCTCTCCTACAACTGGTCGAACAAATCCGAGAGCTGGGAAAAGAAATATACGAGTGGAAAAGCCGACCTACCCTGAAAGAAGTGCGGGAGTTCTCCCAGCGGAAGGGAGAACTCCTGAAAGTCCTGGACGACAGAGCGACGGCCGTACTGCAAGCCGGGCACAAGGCCGGCATCAAATATGACGCCGTGGAGGGCCGAGTAAGGAACGCCGCGGCCTATTGCCGGGAGTGGTTGGGTTGGGCATGGCGCTACCGCGGTAAAGCGCCGCAAATGCCCACGGAAGAGCAGCTGGAAGACGATGACGCGCTCGAAGCATGGACCGCGGCTAAAGAAAGTGAGGCCGAGCAAGAGCGGGAGGAATTGGAACGGGAATTGGGACAGGCCAAGAGTCAATTGCTTCGCATGGGCACTGTCATGGCCATGAGTGGACCAATCACAGCGGACAAACCGGACAAAAAAACGGACAAAAAACAAAAAAATTTATACTCCATCTCGAAGAATCTCGACGTCCACGAACTAGCAAAAAGAATAAGGCAGCCGAAAAATGCGGGAAGGAAAAAAATCGAAATTGCCCGGGAAATAACCGAAGGAAATGAAAAAAAAGCCCAAACCCTGGTGAGAGAATTGCGACGGTTTCCCCATCTCTTACGTTGAATGCACAATCATTGTCCGGCCGGACACCCTGTTTGACAACTCATCTCAAATCAGATTAACTGGTCCTTTAATTAATTCATTTATCGAGAAATAAATGAGCCAAACCCGTTACCTGACTGTTGGAACCGTAGCACGGCTATATGGCTGCCGCGCCTGGCAGATTCGCCGCCTGTTTGAGCGGGGATTGCTCCCCCCCGCGCCGCGAGTGGGAGCATATCGAGTAATCGCCATCGACGACCTGCCGGCCGTTGAGCAGGCCCTAAAGCGGGCAGGTTATCCAATCCGAGAGGTCGTGGCAAATGCCAAATAATCCGTCCCTATCTCTGGCAATCGACGCATTGGAACTAAAGCCGCTAATCGCGGAGATCGTCGCCGAGGTACTCACTCTCGCCCACCCGGAAAACGGCAAACTATGTTTTTCGGAGCAAGAAGCCGCCGACAAACTAGGATTGAAGATACACACACTCCGTGATGCGCGGCGCCGTGGAGAGATCGGAGCCAGCGTAGTGTGCGGCCGAAGGATACGCTATACGCCGGAGGATTTGCAGGATTATCTCAACCGGCGACGGTATGCGCGAAAATGACAGACCGCCAGCAAGGTAGGGACAATGTGTCCCTACCTGTCTGTATCAGGGAGATACTGGCGATATTTCTAGATTGAAAGCTCAAGATTGTTGATTCATGAATGATAGGAGTTTCGTCGGAGACAAACAATCGACCGCGCAGCAAGCGCAAACATAGCCCAATCAGTTGCGGGCTAAGCTATGAGACCGACTGCGACGATTGCCGGGCCGCGGCCGAGGATGAGGTCTGCCGTAACGAGCGCAAGGCCCGACGGCGGATTGAACGCCAGCGAACTGCGCCCGACGCCAAGCGCATCGCGCGGGCCATGCAAGCACACCCACGCCTATTCCGGCAGGCGCTCGCCAAGCTGCTGGGCAAAGATTTGATCGAGCTTATTAACGCGCGGATTCGATCGGCCAGCAAAAGGAGCAGCCGATGACAAACTATTTCCTACGTGAAAGCCAGCGCGTTGAACCATCCCGGAATGGGAATCAAGACACTTACGCGGAACCTGAACGAGGCGATGCGTGGGGCGGTGACCATCTTGCAGGGGACCTCGCGGGAGCTGGGGAAGCAAATGCAGTGCGGCCCAAGGAAGCAGCGGACGATCCTCACAGGTTGGCCCGGCTATTTATCAACCAGCGCTGCCTTGCCGAAGGATATACGCTGAGATTCTACCGGGACGCTTGGCATCGTTGGGACAAAACAAAATTTCAGGAATTGCAGGACGCAGAGCTTCGGGCTGAACTGACACAAGTAGTAAAAGCGGAGTTCGACCGCTTGAGCATCGGAAATCAGGAACTCGGTGGAAAAGAAAAACATCAGATTGCCCGGCGGGTAACAAAAAGTCTACTGACCAATGTTGAATTGGCTTTAGCTTCCCAGCTTATTCTTCCCAGTACCGTAGAAGCACCGGCATTCTGGAATGGTAAAAATTGGACAAACCGGAACCTGATTGCGCTCAGCAACGGGTTGCTTGACCTGGATGCGTTTTTTTCCGGCAAACCCAACGTCCTAGTGGACCATACGCCGCACTGGTTTTCAAATGTCTGCTTGCCTTATCCATTTGATGCCGAGGCGGACTGCCTACGCTGGCAAAATTTCCGTGAGTACAACCTTGAGGATGATAAGGAACGAATTGCGCTATTGCAGGAGTGGTTTGGCTATTGCGTTACGCCGGACACCTCCCGACAAAAGTTCATGATTCTCGAAGGCGAAGGATCAAATGGCAAGAGCGTCGCGTGCGCGGCGCTGGAAGCAATGTTAGGTATTGAGAATTGTTCGCACGTCCCGCTTGAAGTCTTCGGAGAACGCTTTCAATTGACCCCAACACTTGGCAAGCTTGCCAACATTTGTGCCGAGGTTGGCGAACTGGACAAAACGGCTGAAGGCTTTTTGAAGTCGTTTACGTCCGGCGACCCAATGGGGTGGGACCGGAAGTTCAAAGAGCCGATTAACGCTGTCCCGACAGCTCGCCTTGTGCTGGCGACCAATAACCGACCGCGCTTTTCTGATCGCAGCGGAGGATTGTGGCGACGCATGATCCTCATGCCTTTTCGGGTTGCCATTGCCGAGAACGATCCCGGCAGAATTCTGGACATGCACAAACCGGAGTGGTGGGAAAAATCCGGGGAATTGCCCGGCATCCTGAATTGGGCTCTGGCTGGCTTGGAACGCCTGCGCAAGCAAAATCATTTCACCCGACCAGAGATTTGTGACAAAGCGCTAAGCGACTATCGAATAGAGAACAACCCAGCCCGAATGTTCTTGCTGGAAAACTATCTGGAACTGCTCAATGAGAATCAAGCATGCGCGACGGTATACGCGACATATCGGGAGTGGTGTAAGACAAATGGTTATTCGGCGTTGGCCGATCGTGCGTTCGGGCGAGAAGTTCATCGGGTTTTTCCGAAAACCGAAAGGAAAAGGAAAATGAAAGACGGAAAGCAGCAATATGTTTACGAGGGGCTCGACACGAACCCCGACTGAGTCGGTTGGTCGACTTGCCTATGTTGCCTATGTTGCTTATCGGTTTCTATTTAATTTATATTTCGCACGCGCGCATAAGTTATGAAAAACGCGGATTTAAATTAAATACAAATCGATAGGCAACATAGGCAACATAGGCAACAGCCCGATAGCGAAACCCGACCGCCGGTCGGCCGCGTTCCGCCAGCTGGCCCCGGCGGCGCCGGGCAACGGAGTGCCAATCCTTTGGTTGTGATTGCTAAGTTCAAGGCACGACTATGGTTGCAACAACAGAAAAATCTGACATTCAGCCGGCATTCAATGGAGCGGTCCATGATAAGCCCCTCTCAAGCGTGGGGGCGCCTCTTAAGCCGGACCCAAAAGACCATATCCGGCATGGCCTTACGGCTGGTGCACTCCCTCGTGGTTGTGGGTATGTTCAACGGTCGATCATTCGCTTCCGTGGCGCCCTGGAGCAAGCTGTCCAGGATGCCGGGGGCAAGATCGGGGTGTTAGAGGCAGCGTTGATTCAATCGGCCTTGCGATGGGAACGGCATGCCTTGCTTGCCCAGCGTTGGTTGCGGCGGGAAGCCGACAGTATGACGGCAACCGACCGACTGGCTTATAGCAAGGCCGTGGCCGACGCCAGCAGTCAGCGGGACCGGTGTTTAGACCGGTTAGGCTTGCGACTGGCAAAGCCTTCGGACCCCTGGGACATTATTTATTCTGCCCCGCGGGCGACGATCACGACAACGGACAGTCAATCGACCAAAGAAGGCGATGGAAGCGATTCTACAGCGAATAGTGGGCTGCAAAAGGCATCTCCGGCCGAAGGGGGTCCCGATGCCTGAGCCCGCCCTGGTCTATCGCCTGACGTTCCGCAGCGTCCCGGACTCGGTTCCGGTGGCGTTGCGAGTCCGGCGATTATTGAAGGCCGCGCTCCGTGGCTATGGCCTCCGCTGCGTACGAGCAGAAGAGATCGTCGAGTCGACCGGGGCTGTCGAGGGGTTGACGAAGGAGATGGCTAGAGCCGGGGATGGTGTCGATGCCTAAGGCGTGGCCTGGCAGCTGGTTGAGGGGGAGTGCCGTTGAGGTGGTCCCGTCGAGCTACTTGCCGTCGAGGACCGGCAGCTGGGACCTCGAGGGGGCACCTCGAGGAGGCCGGTGGCCGGGCCGCCGCTCTCTTGGCCGCCCGTGGCTCTACCTTTTGCGTTACCGCACGCCCATTCCGGCGGATTTTTTTGAAGGGAAAATATGAAGAACGCATTGATTAATGGGAAAAACTCTTTGCCATGTCGAATTTCGGGTTGCAAAGCCTATCCCATTGGCATGGTGCTGGGGCGCGATTTGGTTTTTGAGCGTTGGCAGGAAATTGGCCAGCAATTGCGCCTGATGGAAGGATCGCTTCTCTGGTGGATTGGGGATTGGTCCAATTACGGCGAGAAAAAGTATGGGGACAAATACGAAAGTGCGATTGAGGCGACCGGGCTTGCTTACCAAACAATTGCAAATGCGCGCATGGTTGCCAAAGCATTCCAATTTTCTCGCCGGCGAGAAAATCTAACTTGGTCCCATCACCTCGAAATGTGTTCTCTCCACGAATCCGAGCAAGATAAATTTCTGGACGAGGCCGAAGAGGAAAAGTTATCGAAACAGGAACTTCGGGAAGCAATTCGTGAGAAGCGCTTGGAACAATTGGCAAACGAACATCCGCTGCCCAACGGTAAATTTTCCGTCCTGTACGCGGACCCGCCGTGGTTGTATCACGACCAGCGTACCGGATTTTCTGATTCGGGCGCTGCCGCAGCTCATTATCCGGTGATGCCTCTGGATTCCATATGCGGACTAACCGATGGCAACGGTCGCCAAATTCAAGGCGTGATTGCCGACGATGCTGTTCTGTTCCTTTGGGCGACTGCACCATGTTTGCCCGAAGCCATGACCGTGTTGTCGGCTTGGGGTTTTGATTACAAGGCGCACTTTGTTTGGGACAAGATTCGGGGGTTCAATGGTCATTATAACGATGTTTGCCACGAACTGTTGCTGATTGGATTGCGCGGCTCTTTTCAACCAAAAAACGAGTCCCTCCAGCCTTCCATTATTTCCATCGAAAAGGATAAACACTCGCGCAAGCCAGACAAATTCTACGAAATCATCGAGGAAATGTATCCACTCAAACCACCGGCACATTTAGAAATTTTTGCCCGAAGCAAGAGGCGTGGTTGGAAATCATGGGGCAATGAGGTTGTCAACGGTGACAGGAGAAAGGTGGGCACCGATGGAAATTGACCTCTCGAAGATTATCGTCAATGGGCGGCATCGCAAGGACATGGGCGACCTCGCAGCACTGGCCAGCAGCATCGACGAGGTTGGCCTGCTTCATCCGCTGGTCGTCACACCCGAGAATCACCTGGTCGCCGGCCAGCGCCGCCTGGAAGCGCTCAAAACAATGGGTCGCAAGCGGGCGCCGGTCCATGTGGTTGCTGGCCTGGATGAAGCGTTGTTGCTCCTGGGTGCCGAGCGGGACGAGAACACCTGCCGGAAGGATTTCACGCTGAGCGAGGTCGTGGCGATGGAGGACTCGCTACGGCCGCTCCAAGAGATAAAGACCAAGGAAGAGCATTGCAAAAAGAGCAGCGAAGGCGGGAAAGAGGGTGGTAAGAAGGCTGGGCGAGGCAGACCGATAGAGGGTAGGAAAATTTTACCTACCCCCAAACGCAAACAAGACGAGAAGGGTCGCACGGCGGCGAAGACCGCCGAAGCTGTGGGCCATTCGCGTATCACGATGGCTCGCGCGAGACAGATAGTCGAGGCCGCATCTGCTGACCCGCAGACTTTTGCTCCGCTGGTCGAGGAGATGGACCGCATCGGCAAAGTGAACGGCGCCTATGAGAAGATGAAGCGGATTCAGAGAGAGCGTGAGCGCGGCAAGATCGCCACCAAAACGTTGCGGAAGATCGCTGGGCTTCACGTCGGCGACTTCCGCGAGGTTCTCGCTGACCTTCCCGACAACAGCATTGACCTCATCTTCACCGATCCGCCCTACGACAAGGGTTCGCTCTCGCTCTACGGCGACTTGGCCCAACTCGGTTTGCGGGTGCTGGCGGAAGGCGGAAGCCTGGTTTGCTACGCTGGCCAGTACGCACTGCCCTCCATCTTTCCCCTGATGACGCCGCATCTGCGTTACCAGTGGGCTTTCGCTGTCCGGCACAGCGGTGGGCACCGCCGGATGCACGGCTGGCGCGTCCGCGTTCGCTGGAAGCCGCTTCTGTGGTTCGCGAAAGGACAGTACAAGGGCGAATATCTGATTGACATGCTCGACTCGAAACCGGGGGACAAGATCGCTCACGACCACGCGCAAGGCCACGCAGAAGCCGTTTACCTAATCGAGAACTTGTGCCCCAGGGGCGGTATGGTGCTGGACCCGATGTGCGGCAGCGGAACGACGCTGGTTGCGGCCAAGCGCTTGAGCCGCAAGTTTATCGGCGTGGAAATTGACAAGGATACGGCGTGCGTGGCGAATGCCATGCTAGAGGCCGACGGGAAGGGTGACTAGCCGGTTGAGAGAGACGATGAAACCGAACATCGAAGTCTATGCTTGTGATCCGCTGGCGTTTTTCCGGTCCTTGCGGATTTCCACGGCCTATGGTCCGCGGCAGTTCGGCGTCATTGCCGGGGATTTCCAGCTGGCATTTTTGCAGGCACTATCGCCGTCCTTGCTTGCCGTGGCCAAGGGAGAGAAGCCGCCCAAGAGCCGGTTTTGGCTCGAATGGATCAAGGGCACGGGCAAGGATTCAATCATGGGCATGGCGTTGTTGTGGTTATTGGTGTTTGGGCAATCGGCCCTGGAGATGTTTGCAAGTGCCGGGGACCAGATGCAGGCGAGTGAGACTCGCAAAATTATTCGGGACTTACTCCGGTGCAATTCGTGGATATCTGAGATTGTGCAAGTCTTCAATTGGGACGTGCGCAATATCCGCACGGAATCCAAGCTGAGCATTTTGGCTTGCGATGGCCAGCGACGGCACGGGAGCCGGCCCCATGTCACGTTTATAAACGAGCTGGTTCACGTTGCCGATGGTGAAGGGCAGGAGTTTGTCGAGACGCTTCTCGACAATCAGGTCAAGGTGCCGTCGGGTTTGTTGGTGGTTGGCACCAATGCTGGCTTCACCGGTTCGTGGCAATACAAGCTGCGGGAAGCGGCACGTGAAGACCCGGACCGGTGGCACTTTTCCAAACATATCGAACGCCCGCCGTGGATTTCCGAAGTCGATTTACGGGAGCGCAAACGGCAAACGATTGCTTCCCGATATGCCCGATTATGGGAAGGCCGCTGGGTTTCCGGTTCAGGGGATGCGCTGGACCCGAATTTAATTGAAGATGCCGTTTGCCAGATCGAAGGCATGACAGGGCAGGAAGAGGGCTGGAGTTTTTATTTGGGGGGGGATCTCTCGACCAGCAAGGACCTAACTTCGCTATGTGTGCTGGGGCAAAACGAAGAAAAGGTACTGAGATTAGCCGACGTGGTTTCTTGGCGACCGTCGAAACATTCGAAGATTGAGTTTGCATCGGTGGAGACGGAATTGCTGAATCTCTATGACCGGTTCCGCCCGGTGAAGATTTTCATTGATGACCATGAAGCCCAATCGATTGCGCAGCGACTTTACAGCCAAGGCCTGCCGGTCGAGATTATCAAGTCCACTTCGAGCAATCTCCCGGAAATGGCCGGCATTATTTTGGAGCGCTTCCGCATGGGACTGGTCGAGCTGTATCCACATGAAGGTTTGTTGAAAGATTTGCACGAGCTGCGACTCGTGGACAAAGGCACTTTCATCCGCCTGGATTCTCCGCGGTCCGCCAAGACGGGTCATGGTGACATGGCTACGTCATTCATCTTGGCGGCTTTGGCCGCGCATCGTCATCCACGGTCGAGCTTTTTCCACGAGGATGAAATGCCGGTTGTGTTGATTCCTGGCGGCCGGACTCAGGAGATATTCCGCAGCGGTTCCACGTACCGCGAGCGTCAAGAAATGTGGGAGTTATCGTAGCCATGTCAAAGCCGCGAAAAATCACGGGGCAGGAATACCGGGGAGCGGAGTATCGCTTGTGGGTGCGGCCATTGCCGGGCCGGACAGATCGACCGCATATCCGGGCTAAGCGATTTGGGGAAACCGGCAAAGCCCGTTTTGATTTTCATTGTCATTCGCTGACGGATGTAAGCGGGACTTGTCCGGAATACAAGGTTGTTTTTCGTCCGTGGTCGTCGCAAAAGCCGGCACAGGAGAGATGGCAAGCATTCATCGGCACCATTGCCGCTTATGGATTGGAACCATTTCGCGTGGAGATTATTCCGGCTGAACGCGACCGGCCGCCCGTGGTGGACGAAAGCAGCAAGGCGGGCACCGGGGCTTTGAAAAACAGACTGGAGAAAAAGTCATGGACCACTAAACCTTAGAGCGTCAGGGACGCGACCGCTTGCGAGCTGCTTTGGAACCACGGCGAGCAATGGCGAGTGACAGTGCGGCGTCAACCAGTGACCCGGATGACGACGATGAAGACGACGACCCTCCCGCCCCCGTGGACGTGGTGGACGGCGATCCTACCGAGGCGGTTGCCGAGCCCCCGCTGACTTCACCGGTTCCACAACCCCCGCCGGAACCGCCGAAGGGCTGGCAAATCCGTCAACGTGCGATTGTGCGCTGGAATCCAGACACTTGTCTTGTCTCGGTCGAGCTGCCCCGCTTCTCGGCCTATTCCGCTGACATTACCGGGCCCTTGGCCGCCGGCTAACTACTGTGTCGATGCTTTTGGTTTACAGAGCCTTGATTTCGGCAATCAATTCCGTACTTCGCCGCAGGTCGGCAACGGTCAATTCGACGACCTTCCACGGGGGCGAACCCTCGCGAAGTCGGTTACGGATGTACCTATCGCGTCGAAGATTGACACCCGTGTGGAATGCCGCCCCGTCCACGTAGATGGCGACGCGCCGGTGTGGCACGGCGAAGTCGGCGACACTGATCGGGGCTTCGCTATCGGTCGGGGAAACAGGGACCTGCTTGTCGGGGTGAAACCCGTGCCTTTCGAATGAGGGGCAAAGGAGATAGCCCTTGGCCTGCTGGTGCAGCATGATGATGCCGGCTTGCAGGTCGTTGGGAGTGGGCGGAAGGCCTTCAACCTGCGATGGCCTTATTGGTGGACACATTGGTCGAAAGGCTGACCGCGACTACCGCCGCATAGCAGAGGGCGCCGGCGATCGCTAACCAGCCGGACGCGGAGTGCACTCCCGAAGAGACCACCGCCAGACCGACGCCGCCGACAATAGCGCCGGACACCACGATCGGCATGTAAGGATCGAACGTCCGGTTGGTTGCCTGGTGAAACTCGGTGTACGCCACAGCGGAAGATATCCGCGCCATGGCCCGGGTGAGGCCAATCCAAATGACCATCAGCCCGCCGGTTGCCAAACCCGCGAGCAACAGGGCGACCAGACGTACAACGGTCTCGATGCCCATGTCTGTCCTTCAGGCGCTCTCCGCGGTGGTTCTTCCCGCCGAACGTCTCAACTCACCTGCCGCGGCGGCTCAGGGAGCTTGAACCCGGGAATCAGCGGATGCCGCCTCGGTCAGGTGCGGTGCCTGGATAATCATCATGGCCTCGTTGGGATGGGTGGGAGCCTGTCCCAATTAGAATGAGGGATCAAGGCGGTGCCTTGTCCCAACGTGGAAGTTTCAGGGAGAGTGTACCTCCCACCACGATCCGGGATCAGGCCCGCAACCCATAAGGACACCATGATGAGATTCTACTCAAGTCAGCATCAATTTTATGCGGGCATTGATCTGCACGCCAGGTCCATGCACGTATGTGTGCTGGACGGGGCGGGCACGGTCGTCTACGACCGTAACCTCGCCTGCCACTTCCCGACACTGCTCGAGGCCCTCGCGCCGTACCGTGGGGATCTGGTCATCGGCGCGGAATGCATGTTCGGCTGGTACTGGCTGGC
>Ga0306920_100000452_pt1 | contig 47689 bp, 39 predicted proteins | sample flu12Cox44000170_FD_204666 | JGI IMG/M metagenome (GOLD analysis project Ga0306920, IMG submission 204666) | Lab enrichment of tropical soil microbial communities from Luquillo Experimental Forest, Puerto Rico - flux4day.12C.oxic.44.000.170 (v2)... | ecosystem: Environmental > Terrestrial >... | reverse complement strand
AACAGCTCCCGAAAGATGCACGACCGGATTGTCTTTCGTGGGAATCGAGGCGTGGCCGGCCGTGCCTTTGGCAATGACCGAAACGTTGACGGGAACTTTTTCGTCCGCCTGCACGGCAACGTATTCCGCCTTGCCGTTCTTGAGCACTACCTTGCCGCCTTCATTGATGGCATACGCAGCGGCAAACTTGTCCCAATACTTCGCGATTAGCATCTTCAGGCTTGCGTCGCCAAACTGCTCTTCGTCAGCGGTGGCAAGAAAAATCACATCGCGATTCAGACGAAGATTGGAGCGCTTGAGAGCGATAAAGGCGGCAAGGTTGGCGGCGAGCATGCCTTTGTCATCGCAAGAGCCGCGGCCATACAAGTAGCCATCTTTGATTACCCCGCCAAAAGGATCGACGGACCACTTGCTGCGATCCACGCCCACGACGTCCATGTGAGCAACAAGTAGAAGCGCCTTAGAAGGATCCGCGACGGCACTGCTGCGCAAACGCGCCAGCACCGCACTACGGCCGGGCGCAACATCCAGCAGCTCCGGGGTTATGCCTTCCTTGATGAGAATACCGGCGATGTACTTGGCGGCAACCTGCTCGTTGCCCGGAGGATTGGTCGTGTTGATCTTAACGAGCTCGACCAGCCAGCCTTGCGCTTCGTTTGCCAGCGCTGACGTGTCACCCACGAGCGACGGGCTCTGCGGAATTCCCATGGCAGGAGGAGCTTGTGCGATTTGCGCACGCACAAGCCTGCATTCCTCCGCGAAGATTGCCAGCACACAGAGAATCGAGAAGCTGAGACGCTTCCAATTCACGAAAACACCCCCAAGTTTGAATGTATTTTGCACTAAGTAAAAAACATACTAACATGCGAATTTACGCGCTCCCCGGGGGGAGTGGCTCGCGGTTGCCTAAGCTGCAATCCAAGAGCCGCGCGGCGAGCGGACGACGCCGGACGAATCCGGCGCATCCAATGAAGGAGACCATCGGGGGATACGCATGAAACTCAGCCTTACTTCCATGTCGAGCAAAATCGCATTGACGGCGGCGGCCATTGCGCTCGCTTGCGCGGGTGCCCTGGCGCAAGCTCCGGAGGGCCCGCAGCCCTCTCCTCCACCGCAGGCGAGCCCCTCACCCGCACCCAAGGCCGCCCCTCAGCAGGATAAACCCCAGGAAGGCGGCGTGACCATTTCTGTCGAAGTGCCGGTGGTAACCCTTGATGTGATCGCAACGACCCAGAACGGCGACATCATTCCTAACCTGAAGAAGGAGAACTTCAAGGTATTGGAGGATGGTATCCCGCAGACCATTACGAATTTTGGCCCCAGCGACGCGCCGATCACCATGGTCGTTTTGATGGAATTCAGCGCACGGTCTCAGGGCTGGTTTGCGTACTACGCGAAATACTGGGCGGATGCTCTCTTCCCGAACCTCAAGCCCCAGGATTGGGTGGCGCTGGTCACCTTTGATATGAAGCCGCGCATGGAAGTGGACTTCACACAAAACAAGGATGAAGTGCGCCAGGCGATCTACCATCTTTATTTTCCCGGTTTCAGCGAATCCAACCTTTTCGACGCGATTCTGGACACCACGGACCGCCTGAAAGGAGTAAAGGGGAAAAAATCCATCTTGGTGCTCGCGAGCGGAGTGGATACCTTTTCCAAGCACACCCTCGATCAGACTCTCAAGCTGCTTCGGCAGACGGACGTGACCATTTTCGTCGTCGGCCTCGACAAGACCTTCACCAACTATGCGGAAACCCACGGCCGGCTCGGGCCCATGGCGCGAATGGACTACCTACAAGGCGAAAACCAGATGAAGACCTTCGCGGCGATGACTGGCGGATTCGCCTGGTTCCCGCAATTTGACGGAGAGGTGCCGGGAATCTTTCACGAAGTGGCGGCATTTCTGCGGCACCAATACAGCTTGACGTATTCGCCGTCGAACCGGAACACCGATGGAAAGTACCGCAAGGTTAAGGTCGAATTGGTGGCGCCGGATGGCGGCCCGTTGACCGTCGTAGATCAGAAGGGTAAGAAACAGAAAATTGTTGTGTATGCCCGCGAAGGCTACCAAGCGCCCAAGGGTGGCGTCGGGGATTGAGCCGGTTCCTTGCTCAATAACCGCGCGAAAGATCTACGCGATTGAAGAGTTCGCGGCCATCGAACCAGCGCTCCAGGAGATCCAGGAGTATAGTTGTTTCGCGTTCCCACAAGCGATCGCTAATGGCGCTGGTGTGTGGAGTGAGCAGAAGATTGGGCGCCTTCCAAAGCGGGCTATCCGCGCGTAGCGGTTCCGTGGAAGTTACATCCAGGGAAGCGCCGGCAAGCTTGCCCGCTTCCAACGCGCAGATCATCGCCGACTCATTCAGCAGAGAGCCACGCGCAACGTTGATCAGCCGCGCGCCGGTTTTCATGCTTGCGATTTCCGCGGAACCAATCAAATGTTTCGTTTCCGGTGTTTCCGGCGCGGCGATCACGATGTAATCCGCGAGAGGAAGCGCTTCCTTCAGTTTCTCGGCTGGTACGATTTTTTCCGCCAAACTAGCGTCGCCCTTGCCGGAACGCGTTACGCCCCAGACGCGCATATCGAAAGCCTTTGCACGCTTTGCCAGTTCCTTGCCAATGGAACCAAACCCGACGATCAGGAGCACCTTCCCGTTCACCTCGGTGATGTGTTGCGGCGAGTCCCAGATTTCCTGCTGTCCCCAGTGACCGCGATCTTGATGGCGCACGGCGTCGGGAAAATTGCGGGCCAGCGCTAGAATCAACCCCATAGTGTGCTCGGCCATGGGTACGGAGAAAATGCCACTCGGATTGGTGACCACGATGCCCGAATCGCGAAGTTCCGGGTACATCAGCTGGGCCACGCCTGCGGCAGTGGAGTGGATCCACAAAAGCTTCCTGGCATCCTTGAGCTGCTCGGCGCGAAGCGAATAGCCAACAAAAATATGGGTGTCCGGCAATTCCTCAGGGAGACGCGCGTAATCAGGCAAGTGCACAACGCGCATATGCGGCCAGCGCTTCCGAATAGCCTCCGCCATAAGCGGCTTCGGCCGCCACTCCGTGAATGGGTGCCAGACACAGATCGTGAGTTTTGTGTTTACCGGTTTGCTTCGTTGAAAATTCATTTTGGTGGAGTCCAGCAACGTTGCTTTGGCCCTGACCAGGATTTCTCACGAGATCCTGAATCACGCAATACAGCAAAACCCGCCACATCCCTGTCATCCTGAGAGCCGATTCCGATCTGCTCGAAGGACCTCAAGCGATCCACCGCACAATCTCACTTCTTCGCAAGAACTCGCAAATCGTGGCCGGTCATGTCGGCTGGAGCAGGTTCTCCGAGGATACCGAGCAGTGTTGGAGCGATATCCTGCAAAGCACCCCCAGGCGCGAGCTTAAGCTGATCGTTTTCGCTCATACAGAGGAACGGAACCGGATTGGTGGTGTGGTAGGTATGTGCGCCGCCGGTAACCGGATCGATCATCGTTTCGGCATTGCCGTGATCGGCCGTAATGATCCAGGCGCCGCTGCGCGGTTTGAGGGCCTGGTAGATGCGAGCAAGGCCGGCATCCACGGCCTCCACCGCTTTAATCGCGGCTTCCAGTTTGCCGGAGTGGCCGACCATGTCGGCGTTCGCGTAATTCATGATGATGGCGTCGAATCCACCCTGCTCGATCGCTTTCACCACCGTATCGGTGATGCCCTCGGCGGACATCTCCGGCTTCAAATCGTAGGTCGCGACCTTTGGCGAAGGCACCAAGATGCGCTCTTCGCCATTGAACGGCTTCTCGACGCCGCCGTTGAAGAAATACGTGACGTGCGCGTATTTCTCCGTTTCCGCACAACGTAGATTCTTATACTGCAGTTCCAGGAAAACTTGCGCGAGGATGTGCTCCAGCTTTTCCGGGGCGATGACGCACTTCAACCACGGCCAATGCTTGTCGTACTTGGTCATTCCGACGAAGAAGAGATTCTTCGGGTGCTTGGGATCAACAAATTTGTCGAAATCCGGTCCCTCGAGGGCGTACGTCATTTGGCGTGCGCGGTCGGCGCGAAAATTGTAGAAAATCACCGCATCCTCGTCGCGAATCAAGCCAACCGGCGGTGCGGAAGGGCCGTCGCCGCGAGTAATAACCACGGGCTTCACGAATTCGTCGGTGATGCCCTGTTCGTACCTTCTCTGCAGCGCACCGACGGGATCGCTGCTTTTGGTATCCGCCTCGCCTTGAGTGAGCGCGCGGTAAGCAAGCTCGATGCGCTCCCAGCGATTGTCACGGTCCATGGCGTAGTAACGGCCCACGATCGTCGCGATTTCGCCCACACCCAGCTCACGCATTTTCTGCTGCAACTGGCGGGCATAATCGCGCCCGCTGTTCGGCGGTGTGTCGCGGCCGTCCATGAAGCAATGAACAAACACTTTCTCGACCTTGTACTGCTTGGCCATTTCGAGCAGGGCAAAGAGATGGTTGATATGGGAATGGACTCCGCCATCGCTCAACAACCCGAGGAAGTGCAGTTGGCGCTGGCGCCCGCGCTCCATGGCCTGCTGAAAAAGTGGCACTTGATCCAGTTGCTTATTGGCAATGAGCAGATCAATGCGTGTGATGTCCATGTGCACGACGCGCCCCGCGCCGATATTCAGGTGGCCGACTTCGCTATTGCCCATCTGGCCCTCGGGCAAGCCAACGGCAGGCCCGGAAGTCTGGATCAAGGTATTTGGAAACTTGCGCAGCAGTTCGTCGTAAGCCGGTTTGCGCGCCTGGGCAATCGCGTTGCCTTTCGTTTCGGCTCTGTAGCCCCATCCATCCAGCACCGTAAGCACAACGGGTCTCGGTCGTTTGGTCATAAGTTGCAAGAATACACGGATTGTTGCGCGGCTGTCCTGCCTTCGATCCAATCGGCTCCAGCGCTTGCATCAAGACCTGTACTTCGTGCCACCCTACGCGACACTGATGTTCACCGCGTGCTACGTGGTCGCGCAAGCCAACCGGCGCAAAGCGCTCATTCTGCAGACCTAGCGGTGCCCAGGCTGCCTTGCCAATGCTATTGCGACGCAAATTCTCGCAGCGCGACGAGGAGTCGGTCAACCTCTTCGACCGTGTTGTAGTGCACGAGCCCGATGCGCAACAGGCCGCCGAGCGCTTCCACGCCGAGGCGCTCGGTAAGGTTCAGCGCGTAGTAATTGCCATCCCAGGTGAAGATGCCGCGCTCGCCAAGGAACGTGGCGATCGCTGTGGGATTGTGATTGCCGATCCGCAGGGAAAGCGTGGAGCAACGCTCGGCGGAACGTTTCGGATCGGTGATTCCGTAAATACGCATGCCGGGAATCGTCTGCAAACCATCGATGAGGCGCCAGACGAGGCGCGTTTCATACGGCACGGTCGTACGGTAAGCGGAAACCAGCGCCTCGCGACGCGTCTTAGGCGAAGCATCCGCACGGTGCCCGAGTTCCGCAAGATACTCGACCGCTGCGCCGATTCCCGCGATCAGTTCATGCACCTGCGTGCCGCTCTCCCAACGGTCGGGCCACTGGTCCGTGCAGGGACGCACCTTGTAAGGGCGAAAACGCTGCAGGTGCTCGCGTTTTCCGTAAAGCGTGCCCATGTGCGGCCCGAAAAACTTGTACGGCGAACATACGAGAAAGTCGCAATCCAGCGCCTTCACGTCAATGGGCCCGTGGGGCGCATAGTGCACCGCGTCGATGTAAACCAAAGCGCCCACCGCGTGCGCCAACTTCGTGATCTCAGCCACAGGATTGATGGATCCCACCGCGTTCGAAGCATAGCCAACCGCGACAACTTTTGTTTTCTCGCTCAGCTTACGCTTCAGATCGTCGAGATCGAGCGTGCAATCTTCCTCGCGAATGTCCACCTGGCGAATGATGACGCCTTTTTCTTCCAGGGCTTTCCAGGGAGAAAAGTTGGCGTCGTGATCGAGCGTGGTGAGCAGGATTTCGTCGGCGGACTTCATCTCGCGCGCAATCGCGCGAGACAATGCAAGTGTGATCGTGGTCATGTTCTGGCCGAAGACCACCTCATCCTTCTCGCAATGGAAAAAGTCGCCCATGGCCGCGCGCGTGGCGGCAATCATTTCATCGTTGCGCCGGCTGGTAAGAAACGCGCCACAGGTATTGGCGTTGGCATTCATCAGATAGCTCTGAATGGCCTGCATGACCTGCTGAGGCACCTGCGTGCCCGCGGGCCCATCCAGAAAAGCCGCAGGCCGTCCGTTCGCTTGCGTTTGCAACGAAGGAAACTGGGAACGAACCCAGGCAATATCGAGAGCATTGGTTGTAGGTGTTTGCGTTCCGGGCGCGCTCATGGCTCCTGCTTCCGAAAAGAAATTATGCTCCGCCTCAAGCACGCTAGTTTCTCACAGAGACGGCCGGGCGTGTTAGCATGACAGAGCTGTTCCCCACTCATGCCGAGCCGGCGCCGGCTATCAACTCAGCGCCGCGTTACTCCCGAGAGGTTTCTCGTGCCTGAAATGATTCCAGCAACCGAACGGACGCGCCTTGTCCGCGAAGCAAATCGCGGCGTGTACGACCGCGAAGCCATTTACGAAATCCTTGACGAAGGGTTTGTGTGCCACGTGGGCTTTGCAACGGAAGGGCAACCCTACGTGATTCCCACGATGTTCGCGCGGATCGGAGATGCTTTGTATTTCCACGGCTCCGCCGCCAGTCGCATGTTGCGGGGGGCAAGCGGAGGCCTGTCGGTTTGCATCACCGTGACACTTATGGACGGGCTGGTTCTCGCACGGTCCGTGTTCAATCATTCGATGAACTACCGGTCCGTGGTAGCGCTTGGCAAGGCAGCATTGATCGATGATCCCGCCGAAAAGCTGGCCGCCCTGCGCGCGCTCACGGAAAAACTCATCCCCGGCCGTTGGAACGATGCGCGGCGACCAAATGACCAGGAACTGAAAGCCACCAGCATCCTGAAGCTGCCACTGACGGAAGTTTCCGCAAAGGTACGCACAGGCGATGTGGAAGACGACGCGCCGGACTACGCTCTGCCCGTGTGGGCCGGTGTGATTCCCTTGCGTCTCGTGGCGGACGCGCCTATTCGCGACGGGCGGTGCGACGCATCCATTCCAACACCCAGTTATGCCTTGCACTATCACAGGGGAATCCATGAGTGAGTTCAAGCCCACTCCAGTTAAGGCGTCCGTTCCTCTCTCTGCGTTCGAAGCGCTGGACATTCGCGTCGGAACGATTCAGAAAGTGGAGAAGGTAGTGCGGTCCGAAAAGCTGATGAAGCTGACGGTGAGCTTCGGCGATCATACGCGGACAATTCTGGCGGGCATCAAGCAAGAACGCAGAAATCCCAGAGAAATCGAGGGAAAGCAAGCGTTATTCGTCCTCAATGTAGAGCCGCGAAAAATGGCCGGCGAGACTTCAGAGGGGATGCTCTTTGATCTGGGCTACGCGGATGGAATAATTCCCGTGTTGGCGATGCCAGAAAGAACTGTGCCAGACGGAACCCGCGCTGGTTGAAAACTACAATTGGGATGCGCGGACAAGGTCCGCGAGCAAGCCGTAGCCGGTGGCTTCGACGCCGGGATTGTGTTCCACCAGCGACAAGCCAAAAACATCCAGGTCGAAGCGGATTGCCGAGCTGGTGCCCTCGAGCCCCGCCATTGGATCCGAAACCAACAAGAGTTCGGGACCAACGCGGCAATCGAGTCCGTCGCCGCGCCGCTCCGCGCGGCACACGAGCTTATATCGCATGCCCGCGCTGCGGACCGAGCGGATTTTCTCTTCGCTCAGGTCGCAAATGCCGGTCCGCAGCACCTGCTCGATGCGCGTCGGCACTCCCATCAACACGGTGGCCAGCACGGCAACCTTGATCGCCGCATCCCAGCCGTCCAGATCCTGCATGGGATTCGTTTCCGCAATGCCCAGGGCCTGCGCGCGCTTGACGGCTTCGTCAAACGATTTGCCTTTCTCAATTTCGGTGAGCACGACGTTGGTCGTCGAATTCAACACGCCGGAAAAGCTTCGCAGATCGGCTGCGGGAAGCCCCAGCGGAAACAGGGAAAAGATCGGCACACCATCCATTACCGTGGATTCATAGAGAAACTGGCGGCCCTTCTCCTTTGCGAGAGTGACCAATTCACGATAGGCATGGACGAGCGGCCCCTTGTTCGCGCTGATGGCATGAGCGCCGCCATCCAGCGCGGCGACAATGTGATCAATTGCTGGCTGGCCGTTTTCCGCATTGAGCGAGCTGGCCTCGAACAGCACATCCGCTTTGGCGCGTTCAAGCCACTCGCGGACGCCGCGTGGCGGTTGCGCCACGCTCGGAAAATGTCCGTTGAGGGCAGCGAGCGGATTCATGCCGTCGTGGTTGGCAGTCCATCCAATGCGGCGCGAAGCGACGCCGGTGAGCCGCCAGCGCAGATCATACTTACGGCGCAACTCCGTTTCCTTCGAGATCAGTTGACGCAACAGGGCGCGCGCGACGTGACCGAAGCCCACGATGGCGAGGTTGTAGGAAGGAATGGCCGGGCTCCCTTCAAATGAAGCGGTAGTCTACCCTGAAGGATAGGGATTAAACAAAGAGAGGCTCCTGCCGCGGCAAGCCTCGGCCTTCCAGTAGTTTTACTTTGTAACGACGGAAAGTTTCGCGGCCGCCGCAGAAATCAGCGTCGCTTCGTTTTCCAGAACGCGAGCGACACGTGCCGCGGCCTGCTCGGCCTGTTTCCACTGTTTCTGCTCGAGAGCCTCGCGAACAGCGGGAATAGCCTTGGCGGCGTAACCGGTATAGGTGCCCGGAGCATAGAGCTCGTGCTTATACCAGAAGCGGCCTGGTAGACCCTCCGGCGTAGTCAGTTTTCGCTCGCTCTGCAGGAGCATTTCGTTCACTTCCTTGAGGGAAGCGGAAGCGAGGGCAGCGCCGCCATTGGCGCTGGCGTGATCCAGGGCCTTCTGGTATTCGGCCGCGCTGCGCTCCAGCACTTCCACCGCATTATCCAGAGGCGCGAAGTTGATAAAGGGTGGAAGCTCTTCCTTTTTGGGCGCGACGAAGGCCTCCCGTGGGTCGGCGGTGGCGGTGAAAACGCCTTCCTCGATTTTCGTGTTGCGCTCGCGAATTTCCTGGCGTTGTTCGTCGCAGAATTTCTTCACCTCGCGGACATACATCTTCACGTCATCGGCGAAGTTGGAAAAATCAAGCGGAAGGAGATCAGCATCCGCCATGCGCATGATGGCCGTGCCACCGGTTTCGCTGAGCGCCCGGCCATAAACAAAATTGGTGTCGCTGAAATGGGTGTACCAGTAAAAATCGTCGTAGATCGAATGGTAGATCCCGCCATGATCTTCGCCGGCATAGCCGATGCCAAGCGAAGCGACGCCGGCGAAATTGATGAAGGGAGCGTGGTCGGATCCCCCGCCGAGCATATCGAGGCGAAGATCCTTCCGAGTGCGGATTTCCTTGCGGGCATCCGCCGATTCCGCCCCGGCAATTTCGTGGAGCTGCGCGCGCTTCCACACGGAGAGCTTCGTCTCGGGATCTGGAATATCGCGAGCCACGTCGTTCAGGAAATGTTCCAGGGTATGCGAGCCTTGCATTTCGAGATAGCCGCGGCCGTTGGAGTCCGAATTGATGTACACCACGGCATGCTTGCGCAATTCGTCCGCGTGCGTTTCCACCCATTCGGTTGAGCCCAGCAGTCCAGGCTCTTCGCCGTCCCAGGCGCAATAGATGATCGTGCGTTTCGGCTTCCACCCTTGCTTGACGAGTTCGCCGAGCGCGCGAGCTTCTTCCAATACTGTAACCATGCCGGAGATGGGATCCTCGGCACCGTTCACCCAGGCGTCATGGTGATTCCCGCGAATGACCCACTCATCCGGACTGGTGGAACCCGGAATTTTTCCGATGACGTCATACAGAGGTTTCATCTCCCAATTGGAAAAAACCTTCAGGTGGACTTTACCCGGACCGGGGCCGATGCGGTACGTGATTCCCAGCCCGCCCCGCCAGTTGGGAGGCGCGACGGGGCCGGCAATGGCGGCGAGGAGAGGCTGTGCGTCCGCATAAGAAATGGGCAGGACGGGAATCTTGGTTAATGTTTGCGCATCCTTGAGGGCCATTCGCTTCGCGTCCGCAGTCGCGCCTACGCCGGGAGTCAGCGGATCGCCCATATAGGCCGAGCTATCCTGCACGCTGCCCCGCTGAACGCCTTCCATCGGGCGCCAAGGGCCCTTCGGGAAAACCTCGCCGCCCGAATAGCCGTCATCGCGCGGGTCAGAATAAATGATGCAGCCGACAGCGCCATGCTCGGCGCCGACGAGCGGCTTGATGCCACGCCAGGAATGACCGTAGCGCGCGATGATAATGGCCCCTTTTACGGAAACGCCGCGCCGTTCGAGTTGTTCGTAATCCTCGGGGAGGCCGTAATTCACGTAAACGAGCGGGCCGGTAACGTCGCCATCAATGGAATAAGCGTTGTATGTGGGAAGCTGCTCCGCGGTCTGATCGGATGTGGGATCTTCGGGGACCGGCGGTTCTTGAAGCTTCGCGACGAAGTGTGGCCCACCGTCCACCAGTTCGACGAGGCGTTCCTTCGGCGTCGGATAGAGCACGCTGAAGGTCTCAATCTGCGTCTCAAGCCCAAATTCCTTGAATTTTGAGGCGATCCATTCGGCGTTGTCCTTGTCATAGATCGAACCGACATTGTGCGGCCGCGCGGAGAGCCGCTGCATGTACGCGCGCAGATTATCCGGGCTGGGAATCGCGCGGAGCTTTTCTTCCCACTGGCGTTCGGCTCGTGAAGACTCCGCGGAATAACCGAAGAGCGGCTGATCATCGGCAGTGACGTTGGCGTGCACCGGTGCGAGCGAAATTCCGGCGAGAAGCAATGCAGACAGCAACAACGGGCGGCAGGTCGTTTTCATTCGTTAGTCCCCTGAAAAGTGAAGAGAGAATTATTTCCTGTACGCGTTGGACTTGCAAGCTGACAAATTGGTTACGGTGAAAACGATTTTCGTGTGGAAATCGGCGCCCGGAGAACATCGCGGATGACCAAAACTGCCAGGCCGACGAGTAAGAGAAGCGAGGCCACGCTGAGCAGACCACCGCGGAAGCTGCCGGAGATCGTGCGCAGATACCCAATCCAGTAGGGCCCCAGGCCGCTGCCGAGATTGCCAATAGCGTTGATGAACGCGATCCCGGCCGCCGCCGTGGTCGAATCGAGTGCACTGGACGCTAAGGCCCAGAAGGGGCCCATCATGCAGAAGGCGCCGGCCATGCCGACCGTAAAGGCGGTAAGCGTGGGTGCAACGCTGGCGGAGTATGCCGCGACGACAAGCGCGCCACACGTCACAAAAGCAGGAATCGCCACGTGCCAGCGGCGCTCTCGCGTGCGGTCGGAATGAACTCCCACAAGCACCATAGCAACAACGGCCGCAAGATAAGGAATCATCGAAAGCAAGCCGATCGTGAACGGGCTAACTCCCGACAGCGCATGGATCGCTGTTGGAAGCCACAGGCCGATGCTATAGGAGCAAGTGCCTCCGCCAAGATACACAAAGGCAAGCAGCCAGATCCTCGGCTTGGCCAGCACGGAGCGAAGCCCTCCGGGCGCATGTGTGACGGCAAGAGGGGTGCTCTCCTCGCTTTGCAGCGTCGAGATGAGCCACTCGCGATCGGTATCGGAGAGCCAGCGGGCGTCCCGCGGCTGGTCGGTAAGAAAGACAAACGCCACAAGGCCGAGAAGAATGGCCGGAATCCCTTCGAGCAGAAAAAGCCATTGCCAGCCGGCCAGGCCGCCGCGATGGTGAAGCTCCAGAAGCGCTCCGGAAAGAGGGCCGCCGATTACCCCGGAAATCGGCGCAGCCGTCATGAAAAGAGCGACGACCTGTGCGCGGGCGCGCGCGGGAAACCAGCTGCGCAGATAAAAAATAACACCGGGGAAAAATCCCGCTTCCGTGGCGCCGAGAAGAAAGCGCAGAGCGTAAAAGGATTTTGCCGAAGCAACCAACATCATGGAAGCCGAAATCGCACCCCAAAGAATCATGAGCAACGCGATCCAGCGGCGCGCGCCGAAGCGCTGCATGGCCATGTTGCTCGGCACCTGAAACAGAAAATAGCCGAGAAAGAAAATGCCGGCGCCCAGGCCGTAAACCGCGTCACTGAATCCGAGCTGACTCTGCATCTGGAGGGCAGCAAAGCTTACGTTGATGCGGTCGAGATACGCGACGACGTAAAGAAGAAAGAGAAAGGGAAGCAGCCGCCAGAGAAGTTTTGGGATAACGTCACCGCCGCGCGGCAAAGCAAGCTGCGGCAAATCGCGAAGGTGAGACAAAACTTGCGCAACGAGCTCTTCGCGACGAAGGGTCACGTCCAGACGCAAAGCGTTCCGAGGTTCTTCCAGGTTGGCGGATTGGTCGGCGAGGATGTCCACTCCAGCGAAATGACTCGGGCGGCTCTGAATGCGCTGGCGAATGGTCTCGTAGGAGCCGTACAAGTAAATCACACGTACGTGCAAGCCTGCCGAGAGGATGTCACGATACGACTGCTTCAAAGCCGAGCACGCGAGAACAACGTTTTCCTTCTTGCTGTCTAGGTGTAGTAAATGCCTGTGTATCGCTTGCAGCCACGGAATCCGATCTTCCTCTGTCAGGGCGATACCCTTCCGCATCTTTTCCTTGTTCGCGACCGAGTGAAACTCATCCGCTTCGATGAAAATCCAGCCCAGTTGATTGGCCAGTTGAGCGGCGATCGTGGACTTGCCCGCTCCCGTCACACCCATAACGAGAAGAATCATGAACCCTCGAAGAAACAGCGAGTTTGTCGCAGTAGTGCAATGAAGTCCAGCGGGGAAAGTGGAACTACGATAGAATCCGCGCACTTGAAGACGGTCGAAAACCGACAGGGTGGCGGAGTGAGCACGGCAGACGATTCCTTCAGAAAAAACGGCAACGTGGTGAAAAAGGCCGGGCTGTTCTATTTCGTGTTCGTCATGTTTGCGTACACGACCGGCGGGCCCTTCGGCATGGAAGAGATGATAACCACGAGCGGGCCCGGGCTCACTTTGCTTTCCCTGCTGATCATTCCACTCTTCTGGTGCATACCGGTATCCCTCGTGGCGGCAGAGCTGACGACCGCCATCCCTGTCGAAGGCGGCTTTTATCGCTGGGTGCGCGCGGGCTGCGGCGAATTCTGGGGCTTTCTTGCCGGCTGGTGGAACTGGAGCGCTTCCTGGCTGCTCGGCGCAACCTACGCCGTTCTCTTCAGCGATTATCTGGCGATTTACTTCCCTTCTCTGACGGGTTGGAAGCACTATCTCGTGTCAGTGGCGCTCATCGCGGTGCTGGCCTACGTGAACATACGCGGCATTCAGATGGTCGGCGTGTTTGCAACGGTCCTGGAATTTTCCGTGCTTATTCCGGTACTCCTGTTGTGCATGATCGCGGCCACCAGGTGGCACTATAATCCGTTTCATCCGTTCGTTCCCCCACACGTTCCGCCCTTCCAGGTGTTTGGCGTGGGGCTGGCGCTGGGCTTGTGGCTCTATTCGGGCTACGAGCAGTGCTCCAGCGTAGCCGAGGAGATCGAGAATCCGCAGCGCAGCTACCCGCGCGCGCTGGCGATCGTCGTGCCGCTTTCGGTGGCCACCTATTTTCTCCCGGCTTTGCTTTCCCTAGCAGCGTTGGGCAATTGGCAGGAGTGGAACACCGCCTATTTATCGAAGGCTGCCCAACTGATCGGCGGCAGTTGGCTTGGCTTTCTCATGACCGTCGCTGCCATGTTGGGAAACGTTTCTTTGGGAAATGCAACGGTGCTGACCAGCACGCGCATGCCGTCCTCGATGGCCGAGGATGGCTACTTGCCGCCCGTGTTTGCCGCAAAACATCCGAAATACGGCACGCCGTGGATTGCCATTCTGATTTCCTCGGCGACCTACGCCTTGCTGGCGTTTCAAACGCTGGCGCAGTTGTTGACCGTGTATGTGTGGCTCCGCAGCCTCGTCACCGTTTTGACCGTGGTGGCCGCCTGGCGCTTACGAAAAATACACCCCGAAATGAAGCGCCCATTCCGGATTCCCTGGGGCAATGCGGGTTTGGCTTATGTGGTGATCGCGCCGGTCATTATGAGCGTAGTCGCGCTGGTCTTCAGCGATAAGTTCGCCCTGAAGTGGGGCCCCGTCCCCGTGCTGCTGGGCGTGGCCGCCTTTTTTGTTTTTTCTAGAATTCGAGAACCCTTGGAAAGAAACGGAAAGACTAGGTGAGCCAGTCGAGGACGCGGTAGTACGCGCCCGCCAGCGGCAGGGCCCAAGTATTTCCGCTACGTAGGCCGATGGGCGCACCAGGAAAAGGGATTTGGGAGAAAGGATTGTCGTCAGGTTCACCGCAAATCACGGAAGCCAGCTTGTCGCCCATCCAGGTCGCCGCGGCCACGCCGTGGCCCGCAAATCCTAGGGCGAAGAACATGCTGTCAATCTTTCCCGCGTGCGGCATCACATCAAAAGTAAAATCGAGGGTTCCGCCCCAGACATACTCCACTCTCGTGTCCCTTAACTGCGGATAAACACCGACCATGCCCCGACGCAAAAGTTCGGCGCTTTTGCGCACTGTGCTCTCCGACTCCGGAAAAAACGCGGCGCGCCCGCCGAAGAGCATGCGATTGTCCGGCGTGAGCCGGTAGTAGTAAAGAAAGTGCTTCGAATCGTAGATCATACGGTTGCGCGGGCTCAGTTCGCGGGCGAGATCCGCAGGAAGCGGTTCCGTGGCGATGATGTAAGACCCTATGGGAATAACTTTCTTGCGCAGCGCGGGCGTCACTCCGGTGGTGTATGCCCCGCTCGCAAGAATGACTTCTTTCGCGACGAGATCCCCGCGTGAGGTCTTCACCAGAAAACTGCGACTCCCGGTTTCCGGTTGAAGCACGATGGAAGCGACTCGGGTCTTGTCGCGCAGACAGGCTCCGGCGTTTTTCGCGGCATTGGCCAGGCCCGTAACATATTGTGCCGGGTTTACTCCAGCGCTGGTTTCATCCACCATCCCACCGAAATAAATATCCGAGCCGATCTCGCTCCGCAATTCGCTCCTGGCCACAATTCGCAGTTCATGATCGAATTCGCGCTCGATCCGCGACGCGGCTTCGGCGTACGCGTCGAAGTGCGCTTGCTTGCACGCCACCTCGAGATGGCCGCGGCGCGAGAAGCTGCAATTGATCCCCTCTTCTCTTACAATCCGCTCGACCAGATCGATCGAATCCAGGGACGCCAGATACATCCGCCGGACGGTTTCGCGCCCGTATCGCCCAATCAGCGTGGGAACGGGCAGCTTGAGGCCGGTCAGCACCATGCCTCCGTTACGGCAGCTCGCGCCCCAGCCAAGCGTTTCGGCTTCGAGGACGGCGGCATTTACCTTTCGCTTGGCAAGCGTCAGCGCGGCCGACAGGCCGCAGAAACCTCCGCCAACAATAGCGACATCGACATGTTCAGGAAGCGGCCCGCTTGTGCCTTGGACAGGCTCCAGCACGGTCTCCAGCCAGTAATTCGTCTCTTTTATATTCATGGGTTCAGTGCGCAGATTCTAGCATCCGCTGCCAAAAGGGGAAATGTTGACGGAAGTACAAATCAAACGCGACGCAAAACGATGTGGGAAATTTCCGGCGGTGCGCCAAGGCGAACCGGAGCGCCGACGGTGCCCAGGCCGCGATTCACATAGAGGGCCGAAAGCCCCTTCGGCGCGTTCTGCATCAGCTTGATGGTTTCGCCCATGCGCTTCGGCGTATCCAGCATCAGCAGCGGCCGGTGATACAAACCGGCGACGTAATCGGTGATGAAACGTGCTGGGCTGAGACTCACGTCCAGGATTTCTACCTGCACTTGCCCGCCATGCGTGTGCCCGGCAAGCGAAAGCTCGACACCCAATTCCGCGGCGCGATTAAACGAATTGGGATTGTGCGACAAAAGAATATTGGGAATATCGCGTCGCACGAGCGGCGCAAGATTCTCCAACATCGGCTGCTTACGGCCGCTGGACGTGCGCTCCCGTTGATAGTCCACGCCAATCAAATTCAGCTGCGCGCCCTTGTAGTGGATGACCGCATTCCCCTGCCGAAGCAATTTCATCCCGGCTTGGGTGTAAAGCCGTTCAGCCAGGTCCTCGGCCCGCGCGTATATTTCGTGATTGCCATTGCAGCCATACACACCGAGCGGAGCGCGGAGATGCCGAATCTCCTCCACGCATTCCGCGATCGGGTCGTGAATACCCGTAATAAGGTCGCCCGTGACGACGGCGAGGTCAGCGCCCACATCATTGGCCATATCCACCGCGCGGCGCACCGATTCGGGGGTCATGTACCCACTCAGGTGGATGTCGCTGAGCTGGACAATCTCCATTCCATCGAGTTCGGGCGGCAGATTGCTGATGGGAATTTCGATCCGGCGCACTTCATAGCGAAGGCGTTCCGCGGCGTAGCCATACATCACTCCGAGAAACGGCGCCGCGCCGGCGACAACGCTCGCCGTGCGGAAAAAACTGCGGCGCGAAGGATCGGGCACGAAGTCTTCCGTGGCAGCGGGGCGATTTGCGCTTGCCTGGGTCGTCGGAGCAGCCGGCCTGATCCAGCGGTGCCAGATCCATTCAACGGCGTGCACAGCCTTCACGGCCACGTAAGCCGCCAGCGCGCTCGCAAACCACAAGCCAGCAAAAGCCGTCATTGGAGAATGATTCGGAAGGATGCTGCCATGATCCTGGCGGATGCCATCCGCAATCGTCAAGGTAATCAAGACCAAGCCAACCAGGTAAAGCAGGCGCACTCCCACGCGCAAAGGCTTGCGGCCCCAGTTGGCGGTCACCCGCCAAAGCCCGCGATACCAGAAACGCTGTGAGAGAAACAGGACGGCCAAAATGGACAGCAGCACCACCGTCCGCAGTAGGAACCAGCTCCAGTTCAACGCTTGAGCCCCCTCAACCCTGAGGTATAAGAATAGCATGACAGGCCGTATTGGCCTGCTTCGCGGCCGCCCGTGCCTACTCAAAGTAACCGGGCCTGATTTCCTCTCTGCCGCCCCTTTCTATCGTATGATGGCAAGCCATGGCTTCCGGCTCACCGGTGATTGTCCGGCCACGCTGAAACTTCCCGTGGGGTATTGCGTCTGATAACAGATATAGGTCCCTTCTGCCTAGGCTGCAAAGGAGAGAAGCAAATGAAACGATTTTCCGTATTAGCGATTGTGCTGTTCGCGGGGTGTCTCGCTGCGCTGCCCGTGCGGGCCCAGGATACAAAGAAAGCTCCGCCGAAACCGGCGCCAAGCATGTCCGAAGCGGTGCTGGAACAATGGAACGATATCGGGCGCAAGCTGATTGCCATGGCGGAGGATTTTCCGGAGGACAAGTACGAATTCAAACCACATGCCGATTCTAGGACCTTTGCCGGGAACCTTTTGCACGTTTCGGCTTCCATGTACTACTTTACGGATTTCGCTCTGGGACAGCAGAAGCCTCGCTATCCGGACGATCCGAAGCGCGACAATCTGAAGACAAAGGCGGAAGTCGTGGCATTTGTGAAGAAATCCGTTGAAGACGGCGCGGCAGCCATTAAGGCGAAGGGCGACAAAGGGCTGATGGAGACCGTCAACGACGGTGGACCGCATTTGGACCGGCTCTATGACCTGGCCTACGGCCTAGTCGAGCATTCCGGAGAACACTACGGCCAGCTCGTCGTGTATTACCGCATCAACGGCATGGTGCCGCCCGAATCGCGACCGAAGAAGTAACCCGCAAACAATTTGGCGCCTCGACTCCACCAAGTCGGGGCGCCTCTGTTTTGCTTCTGCCTTCGTGACACAGTCACTCCTGACTGTGCACTTGGGTTGCCCTTGGAGGGACCGCTTTTCGAGACGGTCCGCTCCTGTTAATGCAACCGACCACAGTAGCCTTCGGTAACGACTCGGGTTACCCCGCCGCGGTCCCCGCAATGCCCTTTTCCAAAATTTCCTTGAGCTTGTCGGCATCACTGACCGGGGGTAGACAAGTCGAACCCGCGCAAACCAGGGCAACGGCTTTGTCCCTGGGCAAGTGCGGAATTGTCTGCCGCAACGCGGCGGGTAAATGATCGAGCGAAACCTCCGGCCTGATGCGCAGGACCGCCTTGCCAAAGCGAAAGACTGAGTTGGCCGCCTCTTCCAGTTTTTGCGCGGCCGCATCGCCAGCTGGCCCGGTGATAACGACCTGTGTCGGATGTTCCGCGAACAAAATCGCGGCCAAGCCATACGTCGCTGCGAATAGCCCATACTGTGGCGCTACTCCTGCAAACGCTTCGAGAGTTTTCCGGGCCCAATCGTGATAGCGCTTGTCATCCGTGTAGGCTCGCATGCGCGCAAGGGCCATCGCTGCCACGGAATTGGCGCTGGGAGTAGGCGAATCCTGAAACGGCTTGCGCCGGACCTCGAGGCCGCCCATCGGCGGAGCGTCCAAAGCCCGATCGAAAAAGCCTCCGCCCTCGGCATCACCATACTTTTCGATCGCCAGGTCCATCGTCCGTTGCGCAGCGCGGAAATACTTCGCGTCCAGCGTCACTTCATAAGCATCGAGCAGTGCCATCACGCCGAAAACCTGGTCATCCAGCGAGCCGCGCAGCTCTGGCCCGCCAATCCTGTGCGCGAACCCTTGCTCTTCGCTCCATGCTTCTCGCAGCATTCTTACGATCGTCTTCAGTGCGAACGTGCGGCATTGCTCAGCGATCCAGGGAGTAAACGAAGCGCGGGATGCTTCGAGAAATGCCGAAACAAACATAGCGTTCCAACTGACGTACATCGTTTTGTCGACAAATGGCGTGGGGCGCTGTTGACGGGCCTTCAGCATCTTTGCTTCGGCTTTGAGCTTTATGCTGACAATATCATCCGCATCGCGTCCCAAGATCTCAGCGATCTCCTTGAAACTTCGGGCAATCCACAAAACATTCTTGGCAGGATTGTGGTGCATCTCACCATGAGGTTCGATGTCGTAATAAAGTTCGATCACCCGTGATTCTTCCGGCGTGAGGACGGCTCGGGCTTCCTCCAGCGTCCAGGTAAAGTAGTCGCCATCATCGTCCAAGGAATAGTCGGCGTCTTGACTGGCGTGGAAACCGCCGTTCTCCTGATTCGAAAGAACCGCAATAATCCAAAGAGCGATGCTTTGAGCTGTGTCGCTGAACGAGACTTTCCAGTCGTGCTTCTCGCTGATCTGTGAAGCGTGAACAAAGTTCTTCAGCAACTCCGAATTGTCGTAGCTCATCTTTTCAAAATGCGGCACGAGCCAGCGCTCGTCCACGGAATAGCGGTGGAACCCGCCAGCAAGCTGGTCGAACACGCCGCCCTTCGCCATTTTCTCGAGCGTCGTTTCGGCCATGGCCAGCAGATGCTTCTCGCCGGTTTGGCGGTACCGCTCCAGGATCAGGTCAATGACCGAGGCGTGCGGAAACTTCGGCGCTTTTCCGAAGCCGCCGTTGTGAATATCAAAAAGCTGCGTGATCGAGTTGATCTGCGAGTCCACCACGCTGAGGTTGAATTCTGCCCTCGCGTCCGTGAACGCTTCCGCCTTGGCCACGGCATCGGCCAAGGTTTCGGCGGTGCGTTCCAGATCGTCTTTCTTCTGCCTGTAGGCGTCTGCCACAGCGAGCAGAATGCGCCGGAATCCCGGCCGGCCCATCTGGTCTTCCGGCGGAAAATAAGTGCCGCCAAAAAACGGCTTGCCGTCGGGCAGCAAGAATCCCGTGAGCGGCCAGCCACCCTGCCCGCTGATGGCGCTGATCGCGGACTGATAGCGCGAATCCACGTCGGGCCGTTCGTCGCGGTCCACTTTCACGGGCACAAAATGCTCGTTGATGATCCTGGCGATTTCCGGATTCTCGTAGCTCTCGCGGTCAATCACGTGGCACCAGTGGCACCACACCGCGCCGATATCGAGCAGAATTGGCTTGTCCTCGGTTTTCGCGCGCCCAAACGCGCCGTCGCCCCACTCATGCCAGTTAATCGGCTGGTGCGCGGCCGAACGGAGATAGGGACTGGCGGAATCTTTCAGTCGGTTTTCGCTCATCTTGCTGTGGCTCCCGTTCGGACGTGAATTTGCGTGCGGCGAGTGAATTGGCCTGCGGAATAATCCGTCTTACTGCACCTGGTCGCCGGGACCCAGATCGCGCGGATCCAGCGGCTTTCTTCCGGCGTAGCCTTCATCCTGCCGGTGGTAGTAGCGAATGCGGTCTTCTCCCAGCTTCCAGCAGAGGTATACCTCTTCGTTGCCGACAATCGAGGGAAAATCCAGCAGGCCGACGTCCAGGTCCTTTACCACGCAGCCCGTCGAAAGAATCTTCTCCAGGCTGCTTTTCATCACTTCGGTCAGGTTTTGATGCTCCTCGCGCTTCGCCGCCAGCTTCGCATAGGGCACCAGCACGCCGCCCATCATCAGGATGCGCGTCGAAACGGCTGTCAACTCGTCCTCCAGCTTGGCCAGTTTTTTGCGCGTACCAATCGCTTCAATCAGCACGGGCTCGAGTTCGCGCCGCGTACGTTCCGCTTCGGTCAAGGTGAAGAGGCGCTGCGGGGGTTCCGGCAGCTCCTCCTGGTCTTCGTCGTGATCGGCCATTCCATCTCCATCTGAAGTTTCCACCGGGAGGGCATGACTTCAGTCGTGTCAAAAGAACTTGCGCTACAACCGGCTTTACCCACTGAGGTCTTCGCTCCAGTCTTTCACACAAGCTTAGCCCTGAAGACTCTCCACAGTTTTCATCGCCGGACACAAACTACCGCAAGGCCAACATGCGGTCCAAAGCCACCTTCGCATAACGCCTGTTCCGCTCATCCACCGAAATCTGGTTCACGATTTGTCCCTCGCCCAGGTTTTCCAACGACCACAGCAAATGCTGCGGCGTGATCCGGAACATCGTGGTGCACACGCACACACTGGGGTCCAGCGAAATCACCGTGCGATCTTTCAATTCCTTTCCCATACGGTTCACGAGGTGGATCTCCGTGCCAGCCGCCCACATGCTACCTGGGGACGCAGCCTTGATCGCCTTCAGGATTCCTTCCGTCGAGCCGATTTCGTCCGCCGCTTGCGCCACTTCAAAGCGGCACTCCGGATGAACAATCACGCGGATGCCCGGACGCTCCTTTCGAACCCGGTCCACATGCTCTGGCGCGAATCGCCGGTGCACGGAGCAATAACCCTTCCACAAGATCACCTTGGCTCTGAGCAGCGCTTCAGGCGAATTGCCGCCCAGTTCCTGGAACGGGTCCTACAACACCATCTCTTCCAGCGGAATACCCATGCGCTAGCTCGTGTTGCGGCCGAGATGCTCGTCCGGCAGGAACAGGACTTTCTCGCTGCGCGTGAACGCCCACTTCATGACGGCCGCGGCATTCGAACTGGTGCAAACCGAGCCGCCATGCTCGCCGGTAAAGGATTTGATCGCCGCGGTGGAATTCATGTACGTTACCGGCACAATCTCGCCGGTATCCAGCACGCTTCCTAGTTCGCTCCAGCAGCTTTCCACCTGGCCGATATCCGCCACATCTGCCATCGAGCAGCCTGCATTCAAATCCGGCAGCACCACAACCTGCAGATCGCGCCGCAAAATATCGGCGCTTTCCGCCATGAAGTGCACGCCGCAAAAAACAATGTACCTCCCTTCGGTCTGCGCAGCCTGCTGCGAAAGCTTCAACGAGTCGCCGCGAAAATCCGCAAACTTCACCACTTCATCCCGCTGGTAGTGATGGTCCAGAATCACGACTTCCCTGCCCAGCTTGGCCTTGGCGGAGGAAATGCGCTCATCCAGCGTGTTATCGGGCACCAGCAGGTACGAATCGAAATCGCAGCCCACGCCCTTCTCGATTTCGGGTGCGCGCACGGTGGGGGCTGCTCCGATCCCGCCAGTGAATCCTTCGAAATGGTGATGATTCCCGACATCTGCTTATCCTGTTTCTCTTGGTTGGCCCTTGCCCTTATTTACTTAAATTCTTGCGCCTTTTCGTAAGATTTGCCAGGGAATGCTGTGTGATGTTCCTACGCGGAACAAAAACGTTCGACTATCCGCCGATGAATACCATCGTCCGGGAGGGTTGGACGAATCCTGGTTCGTTGATGCGGTGCCCTTCTTCCTTTTCCGTAACAACCGACCGCACCCAGGCGGCGATTTCTTCGTCATTCGCGTCGGCCCGCAACAGCGCACGCAAGTCACGGTCTTCCTTGCTGAACAGGCAGGTGCGCAGCTTGCCATCCGCAGTCAAGCGAATCCGCGAGCAATGCCCACAGAAAGGTTGGGTCACTGGCGCGATCAGGCCAATCTCTCCCGGCGCGCCGTCGGCGAAACGGTATTTACGCGCTGTCTCGCTTTTCTCGTGCGCAATCTGCTCCAGCGGCCATTGCGCGTGAATTCTCTGGAAAACTTCGGCAGCGGGCACGACCGATCCGCGCGACCAGTGGCGGTCCGCGTCCAGCGGCATGAATTCGATGAAGCGCATGATCACGCCACGTTCGCGCGCGAAAGCCGCGAAAGCTTCCACCTCGTCGTCATTGATGCCTCGCACCAGCACCGCGTTCACCTTTGCCGGAGCCAGCCGCGACTTCTGCACCGCGTCAATTCCTTCCATCACCTTGTCGTAGGATCGCGTGCGGGTGATGCGATCAAACTTGATCGGGTCCAGCGAATCGAGGCTGATGTTAATGCGCTGGAGGCCCGCGGCCATCAAGCGGTCGCGACGTTCAGCCAGCAGATGTCCGTTGGTGGTCATCGAGAGGTCTTTAATGCCCAGCGACTTCAAGTGAGCAATGTAATCCTCAACGCCCTCCCGGACCAGCGGCTCGCCCCCCGTGATACGTACCTTGCGGATTCCGAGCCCGACAAAAATCCCCGCGAGGCGCTCCAGTTCTTTCCACGAAAGAATTTCATCGTGGTCGCGGTAATTCTCAGGGTCGGCGGAACGGCAATACACACACCGGAAATTACAGCGGTCCGTCACCGAAATGCGCAGGTCAGTGATCTGCCGGCCGAATTTGTCGAAGAGGCTCATTTCGTATTCGCTAAAACAAAAAGCCCGATTCGCGCAGTGAATCGGGCCAAGCCGGAAATCTGTAGATTTCCGGTGTACTGGCTCCTTTCCAAGCGCGGCCACTAACAAAACCGCTAGCGGGAGGCGCAGGCGTTTCCACCCGGACCCTCGGCAGCCGTCTAAGGCTACCTCGCCCCGCCGCCAGGGGATATCTCTCCTGCAGGCCGGCAGGGTCGGAGTTTGCCTGCCCAGTGTACCCCCCTGCAGCACGCAGTGCAATTCAAGGTATTTACGGGCCGCCCGCCAACCCGCGCCCTCCGGGCTGTGATAGAGTTTGCAAAACCATGCGGATCTTTATCTTGGGTGCGGGGGCTACGGGCTCCCTCCTTGCACGCCTTCTGGAGCGTCAGGGCCACATCGTGTGGTGTGGCGACCGCGATCCCGTCCGCGCCCGCCGTTTCCTGGGGAAGAAGTCCATTATTCCGGTGACCACCGTAAATGCCCGTAATCTGTGGGGGATCGTGCGCGCCGCCAAAGGATGCCAACTGATCGTCAACGCCTCGGCCTCGGTATTTAACGAAATCGTTCTCCGCGCGGCTCTACGCCTCCGTGCGCACTACGTCGACCTCAGTTCGCATCTGACCCGCAACCCGTTCAAGTCGGAGCAGCTCCGCTATGCCAAGAAGTTCGAAGCCAAGCATCGCGCCGGCCTGATCAATACCGGCGCCGCCCCGGGCCTCACGAACCTGCTCGTAAAGCGCGCCGCCGAACTCCTCGAAGAGGTTCATTCGGTTCACATTCGCTTGTATGAGAGCACCGAGAGCCGCGACCCCATCTCGCAATGGTCTCCGGAAGTTTCCTTTGACGAAGCCGTCTCGCATCCGCGGGTTTACCGGCACGGGAAATTTCAGCTGGGGAAGCGCTTTTCGGAGCTCGAGAAGTTCCGCTTTCCGGATCCCATCGGCATGGCCACGGTCGTGCTCGCAGCGCAAGATGAGGTCGCGACGCTTCCGCACTTCCTTCCCATGCGCGACCTGGACGTCAAAATCGGGGGTAACGAATTTGACCGGCTGCGGCGCTGGCACAAACAGGGAAAACTTTCGAAGTCCCGCGGCATGGCGCGGCTTCGTTTTCCGGCCACCTCATCCTCGCGCAAGATCGCAGCGCTGATCCGCCGAGGGGTCCTGCAAAACGCTCGCTTTGCCGCCTCCGTCCTGGTTCGTGGCGTAAAACATGCCCCCAAGGAGGATCAGCATCTTCTGATCCGCAGCGATGCTTTGTTTCCCACGCTCTACCAGATCCGCCGCCAGGGCCGCGTGACAACCCCGGTCGCCTACGCCACGGCACACGTCGCGGACCTCTTTATCAAGCACTTTCCGCAGGGCATCGAAGGCATCTTTCCTCCGGAAGCCTTGCCCTTGGAAACACGTCGCGCAATCCTTGCTGGTGTCCGCAAACACGGGATCAAACTCACGCACAAGATTACGAAACTGAAGCACGACGATTCAGCCGAAGAAGATCTCTAGCGGTGGTTTTCGAGATAGATTTTTCCAGTTATGTAAGGCCCAAAATGCCAAGGTTAAGACGCGATCGCTCTCCAACCGCGATGGAGAATCAGTGGGCGTCAGCCGTCTTGGCCATGCCCTCAAAATGCACGGTAATCAAAAATCCGTTCGTCCCGCTGTATTCGAATTTCTGCCCCTGACCCTCGTACATCTCCCGCTTGGTTTTCCACATGCGGAAACCATCGTTGGACTGGGCATTCCAGTAACGGAGATTTTTCATCACCACTTCCTCGCCGGGATTGTCGCCTTTGACTCGTTCGAGCACCACTTCTCCCTTACCGTCCTCGCGCTTGGTCGTGGCTACTCCGGTTTTTGTGTCAATATCCCAGGAAAAGGGGGCTGTATCTGTCTTCACCCAGGTCCACTTGAAGGGATAGAGTTGCGCGACGATATCATCGAGTGCGGTCTTCTGCGCGGGGGTAACGCCCTTATCGTAGGTAACCACAGTCCAGGAATCTTTCCCGGTGCTCCAGTCCGAGCCCAGGTCCGTCGTGAGCCACACCTTCGCGCCATCGAGCTTTACGTCCTTGTAATGTCCCTTGTCGACCTTGAACACCAGGTTGGCGCGGCAAAAATGCGCGTCCATATGATGTTCATCCATGTGATTGGTGGAATGGGTGTTGAAGTAACAGGGGCAGAACATATCGCAACTGCAGGCTTCGATGTAGGTGGAAGTAATCTCAAAATCGCTTTTGGCCATGGAGGATGGAATCTTTGTCCCTGTGATTCCGATCAAGCCAAGGAAGAGAGCAAACAAAGGAACGAGCACAACACGCGAGCGTCGTAGCATGAATCCCTCCTGAAAATTTCGGGGGCCCGCCGGGATATTGACCCGAGTCTACTGCCGCAGGGCGGCCTTTTCAAGAGTGGATCCCGATTCAACAACAACGGTTGGGACGTGAATACTTGCGCTTCAATTGCTCAACATAGAATTCCGCCTGCGTGAGCTGTTTTGCGCCTCCTCGCACGGCGCATTGCGCATACTTTTCATAGGCCGCATCGCCGCTCCATTCCCGCAGCCCTTGCCAGGCTCGCTGCAGGCCCTGTCGAAAACGTCTCCAGAATCGTTGCATCAGTCTCCCCCAGCCCATTGTGTCGCGACGTATGGCGTCTCGCGCAGCACGGGTTCTTTCCTGCGGCTCAAAATCGCGTGCCACTGCACCAAAGCTTCCACGAGCAGCACCAGAATCATCACGGCCAGCACCGCCGTCACTCCCGCATCCAATCGCTGGTTGAAGATCAAACGATGCGTGTCCGCAATCTTTGCGACTGGAATTTTCCCTGCGGCTAGTTGCGCGGCCATGGCGTTCGCATAGGAAAGGAACCCGATTCGCGGATTCACGCTGAAGATTTTCTGATAACTCGCCTTCATGGTGATAATCACAAGCCAGGCCATGGGCGCGAGCGTGACCCAAATCCATTTCAGCCGCCCCATCTTCAGCAGGATGGTGGTCGCCACCACGAGCGCTACGGCCGCTAATAGCTGATTCGAAATACCAAACAGCGGCCAGAGGGAATTGATTCCCCCAAGGGGATCGACAACGCCCTGATAAAGGAAATAGCCCCATGCCCCCACAATGATTCCACTCGAGAGTAGAATCCCGGGCATCCAGTTCATGCGCCCCAGGGGCTTCCACACGCGCCCGCACAATTCCTGCACCATGAAGCGCCCAACGCGGGTACCAGCGTCCAGCACCGTCAAAATAAACAGCGCTTCAAACATGATTGCGAAGTGGTACCAAATACTCAGCAGCCGCTCGCCGCCAATGGTATTAGAGAAAATCTGCGCCATGCCCACCGCCAAGGAAGGCGCGCCACCCGCGCGATTCAAAAGCGTTTGCTCGCCTACCGCGTGTGCCAGGCCGGTCATCGTCTCGGCCGTGAGCGGATATCCCCACCCCGAAATCGTTTGCGCGGCCGCTTCCGGGCTTGCCCCAACAATCGTCGCAGGGCTGTTGATCGCGAAATACACGCCTGGCGGCATCGCGCAAGCCGCCACCATCGCCATCACTCCGACAAATGACTCCAGCAGCATCGCGCCGTAACCGATAAATCGCGCGTGGCCTTCGCGCTGGATCATCTTCGGCGTGGTACCGCTCGAGATCAGCGAATGAAAGCCGCTGATCGCGCCGCAGGCAATCGTGATAAAGCAAAACGGAAAAATCTCCCCGGCAAATACCGGGCCGCTGCCGTCAATGAATCGCGTTAGTGGCGGCATCAGCACCTGCGGGCGCACCAGCAGAATCCCCGCCGCCAGCGAAAAAATCGCGCCAGCCTTGATGAACGCGCTCAAATAGTCGCGCGGTGCCAACAGCAGCCACACCGGCAAAGCCGAAGCGGCGAACCCGTAAGCAATAATCGCGAACGCCAGCGACACCCCGCTCAACGTGAACACTTTGGCCAAAAGCGGCGAATCCGCGACCCACTGCCCCGCCACCACAACGAACAGGATCAGCGCGACGCCGATCACCGAAGCCTCCAGCACACGCCCCGGCCGGAAATAGCGCAGGTAAACTCCCAACAGTAGAGCGATCGGAATCGTCATGGCCAGTGTGAACGCGGCCCACGGTGAACTCTTCAGGGCGTTCACAACTACCAGTGCGACCACGCCCAGCAAAATGATCATGATCGCCAGCACCGCAAGCTGCGCGATGAATCCGCCGCGCTCGCTGACCTCTTCCCGGGCCATTTCGCCCAGCGTTTTTCCGTCGCGGCGAATCGAGCAAAAAAGAATCACAAAATCCTGCACGCATCCGGCAAACGCGGCCCCCGCAATCAGCCACAGCGTTCCCGGCAAGTAGCCGAACTGCGCCGCCAACGTTGGCCCGACGAGCGGTCCCGGCCCGGCGATAGCCGCAAAATGGTGACCAAAGAGAACCCACCTGTTGGTGGGCACAAAATCTCGTCCATCCTCCCTCCGCTCGCAGGGCGTGGCACGCGTGTTGTCCAGCACCAGTAATTTGGCGGCGATGAAAGCGGAATACAGGCGGTAGGCAACGACATAGAAACACGCCGCCGCCAGCACGAACCAGGTCGCATTGATCGGCTCACCGCGACGGAACGCAATGGTCGCAAGCGCCACGGCCCCCACCAGCGCCACCACAATCCAGACAATGACGGAGAAAAACTTTTTCATTTCGACATGCTCGATTGGTAGAACTGTCCCAGATCCTGCTTCAGCTTCGTCAGCGAAGCCAGGTGCACGTACATCATATGGCCCGCCTCATAGTAGCCGCCGGAAACGTGCCTGCGCAGCGAAGGATCAAGGCCGAGATGGTCGAAGGTATAGTCGGTGGCGAAAAGGGCGTGGCCAGGTCGTAATAGCCCTTGGCCACGAATACACGGAGAAAGGGATTCTCTGTCATGGCGCTGCGCAGCGTTTCAGCGACGTTAACGTAGCGGTTTTCGTAAGGCACGTAGCTCCACGGGCGCACCCGCGGCGTCAGGAATTCATAAAAAAGGTCGCTATCGAATTTCAAATCCCCTCGCACATAGTCGTTGAAGGTCGCAGTAAATGGCCCCACGATAGCCGCGAGGCTGGGATCGTAGTCGGGCCGCGCCCCCGCAGCGTCTTCGTCAATGCCCGTGAACCGCCCATCCAGCCGGCCAACGGTGCGTCGTTCGTTCCGAAGTAATTCCTTATCAAAACGCTGGATCTCGACGCGAATGTTGCTCCGTTCGATGTACTCCGTGGAAAGGCCCGTAAGACGGGCGAGCTTCTGCGCGATTTGTGTGCGGCGTTCGGCAGATAGATGGTCGCCCGCCATCAGCGCGTCGGCGTATTCCACCGAGGCAAACGTTTCCGCTTCGTTCAGCGCTTTCTGAAAATCCGATTGCAGATCCGGCGCAAGTTTCTTGTGATACCACGCGATAGCTGTATACGAGGGCAGGTAGAGGATGTAGGGCAAATCGTTGCCGCGATCAAATTCGGCGGTCTGGAAATTTAGAATCGAGGAAATCAGGATGATGCCGTTCAAATACATCCCGTAACGCCCCTGCAAGTAACCCGAAAGGCCCGCGGCGCGCGTGGTGCCATAGCTTTCGCCCGCCAGAAACTTCGGGGAAGTCCAGCGCCGGTTGCGCGTGGCGTACAGCCGGATGAAATCGCCAACAGACTCGATGTCTTCCTGAATCCCATGGAATTGCTTCTGCGCTTCTCCGGGAACGGCTCGGCTGTAACCGGTCGAGACCGGATCAATGAAAACAAGGTCCGTGAGGTCCAAGAGCGACGATTCGTTGTCCACCAGCTTGTACGGCGGCGGCAGCAGCGCGCCTGCGTCCCCCATCTCCACGCGCCGCGGCCCGAATGCGCCCAGATGAAGCCAGATCGATGCCGACCCCGGCCCGCCGTTGAACGTGAACGTCACCGGACGCTTGGCGAAGTCGCCGACATCGTCCTTTGTATACGCAACGAAAAAGACGCTGGCTTTCGGCGTGCCTTCTTCCAGCTTCAGAATAATCGTGCCCGCGGTAGCCGTGTATTTGATTTCTTGGCCACCGATCCGGATGGTGTGTTTGGTCTGGACCGTCTTTTCCTCGGGTGGCGCAGGCGTCTTCTTCTCTTCCTTTGGTTTCTCTGGTGGTTTCTCCCCAGGTTTCTCGGCAGGCTTTTCCGACGTTTCGGTTGGAGTCTGCGGCTTCTGCGCGGCACTCAGGCCGCTCACTAGGAAGCTCAAAACGAAAACGGCAAGCCAGCGAGCAATCGTGTTCATGAGATGAACACTCTCCCCTCGGTTAGAAAATGCTTTCGACGTAAGCCGGAATCGTATGCGACCGAGCGACTCGCGTCAACGGATAGCCAAACCTTACGTAGCACAGACACTCCTGTCTGTATGGGAACAATTTCCATTCCACTCAAACTCAGCAGCGGTGTCGTCCTGAAGGTCACATCATTTGCGGTCCCAAGGATTTCAACCGAGCCACTTTACAAGATTCCGATCCCGAAGATGCTTGGCTCTAATCCTGCAAACTCGTGAATTTCAGCAGCGGATAAAGATCTTTAAAAATCTTGGCGATATCCTTGGGAAACTCAGCACGCATGGCCGCAGCCGTACTCATCTTCCGGCGCACAATCCACGCCAGAATCCTTTTCCAGTTTTCCGGCTCCGTGGGCCATCCATCGTGCTTCGTCCATTCTCCCTTTTCTGTCGTGTACCAGTAGCTTTCGTATTTCTTCGCGAGCCGTTTCTTCTGTTGCGCCAGCCACTCTGGGTTTGCAAACACACGCGGCTGGGCAACCAGCGCAAGGATCGAGTCCCTTCTCGTTCCTCCCGAATAGATCCGGAAGCCCACCGTCACGGCGTCCTTGGAAAGCCCGACGTAGAACTGGCCGTTTTCGCGGTTGCCAGGGACAGGTACGGAAAACTTCAGGTACATCTGCGTCTTATAGAGCGTCTTGTCCTTCGCGAAGCGAATATCTCGATTGATGCGCGAAAAGTTGGGGCCGGTTCGCCCGCTGGTGTCGAATCCACCGTTCATCTTCAGCACAGGTGTGGCCAGCTCGCTCAGCAGGTTGCGGAGCGGCTGCATGATGCATGACTGGTAGCGATCGCGATTTTCTTCCATCCACTCCTTCCGGTTGTTCCGCCCAAGTTCACGGAAAAATCGAAAAGTTTCTTTTTTAAAAACGGGTTTAGCGGCTGGCATGAAATCCCTTTCCCGGGCACGGGAATCCGACGACGAGATTCCCAATCTGCGGCAATTGGACTATTCTTTTCCGGCGCGCCCACGGATGTTGGGCGCTCCAGCACGCCATTCTATCAGCAGGTGACACGAATGCTTCGTAAACGCTCCGCCTTCTGCGGTCTTTTTGTGGGAATTCTGCTTTTCGCATCTCTTATGGCCGTCGCGCAAGAGAATAAGAAGCCGCCAAAGACGGAACCGTGGAAACCGGAAGACGTCATCTACGCCGAAGGAGCTTCGCAATTTCAGATTTCTCCAGACAGTAAGTGGCTGGCCTGGACCAAGTCCGAAGGTGACAAAGAGAAAGACGCGCGCGTCACGAATCTCTATCTCACGAGTCTCACCGAGGAACGCGAAATCGCCCTCACCCGCGGCAGCGACAATAATCACGAGCCCCGCTGGTCGCCCGATGGCGAATGGATCGCCTTCCTCAGTTCCAAACCGCGCCCGCGAGCCAAGCCCGATACGGCTCCCGTACAGATCTGGCTAATCAGCCCGCGCGGCGGCGAGCCTTACGCCCTCATGGAACTGGCGCGCCCTCCCCGGCAGCTTGCCTGGCTCGATAAAGACACGGTCATTTTCAGCGCCCAGGAAGATGCCAGTGCTTACGAGCAGGCGGAAAAGAAGAAAAAGGACGACTCGGAAGTTGTGGACGACGCCGACCACGAGCCACCGGTGCGCCTCTTTAAGATCAATGTGAAAGACAAGAAGATCACCCGGTTAACCAACAACACGGACTGGATCGAAGACTGGAGTTCCTCGAAGGACGGCAAATACGTCGTCGCCATCCATGCAAAGAGCCTGCACTACGTATTCGACCAGAAGGTCCCGCCCGTAACGGTCCTGCACAATCTCGCCACCGGCAGCGAAAAACAAATCCTCACCGAAGGGCGCCTTCGCCCGCGTGCTCTTGAATGGGCTCCGGACAATTCCGGCTTCTACGCATTCATCCCTTTTTCCAACGATCCGAAATTTCTGACCGCTACGGTGGAGCAGCTTTATTTTTACGATGCGGCGACCGGCAAAGCGATCCAGGTTCCGCTGGATTGGGAGAACGGTTTGGGATGGAGCTTTGCGGCAACGAAGGATGGATTCGTTACGCTCCTCGCTGCCGGAGCCCGCTTCGAAGTTGGGCGCTATCGTAGGGATCAATCTGGCGACACCTGGATTTGGAAGCGTTCCTCTCTCGAAGGAGAACACACAAAAAACATCGACGCCTTCGATGTAAGCGAAGACGGAAAAGTCATCGTATACTCCTACTCGACCGCCAGCAAGATGCCGCAGCTCTATCGAGCGCAGTTCGATGGCAACAAGCTCGTCTCTCCAGTGCAGCTCACCAAGCTCAATGAAAATCTCGTCACCAGTCGCAAGTTCGCCAAGACCGCAGTGATTCGCTGGAAAGGCGCGAACAAAGAGGAAGTCGAAGGCATTCTCTATTACCCCACGAATTACGAGCGCGGGGAAAAATATCCGATCATCACCGCGATTCACGGCGGCCCGAAGGGCTGGGACATGGACGTCTGGGACGACAACTGGGCCTACCCCAACAACCTGCTCACGCAGCGCGGCGCGTTCATCCTGCGCCCCAACTATCATGGCAGCGGCAACTACGGTCTGAAGTGGGTGGAGTCCATCTGCTGCGGCAAGTATTACGACCTCGAAACACCGGACATCAATCTGGGCGTGGATTATCTCGTCGAAATAGGTCTGGTGGATCCCGACAAAGTTGCCACGCTCGGATGGTCGAACGGCTCCATTCTTTCCATCAGCCTGATCACTACGTATCCGTCGCGATACAAGGTCGCCAGCGTCGGCGCCGGTGACGTCGAATGGATCAGCGACTGGGGCAACGTGCAGTTCGGCGATTCCTTTGATTCCTACTACTTCGGCAAATCGCCGCTCGAGGATCCCGAGCTGTACATCCGCAAGTCGCCCTTCTTCAAGATGGACAACGTGCAGGCGCCGGTACTGATTTTTCATGGTACCGCCGATACCAACGTACCGCCGGCGCAGAGCTGGTCCTTTTTCCGCGCGCTGCAGTATTACGGCAAAGTGCCTACGAAATTCGTGGTCTTCCCCGGGGAACCGCATGGGCCGCGCAAGCTGACGCACCAGTTGCGCAAAGTGGAAGAAGAAGCCGCGTGGTTCGACAAATATTTCTTCAAGGCCGCGCCGCCCGCGAACGAAGCGCTGAAATCCGGCTCGCCGCTGGACGGCGCGCTGAAATCGAAGAGCGTTGCGCGTGCCGGCGGAGCCTACGGTGTGTCCTATGGCGGCAAGGGAAAAACCGTCCTGATTCCCGAAGTGGTCAAGCGCGGCGATCTGGAAGTGGGTCGCTATGAAGTCACGCGCGCGCAGTTCGCCGCCTTTGACAAAAGCTACAAAATAGAACCGGGAACGGAAAATTATCCTGCGAATGGCGTAACGTTTGCGCAAGCCGAGGCCTACGCGGATTGGCTCTTCAAATTGACGGGGCAAACCTGGCGCGTGCCCAACGAAAACGAAGTGGCGGCCATGGCTGACAAAAAAGATGGCGAGAATACCCTCGATTATTGGGCTGGTTATGCGCCGAATCCGGATGATACAAATCGCCTGCGCGAAAAGATCAAGGAACTAGACGGCAATGCTCCCTTGCTGAAGCCGGTAGGTAGTTTCCCCGGGCAAGGTGCAGAAACCGAAGAGCTCATGTTCGATTTCGGCGGAAATGTGGCGGAGTGGGCACTGACCGCGGAAGGAAAGGGAAAAGTCGTGGGCGGAAGTGCTGACTGCCCGGCGGACACGCGGTCGAACTGCACGCCGGCGGCGGAATACGTCGGATTCCGTGTGGTGCGCGGCGCCGCGAAACCCACCTTGATCCCCTCGTCCGCCACAACGGCCTCCACTGCTGCAAACGAATAACATGAGCTCCTTGGTCCGCACTGTGTCGCGCGGCCGGCTTGGCTCTGCTGGCTTTGTTTCTCGCACAACTTTGCGGCGCCGTGGAGCTCACCAGGGACGACATCGAATTCCGCAAATTCGTCTACACGAAAAAGAAGGGCGAGCAGTTGCCCTACCGCCTGTGCGTTCCACTTGGCTATTCCGCGGACCGGAAGTATCCGCTGGTGCTCTGGCTTCACGGTGGCGAAGGCCGTGGCTCGGACAACGTCAGGCAAATCTCCAAGGGAAATGAAAAAGGGAGTCACGTCTGGACCACGCGGGAAGCGCAAGACAAGCTCCCGGCGTTTGTGCTGGCGCCGCAGTGCCCCGTGAGCGAAAACTGGGCCGAACCGGAAACGAACCGGCGCTTCCTCTACGATTGACCGTGGACGTCCTGGCAAAAGTGGAAAGCGAATTTTCCATCGATCCGGACCGCGTCTTTATTGTGGGGCAATCCATGGGAGGCCTGGGCGTTTGGTCGTTGCTGCCAAGCTATCCGGGAAAATGGGCGGGCGCAGTGGTGGTCGCCGCCTACGACAATTTCTCGAACCCCTGGCGATCTCGCGCGTGCCCTTGCGGGTGTTTCAGGGCGAAATGATGAAGCAACTGAAAAAAGTGCAAGCCAATCTGCAGCATAGTGAGTATCACAAGATGGATCACAGCGTGTGGGACAAAGCGTTCGCGGAGCCGGAACTGATTCCCCGGCTCGCTTCCCAACGCCGCGCGCAAACCGTACCAAGCCAAGTTGGCTCTGGCGCGACTCCCAAGGACCAGTAAAATAGGTGCATGAGCCAATTCACCCCAACCGATCGCACGCAAGTCAAACGCCTGCCGAAACGCGGCAAATATGACGCCGAGACCGTCTACGGAATCCTCGACAAAGGATTCGTGTGTCACGTTGGCTTCAGCGTGGACGGCCAGCCGTACGTCATTCCCACGAACTACGGGCGCACGGACGAGACGCTGTATCTTCACGGCAGCGCCGCAAGCCGGATGCTGCGTACGCTCAGCAAAGGCGTGCCGGTGTGCGTGACCGTCACGCATTTGGACGGTCTGGTGCTCGCGCGGTCGGCGTTTCACCACTCGGTGAATTACCGGTCCGTAGTGATCGTCGGAACTGCCCGGCTGGTGGAAGATCCCGCGGAGAAAATGGAAGCACTGCGCCTCTTCACTGAACACGTGGTGAAGGGCCGTTGGGAAGAGATTCGCTGGCCCAATGAACAGGAAATGAAGGCCACAACCGTCTTAGCGCTACCCCTCGAGGAAGTGTCCGCCAAGGTCCGCACCGGTGGACCGATCGATGACGAAGCAGACTACACGCTGCCGGTTTGGGCCGGGGTTCTGCCGCTGGAAACTGTCGCAAAGGCTCCCGAACCGGATGCGCAGCGCAAGAATGATCCCGCGCTTCCGGAATACTTGAAAAGCTATGCCCGCTAACGAAAGCCACTGCAGAGTCGAAGACCGTCCCCTGAATCGCTTAAGCGACGGCGCTGTGCGCCGGTGACGCGGGAGTAGGTTGAGGCATCGGAAGAAATGGCAAGCGTTCCGGTAAGGACCAGCGAGATCGCGCAGGACCTAGAAGAATGCTGGAAAGATCTTTCTGCGCGCGGCGCATGGCCAGAAATTTCTTCGTCGTGCGCACGAGCCAATCTTTCCCGTAGCAGCCGCGGAAACCCTGCTCGAGCAGCGTTTCGAGAACGCCCAGCGCGCAATGCGGGTGATTCCAGACGAGGTGCTTGGTATCGAATTTCGACCAGTCCTTCTCAAAAATCCCGTAGCCGGTATCCAGTTCGCGCCACATTTCCGTTTGCGGATGCGGCGTGACGATGGTAATTTGGGTGACGTCGAGTCGTAGCGACGCCAGCGTCTGCAGATCTTCAGCGATGGATTCGGGAGTTTCCGGCGGCAAGCCGATGATGTAGTAACCTTGCGTGTAAAGGCCGGCGCGGTTAAGGCGTCCGGCCAGTTCAAACGCTCCTTGCACTTTCTCGTTCTTGTGCATCTGCTTCAAGATGTCCTGATGAAAACTTTCAATTCCGAAAAGCGCGCCTTCCATCCCGCATTTCTGCCAATCCGCGAAATTCCGCAGAAAGAGATCCACGCGCGATTGTACGAGCCAGCGCACTTTATGACGGGCGAGTAGTTCGATGACCGCATGAGCGTGCGACGGCAGATTGCCGAAATTCTCGTCGAGGATCAGCACGAAGTGGATGCCGTGCTGAACGTAGAAGCGCAGCACACGGTCGAGAGACTCCACAGTGATGGGATTGGGCTTCGGAGCAAACGCGGTGGTCTGGCAGAATGTACAGCGGAAGCTGCAGCCCCGCGAGGAGAAAAGAACGCCTACGGGAAACGACCAGCCGCCAGGCAAGCGGAACCGTGTGATCAGCGGAGGATGTTGGATCTCGTCGAGGCATACACCAAGCTTCTGCGCGACAGCGTCTTCGCTATAGCTTGTGAAGACATGATCGAAATGCGAGCGGATGGAGGGCGTCAAGGCGCCGTAATTCCCGGCCCAAAGTTCGCGGACGCCGGCGCCGCGCGCCTCCGCGGCCAAATCGAGGATGTCGTTGGTTTCTTCGAGGTAGAAGGAAAAGCCGACCACGTCCCAACCCTTCTGGAGTTGCGCGGAAAACTCGGCGCGGGTTGGATATTCGAGAATGGTCAGGTCCGGAATATTCTGGCGCAGAAAGCGCAAGCCAAAAGAGATATTGCGCGGCATGCCAAAGCGCCAGCGAAAATCGCGAGGAGCGTTTTCACGAAAATAATCGTAGAGGCCAGAATCGCGGCAACGCGTGGTCAGCAGGATCCGAGGCATGATGCCTCCTCTGTGAGCAAGACAGGTGGACCTAGGCACCGCGGAAACTCTAACACATCCTTGGCCGCGCTCTAGAGAAAAGCTGCGACGGGATTGTCTGTAAGTTGCGTAACCAGGCCGGCGGCATCCCAGTTTTGCCATGTTTCCACAAACTGGCCGTCGCGCACGCGAACAATTGATGTGCCGGTTATCTGGATGGGCTTGTCGGTTGGCGCATGGCGGAAAGCCGCGGACCAGTGGAGACACGCGAGGTCTCCTTCGGCCACGGCCAGGAGGGGTGTCACGCGGAAATCAAAGAATTGCGAGCGCAAACCTTCGTAGAAACGCAGAAATTCTTCCGGGCCACGGTACGTGGCGGCGCCATCATGCAGGACGCCTTCCGGAGCAAAGAGCTCGTGGATGGTCTCGCGGCGTCCCTGATTCCAAACCTCCTCAAACCACCGCATCGCGAGCTGCTTGTTCTGATCGAGGATCGAAAGTGGTTGCGGAGTGGACATGGGAGTACCTCCTGAGGGATGAGCTTCGGGAGCATACAGGAAAGGGGTGACAAACGATAGGGCGAAGCGTCAGAGAGCCTCCGGCTGGCCCGTTGTCGCGCTTTGCCGGTCAGGACGCGGTGGTCTGTTCCGAAGCGGCGGTGGCAGGATACAAGCGGTTAAATTCTGGGTCGTCGTGGAGCAGTGACAAGTCTGGATCGCGCCGCGCCCAGCTTGCATCTTTGAATCCGGCATCCCACGCCTTGCGAAGCGCCTCCAGGGCTTCAGATTTCTTGGTCAGTAAGCAATAGTTGCAGGCCGCGTTATAGAGAATGGAGGCTTCGTTGGCCCGCAAGGTCATGGCCAGGTTTGTTTCGCGCATGGAGTCTTCCAAGCGGTGCAGGCTCGCGTAATCGCCAGCCAGAAGGATGCGCGCCCGCGCGTCCTCGGGAACCTGCTTCAGGTGATTTTCCAGCGCAGCGACTCGCCGCAACAGGACATTGCCACGGATCTCCACTTTGCCGAGCGCGCCGAGGGCGTTCATGATCGGTACGTATACGTTGTAGTCTTCGCCGCTCGCCTCGAGTGCGGTCTCGACCAGGTCCGTCACTTCCTGATAGCGGCCCGCGGAGAAGAGCGCGCGGCAAAGCAGGTAGTACGCTCCTTCGCAGTCTTTCTTTCGTTCGATGGCTTTTTGTACCATTCTCACGGCTTCGTCATGCAATTCCGTCGCATACAAGACCCACGCCTGGCTTACCTGGACTTCCGGCAAATCCCAGCGCAGGGCCACGGCTCTCCCCGAAGCATTTCGCGCGCGCTCCACCCAGACGGCGTCGCGACTATAATTGCAGTAGAACATGGCGCAGGCGTTGGCGCAGGCGGCAAATGCCAGGGCGAAGCTGGGGTCCATGGTCACGGCGTTCTCAAACATCTGCAGCGCAAACTCCAGGTCCTGCCGCGTCTGGCGCCGGGCGTAGCGTTTGCCTCTCAGATACAGGTCGTATGCCTGCAAATTCTCAGTGGGCTTGATGGCCAGGGCTTCCAGTTCCTGTGGAGAGAGCGTCACTCGCAAGGCTTCCGCGATTTTTCGGGCAATCTCGTCCTGCACTTCAAAAACATCTTTCATTTCGCGGTCATACCGCTCCGACCAAATGGGAAAATCGGTGCCGGTGTCCACGAGTTGGGTGGTAATTCGCAAGCGGTTCCCCGCACGGCGCAAACTTCCGGTCAAGACATAAGCCGCCTTCAACTGCTGACCGATCTGCGACGGGGTAACCTGTTTATCCCGAAAGGCAAGCACGGTGGGCCGCGAGAAGGTATTCAGGCCGCGAATTTTGGAGAGTTCGGTGATGATGTCTTCGGTAATGCCGTCCCGCAGGTACTCGTCTTCTTTTACGCCGCTCAAGTTCTCGAAATAGAGCACCGCCACCGACTTCACACTCGATTTGATCGCGTTGGACTTTGTATCACTCAGGTCTGCCGCGCGCTTGCTTCCGGACTCCAGGTCCCGCTTCAGGCGGTTCAGATCGGTCTTGAGTTCCGTGGCCGTCTGGCACCGCAAGGTGCGATCCTTCTCCAGGAGTTTCGAGAGGATTCGCCAAAACTCAGCAGGAACGCCAGGGTTTACCTCCATAACGGGAACGGGATCGCGATTCAGGATGGCATCAAAGACCGTCGCCGAAGTGTCTCCGCGGAAAGGCAACACTCCGCTGGACAACTGATACAACACGGTTCCGACGGAGAACAAATCCGTTCGCGCGTCCACCAGTTGCCCGCGTGATTGCTCGGGAGACATGTAGGAAACGGTGCCCATGGCCGCGCCCGGCGAAGTCAGTTCCGCGCCCATGGTGTCCATCTTGGAAGGTGTGGAACCGGACGGAGAGATCTCCGCGCGCTCAATTTTGGCGAGCCCAAAATCCAAAACTTTAACCTGGCCGCGTTCGGTCACAAACAGATTCGCGGGCTTGATGTCCCGGTGGACGATGCCTTTGGCGTGGGCGGATTCAAGGGCATCGGCAATCTGAACAGCCATGGGCAACAGTTTTTCCATGGGAAAGGGCTGCCGATTCATCAGTTGTGCGAGCGTCTGGCCTTCCAGCAGCTCCATGACGAGAAAACGCTGGCCCTCGTGTTGTTCGATGGCGTGAATGGTGCAGATATTGGGATGGTTCAGCGCCGAAGCTGCTCGTGCCTCGCGCTGAAAGCGTTCGATCAGCTGAGTATCCTGGGCGGTTTCAGCGGGAAGGAATTTTACCGCCACGCGGCGGCCCAGACGGGTGTCTTCCGCTTCGTACACGACACCCATTCCGCCGCTGCCTAACTCTCGAGTAATTCTGTAATGGGATAAGACCTGGCCAACCAGAGAACGATTTTCGGGCATGGAGCCAAGATGGTATTCCAGGCTCGCGACCAGGTCAAGGCAAAGCGAACCAGGAGTGCAGATGCGGCGCGCAGGACATCGGTCTTTGAAAAGGATGCCTGGCGGACAAAGGGATTGGTGAGGAATTCTTGCCACCGAGAGACGGAGGAGAAAACTCGGTGACGAAAAGAGAACGGCCCGGCCTGGCTATTGCTTGAGGGCCAAAGGAAGCCCGCCGACTCGCTTCCCTTTGAGGTGGAAGCTTACGTCGACATGGTCGGCAATCTTGATGAACGGAATGCCGCTGTTCATTCCGTAGTCCTTACGGTTGAAAACCATGGTTCCTTTGATCTCCCCTGTGCCCGTTCCCCTGCCGGAAATCGTGAGCGTCAACTTCTCGGGGTTGGATACTCCGCGGATCGTAAAGTCGCCATCCACCTCGTAGGTGTTGGGGCCAGTCTGCGCAATCTTCGTGGACTTGAACGTAATCAACGGATTCTGTTCAACGTCGAAGAAGTCTTTGCCCTTCAGCTTGCCGTTTTTCATGCCGCTTCCGGTATCCACGCTGGCGGCCTGAATTTTGATCTCCAGAACGCCGGTCGTTTCGTCTGGAGACGTAAAGGTTAAGGTGGCATCCCACTTGTCGAATTTTCCCGCAATCGTCGTCGAAGCCTTCACGTGGAACTTGATCGTGCTTTCTACCGGAATAATCTCGAAAACCGGAGCTTGCGCCCGACTCGGTGACGAGAACAAGGCGGACATTAAGACGAAGAGAATCGCTAGTCGCATTGCTGCAAAGTGTGGGTCTTTCCCGCATTGTTGTCAATTAGAGCTTTCAGGAAACACCGGAAGGCTGGCCCCTCTAAAGGCGTTAGCACAGGCCACGCCCCCGCCCACGCCGGAAGCTTGTGACTTGTGTCACACGGCAGTAATGTGAAAAGGGATACAATCGAATCGTTGTAGCGTAAGTTTCCGCCCTGACGACGCCGCGGCTGGTGGGCGCTCTTCCGGTTTGAGCCAACCCCCATGGCCGCACAATACCTGGCAACGCATTGGCTCTCGGTTCGTCCTCGGTCCTCCCTCACCAATCGTTGCTGGAATGGAGAGATTCCTCATGACCACGCCAGTTCGGGCTGAGGCCCATGCGATTCAGGCACTGAGTGCGTTTGGCAAAGCCAGATCCACGGTGCAGGGTGCGCCCCTGAGTGCCGAGGAACTTCGCAAGACCGATGCGTTCTGGAGAGCGTGCAATTACCTGATTTTGGGCATGCTCTATTTGCAGGAAAATCCGCTTTTGCGCGAACCCCTGAAGGCGGAACACATCAAGAACCGCTTGCTGGGGCATTGGGGTTCGAGCCCTGGACTGGCGTTCATCTACACACACCTGATGCGGCAGATCAAGAAGTATGACGTGGACATGATTTTTCTAGCCGGGCCCGGGCATGGCGCACCGGGGGTGCTCGCTCCGGTGTATCTGGAAGGCAGCTATTCCGAGGTGTATACCGACAAGTGCGAAGACGAAGAAGGCTTACGCGAATTTTTCAAGCAATTCTCGTTTCCCGGCGGCATTGGAAGCCACTGTACGCCTGAAACGCCGGGCTCGATTCACGAAGGGGGAGAGCTTGGGTATGTGCTGTCACACGCGTGCGGCGCGGCGTTCGACAATCCGGAGCTGATCGTGACTGCGGTAGTGGGCGATGGCGAATCAGAAACGGGACCGCTGGCCACGTCCTGGCACATCAACAAGTTTCTCAACCCGATTCGCGACGGCGCGGTGCTGCCCATCCTGCATTTGAACGGCTACAAGATCAACAATCCGACCCTGCTGGCGCGAATCGGGCACGAGGAATTGGAGAGTTTGCTGCGGGGCTACGGCTGGACGCCGTATTTTGTGGAAGGCTCCGACCACGAAAGCATGCATCAAGCGATGGCCGCGACCACCGAGTTTTGCGTCACGGAGATCCGAAGAATTCAACGGGAAACACGCGCAACGGGCGTGGCGGAGCGGCCGCGGTGGCCGATGATTGTGCTGCGTTCGCCAAAAGGATGGACGGCGCCAGGCGACGTGGACGGGCACAAGCTGGAAGGATTCTGGCGGGCCCACCAGGTGCCACTGACGAATGTGAAGAAAAACCCGGAGCGGTTGAAGCAACTGGAAAACTGGATGCGCAGCTACAAGCCTGAAGAATTGTTCGATCAAAGCGGCAAATTGCGCGCCGAATACAAGGAGATTGCGCCCACGGGAACTCGACGCATGGGCTCCAACCTTCATGCCAATGGGGGGCACCTGAAGCGGGCACTCCGGCTGCCGGATTTCCGCAGCTACACGCTTGCGTTCGAAAAACCCGGGGTCGCGAAGGCAGAGAATACGCGTCCACTGGGCGCGTTCCTGCGCGACGTCATGAAGTTGAACATGACGAATTTCCGGGTTTTCGGGCCGGACGAAACTACGTCCAACAAGTTGGACGAAATTTATGAGGTGAGCAAGAAGTTCTGGATTGCGGAATATTTCCCCGAGGACGCGGACCGCGGAGAACTGGCGCCGGACGGGCGGGTGATCGAGATGCTGAGCGAGCACACCGTCGAAGGAATGCTCGAGGGCTATTTGCTGACGGGCCGGCACGGATTCATTTCTTCCTACGAATCCTTCGTCCATGTGATTGATTCGATGTTCAACCAGCATGCGAAATGGCTTTCCATCTGCAATCCCCTGTCGTGGCGAGAGAATATTGCTTCGCTGAACCTGCTGATCACTTCTACGGTGTGGCGGCAGGACCACAATGGTTTCACTCATCAGGATCCTGGCTTTCTCGACGTGGTCGTGAACAAAAGCGCCGCGGTGACGCGTATTTACCTGCCCCCCGACGTGAATTCCCTGCTTTCGGTGACGAACCATTGCTTGCGCAGCGAAAACTATGTCAACGTGATTGTGTGCGACAAGCAAATGCACCTGCAGTACATGGACCGGGACGCCGCTATCCAGCACTGCACCAAGGGAATCGGGATTTGGGACTGGGCCTGCAACGACCAGGGCAGCGAGCCCGACGTGGTCATGGCTTCGGCGGGAGATATCCCCACGCAAGAAGCTCTGGCGGCGATTGTGCTTCTGCGAAAGGAATTTCCCGACATCAAGATCCGTTACGTCAATGTGGTCGACCTTTTCAAGCTGCAGCCGAGCAAGGACCATCCACACGGTCTGTCCGACCGGGATTTCGATTCTCTCTTTACCGTCGATAAGCCGGTGATCTTCAATTTCCATGGCTATCCCTGGCTGATTCACCGGTTGGCCTACCGCCGCACAAACCATGAAGGACTGCACGTGCGCGGATATAAGGAGAAAGGCAACATTAATACACCCTTGGAGCTGGCTATTGAAAACGAGATCGATCGTTTCAGCCTGGCCATTGACGTGATTGACCGCGTGCCGAAACTCCAGAGGATCGGAGCGCACGCCAAGGAACAATTCCGGAACATGCAGATTGAGTGCCTGAATTACGCGCACGAGCACGGCATTGACGAGCCGGACGTTGCCGCGTGGACCTGGCCCTTTTAACTTCCTATGAACGTTCTCGTACTGAACGCGGGAAGCTCCACCCTTAAGTTTCAGCTCATCGCGACCGATCGCGAGCGCATCCAGCGGAACGCGGATGAGCGTCTCTGCCGAGGGGCTGTTGAACGCCTTGGCGGAGAGGCAATCGTAACGGTCGAGACAGAGCAATCGGCGAGACACAAGTTCACGGCTTCGCTTGGGGACGTTTCCGCCGCGCTGGAGTATCTGATTCACTGGATCGCGTCCGGGCAATCAGGCATTTCGCAGGTGCAAAGCGCGGCGGATATCCACGCCGTGGGACACCGCGTGGTCCACGGTGGCGAAATGTTTTCGGAGTCGGTCGTCATTACCGACAAGGTTTTGGAAGGGATCGAAGAGTGCATCGAACTTGCGCCGCTTCACAATCCCAATAACATCAAATGTATCCTGGCGGCACGCAAGATCCTGGGGCCGACAACTCCACAGGTCGCCGTGTTTGACACGGCGTTTCATCACTCGCTGCCGGAGCGGGCTTATTTATATGCGGTGCCTTACCACTTGTACCGGCGGCACCACATTCGCCGCTACGGATTTCACGGCACATCGCACCGCTATGTGGCATACCGCTACAGGATTTTGCGCAACTTAATGCGGGAACAAACCCACGTCGTAACCTTGCACCTCGGCAACGGTTGCTCGGCGGCGGCGATTCGCGGCGGATATCCCGTGGACACTTCCATGGGTATGACGCCGCTCGAGGGGCTGGTGATGGGGACACGCTCGGGGGATATTGACCCGGCGATTGTGAATCTGATTGCAACGAAAGAGGGATTATCGCTCCAGGAGGTGGAGGCGCTACTCAACACGCAGTCGGGATTGCTCGGTATTTCCGGGCTAACGAACGATATGCGCGTGCTACAACAGGAATGGAAGGAACATGACGACCGCCGCGCACGCCTGGCCATCGAGATTTTCTGCTATCGCGCGAGAAAGTATATCGGAGCGTTTCTCGCGTGCATGGGCGGAGCTGACGCCGTCGTCTTCACCGGAGGGATCGGGGAAAACTCAGCGGAGATTCGCGCGCGCATTTGTGCAGGCCTCGAATGGGCGGACCTACGGCTGGATGAGAAGAGGAACGAGCAAGCTGTGGGGAAGGAATTGCAAATCAGCGCAGACGATTGCCGCCTAAAGGCGTTTGTGATCCCCACGGATGAAGAACTCCTCATCGCGCGAGATACAGTTCGTTGCATTGCCGGTGAACCGCATCCTTCCTGATTAGACTAAATCGAAAGTTTGCCGCACCATCAGCGTATTCGGCACCCATGCTGCATGTGGCGGAGATCGAGAGATCGATCCGCTTCTATGAGCTGCTGGGATTTGTCACCGTCGACACGGATCGTTGCGTGCCCATCGGGTGGGCCGCCTTCATTGTGATGGCAGCGCGGTAATGTTCTTGCAGGCGGAAGAGCCTGTAGATGCTTCCGCTCAAGCGGTTTTACTTTGCATGTACACGCCGGATCTAGCGGGCTCGAGGGAGCACCTGCTGGCTAGCGGCGTCAAAGTCCCCCCAATCCGGTACCCGGAGTATATGCGTAGTGGCGAGATTCAGATTGGCGACCCCGATGGCTACGCGATTTTCGTTTCGCATTGGGGAAAGACGGAGCAAGAAGCGTGGGTAAAACGGATCGGCGCGAAACCGTAGTCACCGCTCGTCAGAGTCTCTGGTTCCCTTCTGAATAAAGCCATACGCCGCGCTTCGAACACAAAAGGGTTGGCAGGAGTGTGAAACATCTGATAAAGACGAGAGCCAAGGAGAATGGAGATGAACCAACGGCTTCGACAAGCTCGACCGGAATATCGCCTGCGGCGCTGAATGCGGCGTTGTTGCTCGGGCGGATCGCCGGCGGACTGGCTTTTCTTTACCACGGATGCACAATCACGTCTGGCGCGTTTGGAGGCCCTGGACCGCAAGGATTTACGGGGTTCATGCACATGCCGTTAGCGGAAGCCTCTGGTGGGGCTGGCCAGATTGCCGCGGGCTTGGCCCTCTTCAGCGGCATTTTGATCCGGGTCGGAGCGGTGTCCAGGATGATTGTGATGGCCGGCGCGATCTTTCTGGTACATCTGCCGCATGGATTTGATATCGGGAAAGGTGGCATGGAATACGCGTTGACACAATTCCTGGTGGCAACTGCACTGCTGCTGACCGGGGTAGGCGCCTATTCGCTTGCAGGATGGTTACCCGCGCCGTTGCGGAAGTTGTAAAGGCTGAAGACTCAGCCAGGATCACAAATCATTGTTGGCTTAGAGGTTTTTCTCGGAGACCTTGCGCGGGGGCGGACTGTCTTTTCGATGGCTGCCGAAGGTGATGGGCTGGCGCAGCCACCGGCTGATCGGAACGAGGACGCCTTTGCGCGCCGCAGACCCTCCTTCGGCGGGAAAGGTAAGCCCGTCGAAATTGGAAGGCAAAGACAAAGTGCGCACGAGCATCCGCCAATCCTGAACGAAGGAATTGCAGACTTCTCGCCAGTAGTGGGTAATCCGCAGCTCGTGTTCGGGCTTGTGCCGACTCCTTGGATGGCTAGGGGACGGCGGAGGCGACGAACTGAACACTCCTTGCCAAAAGCGGACAATCCACGACCGGTGCTTATGCCAGCCCCTGTGATAACTGGAGGGCGGAGCCGATTCCACCGGTTCCAGAATCGGACGGGCCGCAGGGAACGGTAAAGGTTGCCAGTCCACCGCATGGGTGACAGGGGCATTCGGAATCTCTCTGCGGGAGGACGATTCAAAAGTGGCATCTGAAGGGAACGGGCGGACGGAGTTGAGGTCCAGAACAAAGGAAGAGGGCTCGCTGCGTTCTTCGGGGACCGCAGAAAGCCCGAGGCGTACAAAGGGAGAAGACAATTCCCCGACGTTCGGAGCCACTGGCATCGTATAGAGATCAAATTCAGAGGCGATGCGGCGAACGCTTTCCGGCGAAACGACCGTCTCATGGCTGGCGTACGCATTGATGAGCGAGTGTTCGCAGAGCAGATTGATGAGGCGCGGAATACCCCTGGAACAGGCGTGAATCTCCTGCACTGTTTCCGGGGGAAAGACTCCGGGATTCGCGGCTCCGGCGTCGCAGAGACGCGAAGAAATGTAGCGGGAAGCTTGTTCCGCCGTGAGACGGGAAAGCCTGCTCTGAAACATAACGCGCTGGCGCAACTGGCGGAGCTCCGGGCGCCGCAGCTTTTCTTCCAGTTCGGGTTGGCCGGCGAGAATGATCTGCAGGAGTTTGCCGTTGGCATTCTCCAGATTCAGCAGTAGCCGGAGCTCGTCGAGGGTACGAGCGGAGAGGGCCTGCGCTTCGTCAACAATGATGACCGGAGAATCTCCCACGGCGTCGCGCTCGAGGAGCCACTGATGGAGCGTGGCCACGAGTTCACCTTTGCCGGTGGACTGCGTGGAGATCCCAAAATCACGAAGGACGAATTGAAACAGCTCGACCGGATCAAGCCGGGAATGGAAAACATAGGCGCTGGAGTGCTTGTGATCGGCGAGCCAACTAAGAAATTGATTCAGGACGGTAGTCTTTCCCGTGCCGGCTTCCCCCGTGAGAAGAAGAAACCCCTGGCGCGTGTGAACGCCATAGAGGAGTTGCGTCAAAGCGGCATCGTGAACAGGGGTGGAGAAATAAAAGCGAGGATTAGGGGAGACGTGAAAGGGGTCTTCGCGCAAACCAAAAAAGGAGAAAATCTGGCTGAACGAGCTGGTAGTAGTAGTCACAAGGCACTCTGGGGCGGGGGCTAAGTGTACAGGGCCGATTCTATGGAATTCGCCAGCCAAAGGCAATGAAAAGATGTGACTTGCTGGTTCAGGGAGGAGAAGGGATATGGATTGTGGAAAAAGAGCCTATACGCAGCAGGAATTAGGGCTCAGCTAAAGGCTTAGGAATCTAGCATTAATGGCAGGAGCAGCCGCCCCCGCAGCAGCCGCCTCCGCCGCCGGAGAAGCCACCGGAAGGCGTAGAGGATGCACCAGAGCCGGCCGTGGCAAAGACGGAAAGCTGGATCGTGGCTTTCTCGCTGGAACATTTGGGGCAGGAGATCTCCTGCTGCTTGTTGATGACGATCTTCTCGAAACGCTCGTTGCAGGAATTGCAGATGTATTCGTAGATGGGCATGGATGAATCCTTTTCGATTCAGCTCTTAAGAGTATAGCAAGAGGACTGACTAGCGGGAACCAGGCATTCATAAGTTGAGGGTGAGCGTTTTTCGAAGAACACCAAATAAAACGGCCCCGATCGAAATCGGGGCCGTTGTGAATTTGGGTGGCGTTAGTCGCCGGCAACGGCTTCTGCGGCGGCTTCTGTGGCCTTGGGTGCGGAGGCACCGTTTCCATTCGAATGGCCGTTTCCGTTGGCCGGGGCGATGGTCACGGGCTTGTTTGCGTTGGCGAAGTTGGCCGGGACCGCCTTGGCGATGTCGCTGACGGAGCCGATCTGGACGACGGTCGGCTGGGGCTTCTTCAGAACGAGTTCTTCGTAGATGGCGCGAACCTTGGCTTGCTCTTCGAGCGCTTGCTTGCGGCGGATGCGATTTTCTTCGGCGGCGGTCAGCGGAATGTCATGCTCGAGATGGCGCACGCGAGCGGCGTCTTCCGCGTCAATCACCAGGGAGTGTTCGTAGGTGTTGAGATTGACGTTCTTGCCCTTCGCGTAGATCTCGTGCTTGCCGTGATTCTTGTACCACTCGGCGACGGTCGCGTTCTTGTGCATGTTCTCAATGATCTGGCGCCAGCCTATCCCGGTGTTGTATGCGCAGAAGCTGATTTCACCCTGCTGTGTGCCGTAGGGAATGATGCACATTTCCGTGCGGCGGAAGTCGTAGTTGAAAAGATCCTGGAACCACATGCCAGCGATGAAGAGGAAGTTCCACGGATCCTTCTGGCGGCGCCTCATAGCGTCTTCGTAGGTGCGTTCGGGCGAAGTTTTGCCATACTTGTCCGCAGCACCCTTGGTGAGCGCCCAGGTCTTGTCGAACTTCTTGAAGAGATCCCAGAGCTTGAGACCCTTGGGCCCCTGAAATGGCTTGTAGTTCTTCAGAAGGGCCATGGCCATCATAAAGTTTGAAAAATTCTTGCCGCGAGCCGCGTCGGTTATGGCCGTGACGTCCTTCGTCAGTCCTTGCGCATCCAGAAAGCGCGGAACGGGAGCCCATTCCTTGGTTTCCTTGTTGATCATGATCGCCGTGCCAACGCCGCAATTCGGGTGGCAGCCGCAGGAAAGCGAACCCCACTGGGATTCGTTGCCCTTGACCATGTCCGCGAAGCCCGCAAAGGTGCTGATAAAGGAAATTGGGAACCAGTCGCGGG
>Ga0306920_100000451_pt1 | contig 47862 bp, 40 predicted proteins | sample flu12Cox44000170_FD_204666 | JGI IMG/M metagenome (GOLD analysis project Ga0306920, IMG submission 204666) | Lab enrichment of tropical soil microbial communities from Luquillo Experimental Forest, Puerto Rico - flux4day.12C.oxic.44.000.170 (v2)... | ecosystem: Environmental > Terrestrial >... | reverse complement strand
TTGGAAGACGGGACTGTCCAACAATTCAAAATTCCCAAAGGACAGAAGTTCACGATCGATGGGAAAGAAACAGATGCTTTCGGCTTGAGGAAGGGAATGAAAGTTTCAGCAACCAGAATTACGGAGTCGCCGGAAGTGGTTGTTTCGCAGCAGCGGAAAGTGACCGGCACAGCGCCAACGCCACCGCCAGCGGATGTGCCAATCCTAGTCGCCAAGGCGCAGCCGGTACCTGCTCCGACCGAGACGGCTCCGGAAAAATTGCCGAAGACAGGCTCGATGATTCCGCTTCTGGGATTGCTTGGCCTATTGTCACTGGGAATGTCGCTTGGGCTTAGGATTCTTCGAAAATCTTAGGCCTTCGAATCGGAAAGAAGGGCTTTCGTGGAAGCGGGCCTAAGCTGTAAGAACAAACCACATGTTCCTTGCCCTTTAACGGGAACTTGAATAGGCACCATGGTCGCCGCACGAGCCTTGGCCCGAAAGGTGCGCAAGGGAAGCCTGCGCTGAGTTTCAAGTCATGAATCCGCGCGGCCTTCACCATTGTCAAACCAGCAGAAGACGACCAACTCAAGATAGCTAACTCGCACATGTGGATTGCGGGGTATTGGAAGCAAAGGCGATATCCGAGCGAGCATGACCAAGAGGAGGAGGCTATGTTGAATCAACAACACCGAGGTCTTGGCGAGAATGGGATGGTCTTGCTGATCATCCTCGTCCTATCTCTGATTATTCCTAGCATTGCGACTGCTGCAGATAACGAAAAGGAGCAGGAGCGAGTAACGAATTCGGGCAATGTAATGAAGGAACTCCTTAATTCAAAAAGCGGCGTTCCCATCAGCGTGCTGAATAAGGCTGAGTGCGTTATCGTTATTCCGTCGCTAAAGAAGGGTGGATTCATTATTGCGGGCGAGTATGGTCGTGGTGTGATGACGTGCCGTGGCGGCGAGAATTTTGACGGTTTGTGGAGCGCCCCAACGATGATGCAATCTACTGGTGGAAGTGTTGGTTTTCAGGTTGGCGGTCAATCCACCGACCTCGTCATCCTAGTCATGAATGACAAAGGAGCGCGCGCCCTGATGAAGGGGAAAGCTAAGCTCGGTGCCGATGCCAGTGTCGCCGCCGGGCCGGTCGGGCGGGAAGCGGAAGCCGCTACGAATGCGGCGATGAGCGCAGAACTGCTCTCCTATTCCAGAGCGCAGGGTGTGTTTGGCGGAGTCTCTCTATCGGGAACGACGCTCGGGCCGGATAACGGAGCGAATGAAAAACTGTATGGAAAGAAAGTGACTGCCGCCGAGATCATTAGCGGTGGCGCGGGACCGGCGCCCGCGTCGGCTCAGGAGCTGCTTGCTGTGCTCACGGAGAAGTCGCCCAAGAACGAGTCGAAAGGAAAAGAAGCTGCCGCTGCTCCAGCTCCGCCCAGTGCTCCGACCTCGAGCGCTCCTGAGGCTCCAGCTGCAGCTCCAGCGCCAGCATCACCTACTACAACACCTGCTGCAGCGCCTGTTCCCACAACAGAAACCCCGTCGCGAGGGGTGCGCTATCCGTTGCTAATTGGACTTGTCGTTCTGCTGCTTCTCATCGTCGTCTGGATGGTAGCCAAGGCAGCCCGCTCCAAGCCCCGGACATAGGTTTCTTGGGGAAGCGGCCCGCAAAACTGGCTCCTTCAGTTGGCCAAATTGAACCTGTCTGGTAGGGCGACTCACCGGGAGTTACCCAACTAAGGCATGGCAGCGAGTAACGGACAAAACCGCAATTAAACAGAAAGCCCACTGCAATAAAAAGGGCCGGCAAGCGCTGGTCGGTCGCCTGCCGGCGCGTTTTAGATGCAGTCGCCTGCTACTTTCAAACAACGATTCTTGACACTTTGCTACCGAACCGCGAGCGTGTGTCACCCGAGCTGACAGCGAAACGAACTAGCTTCCGGGCGGGTTACAAGGAGGTACCTTGCCACTGCCCTGACGATGGGCTTGCTGGTTGCCGAACGTGATGTTCGTTGTGGGAAAGCTCAGCACAGGACTTCCGCTAGAGTCGAAGATGGTCATTGACTCAGTGTCGTTGGTGCCGGGTTCGCCTTGATCAGTAAAGTCGAACACGATCGAGGCGCCCGTCGTCCCGTCTAACTTCCCCGTCCCTGCTCCAATAAACTCGTTGAACCCTGCATCCGGATGCTCTGGAGGGAGAAGGTGAGAGTTACAGACACACGTCCCCAACGTGAGAGTCTCCAGGTGGAAATGGTGGGGGCCCGGCCAGTTTATCTCGAGGGAGTCGTTATGGTTCGGGGGGTTGCAGTGGATTTCGAAGCCATGAGTTACCTTTATGGGATCTCCATTTACCGTTACTGGCATAGCGCCCGTGATGTCAACAATGACACTGCCACCACCAGTCATCCGCTCCTGAATGCCGCAGGCCAATGTGACCGAAGTTGAGCCGTTAATGGTGATGGGAACGGGTTTGTTCAGAGCGGTGAGCGTGGCCGAGCCTGTCACGGTGTAGTTGGTGAGCAGCGTACCACCTGGCCAAGGGATCTCAGTCGCACCCGGTGGCAGTGGTGCGGTGATACCCGTTTGGGTGACGCTGGTGGCCATGAACATGAAGGTGAATGGGCCGACCGTGATCGGGGCCCCCCCAGCTGTCGGCGTCAGTGTGAAGGTGTAGCTGACCGTATATGTGGTTCCCACTGACAGGTCGGTCGCATTCACGCTCAGCGTATAACCGGTACAATCAGCTACCGCTGTGGCTGAGGTTAGCTCGTTCGCCAGAGCCGGGTTCGCGAACATCACAAACAGGCCGAGTACCAATCCAAAGACAGCTAGATGCTTTTTAATCATGGTGTAACTCCTTCTAACTTGCCGGACAGAAACCTCTTGCTAAGATCTGAAACAGATCCTATGAAGGGGCGTTACGCAGTAGTACCCAGGATTGTTACGTTGCTCTGCGACGTTCAGAATCTCGGATGCGATTCCTTGGCAGCGATCTTGAGCTCGGGGAATAGTGAACTTGAGGGGTCGTGTGTAGTGCCAATGACAGCTGATGTCAAGTTACATTTAATAAAAAGGTACTGCTAGTACCGGCCCGTGAGACACGGCGTGCAACTGTGTGTAGCCGCGCATCACTCCGAACATCCTAACCCGCACGCACTTTTTCCACCTCTCTGATCGAGTTACGAAGTTAGCCTGTGCCAACCGTTCCAAGAGAGACAGCAAAAGTCTGCGCCGCGATGCTGTGTAGGATCGTCCGTATTCGCATTACAGGGTCCCTACACGCGATTCCCACACGGGTCATAAACACCGAGTCGGCTGGTGTCAGTTCTGGTGTCAGTTGGCTTTTCGTTTCGCTTCGCTACAGTGCGCGGTGTTGCCAAGAAGGATTGTCACCGAACCCGCGTCATTTCTAGTAGGGGCCACTGTGCCCAGTTTTGTGCCCACCCTGTGACTAGCAGCAGCGAGCAAGGGAAGCGCGGCAGAGGACAAAGCCATCAGATTCATATACACTGCTACATTCTGCAATGTGCTGCTCAATTCAGCTAAGCTATTGATTCTTCGTGCGTCCAATCTTTGCAAGCAGGGGGTCGCCGGTTCGATCCCGGTCACGTCCACCATATTCCCGAGGGAGTTGTGATTTCTTCCTGCGAGATTTTACCCAAGGTGCATTCTTGCTAGCAAAAGGCACCGCACTATTTGTGATTGTGATTTGGCTGGTTTCAGTTGGATTACGGATCGAGGCTTCGGGGTTTTCGGCTGGGGCCCCGCAATGCGATACGCAAGGAACCAGCGAAATCACGATTTCGTGCAACTATTCGGCGACAGCCACGGCCCCGCGCGAAAATAGCACACCTCGCATAGCGCTCAAACGCGCCGTCATTTCGTTCAAGCCATCGTCGGAAAGTCACATGCATGTGGAGTTGACGTTCAGCAACGAGTCGGACGCGAAGATTACCGAGAAGAGGACGATATACATCGCCTTCGACGATGCGAAAGGCGAAAACCACATGCGCAGGCCGTTGCCACATGTGGATTTCACGAAGCTAGAGCCGGGCAGCCCGATGGCGTTTGAGGAAAGGCTTCTCGCGCCTGCGTTTGAACCGGGGAGTTATTCGATTTCCCTGTGGATCCCTTCGAACGATGCGGCAGTGAAATTCGACCCAGCGCATAACTTTCTGCTGAGCGACGAGAGCGTTCCCGACATCGAATCGGGGTTAAATCGTATTGCAAAATTCACTGCGGCAGCGCCGTCACGGCGACAGAAGGCATCGTCTGCTCCTGATTAGCTCAGCTGCAAGCGGGGTGACGGCGGAATGGTTGAAGCAATGATGCCGCGCAGTTCGACCAGCGGGGCTACGCCGAACCGACGCCGATTAACGACACTAGCGGCGAGAGCTGGACCCTTTTACGTTTAGGCGCAATTGATCGATTACCTGCATGTGCCTTTGCGCGCGCTCGCGGTAGACGGCACCCATCAATTGCCATTCTTCTCTTGTGCCTAGACCGTGGTTTGCCGCGATTCGCTCGCAAGTGAGCGCAGCTTGTTCCCACCAACTTGCGTTTTGTTCGAGCAGTTCGAAAATTGGATCGGTTGAAGAGTCCACGTGTTCGCCCCCGGTTGGACTGTGAGTGTCCACTTTGCTGGTTGATGTTCCTAACGCTGGATTCATACCTGCTCCTTCTTCCCCTCGGCTTACTGTCCTGGCCATAGCTAAGGTCCGCGGACCTTCAAATCTTCGGCGAGCGCAAGGCTGGAGCTGCCGCGCCGGATTTGGGCTTGACTGCCTCGCGACTCTCCGCAACAACTGGTTCAGGCGGGCCCGCTTGTCGCGCCAGAACTCTTTCGGCAGTCACTCTCGGAACCTGTTCGAAATGCGTTGTCACTCTTTTCATCACTGAAACTCCTCGACGCCTATGAACGTATCAGTTGGGTTTCCATACGGGGAGAATCTTTACGGAATTCTCGCTGAGGACAATCCATCGTTTTGCGTTAGCGGCCTGGTGTATAACGGGCCGATGGTGCCCTGCCTCGCTATCGTTACTCGAGGTCACGACAGCGTTATCGTGACTATAGCCGATCGTTTAAAAATCCTCTTGACACAGATAAATTCGATTAAATACTATATAGCTGCGTTAGCGATACGTTAGGAGATGCGTTATGAGCGCGGCTCGCACACCAGCACACTTCAAGACCGTGGACCAAGTGGACGTTCCTCATTCGCGGAACGGAAAACACAAGAAGATCGTGACGATCATCCTCCGCGATCTTGAACAGCTTAAAGGGGGAGCGGCGATTCGAGTGCCCCTTGCGGAACTGGGGGATTCGAAAGAAAATGTTCGGTCTGCGGTGAACCGGGCGACGCGAAAGATCAAACGAAATATCGCGACTGCCGCGGACGATGATTTCCTTTATATCTGGAACACAGCAAAGACCTGAACCGGCGCGACCTTCTCTATCCTCAATTATCTCAGCTGCATAGCGCCTGCGGTCTTCGCTCGAATACCTCGACTTTAAAGGGTTAAGAAGGACTGATTCACCCAAGACCGCGCCAGTCGCTACGGTAAGTACTATCGACCCATACACGCTTGTACTGATTGCCGCTTTCGAGACTGCAAATTAAGTTCTCGGACGCCGGAACTGTGTTGACTTCCCATGCGCAGGGGTGGGGCAAGCCTTCCAAGTCTCCGCTTTCGGGTATTTCGCCGACAAAGTAGCACCGGGTTCAAAGCTGAAACAGGAGGTTTCCAATGAACATCCCCTGGGACATTTTGGTCGCTTCTTCTGATCTCGAAGGACGCCGGGCGCTATCAAATATTCTTGAAAGGCTCGGAATCGATCCGCTGACCAGCTCCACCGTTGGCGAATGCAAGGACATCATGGCGACGGAAAGAGTGGGACTCATTTTCTGCGACCGGCTACTCGCTGATGGGAATTGTCATGATTTATTGAACGCGTCCAAAAGCGGACGAACGAAAGCCAGGGTTGTGGTGATGTCTTCAACTGCTGATTGGGACGAGTTTCTCGAAGCGATGCGGCTGGGCGCATTCGACGTAATCGCCAGTCCGTGTCGCGCGACCGATGTGGAATGGATGATCATTCAGGCCTTGCGCTACGAGCGAACAGAGGCAAAACTGGCACCACAGACCCAAGCTACCACCGCCAGTTCCTCGCAGAACGCAGCATGACCGCATGCGCCGCAGGTGTTCAGAAACGACGAACTCGCGAAGGCTAATGTAAGCGCGATTTTGAACAGGACAGCACCTCTGTACAACCCGCAGGGCTTAATACAATCCGGCATTTTGTGTTCTTCAGGCGGCGAAGGACAGTAGGCGTATAGTTTCGGATAGCGCAACTGGGCACTACGTAAATCTTTCCTTTTGCTATAAATATGGCCATGCTTATCTGTTCACCACTATTCCGCAAGTGGCCTGTTCTCATTGGCTTGCAGTGGTTTCGACATGGAAGCGCACGTGCACAGCAATTCGCGGACACGAGAGCGGATAGAGACAGTAGTGGACGACAGGAGTACCCGACGGATGAACGCCAAGCCCAGCGACGAAGCGCAGCAATCACTCTCCAAATGGCAAGAACGAATCCAGGCACTGCATAACGTTCCGCCTCTTTTTCAGATGGTGTGGGAATCGGCGCCAAAGGCGGTGGGGGCCAATGTTGCCTGCCGGATATTGGCGGGGCTCTTGCCTCTCGCGATGTTGGGCGTCACTCAAGCGGTGATCGCTGCTCTGGACAAGTTGCATTCCCGCGGTACGGCGTTGCCCGGATACTTTTGGTGGTTGATTGCGTTGGAATTTGGTTTGGCCGGTTTGGGAACAGTGTTAGCCCGCCTAATCGATTTTTGCGACAGCGTGATCGCCGACAAGTTTACACGGCATATCGGCACTCGAATCATGGAGCACGCGTCGAGTCTCGATCTCACGCGATTCGAAGATCCAGTCTTCTGCGACAAGATGGAGCGCGCACGATTGCAAGCCAACGACCGCGTGCTGACAATTCAGATGGCTGGCCGGCTGATCCAAGAAGTAATGACTACAGTCAGCCTGGCGGCCGGCATACTTCTCTATTCGCCGTGGCTGTTGCTCTTCCTCTTTGTTTGCATCATACCGGCGTTTCTCGGCCAGACCCACTTCGCCTTCTTGGGCTACTCGCTAACGTACAAGCAAAGCACGAAGCGGCGAAAAATGGAGTACTTGCGCATACTGGGCGGAAGCAAGGAAAGCGCGAAAGAACTGAAACTCTTCCGTCTTGGTCCATTCCTGGTTGAACAATACAAACGAATTTCCGACGAACTTCATAGTCAGAACGTCAATTTGGCGAAGCGGAAGCTCTTGTATGGCTCGATTTTGACCTCGCTCGGCACCCTCGGTTACTACGGGACTTATGCCTACGTGGTCTATGGCGCGGCAACCGGAAAAATCACTATCGCGAATTTGATTTTCCTGGCGGGTGCAATCGCTGGCGCCAGCACGAACATTCAAGCACTTTTCTCCACGTTCTCCGGCATTGCGGACCAGGCTTTGTTCATGACGGACCTGCTGGATTTCTTCGCTGTGAAACCGAGAATTGAAGCAAGGTCTGGCGCGATCTTGGCGCCGCGGCCGATCCGGCGCGGAATCGAATTTCGTAACGTTTCGTTCGCGTATCCCGGAAATCCCAAGCCGGTGTTGCGTGGTATCAACCTGATGATCCAACCGCACGAGCGGATCGCCCTGGTGGGAGAAAACGGCCAGGGAAAAACGACACTCGCCAAGCTCCTCACCCGGCTCTACGACCCAACGGAAGGCGAGATTTTGCTCGATGGCATCGATCTTCGCGATTATGACCTGAACTCGCTGTGGAACGAGATCGGAGCCATCTTTCAGGATTTCATGCGCTATGACATGACGGCCACCGAAAACATCGGCATGGGACGGATAGAAGCTGCCAGCAATATCTTCCAGATTCGTGCCGCAGCAATGAAAAGCTATGCGGAGAACCTAATCCGAAAACTGCCGAAAGGCTACGACCAACTCCTTGGGTGCCGCTTCGAGGGTGGCATGGAGCTCTCCGGCGGCGAGTGGCAAAAAATAGCGATTGCCCGCGCGCATTTGCGCGATGCGCAGATATTGATCCTGGACGAACCTACCGCCGCGCTTGACGCGCGTTCTGAAAGTGAAGTGTTCCAACACTTCACTGAGCTGGCGCAAGGGAAAATGACATTCCTGATTTCTCACCGCTTCTCTACCGTTCGTATGGCAGATCGCATTCTCGTTTTGGAAAACGGCAGAATTGCTGAGCAAGGACCGCACGACCGGCTCGTCAAGAGCGGTGGGCGGTACGCAGAGATGTTTGAACTTCAAGCTGCTGGCTATCGCTGAGAGCGATCCGAACTAAAATGGCGACCTCATATCACACTCCGTCCGATCTTCGGCTAATTCTTCCGGGGCCGAACGCTCCGGCAAATGGTTCGAACAAGGACGCTGCGATCCGTCGCGGACCGACAGCGGTTGGGCCGGCAACTACTCCTGAAACGCCGCGGATTGCAATCGATGTGGAGGCCTGGCAGCTCGTCGATCGCCGCGATTCGCGTGTGTCGCTGGAAGCGAAGAGGAAGTCGATCGCCGCGCGCATTGATGCCGCTGCCGGAATGCTCAAGAAAATCACGTCAACGGGTGTGTGCCTTACCGGAGATGCGCGAATCCTGTCGGGCGCGCTTTCGGACATACAGTTGGCGCTGCTGGAGTCCAGAGCTGCCATCCAGGTAACAGCCAAACTCCCTCATGTCGAACGCCCGGACGAAAAGCGGGCAATCCCGCGCTCTTATGCGCTCGCAGCGAGCTTCCTGCAGGCCAGCCAGTATGCTTTCGGCGAGAGCAGCTTTGCGGAATTTGCGATCGAAGTCCAAGAAGCCGTTGCGTTGGAGATGTTCGAAGTATGGAATTTGAGAGCTTTTCTCGAACTTGCGATTCTCGAAGAGATCTCAAATGCCCTGCCAGGGATTTCATTCGGCAAGCAGGAGGAACGGTCTGAATCGGATGGCGCGAGCGAACAGCAAGAAAACGCACGGTCTCCTTTTGCGTCGCTTGTGCTTTCTCTACAGGAAGTTTCCGAATTGAACTGGAAGCTGTTCTTTGAAGCGATCTCGCAGACGGAGCAAATTCTCCGCTCCGATCCACAGGGCGAGTATGAGCGTATGGATTTCGAGACCCGGGAAGCATATAGGTCCGTCGTGACGGAATTCGCCAAGCGCTCCAAATCGCCCGAGCCGGAAGTCGCAAGAAAGGCAATCGCTTTGGCTCTGACCGCGTCGAAGGAAAAACTTCGCAATCTCGGCGCCAGCGACCGAAGGACTCATGTCGGTTACTACCTGATGGATAAAGGTCGAACCGAACTGAAGAATTCGATCGCGTATCGACCGCTCGTGAGCGCGCGAATCCAGGAGACCGTGCTGAGGTGGCCTGATTACTTCTATCTGATCGGAATCGAAGTAATTACCCTGTGCGCCATCGTCGCCCTGATGGGTGTGTCGCATGCGAGCGCACCGGGCATTCTGGCTGTCACGCTATTTCTCATCCCGGCGGTGGAATGCGCTGTGGCAACCATGAATCTGCTGGCAACGGCGCTATTTAAGCCGAAGCGCCTTCCGAGACTCGATTTCTCGAGAGGAATACCAAAAGAGTGCGCCACCGTCGTAGCGGTTCCAACCTTGCTTTCGGGCGAGGAACAAGTGCGCCACGCGGTGCGCGGGCTGGAGATCCGGTTTTTGGCGAACCGAGATGCCAACCTTCATTTCGCATTGCTCACGGATTCGCCCGATGCGACCCAACAGTTTGACGTCAAAGACGATGCACTGGATGCTTTGTGTTCGGACCTTATCGAGCAGCTAAATCGAAAATATGCGCACGAGCTGAGGGGAACCTTTTCGCATTTTCACCGTCATCGAACTTATAACGCCGGCGAAGGCGTATGGATGGGTTGGGAACGCAAACGCGGCAAGCTGCTGGAGTTTAACCGCTTTTTGCTGAACGAAGCGGATGCGTTTCCGGTGAAGGCCGGAAATTGGGCGGAACTCAAGAACATCCGTTACGTGATAACTCTCGATCTCGATACTCAACTGCCTCGAGACGCCGCGCGTCGACTGGTCGGGACGCTGGCGCATCCGCTGAACCAAGCCGTTGTCGACGCGGCCACCAACACCGTGGCCGAAGGCTACGGCATCCTGCAGCCGCGGGTAGACATCAGCGTGCGCTCGGCGAGGCGATCGCGCTTCGCCTCGTTCCTTTCGGGCGATACCGGCTACGACATGTACACACGGGCGGTTTCGGATGTGTATCAAGATTTGTTTGGCGCGGGAATTTTCACCGGGAAAGGGATTTACGAAGTCCGGACCTTTCAGAAGGTGCTGGAGCACCGCTTTCCAAACAACGCCATTCTCAGCCACGATCTGATCGAGGGCGAATACGCGCGCACGGGCCTGGTGTCCGACATCGAGGTTGTGGACGACTATCCGTCTCACTTGAGCGCTTTCACGCGCAGAAAACATCGCTGGATGCGCGGGGATTGGCAGATTGTGTTTGCGTTGCTGCCTTTTGTTCGAAACTACTTCGGTGAAATCGTGCGCAATCCGCTGAGCCACGTGTCTCGATGGAAAATCATCGACAACCTTCGCCGCAGCCTCACCGACTTCGCTATTTTCCTGCTTCTTCTCTGTGGTTGGTTTGCGGCGCCGCCTGCAAGCGTCTATTGCACGTTGGCTGCCCTCGGGATAGTGGCGTTTCCCACGTATTTCCAGTTCGTATTTTCGATCTTGACGGGCGGGAAGGCGTTGTTCACCCAGGTATTCTGGATAAACCTCGCTACGGATTTTGTCGGTGCACATACGACGATCATCTTCAGGATCGCCTTCCTGTGCCATCAGAGCCTGGTCGCCATGGATGCCGTAGTCCGTACCCTGGTTCGCATGAAATTTACGCGTCGAAAGCTACTGGAATGGGAAACAGCTAGTGACGCAGAGCAAGACGAAAACGATGGCAAGCATCTTGTCGACGCCTATCTGAAGTGGACTCTGCCCCTGTCACTCGCGACGGGTTTGTTGGTGGCGCTGGTACAACCGTCGTCGCTTCCGGCGGCATTGCCATTTCTATTCTTGTGGGGATCATCCAGCTGGATCTGCAAATGGCTCAACAAGCCGCAGGGGGCGGGCGAAGTAAAAGTGAGCAGAGAGGATAATGCGCTCGTCCGGAATGTCGCGCTGCGCACATGGCGGTTCTTCCGCGAGTTTTGCAATGCCGAAGAAAATTGGCTGATTCCGGACATCGTGAGGGAGAACCCCTCGCTCGTTGCCCATCACGTTTCTCCGACGAACCTTGGTTTGCTTCTCAATTCGCGGCTTGCGGCGCACGATCTTGGCTTTGCGACGCTAAACGAGTTCATCCGGGACACGCAACGAACGCTGGCGGTGGCCGAGCGGCTGCCGAAATTCCGCGGCCATCTTTACAATTGGTATTCAACTCGTACGCTCAAGCCTGTCGCGCCACTTTTCGTCTCGACCGTGGACAATGGCAACCTCCTCTGCAGCCTCTGGACACTCAAGCAGGGCTGCCTCGATGCCATCAAGCAGCCTTTGTTTCGAGCCAATCTCTGGCAGGGAATCCTCGACAATGTCGATCTTCTGATCGAATTGCTTTCAGCCGAGAAGCTTGGAGCGGAAGTTCTTTCCGCCGCTCGTATGCTGCGAGAGCAGATTGTCGCGCTAGCCGGCCCTGAGTTGAAGCGGTTCGATCGATTGTCTGCGCTCGAAGTCGATGTGGCTGTTTTTATCCAGGCGCTGTCGAAGAGCGGACCATCGGCAGAAGTTGCATCGTGGGTTCGCGAGCTCTCGTCTCGCGTGTCGAATTTGACGGACATGGTTTGGGATTTTGCCCCCTGGTTGCACGGGAAATTGAAAAGCTCGCTTTCGTCGGATCCTAACGACGCGCGAATGGTGGCCGAGTTGAGTTTGAGCTCAATTCCTTGCATGCATCGCCAAATCGCCGAAAGGATCGACGCAGCCACGCCAGCCGGAGAGGCCTCCTCAGAATGGCAGACTTCTGCCTCTCTCCTTCGGGAAGCGTTGGAGAATTCCGCTCGGGTTTGCGAGGAAACAACCAAGCGGCTCACCACGCTCGCCGCAGGCATTCAGTCGATGATCGACGAAATGCATTTCGGGTTTCTATACAACGACAAGAAGAAAATGCTCTCGATCGGTTACGACGCCGGCGAAGGCCTTCTCAGCAAGTGCCATTACGACCTGCTTCCCTCGGAGGCTCGCGCGGCGGTGTTTGGCGCGATCGCTAAGAGCGATATCCCGGAGGAGAGCTGGTTTGAATTACGGCGCATGTATGCCAAGTTCGAGAGCGAGCCGGTGCTTCGATCCTGGACGGGCACCGCGTTTGAATACCTGATGCCCAATCTCTGGTTCAAAATTTATCCGGGTACGGTGCTCGATCACGGCGCGAGGGCAGCTATCCGCGCACAGCAAGAATTCGCTCGAAAAAATCGTGTCCCGTGGGGAATTTCTGAATGCTCGTGCAACGAAAATCTTCCCGATGGCCACTATCGCTACCACGCTTTCGGAGTGCCGGGCCTGGCACTCAATCATGACGGCGCTCCGGATGATCTTGTGATCTCACCTTATTCCACATTTCTGGGGATGCTCGTTGATCGCACGCATGCTTTTGAAAATATGCGCAAAATGAAACAACTGGGATGGCTCTCACGGTACGGTTTTTACGAAGCCGCTGACTTCACTCCGTCGCGCGTGAGCGATGGCAAGAGCCACGAAATCGTCTGCAACTGGATGGCCCATCACCAGGGTATGATTCTCGTGGCGGCAGCCAACGTCCTATGCGATTCCTCGATACAGCGTCGCTTCCATGCCGAGCCTTGCATCGCGGCCACGGAACGGATTCTTCAGGAGAAGCGGCCACGGGTAATCACAATCGAGAAGGATGCCGACGCGATCCGCGAACAGCTTCCTGTTGCGAGAGGCGAATTCGGCGAAGCAATGCAGCACCCGGAATTTCGCGACCTCGTGCCCGGACTCCCGTGAACGACCGCAGTTCGCGGTGGCAGTTCCAAGCCTTCGCCTTATTTCTAGCTCTTCTTTTCGCGTTTACTCCGATTCTCCCTAGCGTTGGCGCGGCACCACAAACCTCCCAGGCCGCCTTCGCACCATCCGGACTGGAAGAAACAATTCTCGTCGATCCGTCGGCCCCGGCGCATCCATTTCCACATTATTGGGAGCAGATGTTCGGCTCGGGGCGGGCCATTCTAAGCCTCCGCGATTCCTACCGGCGCGATCTGCGCGAGGTGAAAACCGCTACCGACTTCAAATACGTCCGATTCCACGCCATCTTCCACGACGAAGTCGGCGTATACGGCGAAGATTCGAGCGGGACTCCAATCTACAATTTCTCCTACGTGGATCAGATTTACGACGGATTGCTGCAGAACGGCGTCCGGCCCTTCATAGAACTCAGTTTCATGCCTCGTAAGCTGGCAGCCCAGCTGACCTATCATCCGTTCTGGTACGCACCAATCGTTTCACCGCCGGCGAGCTATGAAAAGTGGGGCGAACTGGTCTCCCATTTTGCGCGGCATCTTATCGAGCGGTATGGAATCGACGAAGTTTCGCAGTGGTATTTTGAAGTCTGGAACGAACCGAATATCGACTTCTGGGCCGGCGATCCGAAAGAACAGACATACGATCACCTCTATGATATGGCTGCCCAATCGTTGAAGGCTGTGAATTCTCGCTTGCGAGTGGGCGGTCCAGCAACGGCGCAAGCGGCTTGGGTGGACCGCTTCATCCGTCACTGCGTCGAAAATCACGTACCGGTAGATTTCGTCTCGACACACGTCTATGGAAACGATTCTTCGCAGGACGTCTTCGGCACGAACGAAGTGATTCCCCGCACGCAAATGGTCTGTCGCGCCGTTCGAAAGGTGCACGATCAGGTGAAGGCGTCTTCACTGCCTTCGCTTCCGCTCATCTGGAGTGAATACAACGCAAGCTACAAGACTGAGCCGGACGTTACTGATTCCGTTTTCATGGGGCCTTATCTTGCTGACACGATCCGGCAGTGCGATGGGCTCGTCGATATCCTTTCGTATTGGACGTTCTCCGATGTTTTCGAAGAACAAGGCGTGGTGAAACAGCCCTTTTACGGAGGCTATGGCCTAATCGCCGAGGATGGGCTTCCGAAACCGTCTTTCAATGCGATCAAACTGCTGCATCGCTTGGGCGTCGAGCGTCTCGCGAACGATTCCCAATCAGCATTGGTAACCCGTCAAAGCGATGGCGCGCTGGTGATGGCGGTTTGGAATCTTTTCCTGCCCGAAGAAAGGGGAAGCGCAAAGACGGTCACGATAAAGTTCACAGGAAAGTCGCTTCGGCGCAAAGCCTTGATTTACCGCATCGATTCGGCGAACGGTTCATTGTTACCCGCCTATGAGGCCATGGGCAAGCCCATCTACCCGACCCAAAAGCAAATTACAGAACTTCGAAGCGCCGCCGAACTCCCCAAACCTGAAACCAAGGTGTTGCAAGGCGGTGAACTGAGGCTAACCCTTCCTGCACAAGCGCTCGCGCTGATCGAATTTCGCTAAATTGAAGCGCTATGGATTTCCGGCCGGCTTTTCAGGCTGATAAGCCTTGAATCCTGCGCGGTCCATCCCTCGCTGTGCCTCCGGATTTTTCATAAATGTTTTCCACACATACCCGCTGCGCGCATTTTCCGCCATGAGCATTGTGATTCCCGTATCGATGCCCACGACGTCTGTGTCGTACCAGTTCGTCAACGGATTAAACGCGTCTACAAACCCGTAGCGAGTCCACGCCCGCTGGCCGTAGCGATTCTTGATCGTCTGCAGGACTCGAATCGTTGCTTGCGGAAGAAAGGGCAGCGATCCTCCTGTCGCGCACGGAACCACGGTGCCATCAATCGGCCCCGTAGCCGGCGGGCCTCCCCAGATCACATACCCTCTGACTGAGTCCGAAGCCGTGATGCCCCATAGATCATCGCTGTAATCTGGAAATTGCGAAGCCAGGTCGAGGCAGAAACGGCGATGCACATCTGTGGCCGTGATGGAATTCTGATAGTAGTCGGTGTACTGGTCGCGCTTATTGCGGAAATCAAACCATGCCTGTGAATACTGGTGGACGAACAATGGAGCGAATGAGCCAATGTAGCGAATCCCGTCGTACTCGAAGGTAATTCTCTTCCAGGCTGTCCATGTTTCTACCGGCAGCGGATAAACCGAAGACCCCAACCCCAGCAAATACATCATCATCATTTCGCTGTAATTGTCCCAGCGGTATTGGAGGAATCCGTTTTCGGGAGTCCAGCCGTGCGGGAGAATCCGGGTGTCCTCTGAAAGCCACGTCCAGTCCACTCGATTGAAAATTTCTAATGCCAGCTGGCTGATCTCGGAGTGTTGAAAATGCGCGCGGCACATTAGAATGCCGCAGAGCAGTATGGCGGTATCAACGGACGAAACTTCCGAGTCCCAAAGGCGTTCGCCGCTGTTTACGTTGGCCCAATGGTAGAAAAACCCCCGGTGACTCGGTAGTTTCTTCCAAAGAAAACGCAACGTCGTCAATGCCCGGTTCCGCGCCTCGTTATGCGACACATAGCCGCGCTGGTCGCCAATGCAAAGCGCCGTGAGTCCAAATCCCGTTGAGGCAATGCTTCCCAAATCGCTTTTGTCTGGATTACTGGCATTGCAGCGGTCGCGGACGATGCCAGTCTCAGGATTCGCCTGCTCCCAGAAGAAGTGGAAGTTGGCATTCTCCATTTCCTCCAACAGTGCTTCGTCCACCTGAAAGAACGGGGACGGGTTCGGAGGCGTCGGTGGTTGAGGCTCCTGCTTGCCTTTTTTTTGAGTGCCTCTGAGCAGCGCCGGCCCCGCCCAAGGCAGCAAGACGCCCGCGCCAGCCGCCTGTACCAACAGTTCTCGGCGCGTAAAGCGCCTCCATTTCTCGCGCGCATGACGCATCCACAAATTATAGAGGCTCTCGCGATGCCGGTGAAGCGAGTCGTGCTTATTGAACATCAGTCACACCGTCTCGTTATCCGTTTTGCTAAAATTGCGGGAGGATGAGATCCATCCGCAATACGGGAAAAATCAAGGTCTGGCTCATTTCTCTCGCGGCTTTCGTTGTGATGCTCGCTGGAGTGCTTTCCGCGGTCGCATGGCACTTCATCAACAGGCCGATTTCGCTCCGAGGCGCAGTTATTCAGCAGAACGAAGACCCCAAGAAGCAGTCGCCGATTATGGATGTCCAGATTGATGCGGACGGGAACGTAGCAAGTGCCCCGGTGAAGTCAGACTTCTCCGGCTACTTTAAACTCACCTTGCGACCCGGTGTGAAGCGCGGCCATCCGATCACAATCCATTTTCGTAACCCCGATTACCAGCCGTTCGATTGGAAGGGCGTCGTCGGCGACAAGGTCTACATAATCCGGATGCTCCCGCTTCATCACGACGACGTGGAAGAAAAACCTAATCAACCACAGGTTGTAGTCTCCAATATCTTCGTGCGCTATACCATCGAAACGACCGCATCTGTGAATATCGGGACAGGAGTGACTACATTTCAGATTGCAAATAATGCGAACGTTCCCTGTGATCACACTACGCCTTGTTCACCAGACAACAGGTGGAAAGCAGCCATTGGCGGCGCTTCACTAGACGCCGGCCAGGGGAACGTATTCGGGAACGCGCGCGTTTCGTGTATTGCCGGCCCTTGCCCTTTCACGAAGATTGACTCCGACAATTTTTCTCACGGTGGACGAGTGATCTCCGTGTCGGTACGCGGCTGGGCTGATACGACCACTTTCCTGTTTCAAGCGGAAGTATTTCGTCAGGAAATCAGCGATATCGTTCGCGAATCGTATCCCGTGATTTTCGGCAGGGCCTTAAACTTTTCTTTGCCAGCTGCGGCGCAAGGGCCCACCCTCGAAGCGGAGCTGGCCGGTACGAATATTATTTTCCCCCTAGGTCCATCACCAACTTTGAGCTGGGCGAGCTGTAACGTAAAAGTCGGGAAGGATCAGTCGAAAAGCTATCGTTGTGAGCTTAAGCAAGGTTACCGGTTCAAGTAGTCAGCGCGCTCTTTCGGGCCACTATGCGGGTTGTTGTTCTCCCCTCCCTTACTGGAAATTCAGCTGAGTCAATACCACAACAAATGCGCCCCACCGTCTTTCCATGATGCTCGATCCCGTCTATTCTAGAGCGGGGTAGGTGAGCACGTCATGAATCCAAAGTTTTGGCGCGTCTGCCCCTTACTATGGCCGCTGGCCGCTGTTTTGCTCTTCGCGATTCCTTCGGGCAGCGCGGTCGACGATCTGCCCCAAGTCCACTCTTCACCACCAAGTGCGGAGACCTTTCAATCCTTGGCCGATCTCTTGAGCTACATTTCCAGCGACTGGGATCGCTTGACGCGCTCGCTCGCAAACTGCGCAACGTATCCAGACAGCAAGGTGGCAGGAGAGCAAACTCTCTATCTTCCCGCTGGCGCCAAAGCCCCTGCGGCCTTGGACGAAATTCGAACGAAATGTTCCGTTCGAATTGAGCATTTGCAAGCGAAGATACACATTTCAGAAATCCGCAAGCACGGACTTCTTTATCTGGAGCATCCATACGTCGTGCCTGGCGGGCAATTCAACGAAATGTACGGCTGGGACAGCTATTTCATCATCCGCGGCCTGCTGCGCGATCATCGCCCTGAATTGGCGAAAGGCATGGTTGAGAATTTCTTCTACGAAATAAAGCACTATGGCGGAGTGCTCAATGCAAACCGGACCTACTACCTCGGCCGCTCGCAGCCACCATTCCTCACATCCATGATCCTCGCCGTCTACCGATCGGACCAGGCCGTTTACAAATCGAATCTTGCCTGGCTGAGAAGGGCTTATCAATATGCGGTCACCGACTATTCTCAATGGACGCACGCACCGCATCTCGCTGGCGACACCGGCCTATCGCGTTATTACGATGAAGCCGACGGTCCTGTGCCCGAAATCATAGGCGATCCCAGCGATTACTACCACGGCGTCGCGGAATATTTTTTGATGCACGAAGGCGAATCGAGTCCACATCTCGTGCGTGTTGATGGGCAGCATCCCCCGGCCTCGATACTCGGCCCGATCTTTCCAGTGCGCGGTTGCTATTCCGACAAAGCAACGAATTCCAAAGTTGATTGCAAACCGGGAGACCGCATAGCGCTCGCGCCCGACTACTACAAAGGCGACCGCAGCATGCGAGAGTCCGGTTTCGACGTCTCCTTTCGCTTTGGGCCTTACGGCGTCGAAACACACCATTACGCTCCTGTCTGTCTGAACAGCCTGCTCTACAAGACGGAACGAGATCTAGCCGAGATGAGCCGCCTGCTCGGTCAGCCGGATGATGCGGCGCGGTGGGAAGAGAAAGCCCGGCAGCGCCAGGATAAAATCGTCAAACTTTTGTGGAACCAAAGTCGTGGCGAATTCTTCGACTACAACTTCGTGACCGACGAACAATCTTCTTACGAATATGCAACTACCTTCTATCCTTTATGGGCCGGACTCGCTTCGAAAGAGCAGGCGCAAGCGGTCGTTGCCAATCTCCCCCGGTTCGAACAGCCTGGCGGAATCGCCATGAGCCGGTATGAAAGCCAGGCCCAATGGGATTATCCTTATGGCTGGGCGCCCATCCACCTCCTCGCCCTGGAAGGCCTGCGTCGTTATGGATACAATGCCGATTCCGATCGCATCACACTTAAATTCTTGACGATGATCCTGGAAAATTTTCGACGGGACCACACCATTCGAGAAAAATATGATGTCGTAACCCGATCATCGGAGACTCATATCGACGTAGGATACGCTCAGAATGTGGATGGATTCGGTTGGACGAACGGAGTTTTTCTAGAGCTTTGGCATGAATCTCCTCCGGAAGTGATCGCTCAGATTCGCAAAGACTGATACATTGTCGCTGTGTAGGAGGGCAATCGTGCGCGACCACTGCGATGCTTCGCAACAGCTGACAAAGCTATGACCTTGTCCGCCGCTCCTCACAGCACCGCTCCCGCTGGTTCGGGCAGTCGCGCGTTTGTCTACCTCGCTGCTTCCTTTGCCGGACTGGGTGGCTTGCTATTCGGTTACGACACCGGCGTTATCTCCGGCGCGGAGCTTTTCTTCAAAAACGATTTTACGCTTTCTACTTTTGCGCTCGAAGTGATCGTCAGCGGTGTCCTGGCGGGCGCTGCCGTGGGTGCGCTAGGCGGGGGACGCCTTGCGGATATTTTCGGCCGGCGCCTTCTGCTGATCGTCACCGCCATCATTTTCGCCGCCGGCGCCTTGATCTGCGCCGCAGCCACTTCGCCCGCCATGCTGATCGCCGGCCGTATCATCGTCGGCCTCGGCATCGGATTGTCTTCGGGAACGGTCCCCGTCTATATCTCCGAGGTTTCTCCTGCCGACGCTCGAGGCTGGACGGTCTCGCTTTTTCAGTTGGCCATCACGATTGGGATTCTGCTTGCCTATGTTGTTGATTACGCGTTCGCAAAATCGGAAGCCTGGCGCTGGATGTTCGGTATTTCGCTGATTCCTGCGGCGATCTTTGCGATCGGAATGTATTTCTTGCCGGAATCTCCGCGCTGGCTCGTGCGGCACGGCGACCCCGCCCGTGCTGGCGCGATATTGGCCCGGATTCGCGCCACGCCTAATGTGGATGCCGAGCTAAAAGAAATCGAGCAAAGCTTCGCGGAATCGGAGCAGCACGGAAATTGGCGCGATCTTCTCAGTCCTACTCTGCGGCCAGCGTTGATCGTCGGCATCGGCCTGGCAATCTTCCAACAAGTGACGGGCATCAACACGGTAATTTATTACGCGCCGCTTATCATTCAATCTGCCGGAGTTTCGTCTGCCTCCGGTGCAATTCTGGCTACGGCTGGAATCGGCGCCGTCAACGTCTTAATGACCATCGTGTCGATGTGGCTCATTGACCGCATCGGCCGGCGGCCGTTACTGCTCACGGGCATCGCCGGAATGATTATCACACTGGGCGTACTAGGCTGGGCCTTCCATTCGAATGCCCGTTCTGAAGCGCTCTCCTGGCTCGCCGTCATCAGCATGATGGTTTATGTGGCGTCCTTTGCGATTAGTCTCGGGCCGATCTTCTGGCTGTTGATCGCCGAGATATATCCGCTGCAAGTGCGTAGCTCCTCCGAAGGCCTGGCAGCCACTTTCAACTGGGGTTCGAACCTGCTCGTAAGCCTGACGTTTTTAACGCTCTTGCAGGGAATCGGAGCTCCGAAAACATTTTGGCTCTACGGTCTTTGCGCAATCGGTGCTTGGATTTTTTCCTATAACCTTGTGCCCGAGACAAAAGGCCGCACTCTAGAGCAGATCGAACAGTTTTGGCGTAAGTAGGTCGAACCGCAGCTATTGTTTCACCCTAGCACCGACCCATTCCGAAAAACCTGATCCTTCCACTCGCCGCGACTCGCTCATCGACGATTCCTTAGTCATGCGAAAAATCGTCGAACGCTCTCTCCGCCAAGCCGGAGTCAATCTCACATGGATGGCCTCGAATTCCATAAGCAGCTTGCCGGTGTTTCCAATGCCAAAGGCCTACCCATAGTCATGATCACCATTGAGGACAATACCTCGGGTGATACTACTCAGGCTGTCTCTCAGAGCATGAATTTGATTGCCACTGACGCTCACCGATCGAGGCCGGCTTCAGAATCGCATTAGAATTCGGTGGTCAAGCGAAGGGCAAAGCTGCGAGATGGACCGATGGCATTGCCGGAGAACAGACCGGCGAAATCGATAACATTGAGCACATTCGTCAGGTTTTGGCCGTCGGCCTGAACGCGCATGTTGACGCGCTCCGACTTATAGATATCGGCGCCCGCCGAAGCGTTCACGAGAAAGGAGGGGTAAATGCGGCCGCGGTTAAAATTGAGGCGATCAAGTACTTCTTGCCCGTATTGCTCCAGAACGGTTTCTGGGTTGCCATCAAATTCAAAGGGCAGTCCTGAGTCAAATTGAAATCCGGCCGCGAGCCAGAAGCGCGGCTTCACCTGATAACGGACGCGACCGCGAACTGTGTTTCGCTGATCTTGGGTATTTGGAAAATGCCCATTGAGTTGCATAACTTCGCTGAGAGCATCGGGGCCCAAAAAAAGGCCGCCCGTCACCGGGAACCAGACATTGCCCACGTTGTACGAGTAACTCAAGAATCCTGAAAAACCTCGCCAGTCAGGAATCGAAAGCCTTGCCTCCGCTCCGTAGATAACCGCTTTGCGAAAGGAAATGGGAAAGCTGATGGTCGTGTTCTGGATCTGGTCGTCGTCGGCGAAGTTGTTCACGAGGCGGCGGAAATAGTTGGCGTCCAGCCTGATATTTCCGACAAAAGCTTTGGTCAAGCCTGCTTCGTAATAATTGCCTTCCGAAGGCTTGACCGGCAAGCGCAGGAAATTCCCCGGATCGATCGATTCCACGTCCGTGGAGCTTGAAAGCAGGAGGTTCTCGAAGGACGGCGTTTGGAATACGCGATCATAGGAAAAATGCATGACCAGATCGGCCGAAGGAAAATAGCGAGAGACAGAAAAGCGCGGACCTACGGCCTGGCGGTTCACGAGAACCTGATAGTGATCCCAGCGGAGCCCGGCGCTAATCGTCCAATTTCCAAGGCGGATAAGGTCTTGCACGAATGCGGATTGCTCGAGGTCTGGCCGGCGGCCCGCGTTCGGCTGAGTAGCAATCGGAAACATGAACGTCGGTGGAGTATCGGGAGGAAATCGCGTCGGATCGGTGATGATGTAACTGAAATTTTCGTGCAAGAAGGTATTGTCCGACTCGACTCCGAATTTCCATTCGTGACGTCCGTGATCGACGGTAAGCGCGCCCTTAAAATAACCTTCGCGAAACCAATTGTGTTGAAAGACTTCGATGGGAGTGGAGTTGGCGTTGGAGTTGAAATCGTTGGCGTTATCGCGAACCATTCCGCGGATATCCGCTACCACGTGCGTAGAGAAAATGTGCTGGTAGGAAGCGATTCCCATTGTCTCGATGTTGTCGGCCGTTTGGCGCTGGCCGGCTGCTTCTTGAATCATTTCGTTCGGAATGTCATAGCGCGCCACTTCATGACGAACGATGAAACTCAGACGATCGCTGGGCGTGAAATTACGCTCGTAGCGCGTAGAAAAATCGCCAAGCGTACCGGTGTTGGAGAAATTTTGCGGGACCACGGGATTCAGATAATGGTCCGTCATGCTGCCGCTGGCGCTCACTCCGAAAGCATTCTTGCCCCAGACATACTGTGCCTGCCCGAAAACTCCCGCCGAATTGAAACTTCCACCGGAAAGCACAAATTGGCCATGAAGCCCGGGGGTGGGGTCTTGCTGGGTGTTGACCTCGATTATTCCTCCCATTTTCCGGCCATATTCAGCTGGGATTCCTGAGGTATAGATGCTCATCGATTGCACGTCGTCCGCTTCAATTTCCGGGCCGAAGCTGGGCGAGCGATTATCCGTGAGAGGAATGCCATCCACCACGAACTGAGTCTGATATTCCGAACCGCGCGGATGTAGGACGGCGTTGCCTTCATACAGCCAACCGGGCTGGGCATTCACCAGATCCTGCAGCGAACGTCCCGGAACAGAGCTGACTCGATTTTGGATCAGGTCCGTTCCCACTTCGCTCACGGCTCGAGGCTGGTCGGGATCGATCAATGTGTTGGCTGAATTCACATCGATCGACTGATTTACCGCCGGTAGTTTGAGTTGAATGGCGAAATCAATTGGAAGCGACGAGCGTATCTCTACTGCTTCGGAGACCGGCGCGAACCCGGGGTAGTTGATGTCCACCCGATAGATGCCGTATGGCAGGCGGGGGAGGCGCAAGCTTCCTTGATCGTTGGTTGTTTGGGCAGTGCGGTATTGGTTCGCTCTACTGACGATTTGAACGAGAGTTTTTATGCCCAGGCCGGAAGGATCGGTCACTTTCAGATGCAACTCGCCATAGTTACTTTGACTGAAGGAGGGAATCGCAACCATCAGTAGCAAGAGAGCAAGACAGCCACATCCCACCCCGGCCCGCGCGAGCGGACGACAATTTCCCGAAAAGGGGAAGGAACACATACCTTAAAACGGTACACCAAAAAAGGTCAAATTTCTTGGAATCGAAGCTTGAGGATTCCTGCCGACACTTTTTAGTTCTCCCCGTCGGCTACGGCGCGGTAACTGGCGAGTGTTCCTCCAAATAACGAAGCAAGAGACTGTATAAATGCAGCAGGGTACCGTGGCCTTGCGAAATTGAGTGTGTCCGGTCCGGATATTCCATGAAGTCTACCGGCTTATCGAGTTCGATCAGGCGATTAAGGAGCAGTTCGCTGCCGGCGTAGTGAACGTTGTCGTCACCCGAGCCGTGGACCAAGAGCAAGTGGCCGCGCAGGCCTTCTGCGAAATTTACGGCGGAGCTATTGCGATAGCCTTCCACGTTTTCCAGGGGAAGGCCCATGTAACGTTCCTGATAAATTGTGTCGTACAGACGAAGATCAGGCACAGGGGCGACTGACATACCCACTTTGTAAAGATCGGGCGAACGGAACATCAGATTCAGTGTGCTCGAGCCGCCGCCGCTCCATCCCCACACCGCGACGCGTCCGGGATCGGCAAACATATGTGAAGAGAGGAAGTTGCGAAGAGCTGCAGACTGCTCTTTGACAACTACAGGGTGAATCGAACCGTAGATTGCTTTGCGCCAGGCTCGTCCTTTGGGCGCGGGAGTTCCACGGTTATCGAAGCTGACAAATACGTATCCGGCCGCGGCTGCTGCGCGAGCAAAATAGGCATTACCTGTCTCCCAGGCGTCGAGGACGGTTTGGCCCGCTGGTTCGCCGTAGACGTACACAAGAACCGGATATTTTTTGGCAGGATCAAAATGCGGCGGCTTCATGATCAATGCGTCGAGCGTGATTCCGTCGCCGATGTCGGTCTTGAAGAATTCGATTGGCGTTTCAAGCAGCACGGAAGCATTGGCCCGTAAAGTGGAATTGTCTTCGAGCATCCGGGCTGAGCGGTGATTGGGAAGTTCGATGAGATCCGTGGTGGGCGTCAAATCCGCGCGCGAGTACGTATGGAATGCCCAATAGGAATCAGGCGAAACGTCATACGCGTGGGTGCCCGGAGCATTCGCCGGGCTCACGCGTTCGGCTTCGGCGCTTCCATCGAGACGTGCGCGATATAGATATCGCTGCGTTGCATTGTCCGGAGAAGCAATGAAATAGAGCCAGCCGCCCTTTTCGTCGGTGCTATCGATTCCGATTACGTCGTAATTTCCACGCGTGATCAGTCTGGCGCTGCCATCGGATCTGGAAACTCGGTAGGCATGGCGCCAGCCATCGCGCTCGCTGAGCCAGAGGAATTCTGCGCCGCCATGGAGCCAGGTGATTTCGTTCATCTCGTTGACCCAGGCTTTGTCTTCATCAAGAAAAACAGAACGAACCTTGCCGCTCGAAGCATCCGCGAGAAGGACTTCATTCCTGTTCTGGAGGCGATTCAGATGTTCGATCACCAGTTCGTTCGAATTTCCAGCCCATTCCATGCGGGCGATGTAGTTGTTGCGCGGGTCACCGGGAACGTCGAGCCAGCGAGTTTCGCCGCCGGACGCATCAATCACGCCCACGCGAACGGCGGAATTCGTGGTGCCGGGAATCGGGTAAGCAATATTCATCAACGAGGGATACGCGCCGAGGCCGGGATAAGGAAAACCGGTGACGATTTCCCGCGGAGGGCCGAGATTGTAGATCAGCGGAAAGATTTGAACGCCACTCGTGTCGAACTGCCAGTAAGCGATTGTGCGGCCGTCGGGGCTCCAGCGGAAACAGTCGCGCAGAGCCAACTCTTCTTCGTAGACCCAATCGGAGGTGCCATTGATGATGGTGGAGGAGCCGTCGCGGGTTAGCTGGGTGATCTTGCCGCCAGCAAGTTCCTGGACGTAGATATTGTTCGCGCGGACGTAGGCGACTGTGGTCCCGTCCGGCGAGAATTTTGCGAAGAGCATGGACGATGCGGGCCCGTCGCCGCCGAGTTTCTGGAGCGCGCCGGATTTCAGGTCGAGGACCCAATAGTCACCGCGTGTGTTGCGGCGCCACACCTGCGCGGTGTTGGTAAAAATCAGGGCGCGCGATTTATCTTTCGACCAACTGTAATCGTCAATCTTCAGCGATGATTTTTCGCTCGGCGGAATCAATTTCGAGGCAGAAATGAGAACTTCGCGTTTGCCGGTCGCCGTTTCGTAGCGAACGATGTCTTTGGCGTCTTTCTCCTTGACGCTTTCGGAGGGCTCGACGGTGGTATAGAAATTGCCGCCGTCAAGCCATCGCGCAGGACCGAATTTCTTGACTTCGAAATCGGGCGAAGCGAAGAGACGATGGAGAAGCTTGTCCGATTCCGGGGAGATTTGCGCGTGAATTTGAATGGGTGCCGTCAACGCACCAATAGCAATTGCCAGAAGAAAAATGAGCGACTGGCACACGCGTGGTGCGCGGGGACGAGAGGGCCCTACGCTTCGCAGATTCATTTGGAGGTTGTGAACACGCTTTCTTTGATTTCCGGACTGTAAGAGGGTTGAACGGAGGGCCAGATAACGCACATAAATAGTGCTTGCCGAGCGATCGAATGGTACATCCATTCTCCTCTTCGCGGTGCACGGAGTGTCGTCGGCCGCGAATCTACAATGGCGAAGCACATAGCGCAAGCGTTCAAAAGCCTATGCCGCGCTTTCGCGGTTACTCAGCCGCTAGACCGCACCAGGACATTAGATATTCTGCCTGACTGTTTTTCGTTCTATTCTTCGAGCGGTTGACCTTTTGAACCCTGACACGCTAATCATCGTCAATCCAGCTTCCGGCGGGGGGCGCGCGCTTGCTGCCGAACCGCTGGTTGCAAGCTATCTTGCCGCACAATCGAAATCCGTCCAATTTGTCCACTCCCGCAGCTCGGAAGACATCCGCCAGAAAGCGGCAGAAGCCGCTGCGAAGGGTTATCGTTATGTGGTCGCGCTGGGAGGCGATGGCGCGTTTCATCATGTTGTGGAGGGCATTCGCGGCACCGTGACGATTGCAGGATTCCTTCCCGCCGGGAATGGCAACGACCTAGCGCGAGACTTGGGGATTCCAGCGGATGCAGTGAGTGCCGCGGCAGCTTTCTGCCATTCGATTCCGCGGGCTGTGGATCTAGTTCGCGTGCAATTCTGCGACGGACACCTTGCTCACTTCATCGGAGCAGGTGGCATGGGACTCGACGCTGAAGCGGCACACCTCGCGAACACGCGATTCAAGAGCTGGCCCGGCGTTACACGCTATTTGGCAGGGGCGTTGTGGACGTTTTTTCGCGAGCCGGCATTCGAGGTGGAAGCGGAATTGGATGGAGCGTTTTGGAAAGGGGGGGCGATTTTTGCAGCGGTGGCGAATTCGAGCAGTTATGGATCAGGCGTGCGGATTGCACCGGAAGCCAAGATGGATGATGGGTGGCTTGACGTCGCGCTGGTCGAAGATATCGCTTGGACTCGACTTGTGGAGGCGATTCCCATCGTGCTGACCACAGGCGACCTGCGATTCGATGAGATGAAGCGCGCTCGCTGCCGTCGTGTTGTGTTGCGGGCAGATCGAGAGGTGAAGGTACATGGCGACGGCGAACTGCTGGGCAAATCGCCCGCGGAGTTCGAAATTCTGCGGGGCGCAATCCGGGTAATGGCTCCGGCAACAGCGGCTAGATGAAAGCCACGCGTTGGAATTGTTTTGGGGCGGAAGAGGGTGAGATGAAGGCAGTAAGGACAGAAACACGAGACCTGATGGAGCAAGCGACGGAGCGGGCGGTGCGCTATCTCGAAACACTTGAGGCGCGGAGGGTGTTTCCGACCGTGGAAGCTGTGAGCCTTCTTACGGAATTGGGTGGACCGTTTCCGGCGGGCGGAAGTGAACCGACGGAAGTGCTGCGACTGCTGGACGAGATTGGATCGCCGGCTACTGTAGCGAGCGCTGGGCCGCGGTATTTTGGGTTCGTTACCGGAGGCGCGCTGCCTGCAACTCTGGCGGCGAACTGGCTGGCGGGAGCCTGGGACCAGTGTGCAGGTCTGGACGTACTGTCACCAGTGAGTTCCGCGCTGGAGGAGATTTCAGCTCGGTGGCTTATCGAACTATTTGGGTTGCCGCGCGAATGCGCGGTTGGGTTTGTGACCGGCGCGACGATGGCGAACTTCACAGCGTTGGCTGCGGCGAGGAATGCGGTACTAGAGCGCGCGGGATGGGATGTGGAAGCGGACGGGCTGATCGGCGCGCCGAAGATCACAGTGATCGGAGGCGAGGAGATTCACATCAGCGCGGTGAAGGCGCTAGGAATGCTTGGGCTTGGGCGAAACCGAATTGTGCGTGTGCCCGCGGACTCACAAGGACGGATGCGTGCCGAATTGCTGCCCCGAATTGACGGGCCCACGATAGTCTGCATGCAAGCCGGGAACGTAAACTCCGGTGCGTTCGACCCGGCTAAAGAAATCTGCGCTGTTGCGCATGCCGGACGAGCGTGGGTGCACGTGGATGCGGCATTCGGATTGTGGGCTGCAGCGGCGCCGAGTCGTGCGCATCTGGTGGCAGGCCTCTCCGAAGCGGATTCGTGGGCCACAGACGCGCACAAATGGCTGAACGTGCCGTATGACAGCGGAATTGCTTTTGTGCGAGAGGATCGGCATTTGAAGGCAGCGATGTCTGCGAATGCGGCATATCTAGTTCGCGGAGAGAAGCGTGATCCGAATCTGTTTACGCCGGAAATGTCACGGCGGGCTCGCGGCGCGGAGATTTGGGCAGCACTGCGCTCGCTAGGGCGCAATGAATTGGCCGATCTCATCGAACGGAATTGCAGGATGGCAGCGCGCTTTGCAGAAGGATTGAAAGCGGGCGGTTTCGAGATTTTGAACGAAGTGGTGTTGAATCAAGTGCTCGTCTCGTTTGGAGAAGATGCGAAAACTCGCGAGGTCATCGCTGCACTTCAAGCCGAAGGGACCTGCTGGTGCGGCGGGACGGTGTGGCATGGACGGGCCGCGATGCGAATCGCCGTGTCGTCCTGGGCAACGGCTGAGGCGGATGTGGAACGAAGCCTAGAATCCATGATCCGTGCAGCTGCCTAAGTGAAAGCGAGGCAGGGATATTGCTGAATGGGCGCGCTTAGCGGGTTGGTTTCTTTTTCGTGAGCTTCAGCGGCATGTCTATATCGCTGCGAGAATCAAAACTGGAAACGGTGCGGGTCGGCGAGATCAAATCTTTTTGCTCGGCGTGAATTTCATAATCGACGTTGGGGTCAAGACCGCTGAATCGGTAGAGCCCCTTGTCGTCGGCAATATACGTCTTGACCGCCTGTGATTTAACGTTCTTCAGGTAAACGATGGCCGAAGGGGCTGGATTTTCGTCTTTGTCGAGAACCGCACCGCGAACGGTGCGGAGTTGAAGATCACCTTTTTTCTGCGCTCCAACACCAAAGGGCGAAAGAAGGACAAACAGCAACGGAACAATGAAGCGCCGCAGAGTGGGATTGCGCGTGCTGCACGTCCGGGAGGATGAAACGGATAGAACCGACGGTAACTTCATTCGATCTCTTCTTCCTCTTCCTCCTTCTCGCCTTCCTTCCTGACGCCGGCCTCCTCGTCATCTTCCTCCTCTTCTTCGTCTTCGTCCTCATCGTCGGAAATCACAATGAGATGAACAGGGTGCGTTTGAGTGACTTCCAGTTCGACGTCACATTCCGGGCAGCTGAGGATTTCGCCTTCTTCCACCTCGTCTTCGTCCAGATCCAGTTCTGCATCGCATTCGGGACATTTCGTCACGGCCGCACTCTCCTTCCTGGCGCGATTCCTGCACTCTGAAGGGTATTATATAACGCCGCTGTCAAGCTTTGCGAAAACGGGAGAGACGTGAAAAGGTGACGGTCCGACGCGAGTATCCGGAGCGGCCGATCGTGGGGGTAGGAGGCGTGGTGGTCCGCGACGAGCGGGCGCTACTGATCCGGCGAGGGAGTGCGCCGCTGAAGGGTGAGTGGTCCATCCCTGGAGGGATGCTGGAACTTGGTGAAACGATTTTAGAGGGAGTGCAGCGGGAACTTCTGGAAGAAACAGCGATCGAGGTGAGGCTTCTGGATTTGATTGAGGTGTTCGAGCGCGTGACCCGAGATGAAGCCGGGAAATTAAAATATCATTTCGTTATTCTCGACTATTTGTGCGAAGCGGTGCGAGGGGAAGCGCAGGCGGGAAGCGATGTGACGGATGTGGCTTGGGTTCGTGAATCGGAGCTGAACGACTACTCGCTTACGCCAACTGCGACGCGAGTGGTTCAAAAGGCGTTTGAAATAGCGCGAAGACGGACAATTTAGCTGGCGGCAGCTTCGGGCACGCGGCCGAAGCGACGCTCACGGCCAAGGAAATCCTGGACGGCGGCGGCAAGGTCGGCGGCTTCGAATTCGGGCCACATCCGAGGCGTGAAAAGCAACTCCGCATAAGCACATTCCCACAGCATGAAATCGCTCAAACGACGCTCGCCACCCGTGCGAATCAGAAGATCAACGTCAGAGGCAGGGCCGCCAGCATGCGTCACGTCACCGAGGCGCCGCGAAAATTCCCGCTCGCTTATCTCGAGGCTTGAAACCATCCAACATGCAGCGCGAAGAATCGCATCCCGGGCCGAGTAGTCGAGCGCGATACGCAATTCAAGCGCGCGCCCGGCAGCCGTGGCGCGCTCGGCAAAATCAATCGCTTCAACAAGGGAGCGGGGAATGCGATCACGCCGACCGATGACGCGGAGACGAATGCTTTGAGCAGCACAGGAGGAAGCATCACTGCGCAGAAAATCTTCAAGCAGGCCAAAGAGCGAATTCACCTCGTTGCTCGGGCGCGCCCAGTTATCGGAGGAGAATGCATAGAGCGTCAACTTGACGATGCCCAGGCCAGCGGCAGAACGGACAATTCGGCGCACAGCCGCGACGCCGGCGCGGTGTCCCTCGGAGCGTGGAAGCCCGCGCATGGCGGCCCAGCGGCCGTTACCATCCAGCAAAATGGCGACGTGAAGGCCAGAATTGTTGATCAATTTAGAGTTCATCGTTTTGCTCGTTCGGGTCCCTTGGTACGACTTGAATCAGCCTTCGCGCGTCGCCTGAATTAGAGCTTCCATGTGATTCAGATATTTTTCGAGCGCTCGCCGGCCGATAGTGGTAAGGCGATACTCTGTTTTGGGAACCCGGCCTGCGAACGATTTCGTGCAGGCGATGTAGCCTGCGTCTTCAAGCTTCCGTGCATGAACACTGAGATTTCCATCGCTGGCACCCAACAATTCTTTCAGCTCGCTGAATGTTAAAGAGGTGTTAACCGCAAGCGCGCTGATAATCGCTAGACGCGTGCGCTCGTGAATGAGCCGGTCAAGATTCGTCGCGGTTGATTCCTGCTGTCGAGTGCCCACGGAAGTTCGTCTGGTTTTTTCCTCTCGCGCTTCGCGGAAGGTGCTTGGTTTAGCCGCCATAGTTCCTCGCAATGACCGCGCCAAAAAGCATGTGCAGCCCGCCAAAACCCGCAGCCAAAAATGCATTGCCCCAGCTCCAAGGGCAGAAAAGAGCCACCGCACCGAGCACGACGAAACAAAGCCCCATTAACGGCACCACGCGGATAGAAAACGCCCCTGCCGTCACAACGGCGGTTCCATAGAGGAGTAACCACATTCCGGGAATTGCTCCCATGGCGCCAAGCCGGAACATTACGGCCGTGAGCAGCGCGCCCGCGAGCATCGGCGGAGCAAAACTATACGCGAAACGGCGAGCGGGGCCGGTGAGGAGCGATGTGGCGGAACGGCGCGCCTTCGAAAACGTGGACCAGCCGGCAATCCCGATGGCGACGGCCAGTTCGCCAAGCCAGATCAACAGCCAATCGCGAGGGCGTGACATGCGGGACGCAATCGTCGCAGCACCAAGTGCGGTGATTCCGAGTGCAATGCCGCCCCAGCCAGGTACGGCTGTGAAAGATCCGGCACGCTCCATCGCTTCGCGAATGAAGCGGATATTGTCGCGGGCGTGATCGTCGAGCGCGACGGGAGCTGGCGGCCGGACGGGGAATGGTTGGTTCATGGCCTTAAGCCTACGCGCGCAGGCGAGAATCTGTCAAGTACTTTGCATTGCAAAGGTTCGAGGCCAACACTTGTGCGCGGCGCCAACTGGAGACTATTCTCGCATCCGGATTAGCCATAGAGGAGATGAAGCGATGAGAACAATTGTACTTGCGGTGGTGGTTCTTTTCCTGGTGCCGCTCGCAGTGACGGCGCAACAGCCAGCCGCTCCAGCAACGGCTGGAGCAGTAGAAACAAATCCTGTGTCCAATGCGGTGCGGAAGATCCTGGAGCGCCAATCAAAGAACATCGTAGCGGCGGCTGAAGAGATGCCTGCTGATAAGTTTGGATACAAACCAACGCCTACTCAAATGACCTTTGCCGCGCTTGTGGAACACACGGCGGGGACGAACAACTTCTTGTGCGCACAGATTTCGGGAACGTCGTCCCCTCCTGAGGAGAAATTGAGCGAGAACGATCCGAAAGATAAGCTCATGGGCGCGCTGAAGGCATCATTTGACTACTGCACGCAAGCTCTTGTAAAAGTTGACGATTCCAAACTTGGCGAGTTGATTGAATTCTTCGGAGGGCGACGGGTGTCGCGCGCCGCGGGGATGATCACTCTGGCCACCGCCTTTGCCGACCATTACGGCATGGCGGCGATGTACTTGCGGTTGAATGGGCTGGTGCCGCCAACGGCCAAACCAAAGGAATGAGATCGCTATTTCTCCGAGCTCCGAGTGGGATAGCGCCCGATCATCAAATTCAAGCGAATGTAAACCAAATCAATGAACATAAGCACAGAGTCTAGCACTACATGGACTTTGGTGGCCGGGTCGTGCGCCCAGCGGACAGCAATTTCCGCAGCACGAAGGCCGTGACGCTTCGCGAGAAACAGAATTTCAGGATCAAACCCGAATCCCTCGATGCGTTGTTGCTCGAAAACGATTCGCGAGCGCTCGCGCACAAACGCTTTGAAGCCGCACTGCGTATCGTGAAATGACAAGCCGGTAAAGAGGCGGACGAAGCCGTTGAAAATGATTCCGGCTAGTTCGCGCAGACGAGCCTGGCGCGCGAAGATCAGCGAGCGGTCAATAGCCCTCGACCCGATTGCAACATCGCTGCCAGCTTCGATGGCGGCGAGGAGCTTGTCCGCCTCTTCGATGGGTGCAGACAGGTCGGCATCAGTGAATAGCGCGATGCGTCCGCGAGCCTCCAACATTCCGTGGCGAACGCTATAACCCTTGCCACGGTTGCGTCCATTGAAAACCAGGCGGAGCGAAGGAAACTCATGCGACCAGTCTCGCGCTACGGCTGCAGTGCGATCTTCAGAGCCGTCATCCACGACAATAATTTCGATTTGATCGGGAGCGAGATTGCGATGAACGACGTAGTCGCGAATTTTCGTGAGGCCGCGGGGAAGGCGGCGTTCTTCGTTATACGCCGGAATGATAATCGAAAGTTCGGGGACGATTGGGGAAATCATCCGCGAGATGGCTCCTGTGCGGCACCGGAAGAAGGCCATCCAAAACGTCCGAGTAGAGGGACAAAGCGGCACGCGAAGAACGATTCTCGCGTAGTGCGCCCTTCCCGCTTAATGATTCGAAGAAGTTCCTGCTGCTTGGCTGGGCCTACCGGAATTACCAGGCATCCGCCGTCTGCCAGTTGTTCGAGAAGCGGAGGCGGGACGTACGGCGCCGCAGCTGTGACGAGGATCGCGTCAAATGGCGCGCTAGGCGGCCAACCTTGCGAGCCGTCACCCGTTTCGACTCGAACATTGTGATAACCGAGATGGGCAATGCGCGTTCTCGCCGCTTCAGCTATTGACGGCTGGAATTCGACAGCAACTACTTCGCGGGCCAGCAGAGAGAGGACCGCTGCCTGATAGCCCGAGCCGGCTCCGATTTCGAGCACCTTCTCGCAACCTTCCAGTAAGAGCGCGTCTGCCATCGCGGCGACCATGAACGGCTGCGAAATCGTCTGGCCCATGCCAATCGGGAGCGGCGTATCGGCGTAGGCGTCGCCGATGTATTCGGGAGGAATGAAAAGATGCCTGGGAACCGAGTTCATCGCTTCGAGCACTCGGGGTGAGCGGATATCACGCTTGCGAAGCTGGAGCTCGACCATTTCGCTGCGGGCCGATTCGAGCGCATGGGAATCTGCACTCCACTCAGTAGGGTTACCGGATCCCCCGTCTCTATCGCGGCTTGGGTTGTTCATGGGCCGGCGCACAAAGAGGTCGGCGAGCTTCATCACCACTGAAGCTATCACAGGCCGCAGAGGCGCTCCAGCACTAGCCTCAGACTTCCCAAATTGCATCCAATAAAAGGCTTGGTTACGATGGCTGAGAGACAAGATGAAATTTCAGTTCGGGGCAGGACGCGAGTTCGAGCCCGGAAACCAGGAGAATTACAATGAAGATCCGAATGGGTTCGCTCGTCTTCGCTTTTGTTGCAGCTAGTTTTGCGGCGAATCCAGCACTGGCGCAGTCAGGAGCAGATGGGGCACAGAAGGCGTCGCAACAGCATCAGCCGGGCGAGACAGCAAAAAATGCGCCGAGGTCGCAAGTGGACACGCACCCTAGAACGCCCGTGCAGTCGTCAGATGCAACAGCAAAGCTAGATCCCGCCAAGGACGCAGCCATCCGGCACCTGATGGACATTACTGGAGTTTCCAACATGGGCAAGAACATCCACGACTATATTACCGAGCAGGTGCAAGAACGAGCCGAGCCAGCCGTCGGAGCAGGTAAAGTGCAAAAGTTTATGGACACGTTCTCCACGCAGTTCAACGCGAATGCATCGCCGAGTGCCGTAACAGATGCGATGGTAACCATCTACGCGAAGAACTTCTCGATGGAAGATATTCAGGGTTTGATCCAATTCTACGAAACGCCTCTCGGGAAGCGGGTAGTGAAGACGCTGCCGGAAGTGAGCCAGCAGTCTCAGCGAATGGGAGTGGAGATGGAGCAGGACGTGGCGCTGACCGTGTTGCGCGGGATGTCAAACGAATACCCGGAAATAAAACCGATGCTGCCGGCCGACGCCAAGCCGGCGGAAAACGCGCCAGCGCCTAATGCGGCTCCTGCTCCGAAGCCTGCGCCCGCGCCGGCAACACCCGCTACTCCCAAGTCCGCTCCACAGAAATAGAAACGGTGAAATGCAAATCGATCTAATCGATGTTAAGCGGGGTGCGTAGCACGGCAATCGCGAAATGCGCCAGCAAAGGCGCGTCATCGTCGAGCTGAATCCAACGAATCACACAATGTTCTTTGAGATATTGGGAGACTTTGGCTTCGTTGATTTCAAGATGCTCGGCTAACTTCGTTTTCAGCCCGCTCGTATCGGGATATCCACGGCCGCTTCCGCGCGGCCCCTTGCCGCCGCCCCGCGAGCCTCGCACCAAATTCCCGATGCCCACGCGAAGAGTCTGGCAAGCCTCCACGTAATACGACGTGATTTGGTCGGAGTCCGACAGTAGAAAGACTCCCGGGCCTGCGGGCGCCTCTTCCGTTTGATCGAGGTTGTGCAGCGGGCTGGAGACCAGACGACGCAGCATGGATTCGAGGCGCGACAATCGTGACGCGAGCGCCGGGTCGCCGGCGCGGCCGCGGGCTGTGCGCTCCGAAGGCAGCATCGGCGCCGCGTGCTCAGCGCTCGATCGTACAGAAGAGATGGGGACCGCGGCGCGTTGTGTTTCAATGGAATTGGATTCCGAAGGCGTCTCTTCTCCGTGAAATTCAGCTCGTTCCAAGCGTGGATCGAAGTGAGTTTCCACACGCGTTTCCGACCGGGCGTCAGTTCGGGAAGAGTGCTGGCGCGACTCGCTGGACGCACCCAAGTCAGCGAAGGTCTTACTTGGTAGCCCTGGAGAAACTGCTCCGCCTTTGCGGTGGCGTCCCCGGCCACCTCGGCGTCCGCGACGCCGTTTCTTCTTCCCGTCCTGCGTGGAAGTCAAGCCGGCAGTTTCAGTCTGGGCGATTGAACCATTGGCTACATTGCCGTTCACATCGGCTGAGAAGTCAGAAATCTCGCCGATCACCAGGATCGGATCGCCGCTTTCGGTCTCCGCTCTAACCTCATCGTGAGATCGTTCTTGCGCTAGGGGCGGCGGTGGTTCCTCCCCTGGCGCGGGAAGCTCGATTCCTAAACGTTCGAGCGCTTCCTGCGCTTTCTTCTTCCAGTCGGCGCGACGGAATCGCTGCGCCGAAATGATGTACCAGCGGCCCGCTTCTTCGTTGCGTCCGGCCTTCTCTTCGATCGCGCCAAGTTCCCATGCGACCATCGCGTCGCGCGTGCGTTGGTAAAGTTCGGAGAGTTTTGAGGAAGCGTCCGGGCTGTTTTTTGCTTTACGGATGCGTGCTTGAATCTGTCGCCAATCTGCCATGTCGAAACATTGTAGCGCCTATGCCCACCAAGGCCAATAAAGTAAAGTTCACACGAGACTATTTGTCTGAAGGCCGTGGCATGATGGGCGTATGACTCCCGCCGAACGCAGCCAATGGATTTACGAGCGAGCGCGTGCGTTGGGCTTCGACTTGTGCGGATTTGTGCCCATTGCAACAGCGGAAGCTGCACATAACCCGGTGGGAATTGCCCTGGAAGAGCTGGCGCGATTGCCCGAATGGTTGGCTCGTGGCTATGCTGGAGAAATGAAGTACCTGAACGACCTTCGCCGCGCCGATCCCTCGCTGATTCTCGAAGGTGCGCGCAGCCTCATCGTCGTCGCGTTGAACTACAAAACCGATTATCCATATTCAACAGATGTGCTGGCTGGAGCGATATCTGCGGACGCGAAACCCGGGTGTTGTTCTCAGGACGATGCGCCACGTGGCTGGATCTCTCGCTATGCCTGGGGCGATGACTATCACGAAACCCTGGGTGAGAAGTTATCTGTGCTCGTGGCCGCTATGCAGGCGCAATTCGACACTTTCGGTGCGCGCTCTTACGTTGATACCGGCCCGGTGATTGAGCGTATCGCCGCGAAGTACGCGGGACTCGGCTGGCTAGCGAAGAACACTTGCTTGATCAATGAGCAGCTTGGATCCTGGCTGTTTTTGGGTGTGATCGTAACTACGCTCGAGCTTAAACCCTCCCTGCTGCCGGGCGAGCCGCCTGCTCCCGATATGTGCGGAAATTGCCGGCTGTGCCTGGACGCTTGCCCTACGCAGGCGTTCCCCGAACCATATGTCCTCGATGCTCGACGCTGCATTTCTTATCTCACCATTGAGCTTCGCGATTCGATTCCGGAAGAGTTGCGTCCCACTGTGGGCCGAGCGGTGATCGGCTGCGATATCTGCCAGGACGTGTGTCCCTGGAATCGTAAAGCGCCAGTAACGCGTCTCACCGAATTTTTGCCACGCAAGATTGACGTGTGGGAAAACGGACCGCAGAAAGCGGCAGACTTTTGGCACTCGCTATTTTCGCCTGAGCTGGAGTGGCTCGCATCGCTAACGCAGGAAGATTTCAGTCAAATATTTCGTGGCAGTGCAGTAAAACGTGCGAAGTGGCGTGGGTTGGTGCGGAATGCGTGCGTGGCGCTGGGGAACTCTCGGGTTGACCCACAATCCGACGCCTATCGGCGCATTACCTTGCTGCTCAGCCGCCTCGTGGATTCGGATGACGCTTTGATTGCCGAGCACGCACGCTGGGCCCTTCGCCAACTTGCCCTTCGAGAGCCGCTCATTGGCTTTTCGAGCTGAACTTCGCTAAATTTCTCATTTCGCGGTTATCGAGAAGCCTTAGCCTCGCGCCTGGAGGTGTGGAATGTTTGTCGCGGTCGCCACGTCCATTCTTCATATGCTCGAACCTCATTTCAGTTTCCCTCGGGGCGCTGCGACCGAACAAATCGCGCTACGCTGGATGCATTTTGTCGGAGGTTTCATCTGGATCGGCTTGTTGTACTTTTTCAATCTGGTGGGTTTTCCCACAATGAAGCAGCTGGACGCATCGGTAAGAGGAAAAGTGTTTCCCGTGCTGATGTCGCGTGCGATGGCCTGGTTCCGTTGGTCGGCCTTTTGGACGGTCCTAGCAGGCCTTCGCTACTTCTGGATGATCCTGGCCGCCGATGCGCAAAATGCCGGAAATAACCGGTTGGCTCTGCGCTGGTTCGGGGAATGGCTTGTGATTTGGCTGGTGGCCTACGCCCTGATTTACCCGTTCCAACTTCCAAGTAAGGGAATCCTTGACAATGCATGGGTGCGCACAATTCCGATTGCAGCGATCGTAATCGCGGCTTCGGAGCTCGTTCTCGACCTAAACGGCGGGCCACAATCCTCGAACAGCCATCTATCGATCAGCGTCGGCGGAGGCATCGGTCTGCTTATGCTGATGAATACGTGGGGCGTGGTGTGGCGTGCACAGAAGCGGCTGATTGCATGGACGCGCACGAGTGTCGAGCAAGGTACGCCGATGCCGGCGGAAGCCGAGCGTCTGGCCCGGTGGGCTTACATCGCATCGCGCGTGGGGTTTTGGCTATCGTTTCCGATGCTTTTCTTTATGGGCGCCGCTGAACACTATCCTTTTCTCAGCAGTATTGCAGATTGACCTTCGTGAAAGACTAAGATCGCCAGCGTAGTGTGACTGGGCCGCCGATCGGATGGCGCATTGGCGTCCCCGTGCGCTGGGATTCGAGATACGCAGATTTCAGTTCGAAATACCAGCGCGCCTGAAGGTCAGCATCATCTACCAACATCATGCGGTTGCCGTACTGCAACCCCCTTGCCTGTTTCTCGATTACTTCAACATCCTGGCGAATGAATCGCGGCCCCAATACATGAATAATGAACGAGACGACCGGAAACCACGGGAGAATATTCCACGCAGCGCAGAAATCGAGCCGGCAGAGACTTTGGCGGATAGGTGTGACGGTTGTGCGGCTCGATAACCAGTAACGGCCCGCGCGAATCACTTCGAAACGCTGATTGGGAAGAACAAAATCAATCGTTGTTGTAGCGGGCTCGCCAGTGAGCAGTTTCAGGATCTTGTATGGTGCGCTGTTCGCCGAGGGTGCGTGCGGGCTCATGCGAAACCCGTTAGGAATCGGCTCGAACTGTTTTGATTTTTCGCGAATGCTGCGGCGCGACCGCCACCACCAGGCCTGATGAACGAAAGGTCCGTGAGCGGGGTCCATTAAACCGATGATTCCGTGGTCCACTGTGCACGGCAAATCGGTCCATAGGTGCGCGTTCTTAAAGTTCTTGCTGAAAGTGGGGAGGCCCCACACTTCGGGTATGCTGGCGTGGCTTTCAGACGACAAGGGCCGGCCTTCCGGATTTGTCATGAACGCCCAGATGCAACCGTCCCGCTCCGCACAGGGAAAGCTTCCCGCGTGGATTCGCTCGCATTTCAGTTTGGAATCCGCTGTCAGCGACGGGATCTCAAGGCACTCGCCCGTGTGCGCTTCAAACTGCCAGCCATGATAGGCGCATTCAACGGCTTTGCCGTCAAATTGCCCAAAGGAAAGCGGAAACGCTCGGTGAGGGCAAACGTCACGCAGGGCGAAGGGCTTGCCGGCAACATCGCGCCCTAACACGAGCGGAACGTTGAGAAGCATGGCGCGTACGAGCTTGCGCCCGGTCACTTGTTCACTGCGTAGAGCTGGATACCAAAATCCCCACAAGAATTCGCCGCCGGAATCTGCTGAATTGAGGTTCGAGTTGGAACGCATTCTGAGGTCAACCGCAGCTCGAGCACACTTCGAGCATAACGGTTCGTTCATCGTAGTATATCTTTCGAGATTCGCAAAGATTCAGGCGCGCGTTCCCCGCTTGATTCCTTGACACTTCGCTGGACGAACCTTAGCATCAAATATTGCCCGCGTGCCGGCGTAGCTCAGTGGTAGAGCGAGGGTCTCATAATCCCTAGGCCGTGGGTTCGATTCCCCCCGCCGGCACCACCCTATTTTGTTGGTTTTCAAGAAGTTCCGGGGACTCGCGTTTCTAAGCGGACCGCCCAAAAAGCGCCACTGTAGTAAATTCGTAGTAGTTTTTCGCACGGACCACGCTCAAAACCCCTCTGTGAATCAGACTAACTACTGCAACTTCGCGTACTCCGCCTTCGCTTGTTTCAGAAGCGGAATATCCGGATCGGCGTCTTTCCACAGCGCGAGGAAATCCTGATACGCAGTGCGGGCTTTGGCGGTGTCGCCTTGCAGGGTGTAGGCGCGGGCTAGGCCCAGCTGGGCCAGTGCGCCCCAAGAAAAGTTGGCCACCGCCCCGCGATGGTCAATGAATTTATGAAATCTGTCGCTGCCCGTTGGCCGTCGCCTAGTGCGAGATAGGCTTCGCCGCGCACATAAACCGGGACGAGTGATACGAAATCGTTGGGCCCACCAAGTTCCATGGCGCTGGTCTCCTTGAGGTTTTCCACAGCACGGTTCGAATTTGTGCCCTCCAGCGCAATTGCTGCACGAATCGTAGGCAGCCAATACCTCTGCACCAGCGTATCCAGAGGAAATTCTTTGTCGAGTTCAGTCGCCAGCTTCTCCGCTTCTGCTGTATCGCCCGCTCGCGCCAGAGCCAATGCCGCCATCGTTCGCACCTCGCGATTTGGAGCGAGCTTTAATGCCGCATTTGCTCCAGCACGCGCCTCTTCCCGGTTGCCTATTTCCACTTCGCGCAACGCCGATGCAGCCTGATAGGACGCGGCAGACTCTTTGGCGTCATTGTGCTCGGCGGAGTCCATCGCCCGCCGTGTCAGTTCCCGTGCGTTCTTCATCTTCCCGTACCACGCCTGCGTGTCTGATTGTTCGGCCAGCAAGTAGTCCTCTATGCCGGGCTTTCCCATGGCCCCCGAAGCGAACCGTTCCATCACCGCTGCATCACCCTTCAAAAACGCCAATTCGTAGCGGTTCCCGAACAGTAACTCACTCTCGAGCTTGCGGTCGTCTGCCTGCTTGTACACAGCATCTGCTTCATCGAACCGGTTGAGGAACTGGTAAGACAGGCCCAGGAGGGCATAGCTGAGCACACTATTCGGTTCGAGACGCTGTGCTTCGCTGAATTCGCTCAAGGCTTTTTCGTAATTTCCCAAGTCGTGGGAAATGATTGCCAGGCTCGTGTGAGCCACATAGTTTCTCGGGTAAGTCTGCTGCCACAATTCGTAAGTCTGCGCCGCTTTCTCCAATTCTCCGGTGACGTTCCAGTAGAAGAAGGCCTCGATGCCGAACCGCTCCCGTTCGCTGACCTTTTCCCGCAGGTCATATGCCTTTCGGCCATATTCCGCCCCCAGCCCTGGTTCATTGAGATTGAGGTAGCCAATTGCCAGGGCGAGGTAGGCAGAAGCAAAATTCGGGTCGAGTTCTACTGCTCGTTTGTAGAAGGGCAGCGCGGCTGTATCGCCTTTTGCATAGTTCGTCTTTCGCCCCAAGCTGTAAGCCTTCAGCGCTTCAAGTGATGACGTTGTTGCGTCCTCGAGCGGCGTGGCGTATTCCTGCACCGTCCTGAGAGATTCGCCAAGCTTGCTCCGCAAACTCACCGCCGCTGCGTCCAGCGCCTTGAGCACGCCTTCCTTCCCTGCAGCCTGCTCCTGCGCTTCCGCCAGCACGTCGCCGCTTTGGCAGTTCAGCGCTTTCAACCCAATCACGTACTGGCTGCCCAGCTCGGCAATCGAGCCTGTCAGCATGGCTTTGCTACCTGTGCGCTGGCAGACTTCGCGTGTCACCTCCGACGTCAACCGGTCTCCCGCAGGCCGCCCCATCAGCTTCAAAGTCTGATTCAATTTGCTGTCGGGAATCATGGAAAGGAACGGCGATTGCTCGAGCTGCACCGAGAGTCCCTGCCTCAGCGTGTCATCGAACACCGCATCCCCGGTTTTGTTCTCAAAATCGGAGAGGACAATCGTGTCCTTGTTCGTGAGCGCGCGTGCTCGGCGTGCAAAATAAAGCCAGCCACCAACGACAAGCCCAATTACCACTGCAGCCCCACCTGCGATTGTCAGCCATCTGAAAGAGCTCGCCCGGGCCGCTGCGACTGAGGCGGTATGCGCTTTTATTGCGATTGATGCCATTGCTGGAGGAGTTGTCTGCGAAGAGCTGGCCAGCCCTGGCTCTGGACTCACCGCTCCATCTCGCCCTGATTCTGCGTCGCGCTTCAATCGCTGCAAGTCCGTGCGCATGTCCGCAGCCGACTGGTAGCGAAGCTTTTTGTCCTTCTCCAGCGCTTTGTTGATGACGTCTTCCAGTTTCGATGGAAGGTTGGGATTCAAGCGGACGGGTGGCACAGGAGCACGGTTTAGAATCGCCTCTGTGATGACTGCTGAACTTTCGCCACGGAATGGCAATGCCCCTGTGGCCATCTCGTAGAGCACCACGCCAAAAGAAAACAAATCTGTACGTGCATCCAATTCTGTGGCGCGCAACTGTTCGGGAGACATGTAGGCAACTGTTCCGACAGCGGTGCCAGGACTGGTCAGGTGTTCTTCGCTGATTCTCGCAGTCGCGTTCGTGGCGAGCGTGGCCTCCGCATCGTCTTTCTGCGTCAACTTTGCCAACCCAAAATCCAAAATCTTGGCGTGGCCACGCTCAGTTACAAAAATGTTCGCAGGTTTGATGTCTCTGTGGATGATGCCTTTTTTGTGAGCGACATCGAGCCCGTCGGCGATTTGAATGCTCAAATCGAGGATGGTTTCCAGCTCCATCGGGCGGCCACCGATGCGGTGCTTCAGCGTCATGCCATCCATAAATTCCATGGCGATGAACGCCCGTCCGTTTTCCTCACCGATTTCGTAAATCGTACAGATGTTCGGATGGTTCAATGCTGAAGCTGCCTGCGCTTCCCGTCGGAACCGCTCCAGTGCCTGATTGTCCTTAGCTACTTCATCGGGCAGGAACTTGAGCGCGACGAATCGGTGCAGGCTTAAATCCTCGGCCTTGTAGACGACACCCATCCCACCGCCACCGAGCTTTTCCAGGATGCGAAAGTGCGAGATGGTTTGACCGAGAAGTGGCTGGGTCTCTGCCATGGAGCCGACATGGTAGTCGGCAGTTTGAGTTGAGTCAACGAATCCAGGTCCAACTAGGTCTATTGCCTGACAATTCAGTTCTATGGGAACCAGAAGCCAGTGCCTGATTATTCGAATTCTAGGGACTTGAAAAAGAAATGGCCGCCACAGTGGAGGACGGCCATTTCGATTCCCGTCGTTCGGTTGTTCACTTTTTAACTGGTGACGAGTGGCTCGCAACACACTGCCATTTGCCGTCAGGCATCTTCACCCACGTGTCAGTCCAACGCTCAGTAGTATCGAAAGGCTTTCCTGTCTCATCCGTGCCCGTATATTTCGCGCCTCCGGTTGCGATGGCTGTATTGCCAAACACAGTCACCTTCACATCACTGTTTTCGGCACTGGTAAACTTTGCCTTTTTCATCCTTTCGAGAAATTCGGCGTGGTTGAGGACTTTGCTATCAGAGTCCGTAATCACGATTTTGGCGGACAGCAGCGGGACGATAAGGTCAGGATTATTTGTTTTCTGCCCTTGAGTCCACTGCTCCTCCAGCGCCTCGACAGCTTTTTCGTTCTCACTGGCTTTCTGGGCCTGCACCAGTACAGCGCTAACTAGAAAAACCAAACCAAGCAAACACCATGTCAATACGCTTTTCATAGAGCGCCTCCTTACTTGATTTGAGGTTCTCGAGGGGAATTGGCCCGGCTTGCGAGGGCATTGGATATCTTGGAGCGCAAGATGTCAATCAAGTTTTCGACAGTAGACTGAATTCCGGAACGCCAATTGCCTCTTCGCGTTGCATTCGCTGAAGCTTAATTCACCCAGCTACTTGAAGTTGCCGAGGTATTTTCAGCAGGACTCTTCGAAGCGATGAATGTCTCGAGCTTTGCAGCCGCGTCCCTTTTGAAATCGTCATCTGCTTTAGCATACCTGTGCGACGGCGGTTTGTGACCTTCGCGCCGTCTCATTCATTGCATCATAACGGCAATAAGGAGTGATTTGGCGATACAAGCCGGAGTTGCCGTTACTGTGGCGGTGTAGTTTTTCGCCTGCGGACCGAATCTCGGTGAGCCCACGAGATCGAGCTGAGTTACCCCGAATTTCTGCGGCTACTTCAATCCTTCCACAACGTACAAATCCGAGAGCACCCGCGAATACGAGTAGACGTACGACTTCAGGTCAGGCGCGAAATAAGTTGTGTCCATGGCGTCCACTCCGGCGGCATCAGCAGGAACAGTCTGCTTCCAGGTCGTCCTCTTACCGCTCGGGAAGTCTACGCGTGTGATCACGCCGGGCAAGCCTGCGAAGTTTTGGACCAGAAAAGAGCGGCCATCCACCACCCAGGTGAGTACGTATTCGTTTGGTTGCAGCCCGGGAACGAGGATGGGATCGCCCCCTTCGATGGGGTAGAAATACTGTTTTTCGCCTGGGCCGCCTCCGTTCACCAGCTTTCCGTCCGGCGAAATCACAATGCCGAGGGTCCCTCCACCTTCCGGCGTGATCGCCTTGGGTTCTCCTCCGTTCAGATCCATGATGTAGTTACGGCTCCCGTGTCCCGGTGAGGCTCCCGAAAAAATAATCCGTTTGCCGTCCGGGTGCCAGGCGGCTCCCAGGTGGTCGATCGAATCGTTCGTTAGGCGTTTTGGCTCCCCGGCCTTCGTCGGCAGCAGAAACAGCTGCTGGGGAGAAGAATGAGTCTCACACAACACCCATTTACCGTCTCGCGAAAGCGCGGCCGCATTTCCGTCGCCTAGCCGCACCGCCTGACCTCCGTCTGTGTCTCGAATATAGACTCCATATGTCGCCCCTCCCGCTTCTCCGACTTCTGTAAATACTAGTGTCTTGCCGTCAGCAGAAAGGCCGGCGGGCAGGGAGCTATCAAACCACGATAGCTCACGCTCTGCAGTCTCTCCCGCGATGTGGCCCTTGATTTCATAGCGCACGGATTCGCGTTTCAACAATACACGTCCATCGCGAGCGATATCGAACAGCGTTAATGTAGCTGGGATCCGCACGATGAGCCTTTCTTTGCCGGAGAGGCTTACAGCGTAAATACTTCGGCCGACTCCCAATCTTGTCGCGGTGAACCACACTTCTTCACCGTTTGGAGACCAGGCAAGCCCCTGGGCGCTCACCCATCCGCTCGACAGCGTTTTCCGATTGCTGGCAGAATCTACCACTGAGATCGAGCCTCCGTCGTCCCCGAGCAAAGTGTGGTCGATGAAGGCCACTTGGTCACCCTTTGGCGAAACCCGCGCGTCTCCCACCCATCCGGCCGTCTTGTAAATTGTCTTTCCGATTGGAAACTCGATTTCTCCAAATCCATCTTGGATGTGCACGATCGCAAGATTAGAGCTGTCGGGCGACCAGTCCGCCCAGTTGACGAGATTCATCACCTCGCGTGGTGCTCCGCCTGCCAGCGGCACACGCGCGAGCGTGCCGAATTGCTGGAAGATACCAGAGCGGCTTTGCAGTAGTACTGCCATTTCTCCTGACGAGGAGATGCCGGCGATTTGCGCGCCGGGAAAATTCAGCGGCCTCGATTCCGGGCTATCACCTCGTGTCGAGTAGATTTCGGGACGCTTTCCATCCCAGGCCGCGCTGTAAATGATTGTCTGTCCGTCCGGTGCGAACCGCGCCGAGTACACGGTGCCCCGCCGGTACGTAAGCTGGTGGTAGACAGGCTGCGCAGCTTGCGACTGTCGCCGTCCGACAAGAATTCCCGCGGCAAGCCCCGCGACTAGCGTGGTCGCAGCCGCCGCTATTGCCACTGCAACCAACCTTCGCTTCGTTGCGGCCGCCGACTGCGATACTGGCCTCAGTGCGCCCGAGAAACCTGAGCCGATTGCTGACCGACTCGATTCCGTCTCGCGTTTCAGCCGTTTCAGATCCGTGCGCAGTTCCGCCGCCGTCTGGCAGCGCATCTCGCGGTCCTTTTCCAGCGCTTTCGCCAGGGTGATTTCAAATTCTCCCGGCAGCTCGGGATTCACCCGCGTTGGTGGCGCCGGCGAGCGATTCAGAATCGCTTCCATGATCACTCCCGACGTGTTGCCCGTGAACGCCTGCCGCCCGGTTGACATCTCATAGAGCACAGACCCAAAACTGAAAAGGTCGCTTCGTGGGTCCAGCTCCTCGCCTCGCACTTGCTCCGGTGACATGTATGCCACCGTCCCCACTGCCGTACCTGGACTTGTTAGCAACGCTTCCGGATCGACTGTAGGCAACGCTGAATTTCCCGCGCCCACTCCCACTCGGTCCGGTGCGAGCTTCGCAAGGCCGAAGTCCAGAACCTTCGCCTGCCCACGGTGCGTCACGAAAATGTTGGCCGGCTTGATGTCGCGATGAATGATGCCCTTCGCGTGCGCCGCATCGAGCGCATCTGCAATCTGAATTCCCAGTTCGAGCACCTGCTCAAACGGCATCGGCTTCGCAGTGATCCGGTGCTTCAGCGTCTGTCCTTCTAGCAGTTCCATCACGATAAAAGGAACGGACTCGCCGCCGTCATTTACTACATCGATTTCGTATATCGTGCAGATGTTCGGATGATTCAATGCCGACGCGGCTCGCGCTTCCCGCTGAAATCGCTCCAGCGTTGCACGGTCTTTCGAGAATCCCTCCGGCAGGAACTTCAGCGCAACGTGTCGACCGAGCTTGCTGTCTTCGGCCTTGTACACCACACCCATCCCACCGCCGCCGAGTTTTTCCAGGATGCGGTAATGCGAGATTGTGCGACCGATTAAGGGCTGGACATCTGCCATTTCGCGCGATATTAGGCCGCACTGGAAGGCAAGTCAATTGCGACAAGGCAAGGGGGGTTCCTTCGAGCCTAATTCACCCAGCTACTTGAAGTGGCGGAGGTATTTTCAGCAGGACTCTTTGAAGCAATGAACGCCTCGAGCTTTGCAGCCGCATCCCTTTTGAAGTCGTCATCGGCTTTTGCGTAGGTATGAATCAGGCCATTCCCCGCATGGCCCATCAACAGTTCGATCAGCATCGGCGCGATTCCCGCTGCGTACATTCGACTGCAGAACGTCGACCGACAATCATAGAGCCGGCGCTTCGCGACGTTCGCATCTCTCAGGGTTCGCTTCCACATCTTAGGAACCTGCAGCAGGTGCTTCGCTGGGTTGCGAGGATAGAAGAATACAAACCCGAGTTAGTCGGTCCGGTCAGCGCTTTCCAGCGGAGCAACTCCGCCTTGAGCCGAGCCGTCATCAGGACAGTCCTGACGCCAGCGCGCGTTTTCGATGACACGACCGTAATCATCTCGCGCTCAAAATCCACATCTCTCGGTTCTGGGGTCTCAAAAACCCTGACGAATAGAGCATCCAGATTGGATTCGCGGAGGCATTGGCGTTCGGTCAGCTGCCTCAGCCAATAACTCCTGTGGACATCGGGCCGATTTTGCGGGTTTGTTGTGGACGAGGGTGCTGTACAGTGAGCGCAATGTCCAGCCGTAATGTTCAAATTGACGCCGCAACTCTCGGCGCTGTGAACCGCGCGTTCGGCGTCGTCGGACTTCTTGTCGGTTTAGCTTTGCTGTTTGGTGGCGCCTACTTCGTCCATCACGCTCATCTGGATGAATTCCTCGGCCTCATCGCCAAGTCACAGACCGCTGAGGGAACGGTGATCGAAAATCGGCCGGTCGAAGTTCACCCGTCGTCAGCTCGTACGTTGCCTTACACTTCTTACCAGGCCATCGTCGCGTTCGCAGATCAAAACGACCGTCCCGTCACGCTGCCTGACCAGATCGCGTTCAGTCCGCCGTCATTCAGAGTCGGCCAGAAGGTGCGCGTGTTCTACGACCCGCAAAATCCGCAGCATGCCATGATCGACCGCGGCCGAAAAAATTTCATCATCCCCGGAATCTGCCTCGTCTTCGGTGGCCTTATCGTCCTCGGCAGTATTCAGCGCCTCACCCGGCCCTTGCCGGTTGATTCTTTCGGTGCCAGCGTGAAAAAGACTTTCCGTATTGGCTGATTCCGCCCGCAGGCCGAAAATTCGGTTCTGGAGCGTGAAAAACGACGATTAAAACAGCCGTAGGCAGCGATTAGCGCGGTTTTGGGGCGATTGTTTCGGGGATTATACGGGGTATAATAGGGGTTGCCGCGGAAAACTGGGTTGTGCGCGATTTTGGTCGATTCTGGTCGATGAAGATTTCGTTTCTAGAATTGCCCAATATTTGCGAACGCCAACCTGTCAATTTCGCAACACCGCGCGACAGCAGCGCAAGGTGCGGGTCCTGGTCGATCCGCTGAAATATACTGGGTACACGACTACGCCTGGATTGCCACACTTCTTTCCAAGACCTTTTCCATACCCATCCTTCTTCCCAGACTCTACTGTGTTGAAGTTTGCCCCAATCCCCTAACGGGAACGCGAGAGGGAAGGGGAATGTGGATTTGGGTTATATATTTAGCCCCCAGGTCGACCTGAAACTCCGCCCAGGTCCTGTTCGGGCCACTCGAAATAGGGACGCCTGGATTCAACTTGTGCGGTAAGGCGACAAATCAGGCACTACCTCCTGGTTGCCCGTGACACCGGCGAAAATTTTGCTAAAGTTCGCTGGCAGCCAAATGGCGTGGACGGACTGTGCTTCATGCGTGAGGCTAGATCAAGCTAGGGAGGCACCATGACGAAAGATGACATTCGCTTGCTGTTTGAATATGACCGCTGGGCGAACAACAGAATTTTGCGTGCGGCCTCGGCCCTCACTCCGGAAAGTTCACGCGCGATCTCGGCGGCAGCTTTGTTTCGGTGCGAGATACCGTGGTGCAC
>Ga0306920_100000450_pt1 | contig 47871 bp, 47 predicted proteins | sample flu12Cox44000170_FD_204666 | JGI IMG/M metagenome (GOLD analysis project Ga0306920, IMG submission 204666) | Lab enrichment of tropical soil microbial communities from Luquillo Experimental Forest, Puerto Rico - flux4day.12C.oxic.44.000.170 (v2)... | ecosystem: Environmental > Terrestrial >... | reverse complement strand
CGCAAAGCCCGCGGCTACACCCGCTTTGCCACGATGCGTACCGTACTGTTCCTCATTGCCGGCAAGCTCGACTTCACCCGCATCAACCCTCACGCCGCCTGACCCACACCAAATTCAATAGAGCCCACCATTTCCATCGTCATCATCCCCCACAACAACGATGTTGAAGATGTTGCAGACGACGTAGCGCCGCAGAAAAGAATTGGTGCTGCCTACCGCCTGTACGTTCGACTTGCCGCCCGTAGTGTCCGGCGGGGCCGGCATAAAGGAATCTTCGTAATGGCCGCCCGGCAGGTGCTTTAGACGGCCGCGGATCAGAATGCCGCCACCTTCCCACGGTTCGTCGGAATAGGAGAAGTCCATCTCCTCTTCCGCCAACAGCGGGCGCAGATGTTTGTCGATCTCCTCGAGCGGGGCGTATTTGAAGGCTTCAGAGGCGCCCTTTTGCGGCTTCCCGTTTTCGGTTTCGGGTAGAACGCACCGGTTCTTAACGATCTTGATACCGGCAAGCTTTTTGAGGATCCGGCCCTTCGCCGCATTGAACGCGAGCTCGGCCTCTTTCGCTTTGAGGCGGTCATACATCGCGATAACTCGATCGAGCTTCGCGACGTCGGCGCGCGGGTCGAGCACTACGCGTTCGATCAACGTCAAAATCGTTGAACGACTGTCCGATGGTGGCACGGGCAGGCGCTGAGCCGGCCGTTCCCGCTGCTCGGCCTTTCGCGCGAGGCTGGTCTGCTTCTCCATCAGCATTCCTCCTTGTTTTCATTCGGCCTCAGCGGGTGCGGCAGTTTCAAGACAGCGGAGCGAGGCGCCATAACCCTTCTGCAGCAACAAAACCGTGTAACTCGCGCCGCCGAAAAAACAGGCGCGCATGAGGGGAAGGATAGCTCGGCTCAGCGGCGTGTCGGCGACGTATTCGTCGAGGGTGTGGAGCCAGGCCTCGTTTAGCGATGAAATGCGTCCGTGGTTTGTCTTGAGTGAAGATCTCCAGATGGACGCCTGCTTACTTCGCCATCCCGACGGGCTTCCATTTGTTTCTCTCTCGCCTATGTGTGTTCGACAGAGAGATTATTCACAAAGATCGAGAACCGGTCAATCGAAAAAGTCACGTTAAGTGATCAGATGGTCAACATTTCCGTTCGGCGGCCTCGATGCGCGCGATCTGGCAATAGTTGTGCCGGCGGGCAAGCTAGTGTCCTGCCTCAGAAGTTCCTATTCACTTTGGGCTTGGACCACGATGGTGCGGCGACAAAACCGTTCAATGGAGGCCAGGATGTCGTCGGCGGTTTTGGTCCAGCGGAAGGGCTTGGGGTCAGCATTGCGGGCGTCGATGTAGGCGGCGATAGCGGTCTCCAGCGCGGCGGTTGAGCGATGGGCCCCGCGCTTGATCTGCTGGTCGGTGAGCAAGGCAAAGAAGCGCTCGACCTGATTGATCCAAGACGAGGATGTCGGCGCGAAGTGCATCTGCCAGCGGGGTCGTTTGGCAAACCAGTCGCGGATCAGTTTGGTCTTATGGCTCGATGCATTGTCCATGACGATGTGAATGTCGAGATCGGTGGAGACATGCTTTTCAACGGTGTCGAGGAAGCGAAGGAATTCCTGCGCCCGGTGGCGCGTCATGCATGCGCCGATGATGGTTCCGGCCTTGACCTCGAGGGCGGCAAACAGCGAGGTCGTCCCGTGCCGCTTATAGTCAGGAGTGCGCCGTTCGGCTTGCCCTGGTTGCATTGGCAGCAGCGGCTGGGTGCGATCCAGCGCCTGGATCTGCGATTTCTCATCGACGCAGAGCACGAGCGCGTGGTCCGGCGGGTTCAGATAGAGGCCGACGATGTCGCGCACCTTATCAACGAAGAGGGGATCTGTCGACAGCTTGAAGGTTTCGCTGCGGTGCGGCTGCAGCGAGAACGCCCGCCAGATGCGATGCACGGTCGAGACCGACAAACCCGAGGCCTTGGCCATCGAGCGCGTACTCCAGTGGGTGGCGGCGGCCGGCATCGTCTCCAATGTCGTCGTCACCACTTCGGCAATCTACTCATCCCCGATCCTGCGCGGGGCCCCAGGGCGAGGCTCGTCGGCAAGGCCGTCCAATCGTTTGGCGGCGAACCGCTGGCGCCAAGTCGCCACCGTGAGGCGGCTGACCCCAAGCTGCTCGGCGATCGCCAGATTGGTCGTGCCATCAGCCGCCAGAAGCACGATCGCGGCGCGCATCCCGTCAGCACGCGAGATATTCCGGCGACGTGTCCGCGCCTCAAGCTCACGCCGCTCGCGGTGGCGGTAGCGCCGATTGGTAATGTCCTGGGCGTTTGGTGCGTGCTGCCGGATCACCGCACGCTGGCCGCGATAAGCCTGATCGCCCCACACGCGGGTCTCCTTGCCATGCAACAGATCGGGCAGCACCGTGCTGCCGGCAACATTGGCCGGGGTGGCGACCACCGCGTGGATCAACTCGGTGCGGCTGTCGACGCCAAGATGCGCCTTCATGCCGAAATACCACCGGCGGCCCTTCTGGTCTGATGCATCTCGGATCGCGCGCCTTGTCGGCATTCTTGGTCGAGGACGGCGCATCGGTGATCGTGGCATCGACGATCGTGCTGGTGGTCACCTTCAGTCCCTTGGCCGCGAGGTGCCGATGTACCTCGTCTCCGTTAGCTTGGATTTGACCTGACAGTCGTAGTTGGTTTTCCGAAGCAAGAGCCGGAGGGCGGGACGCGGTTCTCACAAGAGCCGGGACCGCGGTCCGCCCTGCGGCGTGAGGGAGACCCGATGACACAAGAGCAGAAGATCATCCGAGCGAAGGTCGGATTGCTGGAATTGGCCAGGCAGCTCGGCAACGTCGGCCAAGCCTGCAAGATGATGGGCTACAGCCGGGACAGCTTCTACCGCTTCAAGGAGCTGCGCGACAAAGGCGGCGAGCTTGCCTTGCAGGAGATCAGCCGCCGTAAGCCGATCCTGAAGAACCGCACGCCGGTCGAGATCGTGTGGTGGTGGCGCTGGCGATTGAGCAGCGTCACGTCGCTTGCGCGCCGGTGCCCCTCGTCCGATCCACATGTTGTGCCCTGCTGTTGCTCGACACAACAGCGCCTAACAACCGATTGAAGTCACTCAATTGCTCGGTCTCTCAAAAGGATATAGACTAACGATGACGCCCTTTTTTGCCGCCGATGCAGCTCCGGGCAGGATACTAGCAAGGTGATCCTCCTAGCAGCCTGTCGCATTGCTCAAACCCGCCGCCCGCCGCCGGCATAATCCGGGAGTCCTCGTCAGTCAGATTGATCTGATCGTTGGCTCCGGGCCCCGCTGCCGGCGGCGCCGGCGGCTTGCCGCCGGGCTTCTTGCCGCTCGCCTTGGCCTTGGCCTCGCGCGCCGCAATCTTGGCTTCATACTCTGCCTGCTCGCGAGCCAAGCGTTCGCCGGCGCGCGCCGCGATCTTGGCGCGCGCCCCGGCCAGCTTCGTCAGTCGTTCCTCGCGCCGCTCCAGTTCCTCTGGGATCGACATCCCGTCGGGAACATCGGCCTGGTCCGCCGCCTCGGCCTTGGCCAGCAACACCCCGACCTCGGCCTTCAGCTACGCTTCCAGTTTGCCCGCGTACTCATGAGAAAGCGCGCTGTGCCGGCTCGCATTGGCGTGGATCTTGGCCCCGTCGAGCGCCACCGTGCCCAGTTTGAGGACCCCCATCTCGCGCGCCAGCAACAGCACCTTGACGAACAGCCCCTCGATCTCCTTCAAAAACCGCCGCCAGAACGTCGCGATCGTGTCGTGGTCGGGGTGGTCATTGGCCGCGATAAAGCGAAACGCCACCGAATCGTAAGTGGCGCGCTCCAGCTTCCGGCTCGAAAACACCCCCGTCGCATAGCCGTAAACCAACAGCCCCAGCAGCACCGAAGGGTGGTACGACGCCGAACCCGAACCGCGATAGCCGCCGACCAGCGCCCGCAGGTCCCGCCCATCAATCACTTCAACCACAAACCGCGCCAAATGCCGTTGCGGCAGCCATTCATCCACCGACGGTGGCAGCAGAAACCCCGTTTGCCGATCCACCTGTCGAAAGTTGCGCATCCCCCGCACCGTCCCCTGGTGCATGAACCCAATCTATCCTACCATATTATGTGCCAACTCCCACCCCTAAGTCCGACAGGCTGCTAGGAGGAACGGAGAAATGGAACGAGACAGCATCGAATTGTTAACAGGATCCAGTAACGAAACTGTGGACCGCAAGCTCAAGAACCCGGCTCAGACGGCGACGGAGGCAACGTCACCCCCTCATCGGGAATCGCACAGCGGGTACGAAGGCAGCCGGTTCAACGCGGTGCGGCATGGAGTGTTGTCGCGGCACACTGTGCTGCCATGGGAGGACGAGGCGGAGTATGGATCACTTCTGGGTGCCCTTGTCGAAGAATATGCGCCGCGTGGCCCTACCGAGGTTCATTTGGTAGAGGAGATTGCCGGCGTCATCTGGCGTAAACGGCGCTTGCGGCTCGCCGAAGCGGCGGCTTACCGACGGGGTTTACAAAGGGCGATGGAGCCGTTCTCGGATACCGTTAGTGCAGCGCTCGGTGAGGTCAACTTGACTCGGTCCGCGGTGACTATTGTAGATGCCGTCACTTCGACGCCTTCGAGGACAGCTAGGGATCTGGTGGAGTTGGATAAGCGCGAAGCCGCGGCGCAGAGTGCATTAGAAATTTTGAGAGCGCGGAAAGCAGGTGCTTACAAGGCGGCGCTGGTCGAGTTGGACGAATCAACGCATAGATCGTGGCAAGAGGAGGTCGCCCCAAACCCCGAGGAGCTCGATGAAGATGGAGATCCAGACGACGACGAGGAACCATTCACAGCCGATGCGGCGGGACTTGCTGATTACCTCGAGGGTTCGGTTTTGCCCTGCTATGCGAGGCAGCGTGATGATATCGAAAACCGCCCCTTGGTCCGCGCACAAGCCCTGGGCGAGGCGCTCGACTTCGACAGGCTGGAGCCGCTCAGCCGGTACGAAGTTCATCTAGATCGGAAGCTCGAGCGCATGCTTACGATGTTGCTCCGCCTTCAGGCCCTGCGGCGGTCGAAAGAGTTGGGTTGAACTGTTTCAAAGGATTTTATTTCAATCTAGAACAAAAATATGCTTCCTTGTTTGAAGTGTTTTAATAATTCTCTATTATAACCTAGCTGTGACGATATTAAATTTAAAAACGATCACACCCATATTTCCTTGTTATTGTCAAACCGATGCAATATATCGTGCAGAGTGACGTTATTTAAGATAGATTACTCCGCCATTATCAGCTAATCGGTAAACTCTTGTTAGAGATGAGAGCGAAACGCGAATATTTTGCCAACAATTCGCCGCGCGGTCTGATTTTTGCCAAACGGATTCGTCGGCTGGGCGGCACGGCATCGCTGGCGATCCTTGCCAAAATCACGATTATCGCCGAATCCATCCGTCTGGAGGATCTGACGGCTTTCGGCTTTGGTGAAAAACGGAACCAGCTGGACTTGGCGCACCCCTTCGCTGAGGTAATGCTGGCCGGTCGCCACCGCATCCCACCCGCGGTCGCGGGCTAAGCGCGCCACGGAGTACTGACCCTCGAGGGCAGCAATCATGTCGCTTCCCGGCGGGTGCTGGCGCCCGGGGGCTGCCGTTCGAATGCGCCGGGTAGGCACTTCAACCCTTAGGCGAGATTTAGCTGCAGATTTGCTGCAGATGCAGCGATGGTTTATCGCCGACACAACTATCTCTTGCGGTCGGCTGTGGCCTCGGCGCTCCGCGCTCGACATGGTCGCCACCCGCTGCGTCCGCATCCCCGTCGAGCGCATCGACGGCGACTTCAATAGATGCCCTGCCGAGCGGCGGTCACGGTTGACCCTTGAAGGACAATGGCTTACTTTCCGTGAGCACGGGTTTAAAATGGGAATGTGGAGAAGCTTGGTGCGATCGGGTGCTCGTCCGGCACTCGATAAAGTCGCGACGGCATCCCCGCTTCGGCCTCGGCCGATGTATATGAGCAGACTGTCGAGAAGCTGACATGCCCTCGTTTCGCTGGTCGGCGATCAATGGCGGGGGCGATACCGTGAGTGGCGTGATGGAGGCGCCCGATCGCGGGATCGTCGTGGAACGGCTGCAGCGCCAGGGCCACCTCGTGTTGCGCGCCGACCCGGCCGACCGGCGCCGGGGATTGCGCGATCTGCTGCAGATCGAGCTCGGCGGCGCCCGCGGCCTCGACAAGGCGGCCCTCAGCGAGGTGACCCGTGAACTCGCCATCATGCTGGCGGCAGGGCAGGATCTCGACCGCGCCCTGCGCTTTGTCGTCGACAATACCCGCAGCAGCCGCGCTCGCGCCATCCTTGGTAATGTGCGCGATAAGGTGCGCGGCGGCAGCTCCCTCGCGGCGGCGCTCGCCGGCGAGCCGCGAAGCTTCTCCAAGCTGTACGTCGGCTTGGTCCGCGCCGGCGAAGCGGGCGGCACCTTGCCCGCGACGCTCGACCGCCTGGCCACCCTGCTCGAGCGCGAGCGCAGCCTCAGCGCCAACCTGCGGTCGGCGCTGATCTATCCGGCCTTGCTGGTGGTCGCGGCGATCGGCTCGATCGTGCTCCTGCTCGATTACGTGCTGCCGCAGTTTACGCCGATCTTCGAACAGGCGGGTGCCCAGTTGCCCGCCTCGACCCGCGTCTTGATGGCCCTCGGCGTGGTGGTCGGCGCGGGAGCGCCGTGGGTGCTGGTCGGCGCCCTGGCGGCGGGATTGGTTGCGCGCCAGCTGCTCGCGCGGCCCGCCAACCGGCTCAAGCTCGATCGTTTGCTGCTGCGGCTGCCGATCGCCGGTAGCCTCTTGCGCGAGACCCTCGCAGCTAGGCTCACGCGCACGCTCGGTAGCCTACTGCAGAACGGGGTGCCGCTGATCCCGGCACTCGGCATCGCCCAGGATGCTCTCGGGAATCTCGCGGCCGCGGCGGCGGTCGAAGCGGCGGCGCTCGGCGCCAAGGGCGGCGCCGGCCTTGCCGTGCCCTTGGCTGCCGCTGGGCTGTTTCCGGCGCGGACGATCCATCTCCTGCAGCTCGGCGAGGAGGCGGCACAGCTCTCGACCATGGCGCTCAAGGCTGCCGATATCCACGACGAGCAGGCGCGGCTGATGATGCAGCGGCTCGTCGCGCTCGCCGTTCCGCTGATCACCATTACGATGGGCCTTGCCGTCGCCGGCATCGTCAGCGCGCTGCTGACGGCGATGCTGAGTCTCAATGACCTTGCGGTGTAAGCCGGAGCTGGCGCCGCCGGTAGGCTGGACCAATCCGTGCTCCGGTCGCGCCGGCGGCTTCACCCTGATCGAGCTGCTCGTGTCGCTCGCCATACTCGGCTTGGCCTTATCCCTGATCGCCGGCTACAAACCGCCCTGGAGCCGAGGGCTCGGCCTCCAAGCGACCGCCGGCGAGCTTGCCGCGGGGCTGCGTCTGGCACGATCGGAGGCGATCCTGAGCAACCGCCCGGTCTTGTTCGACCTCGATCTGATTGGCCACCGCTATCGCATCGGTACCGGGACGCCGCGTGGCTTGCCAGCCGATCTTTCGCTCGAATTGCTGACGATCTCGGGTGAGGCGCTGAATGGCCGCGAGGGCGACATTCGCTTCAACCCCGACGGCAGCTCGACCGGCGGTAGAATCTCCCTGGCCGACGGGCGGCGTCGCATCGGCGTCGGCGTCGACTGGCTGACCGGTAGGGTGAGCGTCGCCGATGAACGCTGAGTGCACGCCCCAGTCTGGCGGGTTCACGCTGCTCGAGGTCGTTGTGGCACTCGCGATCGCCGCGGTGGCCCTCGTCGGGCTGTTTCAGGCAGGCAGCGGCGGATTGTTTGCCGTCGACACTGCAGCGCGAGCTCAGGAAGCCATCCAGCGGGCGCAGTCTCATCTCGCCGCGGTCGGGCGGGATGCCGCATTGGTCCAAGGCGATTTCACCGATGATGACGGCGGCGGCTATCGCTGGCGGCTTCGCGTGCGGCCGGTGGCAACCCATCGAGCGTCGGCGTCGGGTGGCGGCTCTGCCGCGCTTCCAACCCTGTACGATGTCGAGGTCGCGGTCTCGTGGCTGGGGCGCAGTACCGACCGATCGGTGGTGCTGAAGACGCTGCGGCTCGGCGCCGCAAGAAGCGGCGATTGATGCCATGACGCCCAGCCGATGCACGCTGGGCCGGCAGAGCGGATTCACGCTGCTGGAATTGCTCGTCGCCCTAATTGTGCTCGGGCTCCTAGTGGTCGGGCTCACTCAGGGCGTGCGAGCCGGTCTCACGATGTGGGGGGCTCAGACGCGCCGAATCGGGGAAACCGGGGAGCTCGATGCCGGCGCGCGCGCCCTGCGCGTGCTGTTGGCTGGCATTTCTCTGCCCCCAGCGGGCGTCGCCGGTCGCGGTGCTACCGGCGCGACGAAACTCGAAGGCCGCTCGGACAGTCTAGCATTTGTCGGCGATCTGCCGACCGGACTCGGCACGACCCGTCGCACCAATATTACGCTCGAGCTCGTCCAGGAGCGGCTTGTGCTGCGCTGGACCCCGCACCGTCACGAGCTCACGACTGCGCCGGCGCCCGAGCCAATCGAAACCGAGCTGATTCGCGGAGTTGCGCACCTGGACTTCGCCTATTGGGGCTCGCCTTCGGCAGACCAGCCGGCGAGCTGGCAGGCGCAATGGGACGGTTTCAATATCCCCGAACTTATCCGCGTTCGCCTTGCTTTTGGCAAAGGTGACCGGCGCCGTTGGCCCGATCTGATCGCCGCGCCCCAGCGTTAACCGCGATTCGCACGTTTCGATTGAAACTAACTCGTGTCACGAGACCACAACGAGACATCCGACAACAATTCTTGCCCATCGTGAGAAACGGCGTGGTGGCAATCGCCTTGATTAGGCCGCATTAGATGAATTTCCCGGCTCCCAGCCGGCTGATGGTCCATCGACCTTCCAAACTTGCGAGGCTCTCTGTAGCATAGTGAGGTCGACAGGAGCGGGTTTTGATTATGATGCGCGAGTTCTTTGCTTGGTGGTTTGGGCAGCTCGCGGAACTGCTGCCTCAGGGGTTGCGTCGAACTGCGCTGACGGCTGTCGATGCAATGGTGATCAAGCCGATCGGACCGCTGGGCCGTGGTATCGAAGCCGTTGCGATTGGTCTGCGCCGAAATGGGAGGGAGACGCCGCTCGGCCGCTTCGGCCTCGGTGCCACCGATTTGGCGGAATTACCCCGAGCGACCGGTCGGACGACCGTCTTGCGTCTCAGCGAGCCGGACGTACTCGGGAAGACGCTGACCCTGCCGCTGGCCGCGGAGCGCGAGCTCGACCAGGTCCTAGGATTCGAAATGGACCGCGAGACCCCGTTCAAACCCGAGGAAATTTACTGGAACCACCGGATTGAAGGAGCCGACCGGCAAAACGGGCGATTGTCCGTGCGCCTCGTACTCTTACCGAAGGCAAACCTCGCCCCACTCCTGACGGCTCTCGGCCAATTTGGGATCCGACCGAGGCGAGCCGAGATCGCCGACGGTCCCGACGCTGGGGCATACCTGCCTCTCGAAGGGGATGGCGGCCGGGCCCATCACCCCTCTAATCGGCTCATGTGGTCCACGGCCGTGTGCTGCGCAGTCCTCGGCCTCGCGGCTGTGGTCACACCCTTTGTGCGCCAAGAGATTGCGCTTGCGTCGCTCGAGCAACAGATCGCGGTGGGTCGCACCGCCGCAACCGAGGCCGATAGCCTGCGCCAGGAAATCGACCGGCTGGCAGGCAGCGCCGACTTTATCGAGAGCGAGCGTGACAAGGCCGGGCGCCCGCTCGTGGTCCTGGCCGCCGCGACCAGCGTCCTTCCGGACGACACCTATCTGACCGAGATGGAGTTGCAGAAACGGAAAGTGACGCTCACCGGACGGTCTGCCGCTGCTGCCCGACTAATCGGACCGCTCGCCGCCGATGGAACGTTTCGGAATCCAGGGTTCACAGCCCCGGTAACGCGGGTCGAAGCGCTTCATACGGAACTTTTCACCATCAACGCGGAGGTCGCGCCATAGTCGCGCTCCCTGCTATGCAGACCGGCCGGCATGGCCGGCTCTGGGCATTGATCTTGCTGCCGGTAGCGCTGGAACAAGGGCCGGGTCTCCCGGCGTCACAGGGGCTCAATGCCGGGCTCGACGTCTACGGCTTCCGCGCCAACGAAACCCCGGTCGTCGCCGAGCCATGACCGATCGCCTCGTGATTTACTTGTTGCTCACCGGGTGCCTGATCTTCGGCGCGCTGGTTTTGGTGGAACTTGAACCCACGGCTACCGACACGGCGGCACCAAACGAGGTTTCAAAGCGATCCGATACCACTTCCACAGTGCGCCGACAGCCGAGCACACGGCTCGACGAGCTGCTCGCTATGGCCCTCGCCCGACCGCTGTTCAGCAGCACTCGCCGTCCCCCGCAGAGCGCGGCGAACGACGGCGTCACCAGCTCTGACCTCGCTGACGTGCGGCTGACCGGAATAGTCACCGAGCCCGACCATCATGTCGCGATCTTCGCCGTGAACGGTGCCAAGCCGTTGAGGCTGAGCGAGGGCGAAGCCGTCAGCGGCTGGCGAATCGAGAGCATCACACCGCACGAGGTGTCGCTGAGCGGTCCCGGCGGAACCAAGACCCTGGAGCCCAAGCTCGATCCAAACCTTGTCCAGCCGCCTGCGCCGACACCGCCCGCAAACCCCGCCGCTCGCGTGGCCCCTCAGCCGGCTCCTGTGGCTAATGTGCCGCCGAGACCGGGGGTTCCACCCGGCGTTCGCCCGCCGCCACCGGTCCGGCCGCCGCGAGGCCGGGTGCAGCCATGAGCCGGCTGCCCGCGCTCGCGATGGTACTGGTGCTCCTGGCCGCGTGCCAGAACGTCCCCTCGCCGCCCGATTTGGAGCCGCTCGAGGAGCCGCGAGCCTTGGAGGCAGCGCCGCCGCGGGTGAGCGGTTCAATTCCGGTCGACCGCAGCCGAGAGCGCGCATTCACGACGCAGGGTGTCGCAGCGACGCCGGCAGTCGCACCGCCGACAACCCCCGCTGCCGGGGGGCAAGCCGGCGATATCACGCTCAATTTTGTCGACACCGACATTCGCGAGATCGCCCGCACCATTCTCGGCACAACATTAAAGCTAAATTTCACGATCGACCCCAACGTGCACGGTACCGGCTCGATAGACACCGGTACACCGCTGCCGCGTTCGGCATTGCTGCCCGCGCTCGAGACCTTGCTCAACGCCAATGGTGCGACTCTTGTCGAAAGGAACGGGGTCTATGCTGTCGTGCCGATCGCCGTCGGCAATACGACCAACCCGATCTCTGGAGCGAACGCGATCGGCGCGGGTACCCAAGTGGTGCCGCTGCGCTATGCCGCCGCCTCGTCCCTCGCCAAGGTTCTGGAGCCCTATGTCGCCGAGGGCGGCAAGATCACCGCCGATCCGGCACGCAACGCGTTGCTCGTCAGCGGAGATGCCGCAGTACGCGAGACCTTGGTGAGCTTGGTCCGTGCGTTCGACATCGACATTCTGGCCGGGCAATCCTATGCCCTCTTCCCGGTAGGCGACAGTGACCCCGCGAAGCTGGCAGGCGAGCTCGAGAAGGTGTTCCAGTCTCAGGGCGAAGGCCCCCTCGGGGGCCTCGTCCGCGTGCTGCCGATGGAACGGGTCAACGCCGTTCTCGTGGTTTCGTCGCAGCCGCGCTACATCGATGCGGCGAAACGCTTTGCCGGCCTGATGAACCGGGTCGAGGATGCCACCGCGCGCGCCTGGCACGTCTACTATGTGCAGAACGGCCAGAGCGCCGATCTCGAGCTTCTGTTACAGCGCGCCTTCACGCCGCGCAACGTCAGCCCCTCAGCCGCCCCACCCGGTACCACCGCGCCCGGCGCCGAGCAATTGACGATCGGCGGGGGACGCCCTCCAGGCGGCGGTACGTCAGGTTTCGGAGGTCAAGGCTCTACGGCAGGCCTGGGGGGGGCCGGTGGGGGAGCCGGCGCGCCGACGGGCGTACCGGGTGGCGCGGGGGCCGCCGGCGGGCTAGGTGCGGGTATTCCGTCGCCGACGGTTGCTGCCGCGGGCGCGCCGCCTGCCACCGAGCCGTTATCGACCGAGACCGGCGCTGGCGAGGGGGCTGCGCCCGAGAAACGCCTGCGCATCATCGCCAACCGGACCAACAATGCGCTGATGATCTATGCGACGCCGAGCGAATACACGGTGATCGAGGGGATGCTGCGCAAGATCGACATCATCCCGCTCCAGGTGCTGATCGAGGCGACGATCGCCGAGGTCGACCTCAATGATTCGCTGCAATACGGCACCCAATTCTTCTTCAAGGCCGACCACGTCGCCTTCACGTTGGGGCCGTCCGGGACGACCACTCCCGCGATCCCTAGTATCGGAGGCAGCACAGGCCTGACCTTCCCGTCCACTTCGCCCTATTTCATCCTGAGCAAAGCTCCGAACTTCGCGCTCGCGTTGCTGGCCAGTGTCAGCAAGGTCAAGATCCTCTCGGCACCTCAGGTCATGGTCCTCGACAACGAGCCGGCACGCCTGCAGGTCGGCCAGCAGGTGCCGGTGCTGACCGGAACCGCGACGAGCACGCTCGCGGCCGGGGCGCCGGTCGTCAACAGCGTCGACTATCATTCGACGGGCGTCATCATGCAGGTGACGCCGCGCGTCAACTCCGGCGGGCTCGTTTCCCTCGATATCGCCCAGGAAGTCAGCGATGTCGCAGCTCAGGCGACGAACACGGTCGCCGGCTCGCCAACTTTCAACGATCAGTTATTCCGCACGCGAGTGGCTGTCCAGGACGGCCAGACGGTCGGGATGGCCGGTCTGATCCGCGACAATGCCGGGAATGATAACGCCGGCATACCGTTCCTCAAGGACATCCCGATCCTCGGCACGCTGGTTTCGACCCAAAGCAACTCGCGAACCCGCTCCGAGCTGCTGGTGCTGCTTACCCCGCATGTCGTCCATGATCAACGCGATGCGCGGGCGCTGACCGAGGATCTGCGCAGTCAGCTGATCGACGCCGGCCTCGTGCCGCAGCAGCTGCAGCGCAGGGGGAGCCCGGGTCTGGCTAACCCGAACGGATTGTAGGCGGTGCCGCGGCGACGGTCCGTACGACCCCTAGTGTGGCGCCGCAGCGGCGGTTTTGCGCTTCTCGTCGTGTTGTGGACGCTGGTGCTGATCGCCTTCATCGTCGCCCATCTGACGGCGAGCGGGCGAACCGAGATCCGGATCGCCGGCAATCTCGTCGCCGATGCGGTCGCCGAAGCAGCCGATGACGGGGCAATCTTTGCCGCCATCTTCAACCAGCTGGAGCCGAACCCGGACCAGCGCTGGCCGCTGAATGGACAGGCGCACGAAATCATCATCGGCAACAGTCGGGTTAAGGTACAGCTCGAAGACGAAGCAGGGCGGGTCAATCCGAGCACCGCTTCACCGGCCCTCCTCGAAGCGCTGTTGCGCACCACCGGGAGCGACCCCGAAAGCGCCCGCCGCCTAGCGGCTGCAATCGGTGAATGGGTCGGGTCGGCGCCGGCTCCGCGGCCGCAGAATGCGCAGCTCGCCGATTATCGCGCAGCGGGGCTCGATTACGGACCGCCGGGGGAGCCGTTCGAAACCCTCGATGAGCTCGGCCGTGTGCTCGGCATGACCCCGGCCGTGCTCGCTGCGATCCGGCCCCATCTGACGCTCTTCGGTCCGCCCCAGCCGAACCCGGCGAGCGCCGACCCGGTCGTGGCCGCGGCGCTCGCCGAGAGCGCTCAGGCTGCTCAGGCCCCGGTTTCGCCGAACCAGCCGCCGGACATACTTATTGCGCGGATCGCGGCGACCGCATTCGGGCCGAGTAACGCCCGGGTCACGAAGTCGGCTATCGTCCGTGTCGGGGCGATGCTGCCGGGCGGTTACGCCGGGCTCGCGTGGGGCGGCAGCGGCTTCGATTGAGACCGGCTCGGCTCGGTCGCCCCGACGGCTCATCTTTTCAATCGAGGCGCGCCCGGGCTACTGCATTAGCCGCGCATGATGCGCAGCGGCCGGTAGCTATGCGCCGGCTCGGCGGCGCGGTCGAGATTGCGCGGGATGCGTCGGACCATCGCCTCGAAAGCGGGCCACGCTGCGATGAACTGCTGCATCAGCTCTTCGGGAAGGTCGAGCCCGGCGCGGCGCGTCATGGCTCGTATCTCCTCCGGGCTCGAAGGCGGCAGATGGCTGAGATCGGTAGGCATGGTGTCCTCTCGGCTCAAGCGAGATCCGGGTGTCGGCGATGCCAATCGGTCGCCTGCTGGTAGGCGTGGGCGATGCGCAGCACGGTCGGCTCGGCCATCGGTGCCGCAGCGATCTGCAATGACAACGGTAATCCTTCGGCCCGGCCGAACCCGCACGGGATCGCGAGCGCCGGCAGCCCGCCGACGCTGAAGGGCATCGTGATGCTGGGCAGGCTGACGAGCCGGTCCGGCAGATCGGGGTCGGCGGGGTCGGCGACCCCGAGCGCGCCGGCGGTCAGCAGCGCGTCGAACTGCTTCAGGGCCATTGCCTGCTCGCGGGCGAGCACGGTGCGCCAGCGTAGCGCCTGCACATAGTCTTCGGCGCCGATCAAGGCACCGGGCAGAACGCGGTTGCGCAGGATCCGACCGAAATCCCGCGGCCGCGTTTTCAGGTCTTTCTCGTGGATCGCATAGAGCTCGGCGATCGAGATCGTCGTCTTGCAGTCTGTGTAGTCACGCAGGCTCGACAGCTGCAGCGGCTCGACGATTGCGCCGAGCCCGCGTAGGACCTCGATCGCGGCCGACATCGCCGATGGCAGGTCGGGGTGGGCGCCATGGGCGTACCAGTGCTCGATAAGGCCAAGGCGGAGGCTCTTGATCGACCCCGTCAAAGCCGCCGCATAGTCGGGAACCGGGGTATCTTCGCTGCCCAGATCCTCGGCATCAAAGCCCGCGATGACCTGCATGAACAGCGCGACGTCCTCGGCGCTGCGGGTCAGCGGGCCACAATGGTCCATCGTGAAGGTATTCGGAAAGACGCCACGCCGGCTGACCCTGCCATAGGTCGGCTTCAGCCCGGCGATGCCGCAGACCGCGGCCGGCCCGCGGATCGACCCGCCGGTGTCGGTGCCGACCGCACCTGGGACAAATCCCGCCGCAACCGCCGCCCCGGCGCCGCTCGACGATCCGCCGGGCAGATAATCGGGGTTCCATGGGTTACGCGCCGGTGGCCAGGGCAGGTCCCAGCTCGGTCCGCCGAGCGCGAATTCCCAAGTGGCGAGCTTGCCCATCAATACCGCGCCGCCGGCCTTCAACAAGGTCACGAGATGCGCGTCGGCGGCCGGGACGTAGTCGCAGTAGAGCTTCGAATGGCCGGTGGTCGGAATGCCGGCGGTCTCGACAATATCCTTGAGCGCGTAGGGGATACCGTGCAACGGGCCGCGCCGACGGCCGGCCGCCAGCTCACGCTCGGCGGCTTGAGCTTCGGCCAGCGCCACCTCGGGCGTCACCCGGATAAAGCTGTGCAATTTGCCGTCATAGGCGGCGATGCGGTCGAGCAGGCTCCGCGTCACCTCGACCGGCGACAGTTCCCGTCGGTCGTAGAACCGGTTGAGCTCGGCTATGGTCAGAAAGGCGGGATCCATGGTCGCGGACTCCCTGCGATGGGTGGGCATCGCACGCTAGCTCGCATCGGCTCGGGAAACCAGTGGGCGTCATTCGACACCGCTGACGACGCCGCTGATCAGATTGCCGTCGTAGAGCGATCCAAGATCGAGTGCATGACCCGCCCGGACCGGTTCGAGCGCTGCGACCAGTTCGGCGAGGCGGCGCTCCTCGGTCCGACAGAGTTGCTCAGCCGTCTCGACCGTGACCGGGGCAAAGCGCAGCGCGTCGCCCGGCCGCCGGCGTCCGACAACCGGCAGGTCGGCCGAGATAACCGTGGCGATTTTGGGGTATCCGCCGGTCGTCTGGTGGTCTGCAAGCAGCAAGATCGGCTGGCCCGAGCCCGGCACCTGGATCGCGCCGGTCATAATCGCATCCGAGACGATATCCCAGCCGTGGCGATGTTGGAGGAAGGGGCCGTCGAGGCGCATGCCCATCCGGTCGGCACTCTGCGAAATGCGGAATTCGGCGCCGAGGAATGCCGCGACTGCTTCCTCGATAAAATATTCCTGCTGCGGGCCGAGGACGACGCGGATCGGCTGATCGCCGGTCGCCGCGATCGGTGACGAAAGGCGGAGCTCGGCCCGATGAGACGCGCGCGCCGTCGCCAGAGGCACGAAATCACTGCGTCGCAATGCGCGTCCGTCGAGCCCGCCGATCGCCGCCCGGACATAGGTCGAGGCGCTGCCGAGAACCAGCGGCACCGTGATACCGCCCTCCACGGCGAGATAACAACAAGCGGATTGGCGACCGACGACCACCTCAATGACCTCGCCGCCCGGTAGTGTCGCACTTTGCCCCGCGACGACACGCGCCTTCTCGGGACCAATCGCGAGGCTCGTACCGGCGCCGGCGAGTGCCACTCGCACCGTGTCGGCCGCGACCTCGAAGGTCGGTCCGCTCATCAGAATCTCGAGCGCCGGGGTTCCCGGGGGGTTGCCGACGAGCGCATTGGCGAGCCGCAGGCTGACCCCGTCGAGCGCCCCCGATACCGGAACGCCGATCGCCTGGTAGCCGGGCCTCCCGAGATCCTGCACCGTCGTATGGAGACCCGGCGCCAGCACCTTCAATCCGGCGCTCATCGGGAAATTGGCTCTTTCGCGACTTCGTATTGGCCGCTCTCGACCGCCTTTCTGATCGACGCGAAACTCACAGGGTCGATCGGCTCGAACTGAACCTTGTCGCCGGGCTCGAGGAGTGCCGGGCGCGGGCGCGCCGGGTCGAAGAGACGGATCGGCGTCACTCCGATCAGGTGCCATCCGCCGGGGCTCTCATAGGGGTAGATCGCGGTCAAGGTGGTGGCGATCGAGACCGATCCGGCAGGAACGCGGAGCCGCGGGTCGGCGCGGCGCGGCAGCGCGAGCTCGTGCGGCAGATCGCCCATATACGGAAAGCCAGGCAGAAACCCGAGCATGTAGACGTGATAGCGGGTCCCGCTGTGCCGTGCGACCACCTCGCTTGGCGCAAGCCCGGTGCGCTTGGCGACCTCGCCCAGATCGGGAGCGAACGAGCCCTCGTAGCAGACCGGCACCCGCCACAAGGTCGTGGTAGCGCGCGGATCCGGTGGGCGATCGAGCAGGCTCGCGATCGCACGCTCGAGATCGGCGCAGGTGGTCGCAACCGGATCATAGTGCACCATCAGCGAGCGAAAGGTCGGGACCGTCTCGACCACGCCCGGGAGCCTGCTTGATCGCAGGCTCGCATCGAGACGTAAGACATCATCGCTGAGCGCCCGCTCGATGCGGTCGCCAAACTCGACGACGAGGGCACGGTCCCCGGCGGAGAGGAAGCGCACCTTCATCGCTTTCCCTGGTAGACTGCGGCACGGCTCAAAGGAGGGCATATGGCAAACGTGATCAATCTCAACGCCGATATGGGCGAGGGCTTTGGCGCATACGACATCGGCGACGATGCGGGGCTGCTCAAAATCATCCGCTCGGCGAGCATCGCCTGCGGGTTCCACGCTGGCGACCCGGTCACGATGCAGCGCGTGGTCACCCAGGCCGTCGCCGAACGGGTCAGCATCGGCGCCCACCCGGGCTTTAACGACCTTTGGGGGTTCGGGAGGCGGCGCATCGACATGAACCCGCGCGAGCTCGAATACATGATCGCCTACCAGATCGGCGCGCTCCAGGCGATGGCCTGCTATGCCGGCGCCAAGGTGACGCATCTGAAGCCGCACGGCTCGCTCAACAACATGGCGGCCGAGAATATCGAGCTGGCGCTGGCGATCGGGCGGGCGATCAAGACGGTCGACCGCGATATCATCTATGTCGCACTCGCCGGTTCGCAGATGGAGAACGCTGCCCGGGAGCTCGGGCTGCCGGTTGCCCGCGAGGGCTTTTGCGACCGGCTCTACGACGACGACGGCAATCTGACCTCGCGCAAGGTGCCGGGCTCGGTCCTGAAGGACCCCGAGATAGTCAAGGAGCGCGTGGTCAACATGGTGCTGAACGACGAGATCGTCTCGCGCACCGGCAAGCGGCTGAAGGTCCACCTCGATACGCTGTGCGTGCACGGCGACGAGCCGACGGGTGTCATCGTCGCCCGGGCCGCGCGACAGGGCCTCGAAGCGGCCGGCGTGCGCGTCGTGACCTTGCCGGAGATGACGCTCGGCTAACGCGCCAGGGAGCCGCCGTCGACCCAGAGCTCGGCGCCGGTGATGTAGGAGGCTTCGTCCGAGGCGAGGAACAGGACCGCGTTGGCGACCTCCTCGACGCGGCCGGCACGCCCCAGCGGAACCTGTCGCAGCATCTGGGCCCGCACCTCCGGATCGGCAGTGCGCCCCGACGAGCGCATCGGTGGCATCAGTCCGGGATGGACCGAGTTGACGCGGATGTTGTCCGCACCGTGCTGCACGGCGGCCGCCTTGGTCAGGGTACGCACCGCCCCCTTCGAGGCATTGTAGCCGACATGGATGCCGTGCTGGCCGGTGATGCCGGAAATCGACGAGATGTTGACGATCGACCCTCCGCCGGCTGCCTTCATGATCGGGATCGCGAATTTCATGCCCAAGAAGACGCCGCGCGCATTGACCGCCATCAACTTATCCCAGGCCGCAGTGTCGAACAGATCCTCGACCGCGCTGCCGGAGAGCCCGGCATCGTTGACGAGAATGTCGAGCTTTTTGTATTCGGCGAGCGTCGCATCGACGGCCGCCTTCCATTCCGCCTCGCTCGACACGTCGAGACGGCGGAAGATCGCCGCCCCGTTTGCTTGGGTGATGTCGGCGACGACCCGACGGCCCTCTTCCTCGAGCACATCGGCGACGACAACCTTGGCGCCCTCTTTAGCAAAGATCCGCGACATGCTGGCGCCCATCCCGGACGCGCCGCCGGTGATCAGTGCGACCTTGTCTTCTAACCTCATTCATCCCTCCCGTTACGGTCCTTGCCCGTCAGTTTACGCCGTCGCGTCTCGCTGACGGCAGCGGAAAAACACGTTTCAAGCTCCAGAAAAGCGTTCTCTGAAAGCTAAGAATCTGTTGTATGTCAGTATCTTGGCTATGATTTTGCCGGCCTGCCGACAGCGGAATTTGGCGCCGAAAAACGCGATCGGCAGCGGATCGGCAGGGGAACTTTGGGGCACTCGAATGAGCGGGCGCAGCATCACTAAACGACGGCGATCTGGCGCCGCAGCTCGCCGGTAAACAGGCTCTTCGGGATCATCGCATGGACCCCGCGCACGATGTCGACGACTTGCGTCACCCGGAAGCTCGCCGCGATGCTGCAGAGCGCATAGGCGTCGTGCGGCGTCAGCTTGGCGCGGGTCGACAGAAACTCGATCGCATTGCGCGCGGCGAGGGCCATCGCGGTGTTGAGATCCTTGTCGAGGCCTAGGGAGATCCAATGGGTCGCCGTCTCGGCGACCGGCCATTGGAAATTTTTTTGCTTGTGCAAGACGACCTGGATCAGCACCTCCTGCATGGCGGTCTCGAGGGCGGTTAGGCTGATCTCGCCGTCGCCCTGCACGGCATGCGAGTCGCCGGTGTAGATCAGAGCGCCCGGCTTCCACACCGGCAGGTAGAGGACCGAGCCTTCGGCCAGCTCGCGCAGGTCGAGATTGCCGCCATGCGGGCCGGGCGGCACCGAGCTCGTCACCCCCGGGCTCAATGGCGGGAAGAAGCCGTCGGGTGGTGCCACGCCCAATGTCCCCTGGAAGGGCGTTAGTGGAATGGTGATGTCAGGAGCGAACTTTCCCTCCATCCTCGTCAGGTCGAGATCGACATAATCGACATACTTGATCTGTCCTTGCGAAAAATCCTGCGGCAGCAGGCCGGTGCCGAGTGCGGCCGGGTTGTTGAACACCGCACCCCAGGTGACGGGGTGTAGCCGCCGATAGCGGATCTCGACCACGTCGCCCGGCACGGCGTCTTTGACGGCGATCGGACCGATGATCGAATGCGGCCCGCGCCCGGGGTTGCTCGCGCGCAGTTCCGCCAAGCGGCTGATCGGCACCCCGGGCTGCAATTCGTTCATGAAATGCGACCAGGTATTCTGAAAACTGACCAGGTCCCCGGACTCGATCGTCAAGATCGGCGGCAAGTTCGCATCGAAGACCCCGAGCCGCACCGTCTCCCTGTTTGACTCGACGACATGGGTGCGGCCGTTGCCGCCCGCCGTGCCGACAGGGGTTGTACTCCCACCTTCGGCCGCCTGCGCGAACTTGCCGAACCGCGGCCCAACGGCGGCGAGCGCACCCATAAAGCTGCTCGCCCGCAATAATTGCCGCCGCAGACGCCCGCGTGCGGTCAGAAAGCCATCCAGCCGCTCCTGGTCCATCTCGGCTATACGCAGCAGACGATCGGCGGCTGGTTTGTCGAACGCGGCATCCTTGATGTCCTCGCGGATCACCCCGGTGCCCTTCTCGTCGCCGCAGCCGAAGAGATTGCCGCAGTCGTGATTGTGCATCGGGGCCTGGTCCTCGGTCTGATCATCATGCTGGTGCGCCACGGCAAGTCTCCTATAACCCGAGCCTCTGGTCGTCTTCGTCCGTTCCCTCCGCGAGCGTTGCATCCGTTTTTAGCGGACGTAATCCGATGCCCGAGCTTCCATTCTAACGGGTTCAGCTGCGCCCTGGCAGCCGTGGTCGGCAACCAGCACTTGCACGGCAAATCGCTCGCCGTTGAACCTGCAGCAAGTCTACAGCAAAATTTCTCCCATGGGTTGAAACGCCGGCCGCGTCGAGGGAGCTGGTCGGGTGGTCCGACCTGCCCTATTGGAAGCGCCCGCTCGCGCAAAAGTCCACCGTCATCGGCACCTCCCCGTTCCAACCGGCCGCCCAGTCGAGAACTTGCCATCGGGCGGGAGTGTATAATGCGAATGAGGCAATATTACGGATGACCCGAATCACAAAAAGAGAGGCCCAACCCCAGGCCCGTCGCTCTCCCTTCCTGAAGAAGCTCTGCGGGTGGCGCGCTGGGGCGACTTAGAATCTCCGCGATCATCGCGTGAGCTTCGAGCAAGCCACCTTCACCTTCAACGATGCATTCGCCGTTGAATGGATCGACGAGCGCGAGGCTTACGGCGAGGAGCGCTCGATCCTGCTCGGCATGACCAATGGACGCGCGACCCTTCACACCCGAAGAGCTGGCTAAGGTAAAACGGATTCCGCGCGCCAAAGACCTTGCGCCGGGCGCTCGCGGTTACGCAGGAAGAATTTGCCGCGTGCATTCGCATCCCGCTCAGCACCTTGCGCGATTGGGAACAAGGCCGCTCCGAGCCCGACCAGACCGCGCGCGCCTATCTCACCGTGATCGCGCGCGACCCCGAGGGCGTGCGGCGGGCGCTCGAGGCGAAGCCGGGCTAGACGATGCCCGCGCCCAAAGTGACCGAAGGCGAGGCATTCGCCCCGGATATCGAGGAACGCCACCTCACGAGATTAGGGGATTCGATTGGCTGCTTTTTAGTCAGGCGGCCCAGTGGCGGCGAGTCCGATGAGGTGTGTTCCGGAAAATTTGCACCCAAAACGGAGTGAAGCATCGGCGGCTCTCAACCAAAAATTTAACCCGCACCGCGCATTCTCTATCCCTGACATGATCGGCTAAATGTGGTAGGTACGTTCTTCTCGCCCGCAAAAAGTAGGCCGGTCGGAGCGCGGGGGATGGGGCGGAAATGGAGAGGAACAGCAGCCCCACCCTGTTGTCCTTGGCAATGAACCAGGTAGCGCATGAGGATCGGTAGAATGTCTACCCGCCCGAGAGGATCATCTTGTGCAGTGAGGAAGGCCCGGAAAGCTGACGATGACGAAAATCAGACCTATCGACATGCGCTTTTTCGATGAGGTCTTCGAGATGCAGAGCGGCTACGTTCTGGATTTCAGCGACCGCACCTTTGCCGAGTTTTTTGACAGCGAGCTGTCCATCAACATTGACGCTCAGAAGTATTTTCAGGGCGGTTCATCCAAAGCCAAAAGGCTGCGCACGTTCCTGCAAACAGAAAGAGAGCCTGTTGTTGCGCGGGCATTGTGCTCCCTCTGGGAATACCGCGATGCTATTCGCGGCCCCTTCGATGAGCAGGATGAAAAGGTAAGACATCAAAAAAACCGCTTCTTTCAAATTGTGCAGACGATTGACGGCACCATCAAACCGGCCCGGCAACAGGGCCAGAGCTACCCGTTGCACACACCCGCCAGTCCGAGTCCGCAGGCGCTCCATGACCTCAATGACCGGCTGTTAAAACTCTCGACGCTGAAACCGCAGGAACGCGGCTTCGCCTTCGAGCGATTTCTGAACGACCTGTTCACCGTTTATAACCTTGATCCGCGCCGCTCCTTTCGGCTGACCGGCGAGCAGATCGACGGCAGCTTCCAGCTTCACCAGGAGATTTACCTGGTAGAGGCGAAATGGCAGGACGAGAGGACGGGACAGGCGGATTTGCTCACTTTTGCCGGCAAGGTCGATGGCAAGGCGCAATGGTCCCGAGGGCTGTTCGTCAGCTACAGCGGTTTCAGCGATGACGGCTTGCAGGCATTCGCCCGTGGCCGCCGCACCAGCATCATCTGCATGGAAGGGCTAGACCTAGCGCAGATTCTTTCCGGGCGTCTGGATCTCGTGGAGGTGATCGAGCGGAAAAAGCGTCGGGCTGCCGAAACCGGCAGCGCCTTTGTTCCGGTGCGCGATCTGTTCATGTCGGTTACCTGAAGACAACCTTATGTACGACCAACTCACTATAAACTTCGGGCAGTTGGACTACGAATTGTTTGCGCCCGAAATCGAGAGCTACTGCGATATTCTCCTCAATCGCATAGATCCCATTTTTGAAGGCGTGGATGCAGAACAGGAGCGAGCGGCCGAGGCGTTTATGAGCGCCGCAGAGACTTGGTACGGCGATGATTATCAGGGCGCTGCCGAAGCCGCTTATGAGCATGCCCGCGACACCGCGGTGCAATTCATGGAAATGCGCGCGGTCTTCATGGCCACTGGGGCCAGCGGACTATTTCATCTTTTCGAAAAGCAGATATACAGACACATAAACAGTGAATTGAAACGTTGGCTAAAAGCCCCGATCACCAAATGGCAAGACCTGGAGAAACTTATTCCTAAATTTGATCGCAAACACGGTGAGCCGGAACCGTGCATCGACCTTATCAACGCTTTCAGGGACAGCGATCTGCAGGAGCTCCGGTTGGTGGCCAATGTCGTGAAACACGGTGATGACGGGCCATCATACAGGCAGTTGGTGGAAAACCGGGCGGTGGTGGTGAGCCAGGATCGGCTCAACGATGACTGGACGGCCGGAGAATATTCCGTGCTTCGCGCGAATGTCTCTGTGCAGACCCAGGACGCAAAACGTTACCAAGCTGCCCTTTTGCGTTTCTGGCGGCTGGAGGGGACCTTCTGGGCACCCAGGTCGGCCTTTCCGTAACGATGTCCGTCATGACGCCCTGTCGCGGCGATTGAATATATGATAATGTCCTTTATCGGATACTGTGGTACGGTAGCCGCGCGGGTCGCGAGGGGGAGGGGGCAACGAAATGTCCGCATGGGAACAGATCTATAGGATCACTCCAAAGCGCATTGAAGCAATCGGGGTTGGCCTCGTCTTTTTGGCGGCGTTTTGAGAAGCGACAGTATTACGCCAGATTACAGAAATGTATGCTCAAGCTCCGTTTGTCACTCTGAACGAAAAGCTAACACTCATTTTGGGCTGCATTGGGAGATCAACAGAGCACTAAAGATTTTGTGTTCAATAACCAAAAATCATTTGACGAATTTAACTACTATATACGTGATTATTCTTCCCTCCTAAAGCGAGATCCTACATTATCGCTCTTTGCGCCGTTGCGATTAGCTGTTGCTGGTGTCGGTACATTGCTAGTCATGTTGGGCAAATGGTGGGGCGGGGTTCCAAAGTGAACCTGGTCGTCCCGATCAGCTCGCCTTCGGTGCCCACGCTCGTCGCCGTCGCCGGCGAGCGCGCCTCGATGCGCTTCCTCGAATTCTTCGCGGCCAACATTCGCAACCCGCACACGCGGCGGGCCTACGCGCGCGCGGCCGAGTATTTTCTAGCGTGGTGCGCGAGTGCCGGCGTGCGATCGATCACGGACGTGCAAGCGGTCCATGTCGCGACGTGGATCGAAGCGGCGACGCGCGAACTTGCGGCGCCGAGCGTCAAGCAACGGCTCGCGGCGATCCGCCATCTCTTTGATTGGCTCGTAACCGGCCAAGTGGTGCCGGCTAATCCGGCCGGGTCCGTGCGCGGGCCTCGCCATGTAGTGACTTCCGGGCAAACGCCCGTGCTCGATCCGTCGGAAGCGCGCGCGCTGCTCGACAGCATCGATGTCAGCACGCATGCCGGCCTGCGCGATCACGCGTTGATCGGGCTCATGGTCTATTCGTTCGCCCGCATAGGTGCCGCGCTCGGCATGACAGTTGAGGATGTGTACACGCAAAACCGCCGCTTGTGGGTCCGGCTGCGCGAGAAGGGGGGCAAGCGGCACGCGATGCCGTGTCATCACAACCTTGAGGAATACCTTACGGCTTATCTCGACGGCACCGGCCTGCGCGACGATCCCAAGGGACCGCTGTTCCGCACGATCGGGCGGGGCACCAATAAGCTGACCCGCAGGGTGCTGCCGCAAGCGAACGCCTACGCGATGATTGGCCGGCGTGCCGCCGCAGCCGGCATCGCCACCAAGCTCGGCAATCACAGCTTTCGCGCGACCGGTATCACGGCCTATCTCAAGAACGGCGGGACGCTCGAAAAAGCCGCGGCAATGGCGAACCATGCGTCGACGCGTACGACGCAGCTTTACGATCGCCGGCGCGAAGAACTCACGCTCGATGAGGTCGAGCGGATCGGGATTTGATCGACGCTACAATGGCAAAATGAAATGGCCCAAACGTCACGACCGAGAGCAGGAAAAACCGGCTATTCTCCGGTTGCGCAGCGACCTGCCGCGATAATACCACACGCGGTTCCGAAATTCTTCAGCATCAGCATCGTGGCCTTGGTGATTGGTGTAATAATTGCGATAGTTATACCTTACCCGACCCCCTTTCAGCGCACTGTCTTTGCTGTCGTTGTTTCTCTTGCAGGGACATCCATAACGGCTTCGAGTATATCCGGATTTATTCAGATCAATTCGAAATGGCTGAAGGCTGGTGGCCCGATCGCCGTCTTCGTGTTTCTGTGCTTCTTCATTATAAAGTTTTCAGAGCCAGAAAATTTAAATTCCAATGAGAATGCCTCCGCCGGACATCATCGTGGTGGGAGGTAAGCGTGGCCCAAGCAGCCGCGAAGCAAAATCGGCTAGTCCTACTTGGCTATGGTGCAATAGCTCTTGCCATTGTGATTACTGCTTTGGCGATGCATCCAGTAAGCGAGTTTCAGTTTTTCGCTTTCCGAGTATTGGCGTGTTTAGCCGTGGCGAGTCTGTGTACTTCTACAGTTAAGATCTCCCTACCCGGCATCCATTCAGTAGTATTGAAAGCCGCTGTGGCCGTGAGCGCCATCACTGTGCCGCCGGTGGCAACCTGGTACGCATATCCGGTTGTGTTCGTGAATCCACTACGGACTACGGGAGACGCGGCGCAGACAAGCGGCGGGAGCCCCATCCTCTCGTTGGTGCTGCTGGCGAACGGGCGGCTGGCCGGCGGTGGTGAGGACGGCAAAATCAAGATCTGGCCGAAGGAGGGTTGGGGCGAGCCGGTGATCCTCACGCACGGACACCCGGTCTCGGCGCTGGCGGCGCTGCCGGACGGGCGGCTGGCCAGTGGTGGTGCCGACGGCAAAATCAAGATCTGGCCGAAGGACGGTGTCGGCGAGCCAGTGATCCTCCCGCACGGACACCCGGTCTCGGCGCTGGCGGTGCTGCCGGACGGGCGGCTGGCCAGCGGCAGCGCCGACGGCGAAATCAAGATCTGGTCTAAGGGAAATCAAGATCTGGTCTAAGGACGGTGTCGGCGAGCCAGTGATGCTCACGCACGGACACCCGGTCTCGGCGCTGGCGGTGCTGCCGGACGGGCGGCTGGCCAACGGCAGCGCCGACGGCGAAATCGAGATCTGGTCTAAGGACGGTGTCGGCGAGCCAGTGATCCTCCCGCACGGACACCCGGTCTCGGCGCTGGCGGTGCTGCCGGACGACCACGTCTCGGCGCTGGCGCCCGGCCTGGACGGCTCGCTGTGGGCCGGTACCGACGGCGGCCTGGCGCGGTTCGACAAGGACGGCCACTGGCATAGCTATAGCAAGACCAGCACCCAGGGCGGCCTGCCGGACGACCACGTCTCGGCGCTGGCGCTCGGCCTGGACGGCTCACTGTGGGCCGGTACCGACGGCGGCCTGGCGCGGTTCGACAAGGACGGCCACTGGCATAGCTATAGCAAGACCAGCACCCAGGGCGGCCTGCCGGACGATCACGTCTCGGCGTTGGCGCTCGGCCCGGACGGCTCGCTGTGGGCCGGCACCCGCGGCGGCTTGGCGCGGCTCGACAAGGACGGCCACTGGCAGAGTTACAGCAAGGTCCGCACTCAGGGCGGCCTGCCATCCGATTACGTCCGGGCGCTGGCGCTCGGCGCGGACGACTTGCAGGATCTTTCGTGAGGGCCGATTAATCACGGCACAGGACAGCGCCGGCGGCTCGGCACGCGATAAACCGGATTATCACGTAGAGAAGCCCCGCCGCGCCCAACCAAAAAAAGTTAAGGGAGTGTGACCCAGCTCACACCGTGTCTCGGAGCAGGACCGCATTTTTGAACCGGGCCGCCTCCCGGCTGCGGGTCGGCGGCGTGCGCGCTATGAAGGGCGCCATGTTGAAAGCAATCCTGTGCAACAAGAGCGCGTCGTGGGTCGAGATCGACCAGCGGCCGCGCGACGCCCGCCTCCGGCTCGAGCAGATTGAACGTCTGCTCGTACCACGCGCTGCCGTGACCGCTTTGTGGCTCAGGCGGGTCCTCTATCTTTTCAGCTTCGCCACACCTGGCGAGGAGTGGCGAACGAGCCGAGCTCGAGGGTCGCTGAATAATCGGCGGCCCCTCGTGTCCCAAATTCGCCGGGGCTGGGTCCCGCACTGTGAACATTGCGGCGTCGTTTTTGGGGGCGTAGGCTCTTTGCAAAACTCCGAATCGACTTTACCATGACCACCCGATACCCTTTGTCCGTAAAGGGATGCAGGGAGGGACGCGGATGAGGGCGTCCACCGCTAGGCTGGACGGCGAGCACCGCCTTGGCATTTGGCTCGCCTTCACCTTCGGCTGCGTGTTCATGGCGGTGATTCTGGCGCTGGCCTTCATCGGTGACCGATTAGACAATCAACGATTTGAAATTCTGCGCATCGTGCTGGCGTTGGCGGGCGGCGGCATCGGCGGGGTAATCCCGGGCTTCCTCGATCTGAACATGAAGGCTGGTCAGAAGTGGACGTTGCGGGCCGGCGGCGGCCTAGCGGTATTCATTGTTTTATATTTTTGGTCGCCGGCGCACTGGGTGGCCCCGCAGTCTGGGTCGGTAAATCAGCATACGGAAGGATCGGAATCACCCGCGCAGCACGGCTTCTTCAATTTCTCCTTCTCGAAATGAATCGAGGTCTCATCTATCTGCTGATTGTGCTAGTTGTGCTAGCTGGCGCGACGCCAGCGGCCCACGCGGCAATCATACAGATCACCACCGGATGGTGCAGCCCGGCCCAGTACGGCCTCGTCAACGTGGTCGTCTGCAAGGGTGTCGATCCACGCGCCATGAAGCGGCTCAACGACGAGCTCGATCAGCAGAAGTTAAGTCTGACACAGAAGATCGCCGAAGCCAACGGGTGGGCACAGAAATATAATGAGCTAAACGCGGAATTCGAGAAGACCAAGAAAGAGCTAGCAGCAAAGGGCGAGGACCCAACCCTGGTTCAGAGGGCGCAGGACCTGCTACATCAGGGCAAACTGGAAGAGGCGCGCAATATCTACGACAAACTCATCGCTTTGGATGAGGGGAACGTTGACCGTGCGGCTCGGGACTACTTCAACCGCGCGGCCATCTTCGCCTTGCAGTTCCGTATGAAGGATGCCTTATCAGATTACGCAAGGGCCTATCAGTATCAGCCACACAATACACGTTATGCAGATGACTACGCCCAGGCGCTATGGAGCGAGAACGACTTCCTCAAAGCTGAAGAGGTACTGGAGAAGCTTCTGCCTCAAGAACGCGCTCTTGCTGCGAAGAACCCAACTGCTTACCGGGCCGATCTGGCAAATACGCTCCACCACTTGGGCGTTGTGAACGACGGCAACCGCCGCTTCAGCGAAGCGGAGCTGGCTTACAAGGAGGCTGTCGGCATCCGGCGCGAGTTGGCAGCACAGGACCCTGCGTACCACCGTCCCGATCTGGCGGACAGTCTTAGCAACTTGGGGAATGTCTACGATGAGATCAACCGCTTCCCGGAAGCGGAAAAGGCGTTCGACGAGGCGATCAGTATCCGGCGCGAGTTGGCAGCGCAGAACCCCGCAGCTTACCGGGCCGATCTGGCGCAGACTCTCATCAGTATGGGTGTCTTCTATTCGATAATGGACCGTTTCGGAAAGGCAGAGGCGACATTTAAGGAAGCGGTCGGCATATATCGCGAGTTAGCACGGCAAAACCCCCTCGCCCACCAGGGCGATTTCGCGGGTGCACTCAACAACCTGGGCGTTTTATACGGCCTCACTCACCGGCTCACTGAAGCGCAGGCAACCTACAATGAGGCCCTCAACATTCTGATCGAACTGGCTAAGCGTGATCCTGATGCTTATTCGTTCAAACTGGCCAAGCTGCTTAACAATCTAGGCGCTGTCTCCGAGGACATGCGTGACCCCGATTCGGCGGAGATGGCTCCCAAGACAGCCGTCCGGCTCTGGCGCCACCTAACAGAGGAGAATCCCGTTGCTTACCGAGGAGAACTACAGGGATCCCTATCTAAGCTCGCTCATCTCTATCGAGCCCTACATCGCGACAGCGAAGCAGAAGCTATTGAAGCTGAGGCAAAAGGTGGACATCGATGATGCGTTCGCACGAGGTGTCCGATCATGTCGAAACTCGAGACGAGGGGTTTGCAGCTATTAAGGACCGGGCTCAAGCGGTGATGTCTTGCATCAAGCCACAGAGCTTAAGTCTTAGAACAATACCGTCGGAAAACCTGCCAATGCTGGGCAGCGTTAACCGGTGGAAGTAAATAGAAGGGGCTGACCACGTTTAACCGGCCAGCCGATGCCCCAAGCCGTTACTGCCGCCGCGAAAGCCGTCAAACTGTGAGTCCGCGGCGCCGTTTTGAGCGCGGCGATGTGCTCCGATGTGGGCATTCCTCAACCCTACTACTGGCCGGCCGGTCTCGCCGAAAGCGCCAATTTCTCGCTGCTGATCGGACCGGACCAGTTGCGGCAGCGAACCACGGCGGGATGATTGAGGGGACTAGAGCGGACTTTCTACATCTTGTGCCTCGCGGCGGTGCTACGAATTCGGCCCACGTCGCATTAGGCTCATTACGACAAATTTGTTGAAGTTCATAACAAGCCCCCCGTTCGCGTCAGTAAGTGAAACACAGCGCGATAGCGGTTTATACTTGGTTTTAAGGTGGGCCTGGCCGAGGTCGAATATTTGCGGTCGCAGCTTTTATTTGTCGCGCGCCGGACACAAGATATTGGGGGCCGTATCTGGTCGCCGGAGGATAGCTTCCTTCGAAGCACCCTTAATGGGGGGAACCGCGGCGCGAGAAATGCCGCGAGCCGGTTCCCCGGCCGGCAAAGTTCTTACGGCGTCCTGCCGGGTTGTCCCGGCGTGCGTGGTCGCTTCGTGGGCACGATTGATGATTGGCGCGCTGTCAACGAGTGTTCTGTCGGAAGCAAGAATGACAGGATCGTATGGCTCTGATCAAAATCGCGCTCGCGAAATTTCTCGGCTTGCGAGTCGAACGGTTCTTCGAGTGTAAGCTGCCAAACCCGAAACCGTCAGAAGGGAAGCCGAACATGCCGGCCTATTTCGTCGCCGAACTCGAGGTTACCAACCCTACGGGGATGGAGCCCTATCGGGCGGCGGTCCCCGCCACGCTCGCGCAATATGGCGGCCGCTACTTGACCCGGGGCGGTGCCACCCAACTGATCGAAGGCGGACCGGAGCCGAAACGGATCGTCATCCTCGAATTTGCCGACACGGCGGCTGTGAAACGCTGGTACGATTCGCCGGAATACCAGAAAATACTGCCGATCCGGCTCGCCACCTCGACCGGCCGCGCCTTCATCGTCGAAGGTGTGAGCTAGCCGGGCGCATCAGCCCGACATTCCGTCCCGGATCAGGATGGTCCGCGCCGCGCCGCGAGCCTTTCTCAGCCGATCACTGGAGGAAAACCATGGGCCGCAAGTTTGCGAACATCCTCGAGACGGTCGGCAACACCCCGGTGGTCAGGATCGGTAGGCTGGCGCCGCCGGATGTGCAGCTCTATGTCAAGATCGAGGCCTTCAATCCGTTGGGCTCGGTCAAGGACCGGCTGGCTCTCGGCGTGATCGAAGACGCCGAGCGTACCGGCAAGCTCAAGCCGGGCCAGACCGTGATCGAGGCGACGAGCGGCAACACCGGCATCGGCCTCGCTATGGTGTGCGCGCAGAAGGGCTACCCGCTCGTCGTCACGATGGCAGAACCCTTCAGCGTCGAGCGACGCAGGCTGATGCGCTTTCTCGGCGCCAAGGTCGTGATCACGCCGGCAGCCGAACGAGGCATGGGGATGGTGACAAAGGCGGTCGAACTTGCCGAAACCCACGGCTGGTTCCTGACCCGCCAATTCGAGAATGAAGCCAATGCGGACATGCATTCGCGCACGACCGCACGCGAGATCATCGACGACTTCGCCGGGGAGAGGCTGGATTACTGGGTGACCGGGTTCGGCACCGGCGGGACACTCAAAGGCGTCGCACGGGTGCTCGCCAAAGAACGGCCGGACACCAAGATCGTCGTCTGCGAGCCGGATGACGCGCCGATGCTGACAAGCGGAACGCGGCAGCCGCGCCAAGAGGACGGATCGCCCGCGTCGGCCCACGCTGCCTGGAAGCCTCACCCGATGCAGGGTTGGAGCCCGGATTTCATCCCCAAGCTGACCGGGGACGCCGTCGAGACTGGTGTTATCGACCGTATCCTGCGCATCGCCAACGCCGACGCGATGCGCTGCAGCCGCGAGCTGGCGCGCCAGGAAGGGATCTTCGTCGGCATCACTTCGGGCGCGACCTTCACCGGGGCATTGCAGGTCTGCGCCGACGCCCCCAAGGGCTCGACCATCCTTTGCATGCTCCCGGACACCGGCGAGCGCTACCTGAGCACCCCTCTCTTCGCCGACATTCCGGCCGACATGACCAAGGAAGAGGTGGAGATCTCCCACTCGACCCCGAGCTCCTGGCTGCCGCCCGTGACGTAACGCCGGCGCTCGCCTCTCGGCGCTCGGGCCCGTTCATGCGCAGACCGAGGTCTCTCCGATGCATCCGCGCGAGGGAGAAGACCGCCGAAGACTCTCTCAGACTTTGGCGGACTCTCCGACGGGCACGATCACGCTCTGCGCGGCGCCGGTCATTTCGATGCAGCGCCATGTCGAAGGCCGGTGCGGGACCGAATCCGGCCCGCTGAAAGTTTCATAAACGCCGACCGTGTGGAAATGCGCCGTCTGGCCAGGAGCCACGTCGATGAACGGCAGAAAGAAGCCAAAGCGCTCGCCGCCTGTGTCGATGGTGATGATCAGAGCGACGGACACCATTTGTCCAAGACCGGTGTCTTCGGTCAGGATCTCGTTGGGCGTGAACTTTTTCTGGAAGGCCCCGGCGTTGTAGACCAGTGCAGGAATAAAAGGGCTGGCGCCGATCGTGTAGTCCACCTCGACGCCGGAACCCTTGAGCACGAACTTGTTTGCGGGCATCGCGTTCTGCTCCTCTTATGGGCGCAGCGTGACGCTGCGCTAGGGAGCATCGTAGCAGACGCGGCATGGCGCCAGTGTGAGCTAGGTCACATACTGCGGGTAAGACGGTGAGACAGCCAACGCCGCGCTCCCGGGCACAGTGTCGGCCACCCGATCACACCGATGCCCATCCCTTTCCCTGATCAGCGGGGCGAATTCGATGCCGCAAGGGATCGAGCCTATTCCATTGGACGCCGGGACCGCCGAGGTGCGCGCGGCACTGGCGGCGTGGGCTACACTAGGCAGGTAATAATTGCTCGCCCCTTATCTGCGGCGTCGGCATAAAAGTCGCGCAGTCGGCGGAAGCCATCCATCACTTCCTTCGCATCGGAGGGTTGCCAGCCCGGATAAATACCGAGCTGGGACATTCGTGCGGCGTCGAAGCGAGCGGCCGCCTCCGACTCGAGTTCTGGCTGGCTCAACGCTCGGGCCAGTTCGGCCACTTGCGCTGCAGTAAAGTAGCGCGGCGGGCCGTAACCGGAGAAGCCTTCGTCGTCACCGAGTTCGACGCCACCCATAACCGCCTGGCTCAAGAGTTGAACCCCCGGCTCGGCTTCGCCGCACAGAACGTAGTGTACTCCGTGCCAATTCTTGTCGAGCGACAGAACCGCGCGCTCGCCTACCGCGGACGGCCCTGGGCCGACGCTGTGCGCTCGTCGTTCCTCCATCAACTTCAGAATTTCATCCCCACCAGCGCCGGCGGCCAGCTCCGTGGTGGACCGGCCTAACCTCTCTTCGAGCTGTTTTCGGATTTCCGGAGGAAGCCTCGAAAGAGCGCCGGCCAGCATCTGCGGCCCAGCAGCCCGCACGCGATCCTGCATTGTCTTTGTCAAGGCAAAGAGGGCAGGCAATGCGGCGACGGCGGATCCGTCTTCGAAGAGCGCTTCCACCAAGGACGGATCGACTTGGAACCGGGACAGCTCAGTCGTGTCCACCTGGACGAACGTGGCATTCATCGACATAACCGTTTGGCTCCTCCAGAGGCTCTTTTGGATCAAATCGCTTTCGGATTAAAAATATCTTGCCCAACGGAGGCTCTCGTACAGCCAGAATGGAATGATGCCGCCTCAAATCATTTTGACGCCGAGGACCTTGGCCGTCTCGAGGTTAATGACGAATTAGAACTGGGCCGCGCGCATCACCGGCAGGTCGGCCGGCTTCTCGCCTTCCAGGACACGTCCGGTGTAGATGCCTGCTGGCCACCTTGCTGTGTTGCGATTGGCCCCCAGCTCATCAGCCCGCCGGCACAACCCAATCAGCTTAAGGAGCGGCGCGATGTTGCTGGTGACCGCATGCCTTTTGTTTCTTTCCGCGGCCGGCCTGGCCTGGGCGATGATCGTGAACCTCTGTCATGGGCGTCGCGCAATTGCCGCCGCCCTTGGCGTAATCGCGTTGTTCCCGTTCGCTCTCAGGGCTGTCCGGGGAATGGGAATGGGTTGTCATGTCTTGATCGGAACCAACTGAAAGTCGTCATGCGCGGGCTTGACCCGCGCATCCACGCGGTTGCCGGCGTCGCCAGTGTCTGTTGCGAGGACGTGGATGGCCGGATCAAGTCAGATCATGTCCGGCCATGACAACTCTGAATTATACAAGGGTCATTGCTTTTTCGAATCCGTGCCCATGGCAAATTCCCCGGACAGCCCTGCGTTCGCTCTGGGCTGCGTGGCGATGTTCGCTATCGCATCACTGCACCCCTGATTGCGGGTCGGGGGACGCTCCCAGTTTAATCTAACCAGTTTAATCTAATCAGTTTAATCTAATAAGTATATCATCCCACCCCTTTAAAACGCGGCAGGTATCTAGATCTGGGTCGGTCAGCGGCTTCACGAAGTCTTGTGTCTCACCGGCGGCAATTGCCGCCATGGCAATCCGCGGGGCTTCAGGTTACAGTTATCGGGGTTTCAAGCGGCCGACGTCGAAAATGGCCGTAGGGTATCGGGTCATGAAGCGATCCAAAACACCGGCTGTCGGACCGAGCGAGGTGCGGGACGTGCCCGGCGTGGCGGAGCGCTTCCGGGGTGGGCTACGGCGAGCGCTCACAACTCCGCAGCGGCCTCGGAAAGCGCCGGCGCCGAAGGCGAAAGAGCGGCCCGCATCGAAGGGGCGCGTGCATAAGGGGAGGACGCGGAGTTAGCTCCACTCTCGCGTCAGGATAAAGACGATGACGAACAGCGAAGCGATCGCCGTAATGCTCCAAAGAATCTGCACCTCAATTACTCCAGTGCCACAGCAGCCATCCCCCGAGAAGCTCGATCACAGCTGTCCATAGGACGATCAGTGCCGCGAGAGATCCCGTCGCGCTGGCTGGCGCGCGAGCTGATGGCGGATAACGTCGAGGTTGCTCTGGACCCCAGCGAAGTCGGGGCGTGCCTGATCGACTTGGCGCAGGTCAAACGAGTGCTCGGGTCGTCGGCCTTGCCCCTAGCTTGCCCGCTTTTGGTTAGCGTACGGTTAGTTAGGGCATATGCATGGGTACACAGAGGTCGCGGCAGCATCAGCATGGAGTAATCCAACCTCGACAGCGAACATCGAAGCAATGGCGTTGCAGCTCCGGCCGGTCTCTTCGATGATGGGGACGCCGCCCTCGACTTAGCCCGGAGCACGCCAGATGAACGACGCTCAGCCACGTCTCTTGATCAGGAACGGCACACTGATCGACGGCTCGGGTGGCGACCCGGTCCCGAACACGCTCGTTGTCGTCGAGGGAAACCGGGTCACCCATATCGGACCCGCCGACAGCTCGATCCGGCCCGAGAGCCCGGACGACACGATGATCGATGCGACGGGCAAGTTCATCCTGCCCGGCTTGATTGACGCGCATTGCCCTATCTCGCTGCACCAGGGCGCATTGCCGGGCGTCAAATACACCTCGAGCGCCGAGTTTTGCACTCTGTGGGCGGCGCATGCGATCGGCCGCGTGCTGCGCGCCGGGGTTACCAGCATCGCCGTTCCCGGCGGCAAATGGTTCACCGACGTGACGGTGCGCGAGGCGGTCGAGGGCGACCTCTTGGAGGGCCCGCGGATGATCGTCGCCGGCCGCGCCCTCTCCAATTACGGCGGGATTTTCGATCCCGACCCTTATCCTGCCTCCGAAGAAACCCCGGCCGATACGGCGGGCGTCCTGTGCAATACGCGGGACGAGTTCATTCGCGAGACCCGCAAGCAATGCAAGCGCGGGGTCGATCTGATCAAGATCGCCGATTCCGCCTGGGGCGATGTGCAGACTGTCGCCGAAGACGAGATCGCCGCTGTCGTCGACGAAGCCCACCGCCACAACGTCAAGGTTGCGATCCACTCGCGTGGCTCGACCTCCACCCGCGCCGCCGTCAAGGCCGGTGTTGATCTGATCTACCACGGCGATCTCGCGAGCGAGGACGACCTCGATATTATCGCCAAGGCCGGGATGCCGATCGCGCCGGTTCTGACCTCGCCCTGGATCGGGGTCGAGCGCGGCGCTGCAGCGCGAGGGTTCGGCGACCGGGTGCGCGATCGCCTTAGAATGCAGCTGGACACTAGCTTTCAAATGATCCGCAACGCGCGCGTCCGGGGTATCCCGATATTGAGCGGCAGTGATACGGGCAACGCGTCCGCGTTCGCCCACGGCCGGTGGCACGGCAAGGAAGCGGAATTGTTCGTCAGGGAAATCGGCATGACGCCGATGGAGGCAGTTTTGGCCAATACCAGTGGAAACGCGGCCATGGTCAACCTGGCCGGCGAGGTCGGGGTGATCGCGCCCGGCAAGCTAGCCGACATCGTCATTTGGGACAGCGACCCGATCGCCGACATCACCGTCCTGCAGCGTCCACAGGAGATCTTTGCCATCATAAAGGACGGTCGGATCGTCGACCGAGAGGCGGTCGGAGGCTTCCGCCAGCTGGGCGAAGAGCTTGGCCGGTCCGGGATATCCTCTCGCGCCTAAAGCCAATCACCTTAGGACAATCTTCCCGGGGTCATTTTGCTCGGACACGCCCTCGCGAGGCCGCAACGACTTAAATGCCCCGCTGTCGAGCCGCTCGGGGGCACGAATTTGAGGAACGCTTGGGATGATCGAACAGACGCTGGACATCAAAACAGCCGCCGGTCAGATGGAGACCCTTTATCTGCTGTCCCGAGTGCGGCGGCCCGTTCCCTGCTGTGTTTTTGCTGATGGACGCGCCGGGCATTCGCGAAGAGCTCAGGGACATGGCCCGCCGTCTCGGTACGGTAGGCTATTACGTGCTGCTGCCTAATCTTTACTACCGCGCCGGACGCGACACGATTTTTGGGCCGGACGTCCTCGAGGAGGGCAGCGCGGACCGCGAGCGCATGCGGGCTGTCCGCACCAAGATGACCATTCCCCCCGTCATGGACGACGTTGCCGCTATGCTTACTTATGTCGATCGACAGAGCGAGATAAAGAGAGGGCCAGTGGGATGTCACGGCTACTGCATGAGCGGCCCCTACGCTTTGGCCGCTGCAGCGCGCTATCCGAATCGCATCGCCGCTGCCGCCTCGTTTTACGGGACCTGGCTCGTCAGCGACGCAGAGGAAAGCCCGCATCTCTCATTGAGCAAGGTCAAAGGTGAACTCTACATCGCCTGCGCCGAGCACGACGCGCTGGCCCCCCTGCCGATGCTCGAGGAGCTGGGCACTCTGTTAGGTCGTGCGGGCACCGCCGGCGAGATTGAGCTCTACCCCGGCGTCCATCACGGCTTCGCCTTCCCACAGCAGTGGTGCTACGACAGGTCGGCCGCGGAGCGGCATTGGGAACGGCTGATCGCGCTTTATCGGCGGCGCCTGGGGTGACCGCCGAGCCACGAACGGTGGCTCCCGCAACTTGACGCCTCGACAGCTGCAGGTCAGGCTGCTGCTAGGAACGGGCGGCAGAGGGGAGGAAACGCCATGAGCATCGCCGAAGCCGCAACCGCATCGGCCGCGACCTCCTTGGTCGGCCCGCTCGAAACGCGTCATCTGCGTTCGCGGATCTACCGCAACGCGGCGGATTCGACGCGGCTGACTTCGACGCATTGGCACATCGCCTCGGCCAATGGTCTCGGCTGGGGATTCGACGGGATGGACGGAGCGATCCTGGCCCTGGTTGCTCCGTTATTGATGAAAGAGTTCGCGATTGACCTCGGCACCTATCGCAGTGGTGTCCAGATAGCATTGTTCGTCAGTATAGTCGGGCTTTATCTGTGGCCCTGGCTCGCCGACAAGTTCGGCCGACGGAATATCCTGGCGCTCAACATCGCGGTGTTTTCGCTGGCGATGCCGCTGGTCGCGCTGTCGCCGGGGTGGGGAAGCTTTGTCCTGATATACAGCATCGTGCGGTTTGCCCTGAACGGCGAATGGGCGGTCGGATCGATGCTGGTCGCCGAGACTTGGCCGGCACGGCTGCGCGGTCTCGTTCTCAGCGTCGACCGCTCGGCCTGGGGGGTCGGTGCGGCACTCGCCGGTGCTCTGGTGACGTTTGTCGTAACCGAGTGGGGGTGGCGGGCCGCCTATTTGCTTCCGGTGCTGGTCGCAGTTTTGGCGGTCTACGTCCGGCTGTTGTGCCCGGAATCACCCTATTGGGTGCGCACCCAGGACCGCAAGCAGCGGATCCACGAGCGGCAGAGAGCCGGTTTCTCACTCGACGAAGGTGACCGCCAGTGGATCACCAAGACCGAGCAGCCCGGCTGGCGGCAATTATTCTTGCCCGACCTGCGCCGCAACACGGTGATGGCGACGTTGGTCGCGAGCCTGGCGCTCGTATCCTACAGCACGGTCGGTCTGTGGATGCCATTGTTCCTGGCCCAGCAGCACGGCTGGTCGACCGCCGAATACGGCAGCTTTTACATCTGGTGGGCATTGTTCGCGACAACCGGCTTCTGGGCCGGCGGCTGGATGATCGACCGGCTAGGCCGGCGGGTCGGCTTTGCCGTCTTGCTGATCGAGGCCGCCGTGTTCATGACGATCTGGATCTTTGCCCGTGACAAGATCGCCTTGTGGCTCTTGGGCATGGCGTGGAGCTGGGGCTTCATCGGGGTTTGGGGGCCGGTGACGACCTATACCGCGGAGATGTATCCGACCCGAATTCGCGGCGTCGGCAACGGCTTTTCCTGGGCCGTAGCGTTTCTGATCGGCGCGGTGCTGTGGCCGTTTGTCTCGGTCTATCTGCGCGAGACGACCGGGTCGTTCGTCGCGGCGTTTCTGCTGATCCCGGTGATCCTGCTGGTGATGACCGCGATCATCTGGTTTTACAGTCCGGAGCACGCGCGCAAGGAGCTCGACGCGATCAGCGTCTGACCTACCAAGCGTTTGGTTCCAAGCTTGACGCGGGCAGGGCGGACGGTCAGTCTGCCGTGTCCGATCATCGCATTCGCTGCGGAGAACGAGCCATGAAGCTGATGTGGTTTCACCTAATGCCCTATACCGAATTGCCCGACGATTTTCGCGAGAATCACCCCTCGGTGTGGGTCGACATCCACTCCTCGCTGTTCGATCCCCGGCGCGCCCATCACATGTACAACGACTTCATGGACGAGCTCGAATTCGCCGCCGAGTGCGGGTTCGACGCGGTGTGCGTCAACGAGCATCACTCGAACGGCTATGGGCTGATGCCGTCGCCCAATTTGATCGCCTCGGCATTGGCGCGCCGCACGGCCGATGCGGCCCTCTGCGTGATGGGCAATTCCCTGGCGCTCTACAACCCGCCGACGCGCGTCGCCGAGGAGTTCGCGATGATCGACGTGATCTCGGGCGGGCGGCTGATCGCCGGCTTCCCGGTCGGCACGCCGATGGACACCTGCTTCGCCTATGGCCAGAACCCGAGCACGTTGCGCGACCGTTATTACGAGGCGCACGACCTGGTATTGCGGGCGTGGACCGAGACCGACACCTTCGCCTTCAACGGCCGTTTCAACCAGCAGCGCTATGTGAACATCTGGCCGCGGCCGGTGCAAAACCCGCACCCGCCGATCTGGATCCCGGGCGGCGGCTCGATCGAAACCTGGCGCTGGTGCGCCGAGATGGACCACGTTTACGCCTACCTGTCCTATTTCGGCTATCAGGCCGGACAGGTGACGATGGACGGGTTCTGGCAGGAGATGGATCGGCTCGGCAAGGACCGGAACCCTTACCGCGCCGGCTTCCTGCAGTTCGTCGGCGTCGCCGAAACCCGCGATGAGGCGTATCGGCTTTATCGCGAGCCGGCCGAATACTTTTACGGCCGCTGCCTGCATGTCGACCCGCGCTTTGCCGGTGCGCCGGGCTACACTAGCGAGGCGACGCAGCGCGCCGGGGTCGTCGGCCAGGTCGCTCAGGTTGCAAGAATGCGCCGGTTCGACACTTTGGCGCGCGAGATGGATGCGATCGTCGAGAAGGGCTACGTGATCATCGGCTCGCCGGACGAGGTCGCCGCACAACTCAAGGAAGTCGCGACCAACCTCAATGTCGGCCACCTGATGTTGCTTTGCCAGTTCGGCAACATGGGCAAGGATCTCGCGGAGTATAACACCAAGCTCTTCGCCGAGAAGGTCATGCCGCAGCTGTCCGACACGTTTTCCGAATGGGAGGACCGTTGGTGGCCGCAACCGATGAACCGTGACGCGCGGGCCCCACTGACCCCGTTCCAGCCGGCGGCTATGGCGGCCGAGTAGCACCAGTGGCGAGCGAATTGGAGACATTGTCCGTTGACCTCAACGGCTTTTCCAGCCGCGTCTGGAAGAAGGGTCAGGGACCGACGCTCGGCTTCCTTGCCGGCTTTGGCGGGTTGCCGCGCTGGATCCCGTTTCTCGACATATTGGCGCGCGAGCGCACGGTCATTGTGCCGTCATTGCCCGGCTTTCCCGGTGGCGAACGCGGTCACAGTGTGCTCGACAGCCACCTCGACTGGGTGCTGGCGGTTCGCCACCTCTCACAGAAGGCGGGGCTCGACGGCGCCGATCTGGCCGGCAGCTCGGTCGGCGGCTCGCTTTCCGCCGAGATCGCGGCGATCTGGCCGAGTTCGGTCCGCCGTCTCGCGTTGATCGCCCCTTGGGGGCTGTTCGACGAAAAGGAACCGATGACCGACCCGTGGGCTCAGCGGCCGCCCGAGGTGCCGGGACTGCTCTGCGCCGACCCCGAGCGCTGGAACCAGCTCAAGACCGAGCCCGAAGGCGTCAACTCGCCCGAATGGCCGATCGAGCAGGTGCGCGCAAATGAAGCCGCGGCGCGCGCTTTCTGGCCGCTCGGCAATACCAGGCTAGAAAAGCGGCTGCCATTGATCGCAGCGCCGACCCTGTTGATCTGGGGTGCCGAGGACCGCATCGTGCCGCGCAGCTATGCCGACCGCTTCGCCGCGGCGATCGCCGGACGCACCGAGATTCGGACGATCCCTGGTGCCGGGCATCTGGCCGAGCTCGACAAGCCGGACGAGGTCGCCGCGGCGATCCTGCGCTGGGTGAGGGAGGATTCGTAGCGAAATGATCAAACGGTTCCATGCGCTCTATGTCGGCCAGATCGAGCTCGACAATATCGGCCTGAACGGCACGCCGGCGAACGATCGTCGCTACCCGAACGAGCGCTTGAGCGAGGCGTTCTGGGCCGCGCGCGATGTCGCCCGGCTGATGGACGAACTCGGCTATTACTGCTTTTGGACCGCCGAGCACCATTTCCAGCGGGAAGGCTACGAATGCCTGCCGAATTTGATCCAGCTCGGGCTGTGGCTCGCCACGCAGACCCGGCGCCTCAAATTCGGCTGCGCCTTCAACATCCTGCCGATGTGGCACCCGATCCGGCTCGCCGAAGACTACGCGATGGCCGACATCGTGACCGACGGCCGGGTCATCATGGGTGTCGGGCGCGGCTATCACACCCGCGAAATGGAAACCCTTGGTGCACCGCTGCTCGATGCCGAAGCCAACCGCGCGATTTTCGAGGAGGGGCTCGATCTGCTGTTGAAGTGCTTCAACGAGGAAGCGTTCCACCACACGGGTAAGTATTTCGAGTGCCCGCCGCCGGTGCCTTATCGCGGATACACGCTCGAAGAAATCACCGTGGTGCCGCGGCCCAAGCACCTGCCGGTCGAGATCTGGATGCCGATCGCCAGCGGCAAGACCATCGATTTGATGGCGCAAAAGGGCCTCAAGGCCATGGTCACGTTAAACGGCGAGAAGATCCTCGACGATGTGGTGCGCGCCTATCACGCCGCCTGCGCCAGGCACGGCCGGCCGAAGCAGCTCGGCGAGGACATGATCTGGGGTGCGGGCATCTATCTCGCCGACACCCAGCAGGAGGCGATCCGGCGCCTCGAGCCGTCGCACGACGAGCGCTACAAGTGGTTCGCGCCGTTCGGTTTTGTCCGGTATGCCGACGAGCACGGCCGGACCTGGGGCACCCCCGGAGCGCCGGCAAGGGTGCCTTCGCTCGCCGACGGCGTGCAGCAGAAGGCCTGGTTCTGCGGACCGCCGTCGCAGATCATCGACGGCATCAAATCGATCGAGGCGAAATATCCGGGGCTCGAGGATTTCATGATCCATTGGGCCGAGGGGCTGCCGCCCGACGAGTTCAAGGAGCAATTGCGCTGGTTCGCCCGCGACGTGATGCCGGCATTCAATCGGGGCTGACCGAGGAGACCGGACGATGAAATTCGGCCTGTTCTACGAGCACCAGTTGCCGCAGCCCTGGGGCGAGGAGTCGGAGCTGCGGCTTTATCAGCAGGCGCTCGACCAGATCGAGCTCGCCGACCGCCTAGGGATCGACTACGTCTGGGAGGTCGAACACCACTTCCTCGAGGAGTATTCGCACTCCTCGGCGCCGGAAGTGTTTCTTGCCGCCTGCTCGCAACGCAGCAAGCATATCCGCCTCGGCCACGGCATTACCCTGATGCCGCCGAATTACAACCATCCGGCGCGCGTCGCCGAGCGCATAGCGACCCTCGACCTGGTGTCGAATGGGCGCGTCGAATGGGGCACCGGCGAGTCGGCAACCGCGGTCGAGATGGGCGGCTTCGGTGTCGATCCCAACGACAAGCGAGCGATGTGGGAAGAGGCCACCCGAGAGGCCGCCAACATGCTGGCGATGCGGCCTTATCCCGGGTTTCAGGGGCATTGGTTCGACATGCCGTGCCGCAACCTGGTGCCGAAGGCGGTGCAGCGGCCGCACCCGCCGATGTGGGTGGCCTGCTCGCGGCGCGAAACGATCCACCTCGCCGCGCGCAATGGGCTCGGCGCGTTGACATTCTCGTTTCTCGATCCAGACCAGGCGGCGAAGTGGGTGGCGGAATATTACGACATCATCAAATCCGAGGAATGCGTGCCGATCGGCCATCGCGTCAATCCGAACATCGCGATCGTCACCGGCATGTCCTGTCATCAGGAAGAGGCCGAAGCGATCCGCCGCGGGCTCGACGGGTTCCGCTTTTTCGGCTACTCGCTCGGCTACTACGCGCTCTTCGGCGAGCATCGGCCCGGCCGCGCCGACCTCTGGGAGCGCTTTCTGCAGGTCAAGGACCAATTGCCGGACAATGCCGGGCGCGGCGGCATCGGCACCCCCGATCAATTGCGCGCGCATTTGGCGCGCTACGAGAAGGCCGGCATCGACCAGGTCATGTTCATTCAGCAGAGCGGAACCAATCGCCACGAACATATCTGCGAGTCGCTCCAGGTCTTCGCCGAGCACGTGATGCCCGAGTTCAAGGAACGTGACGAGGTGCGCGAGGCCGAAAAACGCCGCGAGCTCGCGCCCTACATCGAAGCCGCATTAGCGCGTAAGCCGAAGATGGCACCGCTCGACGATGCCGCAATCCCGCGCATCGAAGCTTTCGGACGCAAAGCACCCTCGCCGCTGCTCAATTCCGACCGCGGCGGCGCGATCCCGATCCCGACCCAAGACCCGCTCGCTGCGCGCGAGGCCATGCGGCTATAGGCTGTACCGACACCGCGCTCGCCAAGAAAGCGGCTGGCCTGAGAAATTACTGCCGGTGGGACGCTTTCGATGACCCTCTCATCTGCTAGGGCTGCAATGCGTCGTATACTATTGCAAAAAATGGCTCGCTCGAGGTCACCGCGCCGAGGAACCTCTTGTCGTCTCTTTTGAGCCGCTGTATCTCCTGCTCGGTCTCCGACCCCAATGCTTGCAACCGGCTGTTGGAAGTGAAAATCAATCTCGGGGGCAGATCATCGCGACCCTTGATTAGTTCGAAATAGTCCAAGCCAGCACGCGTGTTTCGGTCATGGTGCATGTCAGAAATAATGAGGTCAAAGTGGCCGCCTGTGGGAGGAGTTGTAAGTAGCTTGTTTAGCTCACGAGTGGACTTCAACGCTTCAATTTTGATTCCCAGCTCTTCAAGCTGCTTGCGCATCGCCAAAGTTATTGAATCTGGTTGATCGTCAATCCATACCACCGACTTCCCGTGATAATCTGCTGGCGGTTGCTCTAGCTCGCCCATGAACTGCGAGAGAGATCCTTCACCTCGAGCCAAACGCGATGTAACCGAATATACCTCCTCCCCCAACCTAGTAAATTGGCGATCCGCACGCGCCTCGACAGCTTCTATCTTCTGTGAAACTGTCTTTTCAGCCCCCATAATCAACTCGTCTATTCTGATATTGGCCTCTCTCTCGGCGCGTCGTCCTATGTCACGCATCGTTCTGATCTGGAGGAAAGTTAGCACCCCGCCGATCGCTACACCGAATGCGGTCACCACCAACACGAACTTTTGGAGGGTCCGCTCGATCAGATCCACCTCGTCCTTGGTCGCTTGTTGAGATCGCTCGGCTTCGAGTCGTAACAGATCGGCATATGCCCGCATCGAATCCGTCATGGTCTCCACAGCCTTCTCCGACCGCTCAGCCTCTGCCTTTAGTAAGTCAACGAAATCTCGTATTGTTCCTACGTCCACGCCCGGCGTCTGATTTATTCCTGATACAGTCCGGTTCTCTCTAGCTTGTTGTCCTGCGGCATCATCTATCTCGGCGTAAACTAAAAACGCCAGGACGAATAGGGATATCCATGAACGCAAGAACAAATTCGATTCAAGCTCTACACAAAAGACGTAATTGAGCCAACAGTAACGTGGATCCCGTTTCGAAGCCACGGGGGTGGTCCACCGCGGTGAGGGTACAGTAGATTATATTTAAGGTATTCTTGGTGAATTGCACTTTTTATGTAACGAACCTTTCTCATCAACTTGGTATTCGTAGGGTTATAGCTAGTATCAACTACGACAACACAAACGCTATTGGTGTCAATTTGCCTGGTACCTGGATTGTACCTCTTTTCATCAAAGCTCGCCGGATACAGGAAGCTGTGCCTAGCGATACCGAATGCGTTTGGTATTATGGGATCGAGAGACATGCTAGCCGCCATGCGCTCGCCAGGACTCCCGACCGGGAGCAGGATAGCCACGCGAGCGCCGTACACTGTCCCTAGCGACAAGGCCATCTCCTCCCCAAAACGATAGCCCCGTGCATAGCACGGGGCTATCGGACGTGCCAGACGGAAGAAGCCGCGATCAGGCGAATATCTCACGTATTCGGCGCTGGTTGTCTTCCTCAAGCTTATCCGCTTGTTCTTCAAGCCACTTCTCGTCTTCCACCTCGTCCGTGGTGCCCCTGCCCAAATCCTGCCACATTAATGCTTCGCCGCCGGCTGGCCTGTCCTGGGTATTGATCACGTGGAATAAATCAGACTTAAGATTTCGCCTTGCCCAATCAGCAACTTCTTGAGGAATCTCTATTTCGAAATTCCCTCGCGGGTTCAATGGGGAATTCGGATACGCGCTAATGATGGCTTCGACCCCATATCGCCAAGCCGCCTCGTCCTGAAACTTAAGAATACTAAATTCTAGACGCGTACGCATGACCATACTCCTTACTGGATAGCCTATATCAGTTATCGCTACTTGAGTCTTCTAATAAATCGTAAACCTTCAGTGTATGATGACCTCGATGTTTGTACCAATTTGGTGTCCTCCTTGACGCTTGCCAATGTCTGACGACTGCCGCACGCTCATTGCATGCAGCCGGAGAGCATTCCCAGCGCCGAGGGCTTGTGAGCCATGGATGACGCGGCAGAAGTAGGGTTTGTTCGCGACGCGACACCCACTCGGCAGGTGCCTCGTCCATTCAGGGCGCGCCCGTTTCCCCCCGTCCACGATCTCGTCTCCTGCCTGGCACCGGACAGATCCCGAAGCTGTGGGCGGTTAGGTTCGTACACGCAACGCCCGAACCTCGCCAGAGGTTTCGACGCTGGTATGACAAAAATGTGTACCCGGCCAGGTTGCCCGCTCGCGTGACAAGTTCGCACACGACCGAAGGAATAATGCCATCCACGCACAGGCCCCTCGATTCGGCCAAAGCGTCGATGTATGTGGCCTCGGCGAGCGCAGTCCGATAAATCGAATGGATAATACCTCGGTCGCTATTCATAAAATGCCACCTTGAAGATCTCACGCAATAAATATGCCAAGTTTCGAAAATGAATAAATTCAATAGCTTCATTTTGTCACGGCACTACCGGTGTAAAATTTTCCGACACCGGTCTGCGATTTGCAGCCGTCTCGAACGCCTTTCAATTTGCTCTGTCGATACAACAATACCTTTCAGTTGTCGTAATTAACCACGATAATCCAGGTAATCATAAAATAAAAAGCACTTTCTGGTTTATGGTGCGAAGGCATAGTCCGGTGATATTTTTATAGAAGAATCGTCAACCTCCTTTCAAACTCAGATCGGCCAGATGATAATCACAATCAACGTTCGCATTGTTTTGTGTAATCGGGAAGACATACCAAGGATGATGTTCCCGACGATGAACATCCTTATCGTTGATGCAGCGGTTTCCGACCGAGGAACCGCGCGAGGACTGTAAAGTTTTCCGACGGTCGGATTTTTGAACCACCCCATCCTACACGCGCCCGATCATCTGCGCAGCCCTCAAGAAAATAGAGAGTGACCAGTCTCGTGCGACTGAGTGGGCTCTTTTTTGACGGGATATTGATGATTTTACCGGCATGGGACCCGCCATGACGTGGTGGATTGAGCGGTGACATAACCCCGCCGTCACCTCCCCCTACGGGTGTCGGTTTTCCTTACACCATTCCGGGGCGAGCGATTTGCAGCTCCTTTTCGGCGGTAAACCAGCCGCAGATCTCGTCCTGCTTTCAGCACGCGTCCGCCGGCTGTGCGGTCTCCTGGCACATTCCACCAGACGTTCGATGCTCGAAGAGACTCCTCTCGATTGGGACGGCGTGACCGCAAGCAGTGGCTGCTCAACCCACCACTTCTGTCAACTTTGCCTGACTATAATTGACCAACTGGCATCGATATGATAGGAATTGACGTTATCCTCAACGACAACGTAGCCGGGACCCGCGGGGGTGGTCGAGCCGCGGGCGAATCTGGGCTCTCGCCCTGGCAAGGGGATCCGCGCCTCTTTACCCCCTGCAGATACCAAGCGGAACACGCGGAGTTGACCATCTTGGGATAGCGGTGCTTACCTTCGTCCGAAGCGCGGGAATGCGATCGGGCGGGCGACATGAACGTTCGCAATGCGGCGCGCGAGCGCCTCGAAAACGGTGAGATGTCGCTTGGTGTCGGCATCCGCACCGCGCGCACCGTCGACATCGCCAAAATGATGAAGACGGCGGGTTACGACTGGCTATTCATCGACCTCGAGCACGGCCCGATGTCGATCGAGTTCGCGACGACCCTCGCCGTCGCCGCCCTCGACACCGGTATTTCGCCGATCGTTCGCGTGCCGTTCATGCAGCACACGATGGCGACCCGCGTGCTCGACTCGGGCGCCCTCGGGATCGTCATGCCGCATGTCGACACCCCGGAGCAGGCGCGCGAGATCGTCGACCACCTGAAATACCCGCCGATCGGCCACCGCTCGCTCGCCGGCGCGCAGGCGATCTTCGATTTCAAACGCATCCCGATCGGCGAGATGATCGAGGCCGCCAATGCCGCACTGCTCGTCATTGCGCTGATCGAGACGCCGACCGCGGTCACCAATGCCGAAGCGATCGGCTCGGTTGCCGGCATCGACGCATTGCTGATCGGCACCAACGACCTCGCCGCCGAGATGGGGATCCCCGGCGATTACGGCCATGCGAAGATCGCCGGCGCCTACGAGACGGTGATCACGGCTTGCCGCAAGCACAACAAATGGCCGGGCATGGGCGGTGTCGATGCGGAGGAGCTGATGCAGAAATACATCGGCATGGGCATGCGGCTCGTGCTGACCGGCAGCGACGGCGGCTTCTTGATGGCCGCGGCGGGGCGGCGAGCAGAGCTGGCCCGCGAGTGGGGGGCCGCGCATTAAAGGAAACGGGAGGACGCATGATAATCGACTGCCACGGCCACTACACCACCTCTCCCCGCCAGCACGAGGGCTGGCGCGGCGAGCAGATCGCGGCGCAGGCCGCCGGCAAGCCGCCGCCGCCGCGACCGAGGATTACCGACGACGAGATCCGTGAATCGATCGCCAATGGCCAGCTCAAGGTGCAGCGTGAGCGCGGCACCGATTTGACGATCTTTTCGCCGCGCGCCGCCGGCATGGGCCACCACCTCGGCGACGCAACGACCAGCGAAGCCTGGGCCAGCGCCTGCAACGAATTGATCCACCGTGTCTGCTCGCTATTCCCGCAGAATTTCATCGGTGTGGCGATGTTGCCGCAGAGCGCGCGGGTCTCGCCAAAGAACTGCATCCCGGAGATCGAGCGCTGCGTCAACGAGTACGGGTTTGTCGGCGTCAATCTGAGCCCCGATCCATCGGGCGGGCATTGGCAGGACCCGCCGCTCGGCGACCGCTACTGGTATCCGGTCTACGAGAAGATGGTCGAGTACGACATTCCGGCGATGATCCATGTCAGCGCGTCGTGCAACCCGACCCATCACAC
>Ga0306920_100000449_pt1 | contig 47914 bp, 38 predicted proteins | sample flu12Cox44000170_FD_204666 | JGI IMG/M metagenome (GOLD analysis project Ga0306920, IMG submission 204666) | Lab enrichment of tropical soil microbial communities from Luquillo Experimental Forest, Puerto Rico - flux4day.12C.oxic.44.000.170 (v2)... | ecosystem: Environmental > Terrestrial >... | reverse complement strand
GTCGTCGGCGCGGGCGTGGCGAACAGCGTGCCGGGCGCGGTGCGCGTGGCCGCGGCCGGGATCGCGCCGTTGGGCAGCGTGCCGAGGTGGCAGGTCTCGCAGGTCGTCGACGACGGGATGTGCGAGGTCGCGCCGGCGGGCGAGGTCGGCGGCATGGCCACGATCTGCCCGATCCCCGCGAAGCTCGAGCCGGTGATCGACGGGCCGTGGCAGGCGGCGCAGTTGCTCGCGATGCCGCTGTGGCTCATCGTCGAGCCGGAGAACTTCGCGCCATCGGGCACGGGCAGCACGGGCACGCTGGAGCCCGTGCCGACGTGGCAGGTCTCGCACGAGGCGGTCGTCGGGATGTGGTTGCCCGGCAGGCCGACGATGCTGAAGTTGGCGGCCGGGATCGCGAAGCTCGCGGCGGCGCTGCCGTGGCACTGGTCGCAGCCGCTCGTGGTGCTGGGGGCGTTCGCGTGGATGGCCGCGAGCGAGGGCATCACGGAATAGTCGGACAGCGTGTGGCACGCGATGCAGGTGGCCGTCGGCGCGGTGGGGATGTGGTTGGCCGGCTTGGCCTGGCCCGAGAAGTACGTCGTGCCCGCGTGGCACTGGGAGCAGTCGCCGCTGTCGGGGTGGGCGGCGTCGGCGACCGAGAACTGGGTCGCGTTGACCGCCGGCCGCGTCTGGAAGCCGGTGTACTGCGCGTTGGCCACGAGCGTGGTCGGCGCGATGGGGTAGGCGGTCACGCCCATCCACAGCGAGTCGGCCTCGTGGCAGGAGGCGCAGTTGCCGGTCACGCCGGCGTGGATCTGCGCGGTCGTCGGCGCCGGACTCGCGAACAGCGTGCCGGGCGGTGTCGTGCTCGCGTTGGCGGGCATCAGGCCGGCGGGGACGTTGGCCAGGTGGCAGGACTCGCATGTCGTCGCGGCCGGGATGTGCGAACCCGGCCCCATCGGCGACGTCGGCGGCATGACGACGATGTCCGTGATGCCCGCGAACGTGCCGCCCGCGACGTTCGGGCCGTGGCAGGTGGCGCATCCGTTGGTGATGCCCGTGTGGTCCATCTGTCCGCCCGCGAAGCTCGTGAAGCCGGTGAGCGTCGAGACGAGGTGGCAGGTGGCGCACTGCGTCGGGTTCGGCGTGACGATGTGGTTGGACGGCCTGCCCGTCGCCTGCTTGCCGTCGTGGCACGTCGCGCAGGTCGTGAGCACGCCGTTGAGCGTGGAGTGGTCGAACGCGAACGCCGGCGTGAACCCGCTGGTGCGGTGGCACTGGTCGCACGACAGCGTGGTGGGGAAGTGCGTCGGGCCCTTGCCCTGGGCGCGGATGCCGTTGTGGCAGGTGGCGCAGGTGCCCGGCACGACGGTCGTGTGCGTGAACACGCCGCCGCTGAACGAACCCATCTGGTGGCAGCTGTCGCAGGTCTGCGTGGTCTGGATGTGGTTGTAGGGCTTGGCGATGGCGCCCCGCTGGTTGCCGTCGACGTGGCAGCCGTCGCAGTTGCGCGGCGTGCCCTTGAAGATGCCCTTGATGTGGCAGGTCTCGCAGCGCACCTGCTCGTGGGCGCCCTGCAGCGAGAAGCCCGTCGTCACGTGGTCGAACGAGGCGCCCTGCTGCGCGAGCGCGCGCCCGGGCCCGCCCAGCAGGCAGGCCAGCAGCACGAGCATGAACGCCGCCTGCAGCCACCGGATGCACGTGCCCGGAGCACGCGCGCACACCGCATGCGCGGACGCATGCGGTGCGCGGAGGGCGGCCAGACGATGGCGGGTGTCCGGGGCTGCACGGGCGGGCGGCCCGTCGCGCGCGGGCGGCCCGCGCGAGGCGTCGCCTAGCCGGGCTTCGGATTCGCGTTGCGCGACTTGATGTTGCGGAAGCTCGAGGTCACGTGGCATTGCTGGCACGCCTTGCCGTAGCTGCCCTCGTGGACGTCGTCCTTCGCATGGCAGCTGGCGCATTGGCTGGACGCGATGACCCGTGTTTCCATCGGACGGGTGTGGCAGGCGCCGCAAGACAAGCCGACGTGCTTTCCGTCCAGGGGGAAACGGGTTCGCTTGTCGTGATCGAAGTCCCATGCCTTCCACGATTTGGCGTTGTGACATTGCTCGCACTGCGTGCCAAGCGTCTTCTTGTGCTTGTCGTCCTTCGCGTGGCACGCATTGCAGGCGATGCTGGCGTCCTTGAAAAGTACGCTCGAATGACAGGCCTTGCACTCGGCTTTTGCATGGTTGCCCAGTAGCGGGAACCTTGTCAAACCGTGGTCGAAACTAGGGGCGGGTGTCCACCCACGCGTGTCGTGGCATGACCCACAGGCCTTGCCTTCCTGCCCTTTGTGCTTGTCGTCCTTCTGGTGGCACGCGAAGCAGTCGCTGGGGGTCTCCTTGTAGTTGGCCGACTTGTGGCAGGCCTCGCATTTCACGGGCTGGTGCTTGCCGAGCAGGGGGAAGCGGGTCTTCGCGTGGTCGAAGGTCGTCCGCGCCCACTTGGTGGCGTCGTGGCAGGTCTGGCACTGCTCGCCCAGCGTGCCCTTGTGCTTGTCGTCCTTGCGGTGGCAGCCGATGCACTGGAGCGGCGCCTCCTTGAACATCGTGCTCTTGTGGCAGTCGGCGCAGGCCACCTTGGCGTGGCTGCCCAGCAGCGGGAAGTCCGACTTGTCGTGATCGAAGCGGTTGGGCTCCTTCCACGAACGCTCGCTGTGGCAGTTCGAGCAGGACGTGCCCAGGCTGCCCTGGTGCTTGTCGTCCTTTTTGTGGCAATCGATGCAATTGGTTGCCAGCTTGTCTCGATACAGGTTGCCCGTGTGGCAGCTCTCGCACTTCACGAGGCGGTGCCTGCCCAGCAGTGCGTACGTCGTGTCCGTGTCGTGGTTGAAGTGGATGGACTTCCAGTCGGTGGCCGCGTGGCAGGTGTCGCAGCGGTCGCCGAACTGCGCCTTGTGATGGTCGTCCTTCCTGTGGCAGGCCACGCAGGCCATCGGCGTGTCCTTGTAGCGGCCGTCCTTGTGGCAGTCCTCGCACTTGACGGCGTCATGCTTGCCCAGCAGCGGGAAGCGCGTCTTCGAATGGTCGAACTTCGCCTGCTTCCACGCGACTTCCGTGTGGCAGTCGGCGCACTGCGGTCCCAGGGTTCCCTTGTGCTTGTCGTCCTTGCGGTGGCACGCGATGCAGGTGCGGTCGGCGATCCGGTACGTCTTTGCCGAGACATGGCACTTGGCGCAATCGACGCTGGCGTGCCCGCCGCGCAGGGCGTAGTTGGTGGCCGAGTGGTCGAACTTCTGGTGGTCGAACGCGCCGATGCGCACGTCGCGGCCCTTGTGCTCGGTATGGCAGGTCTTGCACGGCTGCGGGACCATGCGGCCGTGCAGGCCCGTCTTCGCGCGCAGATCCTGGCCGATGTCCTTGTGGCAATCCGCGCAGAGCCGGTCCTGCGCGTTGCGATCGAAGCGGACGTGGCAGGCCTTGCAGTCGTCGTCGAACTTGGCGTGCGCCTGGGACAGCGTGCCCGGCGCGAGGACTGCCTCGAGGCTGCCCTGCGACCGCGCATCCGGCGTCCAGGCGCAGAGGATGCACAGCAGCAGCGCGACGAGCAGCCCGAACGGCGTAGCCCCGGGGCGCCGCGTCGCCGCGGCCGCTGCCGCGACTCGCGTCAGTACGCGTGGACGGCGAACACGTGGAACAGCGCCGTGACCAGCAGCAGGTACACGAACGGCACATGCAGCACGTGCCAGAGCGCGAACACGCGTTCGTACGCCGAGAACTGCGACACGCGGACGACGCTGCGCAGGTAGTTGTGGGTCGTCGCGCGCGCCTGCGCGTGCCGGCGCTCGAACTGGCCGCGCGTCCACTTGCGCTCCTTGGCGATGACGCGCAGCCGCACGCGCAGTTCGCTCGAGCAGGCTTCCAGCACGACGCGCTGGCGCACCGGCAGCCACAGCAGGCGGCTCAGCGTGACGCCCCAGCCGTTGTCCCCGCCCATCGCGAGGGACTCGAACGCCAGCAGCTGTTCCGCCACGCCGGGAGCGAAGCGGAACTTCGACTTGATCTCGCCCTCGGCGAGCCCGACGCGGCGCTGCATGTCGGCCAGGTTGTTCTTCTCGCCGTGCAGGCCGCGGTGGATGCGCAGGTACAGGAAGCGACCCACGACGCCGCTGCCCGCGACGATGAGCATGCTGAACAGGGCCACGGCCGCATTGACCGAGCCGAGCCGGAACGTGGTGTGCAGCAGGATCAGCAGCGGGCCGCCGATGCCCAGGACCATGTGGACGACGAACCACCACTTCACCTTGCCCAGCCGCTGCATGAAGCGGAAATACTTCCGCAGCGGGTAGGAGAACAGAAGAAGCATCATCACCCCGCCCGCGACGCCCAGCCAGTAGCCGACGTTGTCGCCCGAGCGGTAGTAGCCCATCGTGGAGAAGCGCCATGCGCCCACGACGAGCAGGGTCAGAAGAATGTACAACGAGACGTCGGTGAACAGGCGTGCCTTCCTGGGGGGGGGAGAGACCTCTGCGACGGTGACTTCGGAAGGATTGGCGCTACTCAGGGACGTCATGGAACAGGCCGCTTCGATGAAAAGTTGGGTCCGGCGCGCGCCGTGCACGGCACGCGGGCGAGGATTTCCCGGCCTGGACCTGAAAACCTCGAGCAAGTGCAGATATTTTCGGCGCGGGTGGGCGGTCCGAAGGGCAAAGACACTGCCTGTTTCATCGGTCACTCGCCCGGCCTCTTGCCTGAATGAAACCGGATGTAGTTCATTGGCGGCGACGGTCGAAAGCGAAGAATAGGGTGCGCCCTAGCTCGCCCGCGGGACGCTGTCCCCGTGCATCGGAAAATTCCGCGCGCCGTGGCTTTCGGGGAGGCGACCTCGAACGAGGGGACACCCACAGGCTGGCGCGCGAACGCCGCATTGCGTTTGAAATGATGCGTTACAAGCCGTGCTGAACGAAGGCTGAAGAAGCCCTCAGGGGTGGCTGGCGAAGAGGCGGATCGCGTTGTCCAGCGTCCATGTCCGGCGGATCTCCACGACATCGTAGTCGCGCGCGATTTCCGGCGGGAACTCGTCGTAGGGCGAAAGTTGCTGCACGATCGTCTTCACGGCGGCGTCGAGCTCCTGCAGTCCGCTGGAGCGGTTGAAGACCACGGACTCGACGCTGCCGTCGCTGCGCAACGCGACCGTGACGATCGGGTCGACGTAGGGGCCGGACTTGGCCTTCTTGACCAGGTCGAAGACCGCGTTCATCTCGACGCGCTGGCGCCACCCTTCGGCATACATGACCAGATTGGCGTCGCGGTCGGTGCGCCCGATCAGGGTATGCCGCCGCTGGTTGCTGGCGGTCGACGGCTTCGTCGCGCCGACGATCGGTCTGGGCGCTGGCGGTGGCAACGCGGCGGGGTTGGGCGCGTTCGCGGCGGCTGGCCGCGCGGCGACCACGGGCGACGGCGTCGACGCGGCCGGGCGGGTCGCGTCGGCGCCGGCGGGCGAATCGCGCGAGCCGCCGGCGGCGGAGGTCGTGGCGGGCGAGGTCGAGACAGCGGACGGTCCGCCCGCGTCGCGACCCGTCGCGCGGGACTGCTGTCGCTGCGCCTCCTGGCGTTCGGCCTCCTTGCGCGCGGCTTCGCGTTGGGCGGCTTCCTGTTGACGTGCCGCTTCCTGGCGTTCGGCTTCCTTGCGCGCGGCTTCGCGTTGGGCAGCTTCCTGCTGACGTTGCGCTTCCTGGCGCTCGGCTTCCTTACGCGCGGCTTCGCGTTGGGCGGCTTCCTGTTGACGTGCCGCTTCCTGGCGCTCGGCTTCCTTGCGCGCGGCTTCGCGTTGGGCGGCCTCCTGTTGACGTGCCGCTTCCTGGCGCTCGGCCTCCTTGCGCGCGGCTTCGCGTTGGGCGGCTTCCTGTTGCCGTGCCGCTTCCTGGCGCTCGGCCTCCTTGCGCGCGGCTTCGCGTTGGGCGGCTTCCTGTTGACGTGCCGCTTCCTGGCGTTCGGCTTCCTTGCGCGCGGCTTCGCGTTGTGCGGCCTCCTGTTGCCGTTGCGCTTCCTGGCGCTCGGCTTCCTTGCGCGCGGCCTCGCGTTGGGCAGCTTCCTGCTGTCGTTGCGCTTCCTGGCGCTCGGCTTCCTTGCGCGCGGCTTCGCGTTGGGCGGCTTCCTGTTGCCGTGCCGCTTCCTGGCGCTCGGCCTCCTTGCGCGCGGCCTCGCGTTGGGCAGCTTCCTGCTGACGTGTCGCTTCCTGGCGCTCGGCTTCCTTGCGCGCGGCTTCGCGTTGGGCGGCTTCATGTTGCCGTGCCGCTTCCTGGCGCTCGGCCTCCTTGCGCGCGGCCTCGCGTTGGGCAGCTTCCTGCTGACGTGTCGCTTCCTGGCGTTCGGCTTCCTGCCGCTCGGCTTCGCGTCGCGCGGCCTCCTCGGCCGCGGCCTGCTGGCGTTGCGTTTCGGCGAGCGCGAGCTTCTGCTCGGCCTCGCGTTGCCTTTGCGCGGCCTGCAGCCGCAGCTCCTCGCGAGCGCGTGCGGCCAGGTCGCCGGCTTCGTCGCCCGGGGTCGGTGGTGCGCTCGCCGCCTGCGACGCGGACGTGGCGACCGGCGGCGCGACGGGAAGGCGGATCGGCTCCTGCGACTTGTCGTCCACGGCCAGCACGGATTGCTCGGGCGGCGTGGTCGCGCGTGGCGGTGGTGGCGGTGGCGGCGGTGGTGGCGACGGACGATCGGGCGGAGGCGGCGGCACCGGCGACGGCGTGGCTGGCGTGCGCATCGAGGGCTGGGTCGTTGCCTTGGGCACCGGCTTCTGGGGTGATGGCAGCGACCGGTTGCCGGCACGTGCCACAGGTGCGGGAGCGGCCGGCGCGGTGGGGGCCGGCGCCGCGGGAGCCGTGGCATCCCTGGCCGGCGCGGCGGCCTGCCCGGGCGCCGCCACGGCCGCGGACCACGTCGCACCGCGCACCTCGGTCGTGGCCATGGCGGTGGGCGGGGGTGCCGCGTCGCCGCGCGCCCCCCCCGCGGACGCGGCCTGCTCCTGGCGCGGGGCCAGCACCACCGTCAACTCCGGAACGAGCACCCGCCGCTCCTTCAGCGGGTGCGTGATGCCGGGAAAGCCGATGCCCGGCGTGTCGAACTGAAGCAGGAACAGGACGAAGTGCAGCGCCAGCGACAGCAGCAGTGCCCAGCCCAGGCGTCGCTCGTCGCGGCGCCGCGCGGCGGCCTCACGGCGCGCGGCCTCGCGGAAAAGCTGCCCGTGGCTGGGCTGCCGGCGGACGCGCTGCGACGTCCCGGCCGATGGCGCAGCGTCCTTGCTGGAACGTTGGCTGCGGTTGTTCGAATCGCTGGAAGTCACGCGTCGCTGGCCCGCGGCGCGCAGCGCGCGCACTTCTTGCGGGGCGAACGATGCTACGCCCAACGCGCGCACCGTGAGTTTCAAGACGTCATTGCCCCCGCGCGCGCGGCGCACGGCCGGGCGGCCAGCCTGCCTTCAGCGCGCGCCGTGGCCGAAGGTGCGCGAGATCAATCCCCGCGCCGCCGGGCCGTCCCACTGCTGCGCGCCGTACACGCGGTCGAGCACCCGCCCGTGCGCGTCGACGAGCACGGTCAGGGGCAATTGCGACGCGCCCAGCATGGTCTCCCAGAACAGGCGCTGGTCGATGAAGTGCGCGATCGTCGCGTTCGTCGACGCCAGCAGTCGCCGCGCCGCGGCCGGATCGTCGTCGGTGGAGATGCCCACGATGTCGAAGGACCGGGCATCGCCGCGCCAGGCCAGCCGCTCGAGCGACGCCATCTCCTGGCGGCAGGGGCCGCACCAGCTGGCCCAGACGTTGATGATCAGCGGATGGCCGCGGAAATCGGAGAGTCGCCGCGACGGACCGTTCAGGCCGGTGAGCGGGCCGTCGCGCAGCGGCTGGCCGATCGGGACGACACCTTGCGGCGAGCCTTCGGCAACGACCGTCGGGGAGAGCGCCCACCCCAATGCCGCGAGGAGCCCTCCCAGGGCATCGCGCCGGGGGCGTGCGCGCCGGCGCCGCGGAGGCGACTCGAGTTCGATGCCGTTCTTCATGCAGGATTGCCCATGGCCGCAGGGTGGGGTGCAGGGCGTGCGCCGGCGGTTTTGCACATCCTTGCCCTTGCGGGCCCACGCAATTGCTTTGCACGACGAGTAGCAATCGGTCAAAATTTGCCTGAACGCCCGCGCCACTGTCAATCGGCAATGAGAGCAGGCCTCACGGAGGGCTCCATGAATCGCGAATCCGAGCGCCCGACGCATGAGCGAACGCCGGCCGCGGGCCGCGTGTACCAGTCGGCCGACGATCTCCTGCGCGACCTCGGTGGCGACACGGGTCCCCAGGCGCGGGCGCTGGCCACGGGCTACTGGATGGCGATCCACGACGCCGACGCGGGCTACCTCACGGCGACCGAGCTGCTGAAGTACCTGCAGTCGGAGACGGGCAGCCTGGCGGAATTGACCGGGCTCGGCTACGTCCAGGCCGTCCGTGACTGCGCCGAGGCGGGCCAGGCCCGGCGGCTGCCCGCCGAAGGTGCGGCCGGGGAGGCCGCGGCGAGGCGCGACGCCGCGTGCGTCAGGGCCTGGCTCGAGCACCGGCCAGCCACCGTGATGCAGCCCGCGTTGACCGCGGTCCAGCTGGCCCTGGCCGGATCGCAGGAGCGCGGGCCGGCGCGACGGCCGGACGCCGTGGCGCCCGCCACCCGTCTCGGGGCGATCGGCGCCCAGTCGCGGGTGGCCAAGGGCATGGCCGTCGCCGCTTGCGCGCTCGTGCTCGTCGTCGTCGTCCAGCAGGTGTCTTCCAGCCGTGCCGCCGCGCGAGCGGCGGCGTTCGACCTCGCGGTCGGCCGGCAGGCGGAGTACATGACGGCCATGCTGCTCGAGCAGCGGCGCTACGAGAAGGACTCGATCCTGAACATGGCGGACCCGGCGGAGAGCGAAGCCTACGCCGGGCAGTGGGAGAAGGCGCGGGTCGCGATGCAGAGCACGATTGACACGCTCGGGGCGGCCAACCTCGCCGACGAGGATCGGCAGTCGCTACTCGAGATTCGCGACGACTCCCGGAGATACGAGCAGGGGTATCTGCAGGTGCTGACCCAGATGCGCCAGGGGCGCGTGCGATCGCCTCAGGAGGCGAATCGCATGCTGGAGGCCTACAAGCCGGCGGCGCATCGCGCCGAGGTCAACGGCGTGCTGCTGGCCACGCGCGCCATGCAGCGGCTGCACCAGTGAGCGCCGGCTGCGCTTCGCGCAGGAAGTCTCCCGGAGGCCTCGGAATCTTCTGACCGTGTCAACGATATCGACACGGCCCATGCCCGTTGCTATAAGTGCCTCACGATGTCCAGGCGCGGCGCAGCCCGCGGATCGGAGGGAGCGATGGACCGGTTCATTCTTCACGCGGCCGCGGCGCTCGCGCTCGCCATTCCCGCGGCGGCGTTCGCGGACGTCACGATCGAGGCACCGTGGGTGCGCGGCGTCGTGGCCGGGCAATCGGCGACGGGTGCCTTCATGACGATCCGCAGCACCGACGCGACGGCGCTGGTCGGCGTCTCGTCGCCCGCGGCCGAGGCCCTGCACGTGCACCGGACGGCGATGACCGACGGCATGATGGCCATGGAGCCCGTCGACGCGTTGCCGGTGCCGGCGCACGGCAGCGTGGCGCTGGAGCCGGGCGGCTTCCACGTGATGCTGATGGGCCTGCGCACGCCGCTTCACCCGGGCGACAAGGTGCCGCTGACGCTGACATTTCGAGGCGCGGACCAGCGGGAGACTTCGGTCACCGTGCAGGCCGAGGTCCGGGACGTCACCGGCGTGCCGGCCCCTGGCAAGCGCTGAGCGGCTGCCGTGAGGACGACATCGATGCCGGCACGCCTGCGCAGGCGCGCGCTGCTCGGGCTGGCCGGAGCGCTCCTCGCGCGCGCCGCCCCGGCCGCGTCGTCGAGCGGCAAGGACGTGACCGCCGAACACCTGGGCGGCCTGCTGGACCTGCGCGACCCGACGGGCCGCGTGCGCCGCCTCGCGGAGTTCCGCGGCAAGGTACTGCTTCTGTTCTTCGGCTACACGCGCTGCCCCGACGTCTGTCCGACGACCTTGCTGCGCGTGGCCGAGGCCGTGCGGCTGCTGCGCACCGACGAGGCCGCGCGCGTGCAGGTCCTGTGGGCGACGGTCGATCCCGAACGGGACACCCCTGCGCTCGTGGGCCGGTACGTGGAGGCGTTCAACCCCGCCTTCATCGGCCTGAGCGGCTCGGTGGCGCAGACCGACGCCGTGACCGCGGCCTTCAAGTTCCGCTACGAGATCACGTACTACCGCAGCGAGGTCCTGGTGAGCCATTCGCCCGACGGCTACGTGATCGATGCGCGCGGACGCACCCGGGTCCGCATCGGCTACGACGCGAGTCCCGAGCAGATCGTCCGCGACGTGCGCGCCCTGCTCGCGGAGGCCTGAGCACGCCGTCGCCGCGCTGGCAGAGCCGCTCGACTATCTGGAGCGGCGCCGCGACCCGCGCGACAACCTGCTGCGGCACACGCGGCAGGGCGCCGGTTCAGGGGCGGCTCGTGTGCGCCCCGGCCTGCGCGTCGGACTCGCTCCAGCCGTATTGCCCGATCAGCGGCACGAAGGCGACGCTGCCCAGCGTCTGCCGCCCATAGTCCGATTCGCCGTGGCGCACGACCTTGAGCAGCCGCTGCGTGCCGTGGTCGCCGACGTCCAGCGGCATCAGCAGGCGGCCGCCGACGCGCAGCTGTTCCTTCAGCGGGGCCGGCACCTCGGGGCCGGCCGCCGCGACCAGGATGGCGTCGAACGGCGCGGCCTCGGGCCAGCCCAGCGTGCCGTCGCCGGTGCGCAGGTGGATGTTGCGGCAGCCGAGCGCGTCCAGGCGCGCGCGCGCGCCGCGCGCCAGCAGCTCGTGGCGCTCGATCGTGTGCACCGTGTCGGCCACCCGCGCCAGCACGGCCGACGCGTAGCCCGATCCGGTGCCGATCTCGAGCACGCGGTCGTCCGGGCCCACTTCTGCGGCCTCGACCATCCACGCCACCATGAAGGGCTGGGAGATCGTCTGTCCGGCCTCGATGGGCAGCGGCGAGTCGTCATAGGCGAAGGGCGCCATGCGCTCGTCGACGAAGCGCTCGCGCGGCACCGTGCGCATCGCGCGCAGCACGCGATCGTCACGGATGCCGCGGCCGACGAGCTGGCGCTCGACCATGTCGTCGCGCTCGGATTGGAAGGACCGGTCCATGGCGCCTCCTGTGGCGGATTCCCGCCCGGAGCGAGCAAGGTGCATGCCCCGGCACCGTTGATTCTGCGCCGGCGCGGCCGAGCGCGTGCCGGATCGCCGCACGACGGCTGGCGCCGCGACCTACTCGTCGCTCGGCTCGCGCAGCACGTCGAACAGGTGCCCCATGCGGTGCGCCTTGGTGTCGAGGTACGCGCCGTTGCGGCGGTTGCGCCCGACCTGCAGCGGCACGCGCTCGGCGATCGTGATGCCGTGCGCCTGCAGGCTGTCGATCTTGGTCGGGTTGTTGGTCATCAGCCGGATGGACGTCGCGCCCAGCTCGGCGAGCATCGCGGCGGCGACGCCGTAGTCGCGCGCGTCGGCCGGCAGGCCCAGCAGGCGGTTGGCGTCCAGCGTGTCGGCGCCCTGTTCCTGCAGCGCGTAGGCTCGGATCTTGTTCAGCAGGCCGATGCCGCGGCCCTCCTGGCGCAGGTACAGCACGATGCCGCGGCCCTCCTTGGCGATCGCCTGCAGCGCGCCGCGTAGCTGCGGGCCGCAGTCGCAGTGGCAGCTGCCGAACGCGTCGCCGGTGAGGCACTCGGAGTGCATCCGGGTGAGGACGGGCGGCGGCGAGGCGACGTCGCCCAGGCACAGGGCCACGTGCTCGAGTCCGGACGCGAGATCCTTGAACCCGTGCATCTGGAAGTCACCGTAGGCGGTGTTGAGCCGGCAGGAAGCGCGTTCGAGGGAGAAGGTCATGCGTGGATGTCGTTGAAGCCCGATTTTAAGTCGCCGGCGGATGTCCCTGCGGCGCGCGGCCGGGTGGGCGCTCCGGGCCGGCTGTGCGACAGTACCGCCATCGCCCCTTCCGCTTCGCGCGCGTGACGCGCGCGCCCGAGCCGCCATGCCCCATGCCGACCTCATCGCCGAGATCTTCGCGGCGTTCTCCACCGAAGGCAGCACTTTCCCCGCGATGACGCTGCGCGGCGGCGATGCGCTGGACCTCGACCGGCCTGCGCCGCCGTTCGACGTCCTGGTCGACGCCGTCTCCGACGACTACCTCGAGGCCCACCCCTGGGGCAGCGGCTGGCTCGACGCCGCCTCCTGGCGCCACTACCTGCCGTTCATGATGGCGTACGCGCTGCGCAACATCGCCCGGCCAAGCGAGGTCACCGACGCGCTGCTCACGTCCTTGCGCCCGCCCGACCGCGACCCGCCGCGCCTGGGCTCGCTGGGCAAGGCACAGGAGACGGTGGTGCTGCGCTTCCTCGACGCGCTGGCCCACGGCGACGCGTCCGCCAGCCGCGACCTGGCGGCGCTGGTGTTGTCGGAATGGTGGACGCCGGGGGCGATCCCGAAGCCGCTGGACGATTGACGCCAGCCCGCGGCGACAATGGCCCGATGACGACCCTCTACGGCATCCCCAACTGCGACACCGTCAAGCGCGCCCGCGACTGGCTCGCCACGCACGGCGTCGCCTACGAGTTCCACGACTTCAAGAAGGCCGGCGTGCCCGCCGACCGGCTGCAGGCCTGGGTGGACGCGGCCGGCTGGGAGCGCGTGCTCAATCGCAAGGGCACCACCTGGCGCAAGCTCGATGCGGCGCAGCAGGCGTCGGTGATCGACGCCGCCACCGCGCAGGCGCTGATGCGCGACCAGGCCAGCGTGATCAAGCGGCCGGTGGTGGAGTGGGACGACGGGCGCATCACCGTCGGCTTCGACGCGGACGACTGGGAAGCGCGCGCCTGAGCGTCGTGCGGCGGCGCCGCGAACGGCCGCATGGCCGCGTCGGCCGGCGCGGATTGGCGCGAGCGGCGACAATCGGGGCTCCGTCCACCAGGAATCCCACGCCATGTTCACCGGCATCGTCCAGGCCGTCGCCACCGTCTCCGTGCTCGCCGACAAGCCTGGCCTGCGCAGCTTCACGCTCGCGTTCCCGCGCGGCTTCTGCGAAGGGCTGGAGATCGGCGCCAGCGTGTCGGTCGACGGCGTCTGCCTGACGGTCACCGAGCGGGTGGGCGAGGACGCGGCCAACTTCGACGTCATGCAGCAGAGCCTGTCGCTCACCACGCTGGATGCGCTGAAGGTCGGCAGCCGCATCAACGTCGAGCGCGCGGCGCGCGACGGCGCGGAGATCGGCGGGCACCCGCTGTCGGGGCATGTCGATTTCCAGGCGGTGCTCGCGTCCGTGCGCAACCCGGAGAACAACCACGTGATGCGCATCGCGGTGCCGTCGCCGTGGATGCGCTACATCTTCGCCAAGGGCTACATCGCGGTCAACGGCGCCAGCCTGACCGTGTCCGACGCCAACAGGGCCGAGGGCTGGTTCGAGGTCTGGCTGATCCCGGAGACGCTGCGCATGACCACCTTCGGCGCGAAGGCCGTGGGCGACACGCTCAACATCGAGATCGAGCGCAGCACGCAGGTGATGGTCGACACGGTACGCGACGCCGTCGACGAGCGCCTGGGCGCGCTGCTGCCGGCGCTGACCGGGCTGCTGCGCGAGCGCGGCGTCGACGTCGATGCGCTGCTGAACCAGGGCTGATGTCCGCCCGCACCGTCCCCGACGCCGACGTCTACCGGCCGCCGCCGGACACCGGCCTGGAGGTGCTGCACGTCGAACCGGCCTTCGTCGTGCTCGTGAAGCCGCCGGGCCTGCTGTCCGAGCCGGGCCGCGGGCCCGACAAGCGCGACAGCCTGCTGGTGCGCGCGCAGGCCGTGTACCCCGACGCGCGCATCGTGCACCGCCTCGACATGATGACCAGCGGCGTCATCGTGCTGGCGCGCGAGACGCTGGCGCACGCGTCGCTGAGCGAGGCCTTCCGCGAGCGCCAGGTCGACAAGCGCTACGAGGCGCTGGTCCATGGCCGGCCCGCCGCGGACGAGGGCGAGATCGCCCTGCCGCTGGTGGTCGACTGGCTGAACCGCCCGCGCCAGGTCGTCTGCCACGACACGGGCAAGCCGTCGCTGACGCACTACCGCGTCGCCGGCGCGGTGCAGGTGGCCGGCGTCGGGACGCTGACCCGCATCGCGCTCGCGCCGGTCACCGGCCGCACGCACCAGCTGCGCGTGCACCTCGCGTCGCTGGGCTGCCCGATCGCGGGCGACCCGTTCTACGGCATCGCCGACGATCCGTCGCCGCGGATGATGCTGCACGCCTGCCGCCTGGCGCTGCCGCATCCGCTCACGGGCGAGCCGCTGGTCTACGAGAGCGCGGTGCCGTTCTGAGACGGCGCGTCAACCTGCGCGGTTCTGCCGCCAACTCCGCGCGACGCAGGGGCTTTCCCCGGGATTCCACTCCAATCCGGCGTGACCGCGCCGGATAAAATCAGGCGGTTCGAACAGGAATCTCCATGCCACAAGCAGTCATCAGCGGCACCGGCCTCTACCAGCCGCCGCACATCGTCACCAACGAGGAACTCGTCACCGCCTACAACGCTTACGCCGAACGGCAGAACGCGATCAACGCCGAGGCCATCGAGCGCGGCGAGAAGACGGCGCTGACGGCCTCCAGCGTGGAGTTCATCGAGAAGGCCTCGGGCATCAGGCAGCGCTACGTCATCGTCAAGGACGGCGTGCTCGACCCCGCCCGCATGCGCCCGAAGTTCGAGGAGCGCGGCGACGACGAGCTGTCGCTGATGGCCGAGATCGGCGTCGACGCCTGCCGCAAGGCGCTGGCCGCGGCAGGCAAGACCGGCGCGGATGTCGACGCCATCTTCTGCGCGGCCTCCAACATGCAGCGCGCCTATCCGGCGATGGCGGTCGAGATCCAGCAGGCGCTCGGCGCCGGCGGCTACGGCTTCGACATGAACGTCGCCTGTTCCTCGGCCACCTTCGCCATCGAGCAGGCCGTCAACGCGGTGCGCACGGGCAGCGTCAAGTGCGCGCTCGTCGTGAACCCCGAGATCACCTCCGGCCACATCGAATGGAAGGATCGCGACTGCCACTTCATCTTCGGCGACGTGTGCACCGCCACCGTCATCGAGAGCGCGGAAACGGCGACGTCGGCCGACCAGTGGGAGATCGTGGGCACCAAGCTCGCGACGCAGTTCTCCAATGCGATCCGCAACAACTTCGGCTTCCTCAACCGCAGCGAGGATTCCGACCCGGACGCGCGCGACAAGACCTTCCGCCAGGAAGGCCGCAAGGTGTTCAAGGAGGTGGTGCCGATGGCCGCGGCGCACATCGAGGCGCATCTGCGGAGCCTGGGCATGGAGCCGACGCAGATGCGCCGCTTCTGGCTGCACCAGGCCAACCTCGGCATGAACCAGCTGATCCTGAAGAAGCTGGTCGGCGCGGAGGCCGGCAGCGAGATGGCGCCGCTGGTGCTCGACACCTATGCCAACACGTCGTCGGCCGGCTCCATCATCGCCTTCCACGAGTACCACGCGGACATGCGCCCGGGCGACCTCGGCGTGATCTGCTCGTTCGGCGCCGGCTACTCGATCGGCAGCGTGATCGTGCGCAAGAAGTGACGCGCTGATCCGCGCCGACCGCAGCGAGGGGCCCGCGCGGCCCCTTTTCGCTGCCCGGAAACCGTCGTTCGTCGCCTCCCGCGACCGCCGGGGCGCCGGCTCGCTGACAATCCTGTCAGAAACTCGGTCGAGCAGGCGGCCGCCCGACAACAAGCAGCGAGCAGGCGCGCCGCCGGACGGCGCCCGCGGGGACGGTTCATGAGTCTGATTCGAGGAGGCGTTCGCGCGGCCGTCGCCGCGGCGGGAGTCGCGCTGGCCGCGTGGCCGCTGGCGGCCGGCGCCGAGGTGGGCGCGCAGCCGCCCGCGCCGCCCGGCGAGCCGGTGGTGATGCCCGAGGGCGCGATCTCGCCGCTGACGCGCCACGTCGACCCGATCACCGACGACCCGCTGGCGATGCACGCCGTGCGCCTGCTGCCGGACGAGCACATCGTGCTGGACGGCACGCTGAACCACCCGGCCTGGCAGCGCGCGCCCGTCTACGACCGCTTCGTCGAGAACGAACCGCACCGCGACGCCAGGCCGCGCTACGCGACCAAGGTGCAGATCCTGTTCGACGAGCAGGCGCTGTACGTCGGCGTGACGTCGCTGGACGACCATCCCGAGGAGATCCGCGCCCCGCTGGTGCGCCAGGACAAGGTGATCCGCACGCAGGACTTCGTGGTCGTCTACATCGACGCGATCGGCAAGCGGCAGTCGGCGCAGTTCTTCCGCGTCAACGCCGCCGGCTCGACCGGCGACGGCATGCACACCGCCGCCGACGACGACGAGGACTTCTCGCCCGACTTCGACTTCGACGCCGCCTCCGCGCGCAACGCCAGCGGCTACACCTCGGTATTCCGCATCCCGTTCGCGTCGCTGCGCTTCTCGTCGGACAGCCACGCGCACTGGCGCATCATGGTGGCGCGCCGCATGCCGCGCGAGCAGGCCTACATGTGGACGTCGGTGACGGTGCCTACCGACGCGCCGGCCTTCATCTCGGCGATGCAGCCGCTCGAAGGCATCGAGCTGCCGCAGCAGAAGAACTTCCTCACGCTGCGCCCCAGCATCACGGCGCGCCGCACCACTGACACCGAGCCGGGCCAGGCCAGGCACACGGCCGGCGGCGTGCAGGGCAGCCTGGACGTGAAGTGGCGCGCATCGCCCGAGCTGGTGATCGACGGCACGCTCAAGCCCGACTTCTCGCAGGTGGCGCTCGACGTGCCCCAGCTCAGCGGCAACACCGACTTCGCGCTGTACCTGCCGGAGAAGCGGCCGTTCTTCTTCGAGTCCAGCGACCTGCTGCACTCGCCCACCGAGGCGCTGTACACGCGCAGCTTCACCGCGCCGCGCTGGGGCGTGCGCTCGACCTGGCGCGGCGCGGCGCTGGCCGGCACGGCCTTCGTCATCGACGACAAGGGCGGCGGCCAGACGCTGCTGCCCTACGGCTACGGCACCAACACAGCCCTGCAGCCGGGCTCGAGGTCGCTGTCGGCGCGTGGGCTGTTCGACGTCAACGACGACGGGCGCTTCGAGGTGGGCGGCATCCTGGCCGCGCGCCGCTACGAGGGCGAGCGCGGCGACAACACCGTCGCGGGGCCCGACGTCAACTGGCAGCTGAACGACGCGTGGCGCGTCAAGGGCCAGTGGCTGCGCTCGCAGACGACGGCGCAGCCGTTCACGGACGCCGCCACCGGCGACGTCACGCTCGCCAAGGGCCGCACGGCCACCGGCGACTCGGTGTTCCTCAAGGCGATGCGCTACACCGACCGCACCCAGCTGGAGATCTCCGACCTCGACATCAGCCCGCAGTTCCGCCACGACACCGGCTTCGTCAACCAGGTGGGCATCCGCGACATCGAGGTGCACCCGTCGATGGTGTTCCGCGACCTCGCGCCCATCAACGAGATGTGGCTGAACCTGCGCGGCTCGCTGGTGCGCGACCGCATCGACGGCGACGTGATCCAGGAATCGCTGGCGCCCGACGTGTGGATGAGCCTGCCGCGCAACACGCAGGTCTGGCTCTCGTGGCACGGGCTGTCCAAGCTGCGCGCCTCGTCCGGCGGCCAGCTGCTGGCCGAGCACTACTGGAAGGGCGAGTACACGTCGACGCTGGCGCAGTCCATTCCGCTGTTCGACGCCACCGTGGCGCTCGGCAAGATGGCCGACTTCACGGCCGGCGTCGTGCGCCCGGGCGGGCAGGTCAACCTGATGCTGTCGACGCGCCCGTTCGCGGCGATCGAGATCGAGCCCAGCCTCTGGGCCGCATGGCTGAAGAACGGGTCGCTGCTGGCCTACCGCGAGACGGCGTCGCAGCTGCTGGGCGTGTGGCACATCGACGCGCGCCAGAACCTGCGCCTGATCGTGCAGCGCTCGACCGTCGACCGCAAGGCCGAGGCCGGCGTCGCGGCCGACCGCGAATCGGGCCTGACGACCTCGCTGACCTACGCGTTCCGCCGCTCGATGGGCACCGTGCTGTACGTGGGCGCGACGCGTTCGCACAGCGGCGTCGGCGCGCAGAACATCGCGCGCGGCACCGAGGCCTTCGTCAAGCTGCAGGTGGACGTCGACGAGCTGCGCGGGATGTTCGGGCGCTGACGCCGCGCCGTCAGGTCGCCGTGCCGGCCACCTGTCGCGCGGCGGCGTCTTCCTGCGGCGCCCGGGCGTGCGGGTAGACCACCGCCTCCTCGAGCGCGGAGTGGCCGTAGCTCAGTTCGAGGAAGACCTCGGCGCCATGCATGAACTCGGCCGGATCGACCCAGGCGTTGCCCTGGGCGATGGCGCGCAGCTGCGGCGCGAGCTCGAGCCAGTTCTGCTCCATCCAGCCGTGGTCCTGCTGGAGCGTGCGCACGACGTCGACCAGCTCGGCGTCGCTGCCGGCCAGCAGCACCGGGAACACGCCGGTCTCCTCGACGCGGTGGTGCTCGCGCATCGAGCCCGAGAAGAAGGCCTCGATGACGGCGGCCTCGGCGCTGGTCTCCGCGCCGAGCTGCTCGTTCTCGACCCGGGTGGCCAGCGCGGCCAGGCGGTCGAGGTACGAGCGCACCTGGGCGTGGTAGGCGTCCAGCTGGGCGAGTTCGGCGGCCGTGGGGGTGGTCTTGGCTTTCATCGCGGGCTCCTGGACAGCGGATGCCTCCTTTATACGCCGTCGCGCCGACGCCGGGCGTGCGCCGCGTCAAGGTTTGACCTCGCAGCAGGGCCGGCGCGATCGGCCTAGACTAGCGGGAGCCTGACCGGCGCGCCCCCGCGTCGCGCCCGTGCGAAGGGAGACTGCAAAGTGCAATTCGCCAACAGTGCCTCGCCCGACTATTTCCACAAGGTGGTCGACTGCCAGTGGGCGTGCCCGGCGCACACGCCGGTGCCCGAGTACATCCGGCTGATCGGTCAGGGGCGCTACGGCGACGCCTACATGGTCAACTGGGTGTCCAACGTCTTCCCGGGCATCCTCGGGCGCACCTGCGACCGCCCCTGCGAGCCGGCCTGCCGCCGCGGCCGCGTCGAGGAGAGCAACCGCGCCAAGCCCGAGCCGGTGGCGATCTGCCGCCTCAAGCGCGTCGCGGCCGACCACAAGGGCGACGTGCGCGCCCGCATGCCGTCGGTGGCGCCGCCGAACGGCAAGCGCATCGCCTGCGTCGGCGCGGGGCCGGCTTCGCTGACCGTGGCGCGCGACCTCGCGCCCTGGGGCTACGAGGTCACGGTGTTCGACGGCGAGGCCAAGGCCGGCGGCTTCATCCGCTCGCAGATCCCGCACTTCCGGCTGCCGGAGTCGGTGATCGACGAGGAGACGGGCTACATCCTCGACCTCGGGGTGAAGTTCGAGTCGGGCCGTCGCATCGACTCGATGAAGGCGCTGCTGCAGCAAGGCTACGACGCCGTCTTCGTCGGCTGCGGCGCGCCGCGCGGGCGCGACCTCGACCTGCCGGGCCGGCGCGAGGCCGCGGAGAACATCCACATCGGCATCGACTGGCTGGCGTCGGTCTCGTTCGGCCACGTCACCAGCGTCGGCGAGCGCGTGATCGTTCTGGGCGGCGGCAACACCGCGATGGACTGCTGCCGCTCCGCGCGCCGCCTCGGCGGCCGCGAGGTGACGGTGATCGTGCGCAGCGGCTTCGCCGAGATGAAGGCCTCGCCGTGGGAGAAGGAGGACGCGATGCACGAAGGCATCCCCATCCTCGACCTGCACGTGCCCAAGAGCTTCGAGCACGCGGAGGGCAAGCTCGCCGGCATGACCTTCGAGAAGGTGGTCGCAAGGGTCGACGCGCAGGGCCGGCGCCAGCTCGTGCCCACCGGCGAGCCCGACGTGCTCGTGCCCTGCGACACCGTGCTGGTGGCCGTCGGCCAGGAGAACGCCTTCCCGTGGATCGAGCCCGACTGCGGCATCGCCTTCGATCGCCACGGCCTGCCGGCGATCGACCCGCGCACCTTCCAGTCCTCGCTGCCGCGGGTGTTCTTCGGCGGCGACGCGGCGTTCGGGCCCAAGAACATCATCTCCGCGGTGGCGCACGGCCACGAGGCCGCGGTGTCGATCGACCGCCTGCTCCACGGCGAGGACGTGCGGCAGCGGCCGCCGCCGACGTCGACGCTGATGTCGCAGAAGATGGGCATCCACGAATGGAGCTACCGCAACGACGTCTCGCTGGACGCGCGCTTCAAGGTGCCCTGGGCCGCCGCCGAGCGCGCGCTGGCCGACATCCGCGTCGAGGTCGAGCTCGGCTTCGATGCCGCCACCGCGTTCAAGGAGGTCGAGCGCTGCCTGAACTGCGACGTGCAGACCGTGTTCAACCGCGACACCTGCATCGAGTGCGACGCCTGCGTCGACATCTGCCCGATGGACTGCATCACCTTCACCGGCGCGGGCGACGAGGCCGACCTGCGCACGCGGCTGAAGGCGCCGGCGCTCGACCTCGCGCAGGACCTGTACGTGTCGCAGGAGCTCAAGACCGGCCGCGTGATGGTCAAGGACGAGGACGTCTGCCTGCACTGCGGCCTGTGCGCCGAGCGCTGCCCGACCGGCGCCTGGGACATGCAGAAGTTCCTGCTCGACATGACGCAGGCCGGGCCGCGCGCCCGCGACGCGCGCGCGAACGCGGAGGCAGCATGAAGCGCATCCATGCCGTCAACGACTTCGTCATCAAGTTCGCCAACGTGAACGGCTCGGGCTCGGCCTCGGCCAACGAGCTGTTCGCCAAGGCGGTGCTGCGCATGGGCGTGCCCGTCAGCCCGCGCAACATCTTCCCGAGCAACATCCAGGGGCTGCCCACCTGGTACGAGGCGCGCGTCTGCGAGGCCGGCTGGTCGGGCCGGCGCGGTGGCGTCGACATGATGGTGGCGATGAACCCGCAGACCTGGGACGCGGACGTCGCCGAGATCGAGTCCGGCGGCTACTTGTTCTACGACAGCACGCGCCCGCTGCCGCCGGCGCGCTTCCGCGACGACGTGCAGGTGATCGCGATCCCGCTGACCGAGATCGCCAACGCCGCCTACCAGGACGCGCGCCAGCGCCAGCTGTTCAAGAACATCATCTACGTGGGCGCGCTGTCGGCGCTGCTGGACATGGAGCCCGCGGTGTTCGAGAAACTCTTCGCCGAGCAGTACAGGGGCAAGGAGCGCCTGCTCGACTCCAACATCCGCGCGCTGCACCTGGGCCGCGACCACGTCGTGCGGAACCTGCCGCATCCGCTGGGCATCCGCGTCAGGCGCGCCGACCGCGTGGGCGACAGCATCTTCGTCGACGGCAACTCGGCGATCGCGCTGGGCTGCGTCTACGGCGGCGCGACGGTGGCGGCGTGGTATCCGATCACGCCGTCGTCGTCGATCCCCGAGGCGTTCCAGAAGTACTGCGACAAGTTCCGCGTCGACCCCGAGACCGGCCAGCACCGCTTCGCGATCGTGCAGGCCGAGGACGAGCTCGCCTCGATCGGCATCGCGGTGGGCGCGGGCTGGAACGGGGCGCGCGCGTTCACGGCGACGTCGGGGCCGGGGATCTCGCTGATGCAGGAGTTCATCGGCCTCGCGTACTTCGCCGAGATCCCCGTCACCATCATCGACGTCCAGCGCGGCGGCCCGTCCACCGGCATGCCCACGCGCACGCAGCAGTCCGACCTGCTGGCCTGCGCCTATGCGTCGCACGGCGACACCAAGCACGTGCTGCTGTTCCCCGAGGATCCGCACGAGTGCTTCGAGCACGCCGCGGCGGCGCTCGACCTCGCCGACCGGCTGCAGACGCCGGTGTTCGTGATGACCGACCTGGACATCGGCATGAACCAGCGCCTGAGCCGTCCGTTCGAATGGGACGAGGCGCGTGAGTACGACCGCGGCAAGGTGATGACGGCGCAGGAGCTGGAGGCCGGCGCGAACTTCGGCCGCTACAAGGACGTCGACGGCGACGGCATCCCCTGGCGCACGCTGCCTGGCACGCATCCGAGCAAGGGTGCGTTCTTCACGCGCGGCACGACGCGCGACCCGTACGCGCGCTACTCGGAGAAGGGCCCCGACTACGTCTACAACATGGAGCGGCTGCAGCGCAAGTTCCGCAGCGCCGCGTCGCTGGTGCCGCAGCCTGTGCTGCGCCCCGCGCCCAGGTCCACGCGCGTCGGCGCCATCTACTTCGGTTCGACCAGTCCCGCGATGGCCGAGGCGCTGGACGTGCTGGAGTCCGAGCACATCCACATCGACGCGCTGCGCCTGCGCGCGTTCCCGTTCCCGCAGGCCGTGCGCGACTTCATCGCCGCGCATGACAAGGTCTTCGTCGTCGAGCAGAACCGCGACGCCCAGATGCACTCGATGCTGGTCAACGAGCTCGACGTCGACCCCGCGCGCCTTGTGCGCGTGCTGCACTACGACGGCACGCCGATCAACGCGCGCTTCATCGCCGGCGCGATCCGCAACAGCCTGCCGCGCGCGGTGACGCGCGGCCAGGAGATGGCCAAATGACCTACATCGCCAAGCCGCTGCTGCGCCACCCGACGCTGCACGAGAACAAGGTCGGCTACACGCGGCGCGACTACGAGGGCCGCGTCTCCACGCTGTGCGCGGGCTGCGGGCACGACTCGATCTCCGCGGCCATCGTGCAGGCCTGCTGGGAGCTCGACATCGAGCCGCACCGCGTGGCCAAGCTGTCGGGCATCGGCTGCAGCTCCAAGACGCCCGACTACTTCCTGGGCGCCTCGCACGGCTTCAACACCGTGCACGGCCGCATGCCATCGGTGCTGACCGGCGCGAACCTGGCCAACCGCGAGCTGCTGTACCTGGGCATCTCGGGCGACGGCGACTCGGCCTCGATCGGCCTGGGCCAGTTCGCCAACGCGCTGCGGCGCGGTGTGCGCATGGCCTACATCGTCGAGAACAACGGCGTCTACGGCCTGACCAAGGGCCAGTTCTCGGCCACCGCCGACCGCGGCTCCAAGAGCAAGAAGGGCGTGCTCAACACCGACAACCCGATCGACCTGGTGGGCATCGCGCTGCAGCTGGGCGCCACCTACGTCGCGCGCAGCTTCTCGGGCGACAAGGAGCAGCTGGTGCCGCTGATCAAGGGCGCGATGGCGCACGGCGGCGCGGCCTTCATCGACGTCATCAGTCCCTGCGTCACGTTCAACAACCACGCCGGCTCGACCAAGAGCTTCGACTACGTGCGCCAGCACAACGAGGCGGTCAGCCGCATCGACTTCATGACGCCCGGCGAGGAGATCACCACGTCGTACGCGCCCGGCGACGCGGTCGACGTGCCGCAGCACGACGGCAGCGTGCTGCGCCTGCGCAAGCTGCACGCCGGCTACGACGCCACCGACCGCTACGCCGCGCTCGCCTACATGCAGCGGCACGCGGCGCAGGGCGAGATCGTCACCGGCCTGCTGTACCTCGACCCGCTCGCCACCGACCTGCACGCCTCGCTCAACACCGTCGCCGCGCCGCTGCAGTCGCTGGGCCGCGACGCGCTGTGTCCGGGCACAGCGCAGTTGGACAAGATCAACGCCGGCCTGCGCTGAGGCCGCCCGCCCTCGAACGCCACGTGCAAGGAGCTCGTCCATGTCCGAACGCACCGTGCTTCAATCCATGGCCCGCCGCGACGTCCTGAGCCTGGGCTCGCTGGCCAGCGTGCGCGACGCCGCGCGCGCGATGACGCGCGCCAACTGCGGCAGCGTCCTCGTCATCGACGGCGCCGGCCCGATGCTGGGCATCCTCACCGAGCGCGACCTGATGACGCGCGTGCTGGCCAAGGGCCTGGACGCCGACGCCACGCCGGTGACGCAGGTCATGACGCGCAACCCGCGCTGCGTCGGCCCCGGGACGAAGGTGGCCGACGCCGTGCTGATCATGATCGAGCGCGGCTTCCGCCACCTGCCGGTGGTGGGCGAGGGCGGCCGCGTGCTGGGCGTGTTCTCGGCGCGCGACGCGCTGCCGCGCGAGCTGAACGCGGCGACGGGCCTGGCCGAGTTCAACGAGCAGGTCAACGACGCGCTGGGCTAGCGCCTGTTGATGCTCGCCGGCGTGCCGTCCCATTGACGCGGCCCGGTGCCTTTCACGGGCGGCCTTCTCTGCTCCAGTCCCACGATCATCACGGTCATCGATCCCTGCTGGCGGCAGATGCGCCCCGGGTTGGGCACCAGGTCCGACGTGGCCACCTGCGACAGCTTCGCGCCTCCCTTGTTCGTGACCGCGACCGCGAGAAGGCATCGCACCACGGGCTTGTCCTGCGTTTTCACTTCGGGGATGTAGCCCATGATCTTGACGGCGTCCTTCTTGACCGGCGGGCCCATGTCCTTCGAATTCCGATCCTCGACCTTGAGTTCGATGAGGTAGACCTGCCTGGCGCCGGCGACCCGGAGGTCGAGGCGCTGCCGGGTCCCCTCGTAGCCGGCCTCGCACTTGACGCGGACTCCGAGGTTCAGGTGCAGGTCCAGCGCGATCTCGTTGCGAAGCCACAGCTCCGGCTCCGCGCCGAAGCTCTTCAGCAATGCCACCTTGCGCTGCAGCTGGAGTATCTGGCCGACGATCCGCTCGAAGAGCTGGATCATCTCCTCGTGCTCGAAGTCCCTGGTGTCGTCCTGCGCCATCGCGTCGTCTCCCCGTGAATCGGCTCGCGTCGGCCCGGCCGGTCGACGACGGATACCCGTTTGGGTATCTGAAGCGATGATGCCGGAGCGGCCGCGGCGGCGCCATCCCTTGCCTCAGGGTGCCGATGGGAGGAGCTCGCGACGGTCGCGTTGCGTGGCCGTCACGGTCGTGTGGCGGCGACGGTCGCGCAGACGCATGCGCCGTCGGGCTTGATCGAGTCGCCGCGGCGGCTGGAATGAAAAAGGCGGCCGCGCGGGCCGCCTTTCAGTCTTCCGGCTTCCGGCCTCAGTGCGCCGCCGGCTGGAACGCCGCGTCGCCCATCTGCCACAGCGCGAACGCCCACTGGTCGGCGATCAGGTTCTCGCGCTGCGAGGTGCTGGAGCCCAGGCCGTGGCCGGCGTCGTAGTCGATGCGCAGCAGCGCCGGCTTGCCGCCGGAGGTCGCGGCCTGCACGCGCGCGGCCATCTTGGCCATCTGCCATGGCGAGACGCGCGGGTCGTTGGCGCCGGTGCTGAACAGGACGGCGGGGTAGGGCGTGCCGTCGCGCACGTGGGCGTAGGCGCTCATCGTGTACAGGCCGTGGAAGCCCGCCTCGGTCTGCGTGGAGCCGAACTCGACGACGTTGGGCGGGCCGTTGGGCTCGGTCTCGAAGCGCAGCGTGTCGGACATGCCCACGACGTCGAGGATCACGCCGAACAGCTCGGGGCGCCGCGTGAGCGCGCCGCCCACCGTGATGCCGCCGGCGCTGCCGCCCAGCCCGGCCAGGCGCGTTGGCGTCGTGTAGCGGTGGTCGACCAGGTACTGGCCGCAGGCGATGAAGTCGAGGATGGTGTTGAGCTTGGTCAGCTTGTAGCCGGCCATGTGCCAGGCCTCGCCGAGCTCGCCGCCGCCGCGCACGTGGGCGATCGCCAGCACGCCGCCGCGCTCCAGCCACGCCAGGTTGGCCGGGTTGAAGCCCGGCTCCGACGACACGCCGTAGCTGCCGTAGCCGCTCAGGATGGTCGGGTGGCTGGCGTCGGCCGCCATGTCCTTGCGGTGCAGGATGGACAGCGGGATGCGGGTGCCGTCGTCCGCGGTGGCCATCACCTCCTCGGACACGAAGGCCGAGGTGTCTACGGACGACGGCGGATTCAGCGCGGTGTCGTCCGAGCGGTTGCCGGCCGGGTCGTAGGCCAGCGTGCGCGTGGACTGCAGCCAGCCGCGCAGGCTGTAGAGCGCGCCCGGCTGGTGCGCGTCGGTGACCAGCGCGCTGACGTTGCCCTCGAAGGGCTGCGGCACCGGCTGGCTCTGCCTGCCGTCGAACGACACGCGGTGCACGTGCGACACCGCGCCGTCGCGGGTGCGGGTGTACAGGCCGTCCTGCGCGACTTCCACGTCGGTCAGCACGCCCTCGCCCTCGGCCTGGACGACGCGGGCCTTGGCCAGCACCGGGTCGGCCAGCGGCAGCGACAGCAGGCGAAAGCGTGGCGCGTCCTTCTGCGACAGCAGGTACAGCGTGTCGCCGTGCAGCTTGAACTGGGTCAGGCCGTCGGCGACGTCGGCGATCTTGCGCCACGGCGTGTCCGCGCCCTTGACCTGGGCCAGCGGGGCCACGTAGACGGTGGACGGGTTGTCGTCCATGTTGTGGTTGGCGACCGCCAGCGCCCAGCGCGAGTCGGGCGAGGTCACGATCCAGGTGCCTTGTCCCTCGGGCACGTCCAGCCTGGCCGAGACGCCGTGGCCGAACACCACCGTGTCGCCGTCGCCGTCGACGTGCGCGCCCACCACGTGCAGGTAGGAGCGCGCGTTGTACATCGTCTCGTTGGCGGGCATGCCCGGCGTCGGCTTGACGTAGCGCAGGTAGAAGAAGGACTTGTCGTCGGGGCGCCAGGCCACGACGCTGTCGGACGTGCGGTCGATCGCCTCGGGCAGCACGGCGCCGGTCTCGACGTCCATGACGTGCAGCACGCTCTTCTCGGAGCCGCCGGCCGAGATGCCGTAGGCCAGGCGCTTGCCGTCCCACGACGGCGTGAAGAAGTCGAGCGCGTAGTGCGTGCTCGTGCCCTTGCCGAGGGCGCCCGGGTCCACCAGCAGGTGCTCCGCGCCCTGGACGCCGTCGCGCCAGTACAGCTTGGGCAGCGACGCGCCCGGCTCGGTCACCTGGTAGAACAGGCGCTTGCCGCGGCGCACGAAGGCGCCGCGCTGCAGGTCGGCGTTGAACAGGGCGTGCACGCGCTGCAGCAGCGCCGGGCGGCCGGGCAGGGCGTCGAGCTGGCTGCGCGTGTAGTCGGCCTGGCCCTTCATCCACGCCTTGACCTCGGGGTTGCCGAGATCCTCCATGTAGCGGTAGCCGTCGACGACGGGCGTGCCGAAGTAGGTGTCGGTGACCGGGCGCACCGGCGCGACCGGCTGGCCGGGCGCCGCCGCGAAGGCGGAGGCGGCGAGGCCGGAAGCGAGGGCGAGGCCGGCGAGCAGGGGGCGCGGCGTAGCGGGATGTCGCATGGGAGGACCTTGGCTGAAGCGATGGCGGGCGAGTTTACGCGCGCCGCGCGGCGTCCCCGGACGTCGCGTCCGCGCGCATCGCGTGCGCGTCGCCGCCCGCGGCCCGGCACGCGCCGCCGGAAGGGCGAAAATGCGGGAAACGGCGCGCGCCGCCGATCCGCCCACGAAGGTATCTTCCCCGCATGACCGACTTCAGCTTCTTCTGGCACGACTACGAAACCTTCGGCCGCGTGCCCCGGCGCGACCGGCCGGCGCAGTTCGCCGGCATCCGCACCGACGCGGACCTGAACGAGATCGGCCAGCCGGTGATGCGCTACTGCAAGCCGTCGCCCGATTCGCTGCCCGACCCGGAGTCCTGCCTGCTCACCGGCATCGTGCCGCAGACCTGCCTCGAGCAGGGCCTGCCCGAGCACGCGTTCGCGGCCGAGATCGAGGCGTCGCTGGGCCTGCCCGGCACCGTCGGCGTCGGCTACAACACCATCCGCTTCGACGACGAGGTCACGCGCCACCTGTTCTGGCGCAACCTGATCGACCCGTACGCCCGCGAGTGGCAGAACGAATGCGGCCGCTGGGACCTGCTCGACGTCGTGCGCGCCACGTGGGCGCTGCGCCCCGAGGGAATCGAGTGGCCGAAGCACGAGGACGGCCGACCGTCGTTCAAGCTGGAGCACCTCACGCAGGCCAACGGCATCGCCCACGAGGCGGCGCACGACGCGTTGTCCGACGTGCGCGCCACCATCGCGCTGGCGCGCCTGATCAAGACGAAGCAGCCGCGGCTGTGGGACTTCTGTCTCAGGCTGCGCCGCAAGGAGGCCGTGTGGGCCGAGATCGGCGCCAACCGGCCGTTCCTGCACATCTCGGGCATGTTCGGGGTGGAGAACGGCTGCATGGCCATCGTGTACCCGCTGGCCCAGCATCCCACCAACAAGAACGAGCTGCTGGTGTGGGACCTGACGCACGACCCGCGGGAGCTCGCCGGCCTCGACTCCGAGACGCTGCGCCTGCGCATGTTCACGCGCGCGGCCGAGCTGCCGGAGGGCGTCGCGCGGCTGCCGATCAAGAGCATCCACGCCAACAAGTCGCCCATCGTGGTCGGCAACCTCAAGACGCTCACGCCCGCGACGGCCGAGCGCTTCGCCATCGACGTCGAGCGCGCACTGGCGCACGCGCAGGCCGCGCCCGACATCGCGGCGCTGATGCAGGGCGCGTGGCGCGAGGTCTACGCCAGGCCGGCGCCGACGTCGCCGGTCGATGTCGACGAGGACCTGTACGGCGGCTTCATCGGCAACGACGACCGCCGCAAGCTCGAGCGCCTGCGCCGCCAGACGGGCGAGCAACTCGCCGGCCAGCGCGTCGCCTTCGACGACCCGCGACTGGAGGAGCTGCTGTTCCGCTACCGCGCGCGCAACTTCGCCGACACGCTTGGTGCGCAGGAAAACGAGCGCTGGCTCGACCACTGCAGCGCGCGCCTGCACGAGGGCGCGGGCGGCGGGCTGACGCTGTCCGCATTCTTCGAGCGCATCGACCAGCTCAACGAGGAGGCTGACGAGCGCGGCCAGGAGATCCTGGGCGCGCTGTACGACTACGCCGAGCAGATCGCGCCGCCGCTGCGGGAGGGCGCGTGAGCGCGGCGCCGGCGGGCGAGGCCTCGCGCACGGGCGCGGGCGCCGGCGAGCCCGCGGGCGAGGGCGTTCGCGTCGCGGTCGTCGGCGCTGGCGCCGTCGGCTGCTACTACGGCGGCATGCTCGCCCGCGCCGGCGTGCCCGTGACGCTGATCGGCCGGCCGGTGCACGTCGCTGCGATCCGGCGCGACGGCCTGCGGCTGACGACGGCCACCTTCGACGAGCACGTCCGCCTGGCCGCCGCCACCGAGCCGTCCGCCGTGGCCGGCGCGGCGCTGGTGCTGGTGTGCGTCAAGTCGCCCGACACCGAGTCCACCGGCCTCGAGATCGCGCCGCACCTGGCGCCGGGCGCGCGCGTGCTGAGCCTGCAGAACGGCGTCGACAACGCGCCGCGCCTGCAGGCCGTGCTCGACAGGCCGGTCGCGCCCGCGGTGGTCTACGTCGCCACCGAGATGGGCGGCCCGGGCCACGTGCGCCACATGGGGCGTGGCGAACTGGTGATTCCGTCGGACATCGGCGCCGCGGGGCCGACATCGGCCGACGTCGTCGCGCTGTTCGCGCGCGCCGGGGTGCCGGTCGAGCGGTCGGACAACGTCCTCGGCGCGCTGTGGGGCAAGCTGCTGCTGAACTGCGGTTACAACGCCATCTCCGCGATCACCGACACGCCCTACGGCCGCATGGTGACGCTGCCGGGCGTCGCGCGCACCGTGCACGACGCCGTCGCCGAATGCCTGGCCGTGGCCGCGGCGCTCGGCGTGACCATCCCGGGCGACGTCTGGGCGGCGGTCGACCGCATCGCCGCCAGCATGCCGGGCCAGGTGTCGTCCACCTGCCAGGACCTGCGCCGCGGCAAGCCCACCGAGATCGACCATCTCAACGGCTACATCGTGCGCCAGGGCGACCGGCTGGGCATCCCGGTGCCGCTGAACCGGGCCCTGCACGCGCTGGTGAAGGCGCTGGAGGCGCGCGCGGCCTGAGCCGTGTCGCGTGCCCGGCGGCCGGCGGCCGGCGAACTCAGGAGGGCTGGCCCCGGCCCTTGTCCACCAGGCGCCGGACCAGCGGAACGATCTCGCGAAACGCGTTCTCCTTCTCGATGATGGCGAACACGCCGGAGTCGCGGGCCCGCTCGCGCAGCTCGTCGGTGATCAGCCCGGTGCTGATGGCGATGGGCAGGGCGGGTGCCAGCGCGGCGGCCTCGCGCGCCACGTCGAGCCCCGACCGGCCGGGCATGTTGTAGTCGGTGATGAAGGCGTCCACGCCCGCAGGCGCCGCCTGGATGGACGCCAGCGCGGCCGGGGCCTCGGTGAAGCCGCTGCAACGGTAGCCGGCCCGCTCGAGGATCCGGACCATGACCAGCATGACCGTCTCGTCGTCGTCGAGGTAGACGACGTGCTCGCCGTGCGCCTCCGCCGGCGTCGCCCGCTCGCGGCTCGCCGGCAGGGCCTGCGGCTCGGGAATCGCCGGCAGGAAGACGTGGAAGGTGCTGCCCTCGCCCAGCAGCGTCTCCACGGTGATGCAGCCGTGGTGGGCCACCACGATCCCGTGGACCACGGATAGTCCCAGGCCGGTTCCCTGTCCGGTCGACTTGGTCGTGAAGAAGGGCTCGAAGACCCGCTCGAGCGTTCGTGCGTCCATCCCGGAGCCGGTGTCCTTCACCCACAGATGCGCGTAGGCGCCCGCGGCCACGCCGCGCGTCTGCGCCTCCGCGGCCTCGATGGCGACGCCATCCAGGCCCACGACGATCCGGCCGGCCGCGTCTTGCAGCGCGTGCCACGCGTTCGTGCACAGGTTCATCAACACCTGCTGGAGCTGGGTCGCGTCGGCCTGGACGTGCAAGGGCGCCGCGGCCAGCTCCAGCCGCAGCTCCGCGCCCGCGGGCAGCGTCGCCCGAAGCAGGCGGAAGGTTTCCTCCACGATGGGCTTGAGCGCGACGTTCTCCAGCTGCTGCGGCCGGCGCCGGCTGAAGGTCAGGATCTGCCGCACCAGGTCGCGCGCGCGCAGGCTGGCCTGCTGGATCTCGCCGAGGGCGGCCTGTGCCGGATGGCGGGGTTCCAGCTCGGTCATGGCGAGCTCGATGTTGCCCAGGATGGCGCCGAGGATGTTGTTGAAGTCGTGCGCGATGCCGCCGGCCAGGGTGCCGAGCGATTCCATCTTCTGGGCCTGGTGCAGCTGCGCCTCGAAGCGGCTCAGCTCGGCCTCGGCCTGGCGGTGGGCCGCGCGGCGCGCGGCCTGCGCCAGCTCGCGCTCGAGCGCCGGCCCGAGCCGCCGCAGGTTCTCCTTCATCACGTAGTCGTTGGCGCCGGCCTGCATCGCGGCGACCGCGGTCTCCTCGCCGATCGTCCCCGAGACGAAGATGAACGGGATGTCCATGCCGGTGTCGCGGAACTCGGCCAGCGCGTCGAGCCCGCTGAAGCCCGGCATGCTGAAGTCGGAAATCATCGCGTCCCAGGGGCCTTCGAGCAGCGCCTGGCGCAGCGACGGCAGGTCCTGCACGCGCCGGCCTTCCGGGGCGAAGCCGGCCTTGCGGAGCTGCCGCATGGCCAGCCGGAAGTCGTTCTCGGAATCCTCGATCGCGAGGATCTTGATCGGGCGCTCGTTCATGATGCGGTCATTGCGGCGGCGGGACCTGGTTGAGCGCCAGCCAGTAGATGCCCAGGACCTTGACGGCCTCCAGGAACTCGGCGAAATCGACCGGCTTGCGGACGTAGCTGTTGGCACCGAGCGCGTACCCCGCGATGACGTCCTGCTCCTCCTTGGACGAGGTCAGGATGACGGTGGGCAGGAGGGCCGTCCGATGATCGGCGCGCATCGCCTTGAGCACGCCCAGGCCGTCCAGCTTGGGCAGCTTCAGGTCGAGGATGACGAGCGTCGGCGGCGCCGCGCCGCGGCCTGCGTGGACGCCGCGCGCGAACAGGAAGTCGAGCGCCTCGACGCCGTCGCGCACCACGACGACCGGGTTCATCAGGTGGCTGCGCTTGAACGCGCGCAGCGTCAGCGCGACGTCGTCGTCGTTGTCTTCAACCAGCAGGATGGCCTTGTTCTGTTCGTTCATCTTGTTGCTCCGCAGGACGGAAATAGAACGTCGCTCCCTGGCCGAGGGCCGCCTGGGCGCCCACCGACCAGCCGTGGCGGCGCATCACGCGCTGCACGGTGGCCAGGCCGACCCCGGTGCCGGGGAAATCGCTCTCGTGATGGAGGCGCTGGAACGCGCCGAACAGGCGCGAGGCATAGGCCATGTCGAATCCGGCGCCGTTGTCGGAGACGAAGCAGACCTGCGCCCCGTCCTCGACCCGCGTGCCGACGCGGATGACGGCCTCCTTCACCTTGCTCGTGAACTTCCACGCGTTGGCGAGCAGGTTGTGCAGGGCGATCGCGATCAGCTCGCGATCGCCCCGAACGAGGATGCCGTTCTGGATGTCCCAGCGGACCTGGCGCGCGGGTTCGGCCTGGGCCAGTGCCGAGGCGATCTCCTGCGCCATCGCGCTGAGGTCGACGTCCTGGAGCCGCAGTTCGGCCCGCGTGACCCGGGCCAGGCCGAGCAGCTCGTCGATCAGGCGGCCCATCCGCTGGCTCGCCGCGCGGATGCGCTGCAGGTTGTCGCGGGCCTCGTCGTCGAGCCGGTCGCCGTAGTCCTCCAGCAGCGCGAGCGAGAAGCCGTCCATGCTGCGCAACGGGCTGCGCAGGTCGTGCGACACCGAATAGCTGAACGACTCGAGCTCCTTGTTCAACGCGACGAGGTTTCGATTGCTGGCGTGCAGCCGGTCGAAGGAGTCCCGCAGCGCGTGCGTCATCGCGTCGAAGTGGCGGGCCATGTCCCCCAGTTCGTCCGTGCTCCCGACGTCGAGCTCGAACGACCAGTTGCCCGCGGCGACCTCGCGCGTCGCCAGCTCCAGGCGCGCGATCGGGCCGAGCACGTCGCGCCGGAACAGCCAGGCCGTGGCGGCGATCAGCGTCGCCATCGCGAGAAGCCCCAGGCTCGTGACCAGCACGACGCGCTGCTGCGTCTCGTCGATGCGCGCACCCGCATCGTGGATGAGCTGCTCTGCCTCCACGAGGCTGTTCTGCTGCAGGATCAGGATCCGGCTCGACAACTGTGCCTCGAAGCGGCGCTGCACGTCGTCGGCGGTACCGGTCGCGGGCGTGGCGTCGACTTCGCCGAACAGGTGGTGGCTGGCCTCTCCCTGGTTGCGCAGGTTCGCGAGGGTGCCGGCGGCGGCACCGTCGAAGCCGACGGGGTGTGCCAGCAGGCCCTGCAGCCGCTCCCAGACCAGCTGCTCCTGCAGCCGCGCGCGGTCGCGCCGATTCAGCAGGTACTCGAAGGTCACCATGCGCATGTTGTTGAGCGCGCCGGCGATCTCGACGCTGTGACGCTGCTGGGCGACGGCTGCGCGCACCTGGGCGTTGGCCCAGACGATGCTGACGGCGATGATCGCCATGGTGCCGAGCATCAGCCCGGCGGCCAGCGCGGCCTTGCTGCGGATCTTCATCGGACCACCGTCACGCGCTCCGGGCTCACGGCGAGCAGCGTGTCCAGCGCGAGATGGGAAACGAAGTCGGGCATGGGCTGGCGGGGGGCGTAGCTGCGCGCCATCGCCCAGGTCGCCACGTCCTCGAGCGTGACCAGCTGGGCCTGCTGCTGCCCGACCTCGAGGGTCACGTCCTGCCAGGACGAGTCGAAGGTGGCGGGGCTGAGGTTCAACAGCCTGGCGAGCTCCGTCCTGGCGGCTTCGGGATCGGCCTCGACGAAGGCCTCGGCGTCCAGCAGCGCCCGCAGCACGCCGTCCAGTTCCCGCTGGTGCGCCTGCACATAGTCGCGCTGGCCGACGAGGACGTAGTTCTGTGCATAGGCGTCGGGCGCGTGCAGGGAGACGATGCGGTCGCCGAAGGCCAGCTCGGCCTCGTGCCGGACGGGTTGCCAGGCGGCGATGCCGTCCACGAGGTCCTCGCGCAACGCGGCGATGAGTCGTGCCGGCGGCACGTCGACCAGCCGGATCGATTCCGGCGCGATGCGATGGCGCACCAGGAAGGCCCAGAGGAAATACTCGCCGCTCGTCCCCAGCGTGACGCCGATCCGGCGCCCGCGCAGGTCGCCCGGCGCGCGTATGCCGCGATCGACGCGCCCCAGCACGGCCAGCTCGTTCGAGGCGTTGGCCACCGAGGCGACGATGCTCAGCGACGCGCCCTTGAGGACCTCGACCACGACGGGGACGTCGGCGGCCACCGCCAGGTCGGCCTGGCCCTTCAGCAGTTCGGCCAGCGCGGCCTTGCCGTAGCTCTGCGGGAGCAGGGTCACGCCGACATCGCGTTTGCGGAACAAGCCGTGCGCCGCGGCGATATGGATCAGGCCGGCATGCGGTACGACGGGCACGGCGATGCGGACGTCCGGCTTTCCCGTTTCGGGCGCGACGCCGCGGCCCGTGCAGGCCTGCAGGGATGCCAGCAGCATCGCCGCTCCCCCGCCGAGCAGGGTGCGGCGACGCGTCACGGCAGACGGGATCGGAGCGTGCACCAGTATCTCCCTCGCCGACCAACCGTCGTTGGCAACTCTTGTCAGCGAACCGTGGACTGGTGCCGTCCCGCGTGCGGTTCCCGGCAGGGCCGGGCTGCGGTGACGGAGTCGAGAGCCTTGTTGGCATGCATGCGGAGCCTCCCAGCGCCTGCGTGGCGAACATGGACGATGCTCGGCACGCCCCGTCGGGGCGCACCGCGCCGCTACTGCGCCGTCGGCGGTTTGCAGACCCTCGCCTCTGCCTGCGTCGACGGCCCGGTCGAACCGGACGTCGTTGTTGTCTTGTCGAGCGATCCTGGCGACCCCGTTGCCCGGCAGGGCCCACGGGGTCGCTTTTGCGATGGTAGACGGTTTTGCCCGATCCGTCCTCGGCTTCGCGGGGCCGAGGGGGACGTGCCCGCCGAATCGCGGCGACGGCGCAGGCTCAGCGCAGCGACGGTGCCAGCCGCGAGAACGGATCGGTCGACGGCGACGGTGGCGCCGGCTTGGGCTGCGGCGCCTGGGCGGGCGGCGGGACCGGCTGCAGGATGGTCGCACCCGGGCTGGTCGGCTGCAGCGGGGTGGCGTCGATGGCGGCCTGCGACGCGGCGTCGCGCGGCGCGCCGGCCACCACGATGGACGGCGGGTTGCCCGGCTCCATGCCCAGGTACGAGATGTAGCCGCCGCCGGCGAACTCGTCGTAGAGCCAGTCGCCCTGGATGTCCTGCACGCCCGGCGGGGTCGCGAGCGTCGCCACCGGCACGTCCTTGAGGGCCTGGCGCATGTAGTCGATCCAGATCGGCAGCGCCAGCGTGGCGCCGAACTCGCGGCCGCCCAGGCTTGTGTTGTCGTCGCGGCCCATCCAGACCACCGTCGTGATCCTCGGCTGGAAGCCGGCGAACCAGGTGTCGACGGCGTCGTTGGTGGTGCCGGTCTTGCCGTAGAGGTCGGGGCGCTTGAGCGTGGACTGGGCCTTGGCGGCGGTGCCGGTGCGCGCCACCTCGTTGAGCAGGCTGGCCATCACGAAGGCGTTGCGCGCCGGGATGATGCGCGCGTCCTCGGGCGGCGTGTCGGGCAGCTTGGGCGCCTCGAACAGCACCTTGCCCTGGGCGTCGGTGATCTTCTCGATGAAGCGCGGCATCACGCCGTAGCCGCCGTTGGCGAACGCGGCGTAGGCGCGCGCCTCCTGCATCGGCGTGACGCTGCCGGCGCCGAGCGCGACGGTCAGGTTGTCGGGGTGCTTGTCCTGCGCGAAGCCGAACTGCGCGGCCCAGTTGCGCACGGTGTTGATGCCCAGGTTCTGGACGACGCGGATGCTGACCAGGTTCTTGGACTTGGCCAGCGCGGCGCGCAGCGAGATCGGGCCCATCAGCGGCTCGTCGTCGTCCTTCGGATCCCAGTGCTTGCCGCCGGTCAGCGCGTCGTCGATGCTGATCGGCGCGTCCATGATCTGCGTGGCGGGCTGGATGCCGTGTTCCAGCGCGGCCGAGTAGATGAAGGGCTTGAAGCTGGAACCCGGCTGGCGCCAGGCGCTGGTCACGTGGTTGAACTGGCTGTGCGAGAAGTCGAAGCCGCCCACCAGCGCGCGGATCTGGCCGGTATTGGAGTCGAGCGACACCAGCGCGCCCTCGACGTCCGGCCATTGCGCGACGCGCCACTCGCTCTTGGTGCCTGCGTCGCCCGCGGTGCGCATCACGCGGATGATGGCGCCGCGCGTGATCGCCAGGTCCTCGGCCGCCTTGGGCCGGAGCGCCGCGCCGACGCCGCGCAGCGCGTCGCCGGTCAGGTGCAGCGTCTCGCCGCTGGCCAGGATCGCGACGACCTCCTTCGGGCTCGCGTGCGTGACGACGGCCACGCGCAGGTCGTCGTCGTCCGGGTGGTCGTGCAGGGCGGCCGCGGCGGCGGCGTCGATGTCGGCGTCGCCGTCGGGCAGGTCCTCGTTGTCTTCCGGGCCGCGGTAGGCCTGGCGGCGGTCGAAGTCGATCACGCCCTTGCGCACGGCGGCCTGCGCCGCGGCCTGGTCGGCCGAGACCAGCGACGTCGTCACCTTCAGGCCCTGCGAGTACGCGGCCTCGCCGAAGCGCTGCACCACCTGCTGGCGCACCATCTCGGCCAGGTACTCGGCGCTGACCGGCGGCGCCCAGTGGCCGGTGATCTTCAGCGGCTGCTTCTTGGCTTCCTCGTACTGCGCGTCGTTGAGGACGCCCGTCTCGTGCATGCGCAGCAGCACGACCAGCTGGCGCGCCTTGGCCTTGTCGAAGTGGTCGGTCGGGTCGGCGCCGCCCGGGTTCTTGGGCAGGCCGGCCAGCATCGCGGCCTCGGCCGCGGTGAGCTGCTTGGACGGCTTGCCGAAGTAGGTGAGCGAGGCGGCCTCGAAGCCGTACGCGTGCTGCCCCAGGTAGATCTGGTTCATGTACAGCTCGAGGATCTGGTCCTTCGTGAGATGGCGCTCGATCTTCATCGCCAGCAGCGCCTCGGCGAACTTGCGCGACAGGGTCTGCTTGCGGCTCAGGAAGAAGTTGCGCGCCACCTGCTGCGTGATCGTCGAGGCGCCCTGGCGATGGCGGTGGAACAGGTTGGACAGCGCCGCGCGCGCGATCCCCTTGAGGCTGATGCCGCTGTGGTTGCGGAAGTCGGCGTCCTCGGTGGCGATCAGCGCGTTCTTGAGCACGTCGGGGAACTCGCCCACCGGCACGAAGCGGCGGCGCTCGGGGCCGAACTGCGCGAGCTCGATGCCTTCGCGCGTGACGATCTCCAGCGGCTGGCGCGGCTGGTAGTGGGTGATCTCGTCGAGTTCGGGCAACTGTTCGGAGACGACCACGATCGAGACGATCAGCGCGACGAGCAGGGCGCAGACGACGAATGCTATGACCCACAGGAAGATGAACCCCTGTTCCCGGGAAGGCTTCTTGAGCACGGTGCGGGCCGCGACGGCGGCAGAGCAGACAAGAGGTCGACTTTAAGCGACGGCGGCGGCCGCTCCGTGTCAGGGCGTGTCCGCGGCCGCGCGGCGTGAAAAGTATCGTGCGGCGCGCCCGAGGGGCCCGCCGGCTGCCGCTTCAGACCCGCAACTGCGCCGTGAGTTCCTTGCTCGCCTGCATCAGCCGGTTGCCCAGCATCGCGCTGCGCGCCGGGCCCAGGCGCGAGCGCAGCGCCGCGATGCTGATCGAGGCCACCGGCGCCCCGTTGGCGTCGTAGACCACCACGCCGACCGCCCAGCTGTCCTCGAACACCATGCCCGGCTGCAGGCAGTAGCCGCGCTCGCGCGTGTCGCGCACCAGCGCGCGGATGGCGGCGTCGCCGCAGCGCGGGAACTTCGCGGCGCGCAGCGCGGCGCTGCGGGCCAGGACGTCGGCCACGGTCTCGTCGGGCAAGGCGGCCAGGATCGCGGCGCTGCCGGCGCCCACGCCCAGCGGCCAGCGGTCGCCGGGCTTGATGAGCTGGTTGCGGATCGGGAAGTCGCCCTCGTCGCGCGACAGGCAGATGCTCTCGTGGCCGTGCAGCACGGTGAAGAACACCGTGTCGCCCGATTCGGCGGCCAGCGCGCGCAGCACGGCCGCGGCCTGGCGCTGCAGCTCGTAGCTGGGCTCGGCGGCCAGGCCGACGGCGAAGGCCTCGGGCCCGAGCCGGTAGCGGCCGGCGGCGCGGTCGTGCAGCACGAAGCCCTCGTCGACCAGCGTGCGCGTCAGGCGGATCGCGGTCGTCTTGTTCAGGCCCAGCCGATGGCCGATCTCGCCCATGCGCAGGCCGCCCGGGCCCACGCGGGTGAGCAGCCGCAGCACGGCCAGGCCGCGGCGCAGCGTCTGCGCGCCGGCGGTCTCGGGGCGCTCGGGCTCGGACGCGCGCGCCGCGGTGGCCGGCTCGCCACCGTCGGCGGCCGGATCCCGGCCCGGCGGCGGCTCGACGAGGCGCAGCGCGGAGCGCGCCGTCATTGCGCGGCCGCGGCGTTGCGGCGCAGCGTGGGCAGGCCCACGCCCGCCGCGTCGAAGCCGCCGTCCACCGCCAGGAACTGGCCGTTGACGAAGCTCGCCTGCTCGCTGCACAGGAAGCCCACCGCGTCGGCCATCTCCTCGGGCGTGCCGTAGCGGCCCAGCGGGATCGCGTCGTGGTAGTCGGAGCGGATCGCGACGCTGTGGACGAGCTTGGCCATCTCGGTCTCGACCGGCCCCGGGCAGATCGCGTTGACGCGGATGCCGACGTCGCCGAGCTCCACCGCCAGCTGCCTGGTCAGGTGCAGCAGCGCCGCCTTGCTGGTGCCGTAGGCCACGCGCAGCGTGCTGGCGCGCAGGCCCGAGATCGACGCGATGTTGACGATCGCGCCGCCGCCGGCCCGGCGCATGTGCGGCACGCAGGCCTGGGTGCAGATGAAGGCGCCGTCGAGGTTGGTGTTCAGCACGTCGCGGAACTCGGCGTAGCTGGTCTGCATCACCGGCTTGAAGACGGCGATGCCCGCGTTGTTGACGAGCTTGTCGATGCGGCCGAACTTCGCCACGACCTGCGCGACGCCGGCGGCGACCTGCTCGGGGCGCCTGACGTCGGCGTGCACCGCGAGCACCGCGTCGGGATTGTCGAACGCGGCGACGCTGCGCTGCAGCGTCTCGCCGTCGATGTCCAGCAGCGCGATGCGGTGGCCGCGCGCCAGGAACCATTGGCCGATGGCCAGGCCGATGCCGCGCGCGCCTCCGGTGACGAGGGCGACGGGCGAGTCGGCGGTGACGGGGGTGGACATGCTCAAGGTGGTCTCCAGGGTGTGAATGGAATGGCGCGGCCGGTCGCCGCGTCGAAGCGAAATCTCAGGCCGCGTCCGGCAGCCACTCCTCCAGCGTCACCTCGAACGTGACGCACACGGGATTGGCGCCGGCGACGAACGGGCCGCCGTGCACGTGGCCCTCGGTGTCGGCGACGATGCCGGTGATGGCCGCGCGCAGCGAGCCGTCGCCCTGCGTGCGCACCTCGCCGGCCAGGCTCACGATCTCGACCGCCGGCCCGCGCACCTGGCGCGTTCCGCCGTCGGGCGCGACGAAGCAGGCGTCGACCAGGCTGCCGAGCGCGCCGCGCACGAACGCGTGGCGGAAGCCCTCGGCGGCGCACAGCTTCTCGATGCTGGACACGAGGTCCTCGTTGGGCGCGACGCGTGCGTACGCGACGCGGCCCATCGCGCCGGCCTCGACCAGGCGGACTTCAGACTGCATGGGGTGTCTCCTCCATCTCGTTGGCCGCCGCCTCGAACGGGCGCATCAGCGGCATGTGGGTCTCGTCGTCCTGCGTGATGCGCAGCTCGATGCCGTCCAGCGAGGTCGCCAGCACCGGGATGGCCGACTGCGCGACGCTGCGGTCGACCACGATGTGGCCGCCGCGCACGCGGCCGTCGTCGCACGCGAAGGTGGCGTGGCAATGCACCAGCGGCTCGCCGCGGCCGTTGCAGCCCAGCGTCGCGTTGCCGAAGATCAGCGTCGCGGCGCCTGCTTCGATCGGCCGCGTGTAGTTGGCGACGCGCGCGCCGGTCGGATCGGGCGGTGCCACGCAGTACAGCAGGCGCGACAGTCGGCCGCCCAGCAGCGTCATCGACGCGGCTCGCACGCCCAGCGCGAGCAGCGGCTCGATGATCGCGTCCTGCAGCGTGCGGCCGGGTTCGAGGCCGAGGCGGAAATGGCGGCCGCGGTTCGCATGCCGGTGCTCGATCCGGATGGCGCCGACGGGGCCCGGGTGCACCAGCGTGCGAGGCCGGGGCAGCGGCTGCGCGGTCGTGAAGTCGGTCATCGTGTCTCCAGCGCGCTCGTGGCGCATCGTTCCGCGTGCCGCCGGGGTGTCGGCGGGTTCGGTATGCGGGCCAGTCTAGGAAAGGCCTTCCATTCACGGAAGTTTTCTTTTCAGATCGATTGATCCAGAATCCAGATCGATGGAAATGCGTCATCTCCGCTGCCTGGTGGCCGTCGCCGAGGAGCTGCACTTCGGGCGCGCGGCGGCGCGGCTGAACCTGTCGCAGCCGCCGGTCAGCCTGGCGATCAAGGAGCTCGAGGTCGAGCTGGGCGTCACGCTGTTCGAACGCAGCTCGCGCCGCATCGTGCTCACGCGCGACGGCGAGGAGGCGCTGCACGACGCCCGCGCCGTGCTGGCGCGCACGGAGCTGCTCAAGCGCCGGGCGCACGACGCGGCGCGCGGACAGTCGGGCGCGCTGGCCATCGGCTTCATCAGCCTGGCGGCGTACTCGTTCCTGCCCGACGCGCTGCGCCGCTTCATGGCCGACTTCCCGAAGGTCAAGCTGGCGCTGCACGAGTCGACCACCGATGCGATGCTGGCCGAGCTGGAGATCGGCGCGCTGGACATCGGGCTGATCTTCGCGTCGCCGGGCATGTCGCCGACGCTGGCCTACCGCGCGACGCAGCGCGAGGCGCTGATGATCGCGTTGCCCGAGAGCCATCCGCAGGCGAAGTCGTCGCAGGTCGCGCTGGAGAAGCTCGCGCACGAGCGCTTCCTCGGCTTCGAGCGCCACTACGGGCCGATGATCTTCGACGCGATGGTGGCCACCTGCATGCGGCACGGCTTCAGTCCCAACCTGTTTCCGGCGCGTCAGATGCACACGATCGTGAGCCTGGTATCCGGGGGCATCGGCGTGGCGCTGGTGCCGGCTTCAGTGAAGGCGCTGCATCGCGAGGGGGTGGTCTATCGGCCCATCAGGGGCGAGCGCACGCTGGTGGAGACCGGTGCGGCCTGGCGCAAGGCCGATGACTCCGCGCTGGTGCGGGCGTTCGTGGAGTACCTGCCGCGGTTGGCTTCGTAGCGGCCTGGATTTTCTCTGCATTTGCCTGCGGCGCCTCCTGGTCCAGCCACGATATGAACCGATTTCTGGCTTGCTGCGTCGCAACAGACGCACCATCGCAAAGCCATCCTGCGCAGAATTCATCCATCAAACGATGACTGCCGACGCAACTGGTTCACGATTCGAACCAGGTCTGCATGGCCCGCCCGCAACGAATTCACGCCAACCGGCAGGAACGCACATGACCAACGCACACATCATCGGCTGGGGCCACACCCCCTTCGGCAAGCTCGACGCCATCGACATGGAACAGCTGATCCGCGACGCCGCGCTCCCCGCCGTGGCCAGCGCCGGCCTGCAGCTGGCCGACATCGACGGCATCTTCGTCGGCCACTTCAACGGCGGCTTCGTCCCGCAGGACTTCAGCGCCGCGCTCGCCGGCGTCGCGATCCCCGAGTTCCGCCATGTGCCGGCGATGCGCGTCGAGAACGCGTGCGCCACCGGCTCGGCCGCGATCTGGGCCGCGCTCGACGCCGTCGGTTCGGGCCGCGTGAGGCACGCGCTGGTGATCGGCATGGAGAAGATGAACACGCTGCCCGGCGCGCAGATCGGCGACACGCTGCTCAAGTGCTCGTACGTCAAGGAGGAGGCCGACACCGCCGGCGGCTTCGCGGGCGTGTTCGGCGACATCGCCGGCGTCTACTTCGAGCGCTTCGGCGACCAGAGCGACGCGCTGGCCGCGATCTCCGCCAAGAACCACGAGAACGGCGTGCGCAACCCGGTCGCGCACATGCGGCGCGACCTCGGCTACGACTTCTGCCGCCAGCCGTCGGACAAGAACCCGTTCGTCGCCGGGCCGCTCAAGCGCTCCGACTGCTCGCTGGTGTCCGACGGCGCCGCGGCGCTGGTCATCTCGATGGATCCCGTGGCCGGCGCGCGCGTGCAGCCGGTGCGCTGGCGATCGCGCACGCAGGTCAACGAGTACCTGCCGCTGTCGCGCCGCGACCCGACGCGGTTCGAGGGCGCCGCGCTCGCCTGGCAGCGCGGCCTGGACGCCGCCGGCGTCGCGCTGTCCGACCTGCACTTCGTCGAGACGCACGACTGCTTCACGATCGCCGAGCTGCTGGAGTACGAGGCGATGGGCCTGCGCCCGCACGGGCAGGGTGCGCGCGCCATCCTCGACGGCGACACGCGGCGCGACGGCAGGCTGCCGGTCAACCCGTCGGGCGGCCTGAAGTCGCGCGGGCATCCGATCGGCGCGACGGGCGTGTCGCAGCACGTGATGGCCGCGATGCAGCTCACGGGCAGCGCCGGCGACATGCAGCTGCCGCGCGCGGGCCTCGGCGCCGTCTTCAACATGGGCGGCGCGGCGGTGGCGAACTACCTCAGCGTGCTGGAGGCGGCATGAGCGCCCGCCCGGCCGCTCCGAAGGGCGCTCGCGCCGCGGCGCGCCGCGCGGAGGCTTCACTATGAGCAACGCGGCCCAGGCCTGCAACCTGTCGCAGCTGCTGCGGCAGACCGCGGCGCTGCATCCCGACCGCGCGGGCCTGATCCAGGGCGAGCGCCAGTGGACGTGGCGCGAGATCGACGCGCGCGTCGACGCGCTGGTGGCCGCGCTGCGCAGGCTCGGCATCGTCCAGGGCGACCGGCTGCTCGTGCAGTCGCGCAACTCGCTGGCGATGTTCGAGAGCTGCTGGGTCGCGTTCCGCCTCGGCGCCGTGTGGGTGCCGGTGAACTTCCGGCTGACGCCGCCGGAGGTCGCGACCCTCGGCGCCTCCAGCGGCGCCGTCGCGATGCTGGTGGACGACGGCTTCGAGTCGCACGTGGCCGCGGTGCGCGAGGCATCGCCCGCGCTGCGGCACGTGGTCTCGATGGGCGACGAGTGGGAGGCGCTGGTCGCGGCCAACCGCGGCGCGCCGCGCTTGGAGGCGACGGTCGCCGCCGACGACCCGCTGTGGTTCTTCTACACCTCGGGCACGACGGGCCGTCCCAAGGCCGGCATGCTGACCCACGGCCAGATGGCCTTCGTCGTCACCAACCACCTGGCCGACCTGATCCCCGGCACCTCCGAGCGCGACGTGTCGATCGCGGTGGCGCCGCTGTCGCACGGCGCGGGCATCCATGCGCTGCTCAACGTCGCGCGCGGCGCGGCCACGGTGCTGCTGCCGTCCGAGAAGCTGGATCCCGCGGCGTTCTGGGCGCTCGTCGAGCGCCATCGCGTGACCAACCTGTTCACCGTGCCGACCATCGTCAAGATGCTGGTCGAGCATCCGGCCGTCGACGCGCACGACCACTCGTCGCTGCGCTACGTGATCTACGCCGGCGCGCCGATGTACCGCGCCGACCAGCAGCGTGCGCTGCGCACGCTGGGGCCGGTGCTGGTGCAGTACTTCGGCCTCGGCGAGGTCACGGGCTGCATCACGGTGCTGCCGCCGTCCATGCATTCGCCCGACGACGACTCGCCCGACGCCAACGTCGGCTCCTGCGGCCGGCCGCGCACGGGCATGGAGGTCGCCATCCTCGACGCCGACCTCAAGCCGGTGCCGGCAGGCGAGGTCGGCGAGATCTGCTGCCGCGGCCCCGGCGTGTTCGCGGGCTACCACGACGACGCCGAGGCCACCGCCAAGGCGCTGTGGGGCGGCTGGTTCCACACCGGCGACCTGGGGCGCGTCGATGTGCGCGGGCTGCTCTACATCACGGGTCGCGAGTCGGACATGTACATCTCGGGCGGGTCGAACGTCTACCCGCGCGAGGTCGAGGAGGTGCTGCTGACGCACCCGGACGTCGCCGAGGTCGCGGTGCTGGGCGTGCCCGACGCGAAGTGGGGCGAGGTCGGCGTGGCGGTGGTCGTGCGGCGCGACGGCGCGGCGTGCGACGCGGCCGCGCTGCTCGCGCATCTCGAAGGGCGCTGCGCACGCTACCGCTGGCCGCGCCACGTCTTCTTCTGGGACGCGCTGCCGAAGTCCGGCTACGGCAAGGTGACCAAGAAGGACATCCGAGAACAACTCTTCGCACGTCGCGAATTGTGGGAATCCACAGAGTTGGGGAAGACGAGGGAATCCGCGCCCGCCTGAGCCCTCACAATCATCGGCGCCGCCGATGCCGCGACGACAAGATCACACAGCCAACAACGGAGACAAGCACATGCAACTCACCCGCCGCCAGATCCTCGCCGGCGCCGCCACCGGGCTCGCGCTGCCCTCGATGGGCGCGTTCGCGCAGAAGGCCGAGTTCACGTACAAGTACGCGAACAACCTGCCGGTGTCGCACCCGATGAACCTGCGCGCCAAGGAGATGGCCGACGCGATCCGCGCCGAGACCAAGGGCCGGGTCGACATCCAGATCTTCCCGAACAACCAGCTCGGCTCCGACTCCGACATGCTGAGCCAGCTGCGCTCGGGCGGCATCGAGTTCTTCACGCTGTCCGGCCTGATCCTGGGCCAGCTGGTGCCGGCCTCGCAGATCAGCGGCATCGGCTTCGCCTTCCCCGACTACGCCACCGTGTGGAAGGCGATGGACGGCGAGCTCGGCGCGTGGATCCGCGCGCAGATCGCGAAGAAGGACCTGGTCGCGATGGACCGCATCTGGGACAACGGCTTCCGCCAGACCACGTCGTCCTCCAAGCCGATCAACACGCCGGAGGACTTCAAGGGCTTCAAGATCCGCGTGCCGGTGTCGCCGCTGTGGACGTCGATGTTCAAGGCCTTCGACGCGTCGCCGGCCTCGATCAACTTCGCCGAGGTCTACTCGTCGCTGCAGACCAAGGTGGTCGAAGGCCAGGAGAACCCGCTGGCCATCATCTCCACGGCCAAGCTCTACGAGGTGCAGAAGTACTGCTCGCTGACCAACCACATGTGGGACGGCTTCTGGTTCCTCGCCAACAAGAAGGCGTGGGAGAAGCTGCCGGCCGACCTGCAGGCCATCGTCGCCAAGCACATCAACGCGGCCGGCCTGAAGGAGCGCGCGGACGTCGCCGAACTGAACGCCAGCCTGCAGAAGGACCTGGCGGCCAAGGGCATGGTCTTCAACGCGACCAACGCCAACCTGTTCCGCGACCACCTGCGCAAGGCGAACTTCTACAGCGACTGGAAGGCCAAGTTCGGCGAGGACGGCTGGGCGGTGCTGGAGCGCAGCGTCGGCAAGCTGTCCTGAGCCGCGATCCTGATCCCGCCCGCCTGACGACAACGCGCGAGACGCCGGAGGTCCGTCCATGAAACAAGCCGTCCGACTCGGCGATCTCGCGGTCGACCCGACGCGCGACGCCCTGGGCCACGCGCTGCCCGAAGCCGCCAACGGGCCCATCGTGACTCGCACCGGCAAGCCATCCGGCTGGCTGGCGCGCATCGACCGCGCGCTCGGCTGGCTGGTGGAGGTGCCCGCCGCGGCGCTGGTGGTGGCCGACATCGGCGTGCTGCTGGCGGGCGTGGTCGCGCGCTTCGCGCTGCACAACCCGCTCGTCTGGTCGGACGAGCTCGCCTCCATCCTGTTCCTGTGGCTGGCGATGTTCGGCGCGGTCATCGCGCTGCGGCGCGGCGAGCACATGCGCATGACGGCCGTCGTCGCGCGCCTGTCGCCCGGCGGCCGCGCGCTGATGGAGGCCGTGGCCACCTGCGCCTGCCTCGCGTTCCTGGCCATGGTGCTCGGGCCGGCGTGGGAGCATGCGCGCGACGAGGGCGACATCACGACGCCCGCGCTCGAGATCTCCAACCTGTGGCGCGAGATCGCGATGCCGATCGGCGTCGCGCTGATGGGCGTCTTCGCGCTCCTGCGGCTGCTGCGCGAGGCGAGCGCGCGGCACATCGTCGCGGCGCTGGTGCTGGTGGCCGGCATCTGCGCGGCGTTCTGGTTCGGGCGCGGCGCGTTCGAGGACCTCGGGCGCCTGAACCTGCTGGTCTTCTTCGTCGGCGTCGCGGCGGGCAGCGTGCTGGCCGGCATCCCGATCGCGTTCGCGTTCGGGCTCGGCACCTTCGGCTACCTCGCGCTGGCGACCGGCACGCCGATGCCGGTGATCGTGGGCCGCATGGACGAGGGCATGTCGCACCTGATCCTGCTGGCGGTGCCGCTGTTCGTGTTCCTGGGCCAGCTGCTCGAGGCCACGGGCATGGCGCGCGCGATGGTCGCGTTCCTGGCCGGCCTGCTGGGCCACGTGCGCGGCGGCCTGCAGTACGTGCTGGTCGGCGCGATGTACCTGGTGTCGGGCATCTCCGGCGCCAAGGCCGCCGACATGGCCGCCGTCGCGCCCGCGCTGTTCCCCGAGATGAAGGCGCGCGGCGCCGACGAGGGCGAGCTCGTCGCGCTGCTCGCGGCCACCGGCGCGCAGACCGAGACGGTGCCGCCCAGCCTGGTCCTGATCACCATCGGCTCGGTGACGGGCGTGTCGATCGCCGCGCTGTTCACCGGCGGCCTGCTACCCGCGCTGGTGCTGGGCCTGATCCTGTGCGCGGTCGTCGGCTGGCGCAGCCGCGGCGAGGACCTGTCCCACGTGCCCAAGACGCCGTGGCGGCAGAACCTGAAGCTGTTCGCGATCGCGTTCCCCGCGCTGGCGCTGCCGTTCCTGATCCGCGCCGCGGTGGTCGAGGGCGTGGCCACCGCCACCGAGGTCTCGACCATCGGCATCGCCTACGCGCTGATCGTCGGCGCCGCGCTGTACCGGCAGCTGCGCTGGCGCGCCCTGGGCAGGATGCTGGTGGGCACCGCGGCGCTGTCGGGCGCGATCCTGCTGATCATCGGCACCGCCACCGCGATGGCCTGGGGCCTGACGCAATCGGGCTTCTCGGGCTGGCTCGCCGGCACGATGGCCGGGCTGCCGGGCGGCGCGCCGACCTTCCTCGCGGTGTCCATCCTGGCGTTCGTGATCCTGGGTTCGGTGCTGGAAGGCATCCCCGCGATGGTGTTGTTCGGCCCGCTGCTGTTCCCGATCGCGCGCCAGCTGGGCATCCACGACGTCCACTACGCGATGGTCGCCACGCTGGCCATGGGCCTGGGCCTGTTCGCGCCGCCGCTGGGCGTGGGCTACTACGCGGCCTGCGCCATCGCCCGCGTCAACCCCGACCGCGGCATCCGGCCGATGATCCGCTACATGACGGCGCTGCTGATCGGCACCATCGTGGTGGCGGCGGTGCCGTGGCTGTCGACCGGGTTCCTCTGACCTGATCGGGGGGGCGGGATCACGCTTCGCGCCGGCCGCTGTTTCGCGAGCGGCAGAGTGGGCAGGGGCTTGGGCCTGCGGCGTGCCGTGCGTCGAAATCCGGCCTGGACGGCCGGATTTAGCGGGCCGTCGCCCGAATTTTTCCGCGCAATGCGGGCGGGCCGCCGCGCTCAACGCCTCGATCACGCGCCGTCGATGCCCGCATCGCGCCGGTCTGCCGCAGCCCCAAGCCCCTGCCCACCCTGCCGCGGCGAGATCTCGGCGTATCGAGAGAAGAGGGCAATCCTTTTGAAAGGGGCCTGGCATCGACGGGCCATCGAGGCCGCGTCGATGCCCGCGGCCATCGCGTCGGTCGGGCACCGGGCCTGACGCGAAGCCACGGGTCACACGCCGCCGCTCTTTTTCGTGACCGACGAAAAGGCGGCGCTTTCTGCTGCGGCGTAGCCGCCCGTCCATCACGCCGAAAAGCACCGGCATGTGACTGGTCGGTTCGCGTCAAGCCCGGTTCCCCGTCAATCCGCTGGCCGCGGGCATCGACGCGGCCTCGATGGCCCGTCGATGCCAAACCTCAAATAAAGGAACGGACTTTTCTTCCCCTGCCTGGGTGTTGCCGCGGTGGGGTGGGCGGGGGCTTGTTTCGCAGGCAGACCGGCGCGATGCGGGCATCGGCGGCGCGTGGCCAAGGCGTTGAGCGCGGCCCGCCCGCGTTGCGGGGAGAAATTCGGGTGACGGCCCGCTAAATCCGG
>Ga0306920_100000448_pt1 | contig 47959 bp, 36 predicted proteins | sample flu12Cox44000170_FD_204666 | JGI IMG/M metagenome (GOLD analysis project Ga0306920, IMG submission 204666) | Lab enrichment of tropical soil microbial communities from Luquillo Experimental Forest, Puerto Rico - flux4day.12C.oxic.44.000.170 (v2)... | ecosystem: Environmental > Terrestrial >... | reverse complement strand
TATCCTCGTTTTTCGACCGGGCGGATCGCCGCGAGGGTCCTCCCGGATTTTGCTGGCAGGCCGTCCGTCCACCTGTACCTCCGTACAGTGCTGAGAACTTTTTTCCCCGGTATCTCTTTCGCTTCTCACCGGTTATTTCCGGCGCAACAGACCCACCCGTTTCTGCGTCTAATTATTATTATTACAGGGAGTCTTTGTTGGATTGAACCCGCCCGAAAGCAGGGAACGCATGGGCAAACTTGCCCTTGTCATTGATCGCCGGCTTTTTCAGCGCCTCCTTCTGCACATGGGCGGATTCCTGCTCGTGTTCGTCACCGCCCTCTGGCTGCGTCAACTCACTCCAAGGCCCGATGCGATCCTCCAGGGCTATCTGCAAATCACGACGGGCCTCTTTGCTTTCGTCTTTGCCGCAGTAGCCCTCGTGCGATTCCAGGGAACTCAGGATCGCGTCTCGTTGATTCTTGGCTCGGGCTTTCTGCTTTCGGGAGCGACGCTGACGGCCTCCAGCATCCTGTTCTTCCAACTGATTCACGAAAATCAGATCTGGGTTCTGTGGGCTCCGGTCGCCTGGTGGATGAGCCGCCTTCTTGTCGCGCTGCTCTTCGGGATGGCTCTGCTGGTGGCGCATTTCATTCCGCGATCGCGGCATCCGCGGCTGGAAATTGCCGGAGCGTTGTTCGCTGTTCTTTCTTTGACGTATCTCATCACGGCTTCCCTGCGCAAGCTGCCCCCGGATGTCGCGCGTCATCCCGATGCTTTCATTCCGAACCCGCTGCACCTTGTGCCCGCGGTGATTTTTCTCATGGCTCTTTACGGGTATCGCCATCGGAAGTACTTAACGGACTCGGCCTTCGACCGCGCGATTTTCAGCGCAGTGTGGTTGAACCTGGGCGCACAACTGGCCGCGTGCCAATCTGTGAAGCTGCTGGATGGTCCGTTTGTTTTCGCGCAACTGATGAACGTGGCCAGTTACGTGATTCTGCTGACGGGCTCGCTGCTCGACAGCGCGCGAGTGTTCGAGCAGGTGCGCCATCTTGCGGCGAGCGATCCTCTTACTGGCCTGGCCAACTACCGCAAGCTTCTCGATGTTCTGGACACGGAAACGGAGCGCACGCTGCGCACGGGTCGTCCTTTTGCGGTATTGCTGCTCGATCTGGACGGCCTCAAGAGGATCAACGACACCTACGGCCACCTCGTCGGGAGCCGCGCTCTCTGCCGCGTGGCCGACATCCTGCGCGTTCATTGCCGGGCCATCGATACGGCCGCGCGCTACGGCGGAGATGAATTCGCGGTCGTGCTTCCCGAGGCACGCGAGGACGAAGCGCAACGAGTGGCTTCGCGCATCCGTGAAACCCTCGCGGCCGATCAGGAAGAGCCGCCGATCTCGGCCAGCATCGGGGCTTCGGTTTATCACGGCGAAGGCGAACGGGTGGAGAGACTTCTCAAGGAAGCCGATCAGAATCTCTACGAAGAAAAGGCGCGACGGAGGAATCTGGCGAAACTGCCGGATGTGAACCGTCGTCGGACGCCCAAGAAAACCTGAAGCCCCCCACCCGTCAGTAAACCGCCCGTTGCTGCACGGTTGCCTTGCTCGACAGCGAAAACCGCGCCTCGGCCTTACCCTTTCCGCACACCAGCGCCGCCGCATATTCGCCGAAGGCCGGGCCGTGCTTGAATCCATGGCCGGAGCCTCCTCCGGCAAGCCACACATTCTCGAGCTCGGGATGCCGGTCGATCAGAAAATCGCCGTTTGATGTGTTTTCGTACTGGCAAACACGCGTTTCCACGATCAATGCATCCTTTAATGCCGGGAATCTTCGCGCGACGTAGCGCCGCGCCCAGTCGGCGACTTCCGGCGACGCCCACCGCGACTGAGTGTCTGGATCAATCCGCATGCCGTGGGCGTCCAGCGCCACTTTTAATCCACGGTTCTCGAGGTCGGGCATACCATATACCTCGTCCATAGTGAAAAGCCACGTCGGCAGGGCCGCGGGCGCAAACCGCAGATCGCCGGGCGGAGTCCCGAAGAAAAACACCTCCTGCCGCGTCGGAAAAATTCGCGGCCCCAGCAATTCGGGAAACATCTTGCCGAGCCACGGACCGCAGGCAAACACAAATTGTCCCGCCGAAATTCGTTCGCCCTGGGCCGTCTCAACGCTCTCGAGCTTTTTTGCTTTGAAGGGCGCCACGATCTGCACGATTTCGAGCCTGACGCCTCGTTTGACCGCGTCGGCCACCAAAAAAGCCACGGCACGCCGGGCCATCAAAACGCCACTCTCCGGTTCTAGCAGTCCGCGCTCCACGGCATAGAAATTCACCTGCGGATAACGCTCCTCGAGCTCGGCTCGCTCCATCACCTGATGCTTGATAGCGCATCGGTTGAGCGTCGCTATGGATTCGGGCAGCCGTTCATCGTCTTCCCCTGCGAGCCACAGCACGCCCGTCTGGTGAAACAGCCGGTCGCCGGCCCTGTCGAACAATTTGTTCCATTGCACCAGCGAGTTCTGCGACCAACGGGTGTAGATCTCGTCTGCACCATAGGCCATCCGGATGATGCGCGACTCTCCTCCGGAACTCGCTCGCGTGTGCGCCGGTCCATAGGCCTCCGCAAGAAGCACGCGCCACTTGCGCTTTGCCAAATGCCACGCGGTCCACGCGCCAAACACACCCGCACCAATCACGACCACGTCAAACGTCATGGGTTTCGGCATGGTGCGGCAATCCTAACCAAATCCCGGAATCGCCGCAAAGCGATTTCCGTCTGGACGCCTGTGGGAGTAAGATAGCGGCCTTGCACGTAAATTCCCTGTGGGGGGTACCGAGTGAACCAGCCTCACCGCGTGTGTTTATTCGTTGCAATTTGCCTGCTCGTTCTGGTTGCGCCGCTCTCCGCGCAGCAATCCATCGACTTGAAAACATATGAAGGAATGAAGTGGCGGCTCGTGGGCCCGTTCCGTGGTGGCCGTGTTTTGGCCGTGACGGGCATCGTCAGTCAGCCGAACACCTACTATTTCGGAGCCGTATCCGGCGGCGTCTGGAAAACCACGGATGGCGGCATTACGTGGGATGCCATTTTCGACAAGCAAAGTGTCTCCTCAGTCGGCGCGATCGCGGCTGCGGATTCCGATCCGAATGTTCTCTATGTGGGCACCGGCGAAGCCTGCATTCGCGGCAACATTTCCTATGGCGATGGCGTTTACAAGACGGTCGACGGCGGCAAGACGTGGACCAATGTCGGCCTGAAGGACTCGCGTCACATTGGTGCGCTTATTGTGCATCCGAAAAATCCTGACGTGGTTTTTGTCGCGGCTCTAGGTCATGCCTACGGCCCGAACGAGGAACGCGGCATCTTTCGCACTCGGGATGGCGGCAAGACGTGGGAGAAAGTTCTGTACGTCGACGACCGCACCGGAGGCATTGACATCGTTTTCGACCCGCAGAATCCACACGTGCTTTTCGCCGCGATGTGGGAAGGGTATCGCACGCCGTGGTCGCTCAATAGCGGCGGCGATAAGAGCGGACTGTATCGCTCCGCTGACGACGGCACCACGTGGAAACTCATCAAGGGAAACGGCATGCCCGAGGGACCGCTTGGCCGCATCGGGGTCAGTGTTGCCGGTGGCGATTCGAATGTCGTCTACACCCTGATCGAAGCCAACAAAGGCGGCCTCTATCGGAGCAACGACGGCGGCGAGCATTGGGAGCTCACTAATGAGGATCATCGTTTCCGCCAGCGCGCCTGGTACTTCACTCACGTTTGGGCCGACACAAGAAATCCCAACACGGTTTACATCGCCAATACCGGGCTTTATCGCTCGATCGACGGCGGCAAGACTTTTGACCGTATTCCCGCGCCTCACGGCGATCACCACGGACTCTGGATTGACCCCAACAATCCGAGCCGCATGATCAATGGAAATGACGGCGGGGCTACCATCTCCGTTGATGGCGGCAAGAGTTGGACCACGCAAATGAACCAGCCAACCGCACAGTTTTATCACATCGCCTCGGATAATGATTTTCCTTTCCGAATTTACGGCGCCCAGCAGGACAACTCCACGGTCGGCATCCTGACGCGCAGTGACCGCGGTTTCATTGATCGGCCAGACTGGGACCCCGTTGGTGGCGGTGAAAGCGGGTACATTGCCGTTGATCCCCGCGATTCCAATATTGTTTATGCCGGTTCTTACTTTGGGTACATTACGCGCTTCGATCGCCGTACCGGGCAAAGCCAGAACGTCCAGCAATGGCCCGATGATCCCGATGGCCACAATGCCAGCGCACTGAAGTACCGTTACACATGGACCATGCCCATCGTCTTTTCCCCTCACGACCCCAATTCTCTTTACAACGCCGCACAGTACGTTTTGCGCTCGCGCGACGGCGGGCACTCCTGGGAAACGATCAGTCCTGACCTCACACGCAACGATAAATCCAGGCAGCAAGACTCCGGCGGACCCATCACCAAGGACCAAGCGAGCATCGAGTTTTACGATGTCGTCTTCACGGTTGCCGAATCCCCCAAGCAAAAAGGCGTCGTCTGGGCCGGTACGGACGACGGCTTGATCCAAGTCACGCGCGACGACGGCAAGACCTGGACGAATGTCACACCGAAGGCTCTACCGGAATGGTCCCTCATCAGCCTCATCGAAGCTTCGCCCTGGAATGCCGGCACCGCATACGCCGCGGTCGACACTCATAAGCTCGACAACTTCAAACCCTACATTTTCAAAACCACGGACTTTGGCAAGAACTGGACGCAAATCACCGCCGGCATTCCTGACGGCGCTTATGTCCACGCGGTCCGCGAAGATCCGGGCCGCCAGGGTCTGCTTTTTGCCGGCGCCGAGACGGGCATCTACGTTTCCTTCGATGCTGGCGCCCACTGGCAGTCGCTCCAGCTCAATCTTCCAAATTCGCCTGTACACGATATGCTGATTCACGGAGATAGTCTGGCGGTGGCAACGCACGGCCGCGCTTTCTGGATCCTCGACGACATCAGTCCTCTCCGCCAGACCAACAACTCGATCGCATCAAACGACTGTCATCTCTTCGCCCCGGGACCTGCGATTCGCTCGCGCATGGGACACATGAATCGCCGGCGCTATGCCATCGGGGAAAATCCGCCGGATGGCGCGATCCTCTATTACTACCTGAAAGAACAGCCAAAAGATCCGCTCAAACTCGAGATTCTCGACGCTTCGGGCAAGGCGATTCGTTCCTACACGAGTGAAGAAAAGAAGCCGGAGTCTGCCGGCGAGGAATGGGAACGAGATCAACCCGCCGAACACATTCCCGCCAAAGCCGGACTCAACACCTTCACATGGGATCTCCGCTATCAGGAGCCCGTGAAGATTCCCAAAGCGGTCTATGACGAAGGCACGCCAGTTGGCCCGCTGGTTCTTCCTGGAAAGTACGATGTACGCTTTACCGTAGGCGGAAAAAGCACGACATTGCCGGTGGAGGTTTCGCTGGACCCGCGCGTTAAGACGAGTTCCGCCGACCTTCAGAAACAGTTCGACCTGATGCTGAAACTGCGCGATCGCCAGGACGCAATGAACAAGGCCATCCTATCGATTCGCGATTTGCGCGCACAATTACTTACGCTCGAAAAGCGTCTTGGCTCCGCTGAACAAGGCAAGACGGACGCCAACAAGTCCCTGATCGACCAGTCCGCAGCTTTGCACAAGAAAATCACTGAGATTGAAGATGAGTTGATCAATTCGAAAGCCACGGCCAGCGAGGACGAGTTGCACTACCCCACGAAACTCAACAGCAAGTTTGGCTACCTGACTGCCGCGGTGGACAGTGCCGATGCAGCTCCAACCGAGGGCCAATCGGGTGTTTTCGCCGAACTGGATGGCCAGCTTGAGACGCAGCTGGCAAAGTGGCGGGAAGTCACGACGAAGGATTTGCCTGCGTTCAACGATTCTCTGCGAGGCGGCGGCATTCCCATCGTCGCTGCGCGCTAGCAGGATCGACCAAAATCGGGAACCCTTTGGCGCTCTGGTCCCCGCCCTTTGCCGACCGCAGCATCTGGTTTGTGTAGCCCGACTGGATTTGTATTCCGAGCAGGCGAGCGAGTAGCGGCTTCACTTCCGTGCCAACTTCCCAGCCCAATGCGACAAATCATTCAGCGATTCCACGTGCGTCGGATCCAGATGCAGCGGCGTCACCGAAGCCTCAGCCGCAAAAACCGCCGCATAATCCGACTCGGCATCTAATTCCATCTCGCGATCGATTCTTTGTTCGCTCAACCAGAAATACCGCTGCGCCCGTGGGTCTTCACCCTCACGCAACACTGTCCGCGTAATCTTTTTCGATTGCCTTGTAAATCTGCTCGTTCCGTTCCAGTTTTCCGGCACGTTCACGTTCAGCAGCACCTGATCCGGCAAGCCTTCCGTCAGAATCAGCTCCGCCATCTGCCGCGCCAGTCGCGCTGACGGCGCAAAATCCGCGTTCACACGCTTCGAACAAAGCGAAACGGCCAGTCCGGGCACGTGGTGAATCGCAGCCTCACGGGCCGCGCCGACTGTCCCTGAGTAATAGACGTTCTCGCCCAGATTGGCTCCGTGATTGATCCCCGAAATCACAAGATCCGGCCGCGAATCGAGCAACTTGTGCAGCGCCACGATCACGCAGTCTGCCGGTGTGCCGTCGATCGCCCACTCATTCTCGCCGGTCCGGTGGCAGATAATCGGCTGCCGTAGTGTCAACGACTGGGCCGCTCCGCTTCGCTCCCAACTCGGCGCCACAATGTGAACGTGCGCGAAATCCTTCAATTCCTCGGCCAGGGCGCGCAATCCCGCAGCCTGGTAGCCGTCGTCGTTCGTCAGTAACACACTTATTTTTTTCACTTTCGCGAGGCACACTCCCACTTCTTATTGTAATCGGGTTCGATGCAGCTAGGGCCAATTCGCCAGGAGGGTATCCGTCATTCCGCCTGCCCAGTATTGGTAAAACGCGTCGTCGCAAGGCTTCATCGCATCGCCGCACTTCTTTTGCATATGGTTTCCCCAATGGGGACGACGGCCGTCGATATCGCAAAATCCATATTCTTCGGCGAGCGCCCAGGTGCCAAAAACGCGCCCCGATTTTTCGAAGAGGTTCGGGTCAGCCACGAGGTTCACCACGGCGCGTCCCGAATAGACCGGCGTCTCGGACTCGGCGAAATCCGGATCCTTGGCGACAGCTTCACGCCAGTTGACGTCGGTTACGCCCAGGTGTTCGAGCATGACTTCCGAGCGCAGGAAACCAGGTGTCAAGGCGGCGGCAGCCACGTTCTTTCGTCGCAGTTCGCGCGCAAAAACGTACGCCATTCGAATGGACGTGGTTTTCGCCAGGTCGTAAAAAAGATTGCCGCGATATTGGTAGGAGTCCCCATCCGTCACTTCTACGATCAGGCCTCCGCCTGATTTTTTGGCGGATTCGATGAGCAGGGGAACCGCAAAGCGGCTGGTCACGATATTCGTGTGAACGCCGCTTTCGATCATGCGAAAGCCCTTTTGCAAATCGAGTTGCCAGAAAGCCTTGCTAAATTCCAACAGCGAGTCTCCGCCCCAGATGGCATTTACGAGCAGGCCCAGTTTGCCCTGTTCTTGCTCGATCTGCGCGATCAATTTCTGGACGGCGCCCGGACTCGCATGGTCGACCACGGCCGGGATCCCGATCCCTCCGCGCACGGTCACTCTTTCCGCCGTTTCCTCTATCGTTTCCAGCCGGCCACTTAAGTCAAAGCGCCAATCGCCCTGCTTTCGCGGCACTCCGCGCGCCAGCCTTGAACTCCGGCCCGTGCAATAGACCGTCGCTCGAGCCTCGCCGAGGGCCACAGCAATTCCTCGGCCGGCTCCCCGGCTCGCGCCTGCGACAAGTGCGACTCTTCCATGTGTAAGAGGAGGGCATGGGGGCCTCCGCAGTCTGTTCTGACTCCAGTTGGCGTAAATCAGCTTCTATAAGTCGACACTCTAAAATACATGCTCCTAGGAGGGCAAGCAGGTCATCCATGCCCCAGTGTTCATTCTGGCATCGGTACTTTTCTCTAGGGCCCTGCCGCAAAATCCCAATTGGCTACATCGCGCCCGAGGAGTTAAACTCTCAGCCCCGGGGCTTGACAGCGTAGGTTCCCGCCTCACTCAGGTCAGCGGAGGGGCGCATCATGAAACATCCCTTTCTCTGTTCGCTTTTTCTTTTCTTCGGCATTTTCCAGGCCATTCCGGGCGTACACGCCCGTCCCGATAGGGAGCCCGGGCCTTCACCGGCGCTGAACCGCCCGACCCAGGGCGCGGCCGCGTCCCCAAGGGAAGAGACAGTAACTATTCCTGGCCCTTTACGGTCCTTTTTGCGGATGGCGGGTGTCTCTCAAGAGGTCACGCCTCCGGAGGTCCTGCCGACACTCGCCCGCAGTGTGATTCTCCACGGCTATCACAATGAACGACCGATGGAGTTCCTCATTCTGCTCCGCCGCTACTATCACCAGTCTCAGGAACTCAGCGCGCAGGCGAGATCCGACGGGAAGATCCACGTCGATGGCTGCAAAAACGTAGAACCATTGCTGCATATCCTTGGATATCGAATGCAGGGAGAATGTGGCCACAGTGGGCTGACTCTGATAACCGCGGATGCCGAGAGAGCATTTTTGACGATTGATTCGGGCTTTGCGCTTCTGGACCTCGAGGAGGCCTTGCAAAAGGACGAGTCGTTCACGTACGGCTATGCCGGTTCGGCCGTTCCGGTGATGTTTACGCCACGCGATTGGACCGCGATTAACGGGTCCAAAGCGACAAATGTCAGCGATCTGGTGGAAGCCCTGATTTACGAACCCCAGGTGGCGCGGCTTTATTGGGCATTGTCCCAGGCCGACCCGGAAACCCGAGCTGAGCTGAAAAAGGAGGTGGGACTCGCGAAGCTCGTGCCTTTCGTCTCGGTACTCAATCTCTACGGCAGCCAGATTTGTATTCGTTCGGGCGCTGTTGTCGTTCCAGGTGGGGAGAAAGCCGAGAAGGAATGGCAGGATTTGGTGGGCGCCAGCCCCAAGACGCTGTCCGAGTTTATTCCCCGCTTACTAAAGAAGGACCACGGATGGCTGGCCGCCTATTTTGATGCATTGCAGCGAACCAGCCGAAGCCAGCAGGAACACTTTGCCTCAGGCCAGCGTTTGAAGCGCTACTACACCGCCTTTCGCTCGCCGGGAACGTCACAGGACGCTGCGGCAAGCATGGCGTTTCGACCGGCCCCGGCCTTGATGGTCCTGGTTTCGCGGATGGAATGGGACTCTAACGGCGACCCGTACGTCCCGGGAAACCTGCAGGTCTGGAATGAGATTCTTTCCAGCAAGGCGAGCCACAAGTCCATTCGTGACTGGGGCAAGCGCTCGAGCGCTTGGGGCCATGCCGATGAGTTGGCCGAAGCGCTTTTTGCCTTGGCCCGGCAGGAGACAGATTCCGGGCCGCTGCAGGCCTATCTCTGTTTGACGGAGCTGGACCACAGGCGGCCGCCCGAGCGGCGCTTGGGAAGCCAGACCGTGGTCCTGATGGCCACAAAGTTTGCGGATTTCGGGGACCAGTATCTGATTTTTACGGAATTCCCGGAACTGACGGATACCTCCATCACTCAATTTCTGAATGCGGCGGAAGCCATCAGCAAAATCTCCGATCATGCCCTTCGCGGAAATACGATGGGAGTTTTTCAGGCGAACGTCGGGCTCTGGCAGATTCTCGCGCGGCAGGGTGAGATCGATCGCTCGCAATCGAATTCCTCGTGGCAAGACGTGATCAGACCGTTTGGCAGGTTCGGAAACTCGGCGCAACTCCTTACCGCGGGGCGCCGCTCGCTTGAACAGCTGTTCCGCACGACCACGGGAAAAACCGGCGGGTCGCAGGAGGAGCTGATCGATTTGCTCGCCGGCGCTAGACAGACCACCGCCGAGGGGCAGCGCATGCACCGCGAAATCGCCGGCAACATTCGATCGGTCCTGCAGGATCAGCGACTGATCTCTCTCGATACCCTGTTTACCCTGGACGATGGCTTGAAGGAACCAGAGCCGGCAGCCAACAAGGATACCCTGCTGGCGCTTGCGGGCGAGCTTCGGGATTTCGAGATGCCTCAGCCCATCTTTACCAGCAGCGAGAGGACTCGTTGGGCGGCCGGCATCTACAACAACAGCCACACCGATGCGCAGATGCACACCGACCTCGCCAAGGTCATCAGCTCTCCATCGACTCCGGAGCAGCGGGATAAGGCTCGAGGCCGCCTTGCAACCTTTATGCGCGACACCCTTGTTGGCATGAACTATGCCTACTACGAGCCGCCCAACTCACAAGTCCTGCACAATAATCCGCTCTTTGTCCGTTCCCACGACTTTGCGGGTGAGTCGGTCATCGGCAGTCTGCATTTGTGGCAGTCGGCGGAATTGTTCGGTGCGGGCTCTCCCGCAGGCGGCGGAGCTCATCTGATCGGATCACTTGCCGACTTGTCGTACGTGATGGCCGAAACCGAACAGGATTTTATCTCTCCGGACCACGTGCAGGCGCTGATTTGGCAGCAATTCGTCCCGTCCGTTTTGAGTAATGCGATCGTGTCCCGTTGGTGGAACGTCAGCCCCGGCGAGCTGCATGCCGTGGCTCTCTATCAACGAGCCGGAGAAGAATTGTTGTCAGCCTCGGCCCAGAACGAGGAACTTCGAGACCACGTTCTGCTTCTTCTTTCCGATCGCATGTTTCCGGCGCAGGGAGCTTGGCTCGAGCAAACCATCCGTTCCGGGAAGACCAGCGAAGCGCTCGATGGAATCATGCCGGCCGATGCGTTTTATCTCAGCTCGGAGTTTTCCCGGAAATACCCGGGGCAGCTCGGCACGCTTACCGCGGCGGGGCGGGAACTCGAGTCTTTGTCGCACGAGGATCCCGAGGCGGTCAATCAGGCTCGATTGTCGCGGGACTTCGGCGTGATTCATCCGGTGCTGGCGCAGACTTCCGCGCGCGAACTTCTCAACGTGAAACCGTTTCCGGCAATGGGTGGGACGTATAGTCGTTTGATGGGCGAGTGTTGGGATTCAGGAAATCTCTACTGGGCTCGGTTGGCCGACGAAATGCACTATCCACCCGTTCTGCTGAACCGCATGGTCCCGGAGTTGACTCATCGCATGGTCGAAAGGATTTTTGCTAGTGAGTTCGATGACTGGCCCGCCGTGCTCCGCGCCATGCAGGAAACCGGAGAGGAATTCCGGCAAGGCAAAATCTCGCCGGACACGCCGGAACGGGCAAAGCTTGATTCGAACAGCAAATAGGGAGGCCAAGGTGAAGTCAACATTTCGATCGTTTTTGTGGACTTGTTTCGCCCTTAGCCTTTCTGCCCTCCTTTGTGTCGCCTATAAGGCGACGCCGCAGGAACGGGTGAATTCTCAGATTCGCGTGATGGTCGAATTGGTGCAGCTGAATGTTGCGGTGACGGACAACCGAGGCGAATACGTGACGGGTCTGCAACCGGGCGATTTTACCGTGCTGGAGGACGGTATTCCACAAAAGCTGGCCACGTTCGCCGAAGGCAATGAGGCAACTCGCAGGTTGGCGGGAGGCGCATCACCCAATCCGGACGCGAAGAGCGCCAATGCTGAGACAGAACACCCCACGAATCCGGATGACTCCAGCGGGCACATTTCCGCCTCGGAGTTGGCCTCCATGTTGACCGGAGCGAACGTTTTCATCCTTTTTGATACCAGCAACTACATGTATCGCGGCTTCGTTTTTGCGCAGGACGCGATAGCAGATTTCGTCCGCTCGCTCGAAAGCGCCGATCGCGTGGCCTTCTACTCCTACAGCCGGGACTTGTCGAGAGCTGCGCACCTCACTTCGGACCGTTCGCATGTTCTTCGCGGGGTGCGCACCACGGTGGCAGGCGACGATGCGGCTCTTTATAATTGCCTGCTGCTGACAGTGAAGGATGCAGCGCAGTATTCTGGCCGCAAGGTCATTGTCGTCTTCTCAAATGGCCCGGACAATGCCAGCGTTATTCCTCCTGAAGACGTGGCCGAGTTGGCGCAGTCTACGGGGACTGCCATCTACATGATCAGCACGACGGAAGCCCAGTTGGAGCCGATCTCCACCGCTGTTTTCGAACGTATGACCGCTGCCACCGGCGGAAAGGCCTACTTCGCCAAGAGCTGGAGAGATGAGAAGCGCGCTTTTGCCTCCATCCGCGACGATCTAGCCCACCTTTATTCCCTCAGCTATTATCCGCAGCCGAATCCGAACCGCGGCTGGCGAAGTATCACCGTCAACCTGAACTCTGATCGTCTCAAGAAATGCCACGTCCGTACGCGCAAAGGCTATCGCTTGCAGCCGTCGAGAGTGTCGAAGATTTCTGCGACTGAATCGGACCCGCAGTAAGGCCGCGCTCGCGCCGCCGCCGCATGCTAGAGCTCCGCAAGAGCCCGGTGCACCAAGTGTACGGAAATTGCGCCTTCGCCTACCGCAGAGGCCACCCGCTTGACGTTGCCCGATCGAACGTCACCGACCGCGAAGACCCCGGGAAGACTGGTCTCTAGCATCTGGGGAGGCCGCTCGAGCGGCCAGGCAATCGCTCCGCTGGACCTGGACGCATCCAGGTCTCGCCCGGTGAGGATGAAGCCTTTCTCGTCCAGAGCAAGGCAGCCGCGTAGCCACTCGGTCCGGGGGGAGGCGCCGGCCATAATGAAAACGTGATGAATTACGTGGGTCGAAGTTTCGCCCTTGGCCTTATCCCTCCAGCGGACCTGCTCGAGATGAGAGTCTCCCTCGAGCGCGACAATTTCCGTGTGGTAGTGCAGTTCGATAGAGGGGTTTTCGGCGATCCGTTGAATCAGGTAGCGCGACATTGTTTCGGCAAGTCCCCCCGAGCGCACCAGCATGTGGACCCTGCGAGCCGTCTGTGACAAAAACACAGCCGCCTGGCCCGCGGAGTTCCCGCCCCCAACGACGATGACGTCTTCCCCTTCACAGATCTGCGCTTCCATGTACGTCGCGCCGTAGTACACACCCTGGCCTTCAAACTTCTGCAGATTGGTGATCGCGGGCCTGATGTACTGAGCCCCCGTCGAAATCACAATGGCGCGCGACGTCAGCACAACGCCGTTCTCCAGGACGATTTCGTACGGGCGTCGCTGGCAGTTCAGCTTGACCGCGCTGTGCGCCACCATCATCTGCGCCCCGAATTTCCGAGCCTGCGTGATGGCGCGCGACGCTAGCTCCTGGCCTGAAACCCCAGTCGGAAATCCCAGGTAATTTTCGATCTTGGAACTTGATCCCGCCTGACCGCCGGGAGAATCGGTCTCGACCAGCAAAGCTTCCAGGCCTTCCGAAGCTGCATAAACGGCAGCGGCCAGCCCCGACGGGCCCGCTCCGACGATAATCAGGTCACGCATATGGGTATTGTCGATACTCACGTTCAGGCCGAGGCAATCGGCCAGTTCCTGAGTCGAGGGGTTGCGCAACACGCTACGGGTGTTGCAGATTACGACTGGAATGTCTCCCATCTTGACCTCAAAGCGGTCCAGCAATTCTTGCGACATCTTGTCGGTGTCGAGGTCAACGTAGTTGTAGGGATGCCCATTGCGGCCAAGAAACTCCCGCAAACGCAGCGTGGCCGCGGAGTGCCGCGAGCCCATCAGGATTACGTTACCCAACCGGTGTGTGATCAGCGCGAGCCGGCGCAAGATGAACGCCCTCATGATGATCTCGCTCAGTTCGGCGTCGCGAGCCACCAGCGTGCGCAAGCCTTCGGGACTGACCTCAAGAAATTCGCCAGCCTTGCCCACGCGGCCGAGCACCATGCATTTCTGGCCGGAAATCATGCTCAGCTCTCCGGTAAATGATCGACTTTCGTGCTTCGTGATCAGCCGTTCACCTGTAAGCTCCAGCTGTACGATTTCCAGGCTTCCCGAAAGCAAAACGAAAAAGGGCACGCTGATATCGTTGGGCTTAAACAGGATCTCGCCACGCTCGACCTTTCTCAATTTGCCGAGCACGCGGATGCGATTGATCTGGCCTTCCGTCAGAACAGGGAAGGTCTGGGTGGCAGCGTCGAGATTACTGACCCCGGGCAAGGAAGACATATTCTTTCCGATCTTGAACTGCTTCGAGCCTCAAAGGCCGCAAAGGTTGCGCTTAGGGAAGTCGAGGCAGCTCTGCTCTGCTTCGATTGTAAGAAACACAGTCTTACACAATAGATGACGCGGACGGCTTCCGGGGTACAGTACTGCCTGCTCGTGGCCCAGCTGGAGCAATGCGAGCAACCCCAGCCCGTCCAGCCGCTTCGCGCAACTTGCGCACTGTTCTGATTCGTTTTGGCTTTGGCTCATGAGTTCTGGTGCCGAATTCGCATGCTGCAGTAAACTCGGTATCGCTTGCTTTGCCCGAGGAAAGCACATGGAAGCAAGAGACCATTCGAGGATAGCCGCAGTGATCCTTGCGGCGGGAATGTCGTCACGTATGGGGGAGGCAAAGCAACTTCTTCGGCTGGGCGAGCACACGTTGCTCGAACACGTACTCGAGAATGTTCGCGCGTCTGGTGTCGGTGATATCGTTCTCGTTCTCGGCCATGCCGCCGAAACAATAGTGAAGAGCATTGCCGCTAAGAACCTCAAGGTCGTGGTCAACGATGGCTATCGAGAAGGAATGGGGTCCTCGTTGCGAACGGGAGTCTCGGCTCTGCCTGCCGAAATAGACGCCGCGTTCATCGTCTTAGCGGACCAACCCTTCGTCCAGCCAGACACGCTCCAATCGATTATGGATCGGTACCGTAAGTCCGACGCCCAAATCGTTATCCCAATGTACAAAGGTTTCCGAGGCAATCCGGTTCTCCTGGACCGCTCGGTCTTCTCGGAGGTCATGGCGCTTACTGGGGACATCGGCTGCCGCGCGATTTTCGGAAATCATTTAGAAGGAATCGCCAAGGTGCCGGTCGAAGACTTGGGAATCCTTCTGGACCTAGACAGCAAAGAGGACTTTGACAGACTAAAGGAGCTCGGCCGGATCACAACTGACGAAAAAACGCTGATTAACGCGGCCAAACTGGAAGGAAGAGAGATTCCGAGCCGTCAAGAACTTTCTGACAAACACGACCTTGTTATCGTAGGCCGAGAACCGGTCGGCATCGCGCTCGCGAAAATGGGAAAACTGCTGAACTTCAACGTGACGATTGTGGACCCCTTGCTGAAAATATCCGACGTGCCCGAGGCGGACCGAGTGATCGGCTCGCTCGATTTTTCTCGTTTGCCTGCTTCCTTTCCGCGATACGTCGTCGTGGCCAGTCGGGGAAAATTTGACGAGGAAGCGGTGGAACAAGCGTTGCATTCGAACAGCGTTTATGTTGCCTTAGTGGCGAACAAGAAAAGAGCGCAGGAAGTACTGAGCAGCCTGCAATCGACGGGTGAGCCCGTGGAAAATTTGTCGAAGGTGCGCGCTCCCGCCGGACTCGACATTGGCGCTGCGACTCCCGAGGAAATCGCGCTAAGCATCATGGCCGAGATCGTTGCTGTTGTCCGGAAAAAAGCGGCGAACACTTCGGCCGCAGACTGACATTGGCCCCCTGAGGCGCTCCAGCATCAGCCTCGTTCAGTCCTGCATTCGTGAATCACCTTATCGGCGTGAGTATTCTCTGTCGCGGCGCATGAAGCTTTCAAAGGTACTGGGCTAGCGTTGCCTCGCCGCAGTGCAACGATTTGACTCATGATGCTGAGTGCGATCTCTTCGGGCGTTACGGCCCCCAGATCCAGGCCGGCTGGCGCCCAGACCTTGTTAACTTTCTCTGCCGGTACGCCAGTCGTCAGGAGGTAGTCGAGCACAAGTTTCGAACGGTGCTGGCTCGCGATCAGGGCCACGTACGCCGCATTGCCCTCAAGCGCCTTCCGAAGCCACAAATGGTCGTTTTTGTGCATCGTGGCGATAACTACGAAACTCCGTGACGTAATCGGTGTCTCTGAAAGATCGAAATCTTCCGTAACGATGCGGTCTGCGTCGGGGAATGACTGGCGGTTCGCTCCGGGATCGTTGACCGCAATCGAAAACCCCATCAGGCGCCCGATTACCGCCAGCGCCTCCGCGATTCGGCCGTGACCTACGATCAGCAATTCAGGTAGCGGGAGGATGGGCTCGATATACACATCCATTTTGCCTCCACACGGCATGCCCACGCCCAAAAGCTCATCGCTCATGTCTAAAGTAATGAATCGAGGCCTCTCCTGTTGAATGCATTTAACCGCTTCGCTTCTCACCGCGCCTTCGGCACAACCTCCGCCGACCCAACCCGCCGCGATCTCTCCATGAGCGTCGATGATTGCCTTGGAACCTTGCTTCGCCGAAGAGGAACCACTCACACGCACCACCGTGGCGAGCGCAAACGATTTTCCTTCCGCGGTGAGTTCCGCCATCTTGGTATAGAGTGCAGAATACATAGACGGGAGTATTATAAAGCTCTGGAATTGCGCGCCGCAATGCTGGCCAAGGGATTCCGTGTGTACAGCGACCGGGTTCGCGACCATTATGAAAACCCAAGGAATACCGGAAGCATCCCCAACCCTTCCGGCAAAGCCGTTGTTCGAAGTCCGGTAGACAGCGACACAGTCCAAATCACCTTGCGCATTGAGAACGGCCTGATCCAGGACGTGAAATTCAAGTGCATGGGTTGCGCCGTGGCCATCGCTTGTTCCTCCGTGGCCACGGAGATGGTGCGAGGAAAGCCGGTCGAAGACGCCTACGCAATCTCAAAGGTTGCCGTAGCGGAGGCACTGGGTGGCATTCCCGAATTTAAGATGCTTTGCAGCAACTTGGCCCCTGAAGCAATCCGGAACGCCATCGACGATTGGCGACAGCGGCAAGACTCCTAACGGGAATGCTACGCCGTAGCCAGCCCGCCGGATAACGTTTCGCTATTCAAATTTCACCGAATTCTTGTACACTCCAAGCTCTGGCGTAACGCCCATTCGAGGTGAAACGCATGATCCCCCCATCGTTTGAGTACCTCCGCCCCAACACAATTCCCGAAGCGATCGCAATGCTCCGGCAGCACGGCGATGCCGCGAAAATCTTAAGCGGCGGGCAAAGCCTGATTCCGATGATGAAACTTCGGCTGGCAAGACCCGCCGTTCTCATCGACATCAACCGGATCGCGGGCCTTTCCCACATCAAGGAAGAAGGCGGCTATTTGAAGATTGGAGGCTTGACACGCGAAGCCGAGCTTGAGGCGTCTCCTTTGGTGCGGTCGAAGTATCCGATCCTTGCCGATACCACTCACGTCATCGCTGATCCCCAGGTGCGAAATCTGGCAACCGTTGGAGGCAATCTTGCTCACGGTGATCCGGCCAACGATCACCCGGCGACGATGATTGCCCTTGGCGCCCAGGTTGTTGCCAGCGGGCCGAAGGGCGAACGAGTCATAGCGATTGAGGATTTCTTTGTTTCCCTGTTTACGACCGCGCTCAAGCCGGACGAAATCCTGACTGAAATTCGTGTACCGGTTCCACCTCCGCGAAGCGCAGGCGCTTACTTCAAGCTGGAACGCAAGGTAGGAGACTTTGCAACCGCGGCTGTCGCCGTTCAGGTGACTCTCGACGAAAATGGCGCTTGTCAGAGGGTGGGCATCGGTTTAACCAATGTCGGTGCGAAGCCCTTAAAAGCCAAAAAAGCGGAAGGCTTTTTGCGCGCCAAGAAACTCGACGACCCTGCGATTGCGCAAGCTGCCCAGCTTGCTGCCGATGAATCCGAACCCAGCGCCGATTTGCGCGGTCCGGTCGAATACAAAAAGGGGCTAGTCAAAGAATTGGCAAAACGCGCGTTGCATTTGGCCCGGAAACGTGTCGGCAAGTAAGAGCCTGCATCCATCGGGAGACGATTATGGCGAAAAAGCAAACGGTCCGCGTCAAAGTTAACGGCGTGCAGCGCGAAATGGAGGTTGAACCGAGGCTTCTCCTGGTTCACTTCATCCGCGAGAAGTTGGGCCTTACGGGAACACACGTCGGCTGCGATACCAGCAATTGCGGCGCATGCACCGTGGTCCTTGACGGAAAGAACGTCAAGTCCTGCACCATGTTTGCCGTTCAGGCCGATGGGTCAGACCTGCTCACGGTCGAAGGACTCATGAAAGACGGAAAGCTGCACCCGCTACAGGAGGGCTTCAAGCAGGAGCACGGCCTGCAGTGCGGCTTCTGCACGCCGGGTATGCTCATGTCGACTTACGCTCTGCTACAGAGGAACGCTCAGCCGACGGAGCAGGATATTCGATGGGGAATTTCCGGCAACTTATGCCGCTGCACGGGCTATCAAAATATTGTGAAGGCCGTCCAGTACGCCGCCGGGAAGCTGGCGCAAGGAGGTCCACGATAATGATCGAGAAAACCTCTCCCGAAGTGGGCGGCATGGGTCATTCCATAAAGCGCAAGGAAGATTCGCGGTTCATCCAGGGCAAAGGCAACTATGTGGACGATGTCCGCCTTCCGGGCATGGTTTATGGCCACATGGTGCGCAGTCCGTATGCCCATGCCCGGCTGAAGAGCATCAACACCGAGAAAGCCAAGCAACTTCCCGGCGTGCTGGCGATCATTACCGGCGAGGACCTCGCGAGGGCCGGCCTTGCCTGGATGCCGACTCTTTTCTTCGATAAGCAGATGGTGCTCGCGACCGGCAAGGTGCTCTTCCAATCTCAAGAAGTCGCCTTCGTCGTTGCGGAAGATCAGTACACGGCCGCCGATGCTGCCGAGCTTGTCGAAGTTGAATACGAAGAGCTTCCCGTGCTCGTAGACCCTCATAAGGCCACGGCTCCCGATGCGCCGATCCTTCGCGAAGATCGCGACCAAAAGTCCAATCATATTTTTCATTGGGAAGTCGGCGACAAGTCCGCCACCGAAAAAGCGTTTCAATCTGCTCCCGTGAAAGCGAGCGTCCACGCCGTTTCTCCACGGTGCCATCCCGCACCGCTAGAGACCTGCGGCTGCGTTGCCGACTTTAATAAGGCAACGGAAAAGCTGACCGTCTATCTCACGTCGCAGGCGCCTCATGCGCATCGCACGCTTTTCGCGCTCGTCGGCGGAATTCCGGAACAGAACATCCGCGTGGTGTCTCCCGACATCGGCGGCGGCTTCGGAAACAAGGTTCCCATCTATCCCGGATATGTTTGCGCAGTTGTTGCGTCATTGACTTTGGGCGTTCCGGTGAAGTGGATTGAGACGCGATCGGAGAATCTCCAATCCACAGGCTTTGCCCGCGATTACCATATGACGGCTGAAATCGCTGCGGATCAGAGCGGCAAGGTCAAAGCGCTGCGCGTCAAAACGCTGGCCGACCACGGCGCTTTCAATGCAGCAGCACAACCCACGAAGTTTCCTGCCGGGTTGTTCAGCGTTTGCACCGGCTCGTACGATTTTCCTAGCGCCTTCGTCGAAGTCGATGGCGTGTACACTAACAAAGCGCCCGGCGGAATCGCCTATCGTTGCTCATTTCGAATCACAGAGGCTGTGTACCTGATCGAGCGCTCCATGGATGTCCTTGCCAGCCAGTTGAAGATCGACCCGGCTGAACTTCGTCGCAGGAATTTCATTCAGCCGCAGCAATTCCCTTACAAAACACCGCTCGGCTGGACCTATGACAGCGGACAATATGAAGGCGCACTGAACAAGGCCCTCGACATGATCGGTTACCAGCAGCTTCGCAAAGAACAGGAAGAGAGGCGCAAGAAGGGCGAGTTGATGGGCATCGGAATCTCCAGCTTCACCGAAGCGGTCGGCGCGGGCCCGGCTCACACCTTCGATATTGCTGGTATCAAGATGTTTGACAGTGCAGAAATCCGCATCCATCCGACCGGAAAAGCAATCTGCCGCATGGGCACGAAGAGCCAGGGACAAGGGCACGAGACCACGTATGCCCAGATCGTCGCGCAGGAGCTGGGCATCCCCGCATCCGATGTCGTGGTTGAAGAAGGCGATACCGATACGGCTCCTTACGGCCTCGGAACGTACGCGAGCCGCAGCACTCCGACTTCCGGCGCAGCGACGGCTGTAGCAGCTCGCAAGATTCGCGACAAAGCAAAAAAAATCGCCGCCCATCTACTGGAGTGCAGCGAGGCGGATCTCGAATGGCAAACTGGTAAGTTCTTCGTAAAAGGCTCACCGAGCAAAGCAAAAACGATACAGGAAATTGCGTTCGCTGCTTACACCAACATTCCGGCAGGACTCGAAGCGGGGCTCGAAGCGGTCGACTATTATGACCCGCCGAACCTCACGTTCCCCTTTGGCACCTATATTTGTGTACTGGACATCGACAAGGGCACCGGCGAAGTGAAAGTCCGTCGCTTCGTTGCAGTCGACGATTGCGGGAACGTCATCAATCCCATGATCGTCGAGGGCCAGATCCATGGCGGCCTGACCGAAGGTTTCGCGATCGCCTTCATGCAATTGATCGATTACGACGAGAGCGGGAACGTGCAAGGCGGGAGTTTCATGGATTATCTGATTCCGACCGCCGTCGAGACACCCCACTGGGAAACCGGGAGTACCTGCACGCCTTCTCCTCACCATCCCTTTGGCGCCAAGGGCGTGGGAGAGTCCCCGAACGTCGGATCGCCGGCGGCGTTCGTGAACGCGGTCGTGGACGCACTGTCCCATCTCGGTGTGGAGCACATCGATATGCCGATTACCCCCTGGAAGGTCTGGAACGTTCTGAAGGAGAAAGGTGTGGTGAACTGAAGCCGTGGCGATCCGGATCGAGAAAACATTCGAGGTGCAGCAGCCGGTCGCGCTCGTGTGGAGCTTCTTGAGTGACCCACGGAAAGTTGTCACTTGTGTGCCCGGAGCGCGTATCACCGAGCAGGTCGATGAGAGAAATTACAAGGGAAGCATCAGTGTGAAAGTCGGGCCTTCGGTCACGGACTATAACGGCGAAGTGCAAATCGTGCGCTCAGACCCGCAGAATTACGAAATCGAAATGCTCGGCAAGGGACTGGACATCCGGGGGCGCGGCAGCGCATCGATGAAGATGAGCGGCAAGCTTAAAGCGCTCGACGAAGGCCGGACTGAAGTGACGAGCGTGTCGGAGTTGAATGTTGTGGGAATCCTGGCACAGATGGGGGCGCGCGTCATCACCGAAGTATCAAACATCATGTTCGGAGAGTTCACGAAGAATCTCGAAAAGCGTCTCGCTGCGCCTCCGGACCCGCCCGACAAGGCAACGGAGGCAGCGTCCAAAGCACTGAATGCCGGCTCGCTGGCGTGGGAGGCAGCCAAGGGAATATTTCGCCGCGAATCTTGAGCCTTGCTGGCGCTTATCCTCATGTCGACCCCGACAAAACATCCGGAAGAAAATCAGCTCAAGGATGTGGATGAACTGATCCAAGGCTTCGAGCAGCTCGGATATGTTACCGATCGCGCGCTCGCTACTTCGGTTTACCTGGTTTTGAAGCTGCACAAGCCGCTCTTGATTGAAGGTCACGCGGGCCTGGGCAAGACGGAAGTGGCTAAAGTGCTCGCCGCAATGCTAGAGACGCGCCTCATAAGGCTGCAGTGTTATGAAGGTCTTGACCTGGGCGCCGCGGTTTACGAATGGAATTATCAGAAGCAGTTGCTGGCCATAAAAATCCAGGAAAAAACCCAGCAGACCGTCGAAGAGAAGGAAAAGCACATCTTCAGCAAAGAGTTCCTTCTCGAGCGTCCCTTGCTCCAGTCCATTCTCGCGGAAGACGCTTCGCCTGTGCTGCTCATTGATGAAATCGATCGGGCCGACGAGGCTTTCGAGGCATTTCTCCTCGAACTGCTTTCGGATTTTCAAATCAGCGTTCCGGAGATGGGAACGCTCAAGGCAAAGCACATTCCTTACGTCATTCTCACTTCCAATCGCACCCGGGAACTGAGCGACGCCCTGAAACGGCGTTGCTTTTACCACTGGATCGACTATCCCGACTTTGAGAAGGAACTGAGGATTGTGCGCGCTCGCCTACCGGGTGTTGAAGAGGCGTTGGGCAGGCAGGTTGTGCGGTTTGTTCAAGCGGCGCGGCAGTTGGACCTCGCAAAACCTCCGGGAGTGACGGAGACTTTGGATTGCGCGCTTTCCGCGATGTCGTTGGGCAAACATGAGCTGGATATCCGGACGGTCGAGGAGACTCTCGGGTGCGTAACCAAATCGATGGAAGACACCGCAAAGCTCAAAGCAGCCGGAATCGAAAAGCTGCTTTCGTAGCGGGCGAATTCACTGCGCCGGTGGATGGTCATGATGCGTCAACTGGAACCGGATGGCTCAGCGACTTCCATTATTGAGTTTTGTCAGTTTGCCAGGACGCAGGGATTGTTCGCAGGCATTCAACAGACACTGACCGCGATCGAAGTGGCCCGCTCGATCGGAAAGGTAGATCGGCAAGAATTCGCCTGGGCCTTACGGACGGCCCTGACTTCTTCGAAAGAGGAGTGGGACGTGTTCCTGCAGCTCTTTGACGCGTTCTGGAAGCCCTCACAGCAAACGACCAAAACCACTCCAGGGGAAGTAAGAAAGGCCAAAACCAGCCAGTCAGAGGCGAGTTTCCGAAACTTAAAGTTTGAATCCGTCGGCGGCGCATCATCGCCCGAAGGAGAAGGCAAAGCAGTTTCCGGAGCGAGTGCGCAGCGACGCATCCAAAAGATGGATTTCTCCAATGTTCCGCACGATGATTTGGCCCCACTAGAAGAAATATCCTTGCGCCTTTTCCGCAAAATGGGCTTGCGGCTCTCGCGCAGACTGAAAATCCGGGAGCTTGCCGAGCGGGTTGACCTCCGCAGAACGATTCGACGCAGCATTCATCGCGGCGGAGATCCTATTGTTTTGGCCTTTCAGGGAAGGAAGCCGCAGCAGCATCGGCTGGTAATCTTTCTTGATGTCAGTGGTTCCATGAACTCTTACAGTTTGTTTCTCGTGCGATTTGCTTACGCCCTACAAAAATACTTCAAGCGCGTCGACACATTTCTGTTCAGTACAGATGTTGTTGAAATCTCCGAAGTACTGCGGACCCGCAGCCTGCCGGACGCACTCCACGGACTCTCGCAGAAAGCCGCCGGCTGGGCGGGAGGCACCAGGATCGGCGAGTCGCTTAGGGACTTCCATCATCGCTGTGGCAGGAAATTGCTTTCCCGCAACGCTGTGTTCATAATCCTCAGCGACGGCTGGGACACCGGAGAGCCGGAAATACTCGCTGAACAACTCCGGAGGATCCGCCACCGCGTCAAGAAATTGATTTGGCTGAACCCGCTGTTGGGACTGGCAGAGTACGAGCCGGTTACGCGCGGCATCCTTGCCGCGTTGCCCTATGTCGATGTCTTCGCGCCGGCACACAATCTGGAGAGCCTGCTGGCGCTCGAGAAATTCCTTTAGTCCGTCGAGAAGGTGATTGGTGATGTTTGATCAGTTCCTCAGCAAGGCGGGCGAGCTTCTGGCGAATCACGAATCCTTCGCGATTGCCGTGGTGGTGCGCTATCAGCCGCCCATTTCGGGCAAGCCCGGAAACAAAGCGATCATTTTCCCCGACGGCAAGATTTGGGGATGGATTGGCGGGGGCTGCGCGCAACCGGTAGTGGTCAAGGAAGCGTTGAAGGCGCTGGCTACTGGTCAACCCCGCCTGATTCGCATCAGTCCATCGTCACCGCCCGAACAAGGCATCGTGGACTACACCATGACCTGCCACAGTGGAGGCGCATTGGATATCTACATTGAACCTGTGCTGCCCAAGCCACACATTCTCATTCTTGGCCGTTCTCCTGTTGCGGAGGCTTTGGCCAAGCTGGGCAAAGCAATCAACTATGCGGTTTCCGTCGCCGCTCCGGAAGCAGACCGCCAGCACTTTCCGGATTGCGATCTCGTGCATACCGACCTGGAATCGAGCCAAATCAAGATCACGCCGCAAACGTTCGTCGTTGTCTCCACGCAAGGACAGCATGACGAGGAGGCCCTGGAAAAGGCGCTTCGCTCTGACGCTTCGTATGTGGCGTTTGTTGCAAGCAGAGCGAAGGTGGCCAAGATTCTTGATTACCTGAAAGAGCGCGGTTTGACCTCCGCGAGGCTAGGACAGCTCAGGGCCCCTGCCGGGCTAGACATTCACGCGGCTTCGCCCGAGGAAATCGCAGTCAGTATTCTCGCGGAAATCATTCAGGAGAATCGCTCCGCGAAGCAGACGCAGAACAGCAAGGTCGAGCTGCCTATTGCCAAGCACGAGCAAGCCAAAGATCCAATCTGCGGAATGCTCGTAGACGTGAGCAAGGCGAAACACAAATCGGAATTTCGCGGTAATGCCTTCTACTTTTGCTGTGCCGGCTGCAAGCAGAAATTCGACAAGCAGCCTGAGCAATACGCGGTTTAGATCCCGACGGTCCGGCACATTCCCGGTCTAGTGATTTACGATTGGATATTGCTTCTCGGGTATTCGGACGGGTAACGGGTGTGTCTATTGCAGTCATTATTGCGCTCGGAATGGCCAGTCGGCCGAATTCGCGGCTCACGCCAACGGCTTTCGCCGCACCACTCGATAATGATGGTCCCAGTTGCTCCCGCTCGAGCTTGCGAGGCGGTTATGTGATCAGCATCAACGGGTTCCAAACATCTCAGCCGGCCCCACAGTTCACACTCAGCGTCTATTCGCCCCTCATGGTTATCGGTGTGCTGAGTTTTGACGGTGTGAAGGCACTGTGTCGTGATCGGTCACCGTCAGTGTTGCGGGTGTAGTAGGCCCTGTCGGACACCCTTATACTGATTCCGGGACCTATCAGGTCAACCCGGACTGCACGGCCTCCGCATTTTTCGCCAGCGATTTGGAATCATTTCAACTGATCTTTGTCGACTCCCGAACAATTGTTTGGGGCGTGGTGAACGGCGGCAGAGCGGGAGCCGGCACTCTGCTGAAGCAAACGGTCAACGAGTGAAAGCCGCCAGGATGTGCGGCTAAAGTCCTGGTCAGCAGGCTTACCGGGGACTTGAAAGAGCCTTCATTGCGGTAATTTGGTTAGCGACGCACTCTGGGATTGCGTTTGCCAACGGGGTTCCATAACAATAGCCCCCTTGATGACACAACCACTCAAGCGGCTCCGCCGCGAGCTGAGCGCCGGGCAGATGGCCATGGTCGCGGTCGGCGGTTCGATCGGTACGGGCCTTCTGCTCGGATCGGGCGCGGCCATTCAGATCGCCGGGCCAGCCGTCATTGTTTCCTATATTGTCGGTGGGTTGATCGCCTTTGCGGTCACCATGGCGCTCGGCGAGATGTCGAGCTTGCATCCCGCAGCAGGTTCTTTTGGCGTCTATGCGGACACGTATCTGAACGCTTGGGCCGGCTTCGTCTCTCGCTACGGGTATTGGTTCGCTGTGGTCATCTCCATTAGCGCGGAACTGGTAGCCTCGGCCACTTATGCGCGCTTCTGGTTGCCACAGGTTCCAGCGTTGGTCTGGATTGTCATCTATGCCGCAATGCTGCTGTTCATCAATTTGCGGACGGTTAGCGATTTGGGCAGTTTCGAGTATTGGCTCGCGATGATCAAAGTGGTGGTCATCACAGCATTTATCACGATCGGCGCGGCCCTGCTTTTTGGCGGGAAGGTCGACGCACACTACCGAGCGGACGGCGGGTTTCTGCCGCGTGGGGCTGTGGGTCCCATGTTGGCTCTGTCTTTTGTTTTGTTCAATTACCTGGGCACGGAGATGGTGGCGATCTCTTCCGGTGAGGCGCGCTCGGCCTCCGAGATTCCGCGCGCGACGTATATCAGCTTTGCCATGCTGACATTCGTCTACCTTTTTGCGTCCACGGTTCTGGTCGGGGTTGTTCCGTGGAATCGTGTGGGCATAGCGCAGAGCCCGTTTGTGACCGTTTTTGAAGTGGCGCACGTACCCGCCATTTCCCACATCATGAATTTCGTTGCACTCACCGCGGCACTCTCCGGATCAAACGCCAGCTTGTATGTGACCTCCCGCATGTTGTACTCCCTTGCCGAATCAGGTTTCGCGCCCGCGAGCCTCACCGAGCTTACAGGTACCGGTTCGCCAAGGTGGGCTGTGCTCGTTTCGGCGTCGGGGATTTTCATTGCATTGCTCGTGCAGTACGTCGCACCCCAGAACGCTTACCTGTACATCATCGGGGCATCCTTATTTGGCGGCCTCTTGGCATGGTGCATTGCCCTGGCCTCGCATATCGCCATGCGAAGACAACTCTCCTCGGAGCAAGTTGCCGCGCTCCCGATGCGCGCCCCGGGCGGCGCCGGCGCCTCGCTAATTGCGCTTTCGGCGATCATCTTAATCGTGATCTCAACGTGGTGGGTGCCGCAGTCGCGCATTACCATCGCGAGCGCCGGCCCGTATTTGCTTTTTTTGACTATTTTCTATTCTCTGATGAAGAAAAACAGAGCCGCGAATAGAATGGCGCCATGACCGACGCGCTCCTCCAGTATCGTTCCGACTTCCCCATCCTGAGCGAGACCACCTATCTCATCAGCAATTCCCTGGGGGCTATGCCCCGTGGCGTGGTTGAGTCCATGCGCGATTACGCGGAGACCTGGGCCACACGCGGCGTGCGCGCCTGGGACGAGCGCTGGTGGATGATGGCTCTCGAAGTCGGCAACCAGATCGGCGAATTGATGAACGCGCCCGCAAACAGTGTTTCGCTGCTCGGCAATGTCACCCAGTGTCAGGCCGCTGTCGCTTCGTGTTTCGAGTTCAACTCGCGGCGCAATAAAGTGGTCTACAGCAACCTGAACTTTCCCTCAGTCATGTATTTCTGGGAAGCGCAACGGTCACGCGGCGCTCGCATCGAAATGGTGTCAAGTGGCGACGGAATCGAGGTGCCCACCGAACGCCTGCTCGAAGCCATTGACGACGAAACACTTCTTGTTCCCGTGTCGCACGTGATCTTCCGAAGCTCCTATATCAACGATGCGCGCGCGATCTGCGAGAGGGCGCACCGCGTGGGCGCGCATGTGGTCCTCGACACGTTTCAATCCCTTGGCTCGGGCGTGCGCGTCGACGTGCAGGAGCTACACGTTGACTTCGCTTGTGGCGGGTTGTTGAAATGGCTTTGTGGCGGACCCGGTACTTCCTACCTTTATGTTCGCCCTGACCTCTCCAAGACATTGGAACCGAAGTTCACCGGTTGGCTGGCCCACGAGAACCCATTCGCCTTCGAAGTCGGGGCGATTCGCTACACGCAAGGTCCTTACCGTTTCCTCAACGGCACGCCCAATGTTCCCGGTATGTATGCCGCTCTTCCAGGGTTGAAAATCCTACGCGAAGTGGGTATGGAGAAGGTGCGCGAAAAATCCAAGCGGCAGACGGAGCGCCTTTTCTCGCTTGCTGATCTCCGCGGGTGGAAAGTCAATGTCCCACGCGATCCTGAGCGGCGGGGCGGTACCATCGCGATTGACATGCCAAATTCGAGAGAAGTCTGTGAGGCGCTTCTCAAGCGCAGCATTCTGGTCGATTGGCGGCCAAACGCGGGCGTGCGCTTCTCTCCCCATTTCTACAATCAAGACGAGGAGATTGACTTCGCTATTGCCGCCGTGGATGAAATTCTCGCGAGTCTAGATGTGGCTCCTTCGAGTAATCGGGTAATTTAGACGTAGAGTCCAGCGCAGGTCAGCAACTCGTATCCACGCAGGACTGACTTTCGATTCCATTCAGCGCGACCAGAAGCTACCTGTCCGCACGGTCAGTTTCCAAACTGCGCAAAGGCAAACTATTTCAGCGTCGCTTCGCTTTGCTGCTTAAATCTACAGTAAAGGTCTATCGGGTCTCCCAGCCTAATACCGAACTGTCTTTTTTTGTGAAGTCCTGGAGGAACTATGTGGTCCAAGCAGATTCTGAACGAGTCGGCGCAGTCCCCTGCACCGGCGTCAGCAGCCAACGTTAGCCCGTTCACGGCTCCCTCTCCTTACCCTTCGCGAGTGGCAACTTCTGCGCCTCGCTCTTATGCACGACTGGGTTCCAGCCTGCAGATTAAAGGAGAGGTCACCGGCTCGGAAAACTTGGAAATCGACGGCATTGTCGAGGGTCCGATTTCCCTCGGCGGTCTTGAGCTGATCGTCGGCTCGACGGCCCAACTCAAGTCGGAAATTCACGCCGGCGAAGTGGTTGTCAACGGCAAGGTTGTCGGCAACGTCCATGCCCGGGGCCGCGTTGAAATCACGAAAGACGGCTCCATTACCGGCGACATTGCTTGCGCCCGCATCAGCATTGAAGATGGCGCTCATTTTAAGGGCCGAATCGAAATTGACCCGGCGAGATCCAAAGCCGCAGCCGATTAGTTCGTTTAGCCAAGCGAGGCAACGGGAAGTGCTGAAGAATAGGGTGGGCATCGCCGGGCGTGTGGCCCTACCCCGTGTAACCCCGTTCGACACGTCCGCGACCTCTGGATCTTTGACCGGCGGCCACAGACCATCGCTAGTTAGGAAGAGGCCTCAGCTGTCTCATTCGCGGCAGCGAGCTGCGTCGATCTCGCCCAGACCGCTGCTTGAATCGCACACAGAACCAGGGAAAAGATAATAAGGGCGATGAGGTTTACTTTTCTTTTTGAATCGCATCGATGTGTCCGCCTTTCAGGCCGCGCATCTTTTCTGAAGGGCGATGCGTCTGCAGTCGCGCCGTAGGAACCATTCCGGGAAAAGGTTCCATTACAAGCCTATATTATATCGTGGTGCGATATATATAACAGAAGGGTTGCTCTTGCTTTTTGTATCGTACTGCGATATGGCTAATCGTGGTGCTCATCTTTGTGCATATGCTCGTGCTCTTGTTGTTCTTCTCTGTAGACTTCTGGAATCCCTAGGCTTCCTTTAGGAGGTAGGTGACGGAGGAAGTCGACCACTTTCCACATCTCTTCGTCGCTGAGAATTCCCTTCCAGGCCGGCATTCCCGACGGGTTGATGCCATTCTCGATGATCCACTTCAATTGGCCATCCTTGTAGTCCTGCACATCCTTCGATGAGAGCGCGGGCACCGCAGGCGACATCTTGTCCGCAAACGGGACACCGGTAGCTTGACCATCCAAACCGTGACAAATGGCGCAGTGATGACCGAAGTGCTCTCGACCATCCGCGATGCTTTCCTCCGTTGCGGGGATCGGGTTACGATCGTCTTTCCCTCCAACCGTGATCTTGTGCTTTACCTCCTTGGCCATTTCACCTTCTACTGCGCCGGGTTTGCTCACTCGGCAACCGCCAAAGAGTAACAGGGATCCGGCTAGCAAAAGCTGCCATGCGGTCGGCATCGGTTTTTCCCTCGGTTCTTTGAATCAGACGGCGCCCAAGGCATTTGGCTCGAATCGCGCCAACCCCCATTGTACTAGAGTCAGATCGAGGCGTTTCGTGACAGCGGGATGCGGGTATTTTGCTTGGTCCGATCGCAGCTCGTCGAAACGCGTCTTCGAGGAACCGTATGACCGTCGATTTCGTATAACCGTGGAGCTGTTTGATATGTGGCGTCGTGCTCGGCCTCCGGCACTACCAGCAACCGTTTTTCAGGGCTTAGCGCCGCTTCAAACATCAGCTTGGCATTCTCTGGCGGGCAGATTTCGTCCCTCTCTCCTGAGATAAACAGAATGGGACGAGTACCAATCTCAGAAATTGGCACCAGTTGTCTCCGTCTCTCTTTCGTTCGAAGGTAATACATCGGTTTCACAACCCACTCCGCGGCACGAAAGCCCGCCAGCCGTAATCCCAAGCGTTCAACCCATTCTAGGATTAGAGCGCGGGCCGGTATCTGGCAGCAGCGGTCCCCGAAGCCGAACAGCTGCGCATCATGGCGGACTCACAGTGCGTACTTCTCTTGCAGCAGACAAGACTTCAGAGACGACTTCATCGATATCTGAGTCTGTTGTACGGTGATTCACGATGCAGGCCCGCAAGCAGAATTTGGAATGCAGGGTCGCGTTGGAAAGATAAACACGACCGCGCTCATTCATTCGCCGAAGGATATCGAAATTGATCTGATCCAGTTCTGGACTCGTGGAGTTGCGATCGCCGACATATCGGAAACAGACTGCAGTGAGTTCAATGGGTGCCATCAATTCGAGCTCAGAAGTTCTCTCGATCAGCGAGCCCAATCGCTGAGCATGCAGTAGGTCTTTCTTGATAGACTCGCGGAACGATTCAAGTCCGTGATACCGGAGCGAGAACCACAGCTTGAGCGCGCGGAATCGTCGAGACAGCTCGATCGATTCTTCGAAGTAGACGTGACTCTCGATGGGATCTTGGCCGAATGGCCGAACATAATCACCGCTATGGGCGAATGCCGCTCGTGCAGCTTGCGGATCACGATGCAGCAGGCATCCACAGTCGAGGGGTTGATAGAGCCATTTATGGGGATCCAGAGCCAGCGAGTCTGCTTTCGCGAGTCCCGCAAATTTTCCTGGTAGCGCGATGGCCGCTAACGCACCGTAAGATCCATCTACGTGAAGCCATGCTCGGTGGTTCGCTGCGACCTGTGCAATCTCAGGCAATGGGTCGAGTGCGCCTGTGTTCACCGTGCCCGCCGTCGTCACCACCGCCAGGGGCACAATTCCAAGCTCCTTGTCCCTTCGCATACGTTCCTCAAGAGCGTCCGGAATCATGCGAAAGCGCTCATCCACTCGAACGAGCTTCAGGTTTTCTCGTCCGATCCCCAGTAAACCGACAGCCTTCGAAATTGACATATGCGCTTCCGTCGATGCATATACCGCATGCGGCGCTGTGGCACGGACTCCGCATTCATTGGCGGCAAGCTTTGCTTCCCTTGCCATTGCCAAACCCATTAGGTTTGCAGAAGAACCCCCGCCTGTTAGAATGCCTGCAAACTGATCGCAGCCGATGGCTTGCGCAATCCAGCCAACCACCTCCTTCTCAATCGTAACGGCGGCCGGTGAAGAGCGCCACGCCGTGACGTTTTGGTTCAGCACACTGCAGAGCAGATCGGCGATGGCTGCTGCTGGCTCTCCGGACCCGAGCACATAGCCGAAAAACCGGCCATTTTGCGCGCGTGAGTATAAGGCCGTATCGCGGAGACCGCGGAGGGCCTCCTCCGGATCGCCTTTTTCGGGGGGTGTATGGCGGAACTTTTGTTCGATCTCCGCGCCAGTTCCTTTTGCCGGAATAGCTCGTTCAGAAAGATCCTTCAGATAATCTCCGGCGATCCGTGAGACACGCTCCACAAGCTCGCAAAACTCTTCGGGAGACATGTCGATGAAGTTCATCGCACGCGATTCTACCGCGAGGTAGCAGATCGGTTTGCAACAATTTTGGCGCGCAACTCGCCACGAGAACGCCAATTGGTTGATGCTGGAAAAACAAATTGTGGAAACCTCAGACATCGTAAACGCGTAACCCGATGAAAAGTATGGGAGGAAGTGGTCGGGGCGAGTGGATTTTGCGACGTTCACCTTGACGGTTCGCGAGCAGAGGTCGGTAGTTCTCTCGCGTTGAATCGGCGCCGGATAGTGTGTAACTTCCTCCCTTTAATCGGGCCCCATTGGGGCTATTGCGCTCGGCTTTTATTTTCAACGTCGGCTTCCCGAAGTGGATCAGATCAACTTCGCCCCGCGGGTAAAAGCCCCGGTCCTGATGCTGAATGGCCGCTTCGATTTCCTTTTCCCAACAGCCTCATCGCAGGAGCCGATGTTCCGCCTGCTAGGGACACCCATGCAACACAAGCGCCGCTTGGTCTACGACACCGGCCACGATATACCCCGGACTGAGGTGATAAAGGAAACTCAATTGGCTGGACCAATATTTAGGTCCCGTCAGATAAGAGCATCCGAGAAACGCATGCCGATCGACGATGTTCGTGCCTCCGGTGGTCCCTAGCACTTCAGGTGGAATGGGAAAACACTGGGCTCCGCGAATGCATTCAGAGTACAGAGCTCCTGGTCGTGCGCCAGGCGCTTGTTGACCTTCTCTTATGCTGTAAGTCGCCGGACCCCAAGAAGTGTTCGGTGCGAGTGAATTTGAACCACCGTCCTCCTGCTGCCGAACCAGGCGAACAAAAATCTAAGCTGTTGACTTGTGTTAAGTTTCCTGCACTACCGGATACCTGTCGCCAGCAATAGTTCCGTACGCTGTCTCCACCCAAAAACTCTAGGACGCGTTCGACGCGCTCGGACTGAAGTGCATCCGTGTAAAGCAGCCTCGCTGTATCTTGTTGATTTTGAAGTCGGACTGAGTTTTCGCGAACAACAGCGGTTGACTATGCTTTCGCACCGTGATCCAATTGTGCGCTGGGCGCGGGCTTCAGGAGACGGAGCGGGCGCGCAGGACGCCGAGATTACTCCGCCGATTTTAGACGTACCCAGCACGCGCGTTCCCGCGCCCATCCTCCGTCAGCCAAACGTATTGCAGGCGTACCCGTGGGCCGCCACACACTCGGGCGTAAAGCGTGGACTCCGGGACAAATGCTTCGCTTGCGGAAGGGCAGGGATGCGTCAGCGTGGCGACCCGCATCGACAAAACGATGGCCTAAGGCTTGGATGTTGTTGCTTTAACCTTTGACGAATCCTTCTCGGAAGGCTCAGAATCTGTCACTTTTGCCAGTTGTACCAGTCTAGGGATTGCTTAATACTAGGGGTCACGATTCACACGCGTGCACTGTCGTGCCGCCCTGCGCCGGGTTGTATTTACAGAAATTCTTGGGCGGAGAATTTCTGACCTGCGCAGGGCCGCTCGGCAGTGCCGCCTCGCATCCTTCACTCCATGCAGCCTGTCCAGAAATTGCACCGACGGCCAGGTAGCCTGCGCCGCTTGGTTTCCTCGAAAACGATGGTCATATAAATTCCATTCCAGGCGGGGTGATAGATGGCATCAAGCATCAAGGCAACAGAACCCAGTATTGCCTGCAGTTATCCTTGCGCTTTTCCTTGCCCTCCTGGTGTTCTTGCTAGTGAGCCGAAAAGGAGAGACTGGTCCCTCTCATTCGCAATCTGTAACATCGAAATCGGTAAAGCACTCGCTCGACGCAGGCATCGCAGCGTGAAAGGCCCTCAGGATACGCGGGGGCGAAGTACGGAAGATCTGCGAACCGGAACGAGACGCAATGGGTTGAAAACTTCGATCTGGTAGTGGGAGCCTGCCCGTGACGACAACGCGGGAGACGTTCCTTAGTTCCGAGCACGGCGAGCCTCTTCTTGGAGAACGGAACGGCATACGCTGCGAGAGGATTGTGCGAGCTGGCCGACGCCCCCTTGCGGTAAAACTCGATGGCTTTCGCCTTCTCGCCCAGCTTTTCGTAGGTCTGGCCGATCAAGCATTGGATGAAGGGGTCGCTCTGGTTCGCTTTCAGGAGTTCATCGAGCGCGGTCTTGTAATCACCACCGTAGTACGCCACGTAGCCCTGCAAATATGGAAGAAACTGCGCCTGCTCAGCGTTGGTGCCCTTGTCGAGGATCGCCTTAGCTGCAGTCACATGGCTCTCGGCTTCTCTCTCGTTCCCCCGCCGAGCCGCGATGCGGGCCTGTGCGTGTTCCCACCGGAAATTCGAGAGGTCCAGACGGGCAGGTTTGATATCTGGCTCTTTCAAACCCAGGTCGTGACCAAGTTGGTACAGCTTGTAGGCTTTGCCGTGCGGTAGTAGTCCAAGGCTTGCTCTTCGTACTCCACGCTCTTCTTACAATTCCCCTCGAACGCATGCGACATCGCCATCGCTCGTTGCGCCATCGCTTTGCGCTCGGGCGTGTCCGCGGAGTCGATCGCCTTCGGGAAATAATCGCGGGCTTTTTCCCCCTGCTCCATCAAGTCAAGGACGCTCCCCGCACCTATGTTGGCGGGAAGTGAATCCGGTGAAGACTGGAGGTTCTGGCGATACAGGGCAAGCGCGTCTTCCAGTCTCCCATCACGCATCAATTGCTGGCCTTTCTTGATAAACTCCGGCTGTTGTTGCTGGCCAGGAGCCTGCGCGAACAAAACGAGACAGGCTAGGAGGCTGGAAAGAGTTGCTGAACCAATGCCTATGGTCGTTTTCACAGAAGGGATTATCCCACGAAATTCGTGCGGTTCTCGCGTTCGTGCAAACGGCGGGGATGATGAAAGCTCACGCACCGGACGTTAGCGTAGCGGAACATGCCGCTTGTCCTTGCATCTTTTGCTTGCCACGCGCCGGAGCGGTTGGCGGGGAAAACGCTAGTACTACGAAAATGAAGTTCGTGCTAGCCTTGCGAATTTAGCCTCGATGGAATTACATGGAAATGTGAGCGACCGATATGGCTGGGCTTAGCCGGACAGGGGTTTCCATTGACGCTGCGCTTTTGCAGGAGTTTGATCGGTTCATCGCCGACAAGGGCTATACGAATCGATCGGAGGCGCTTCGCGACCTCATTCGCGATCACCTTGTAACAACATCCGTTCTAGCACCCGACTCTCAAGTCGTGGGAACAGTCACGCTCATTTACGATCACCACAGCCGCCTTCTTCCCGAGAAGTTGACGGACATTCAGCATCAGCACCACACCGGGATTATTTCCACGGTCCCTGCCCATCTCGATCATGACACCTGCCTCGAAGTGGTCGTCGTTAAAGGAAAGTCCAGGCTGATCCAAAACCTGGCCTACAGCACGGACGCTTGGTCATGAGTTCTCCGGCCATCGCCCATTCGTCGGCAAAACACAAGCACCAGCGAAGGAACCTGGGTCGGTGAAGCCACAGGCAAACAGGTCGGACGCGCGGACTTGGCGGATCGTCCGAGCTGTAGTTCTGTTTTGTTGGGCGGTTCCCGTGTGGGCTGTCGCAAATGGCAGCTTATCGGGAACCGTTAAAGATCCAAGCGGTAGCGTCATTCAAGGTGCGACGATCAGATTGGTCAACAACGCGCTCAACTCCACCTATGCGACTGTTTCAAACGTTCAGGGCTACTACACATTTCCCACCCTACCAGTCGGGCACTACGATATGACCATAGAGGCTGCTGGGTTCAAGACAGAGAAAAAGACGGACTTGAAGATCGACACGGACGCTCGAGTTACGGTGGACGCGATCCTTCAATTGGGGCTGCAGTCCGAGACCGTCATCGTCCAAGCGTCGGATACTCAGGTCGATACGGTAGCGACGCACCTCGGCGAAGTCGTAACGGGGTCACAGATCATCTCCCTGCCCCTGAACGGTCGAAGCTTTACGGATCTACTGGCCATCCAACCGGGAATCATCCCGATCACGACCTTGCTGCCGAGTTCTGTAGTTATGGCTGGAGTGACCGGAACCCTGGCCCCATCGGGAGATCTAAATCCGGGCAATCTTTCCATTAACGGCCAGCGGGAATCGTCCAACGGCTTTATGGTGAACGGAACCGACGTGCAGGAACACATGAATGGAGGTACTTCGATTGTTCCGAACCTCGACTCTATCGACGAGTTTCGAGTTCTGACCAATAATTTCGACCCTGAATACGGCGATTACAACGGTGGAATGGTCACGGTGGTGACGAAATCGGGGAGCGATTCTTTCCATGGAAATGCCTTCGAGTTTCTGCGTAATACCGATCTCGACGCACGCGGCTACTTCGACCCTAGCAGGGCGGCGTTCCGACAGAATCAGTTCGGTGGCACGCTCGGCGGACCGATCAAACACCAGATCATTTACTTCTTCGTTGACTACCAAGGTACTAGAACGACCGCGGGCGTGGAAACGGGCCTCATCTCGGTTCCGTCAGCGCAAGACCGCGAAGGAAATCTCTCCGATGTTGCTAGTTCTTTGACGGGCACTGTGAGCGGTAGCTACTTGGCCAATTTGCTAGCGCAGAAGGTTGGTTACGCGGTTGTTGTCGGCGAACCGTACCATAAGCCTGGCTGCACGACCGCGAACTGCGTGTTTCCGGGCGCCATCATTCCGCGGAGCGTGTGGTCCGCACCAGCTCTCAACCTGCTGAAATACATCCCCGTCCCCAATGCTAGCGCCGATCAATTTTCCACGTCGGATTTTCCGGAGACTGTTCGGGATGATAAGGCTTCCGGAAGGGTCGACGGGAACAGCCGGTGGGGTCAGCTTTCCGCCTATTATTTTTTCGACAATTACAGGGTCGACAATCCCTATCCAGGACAGCAAGGTGGCGCGACCGTCCCGGGCTTTGACGCGCTGACATTCGGCCAGGCTCAGCTGATCAGCCTCGGTGACGTGAAATCCTTCGGCTCCGGCACCGTTAATGAGTTTCACTTCGGCTTTCTCCGTTATGCCAATGTGATCGGGCAGCCAAAGGGCGGCCTCGGCGTCAGTACGACAGCGCAAGGTTTCGCGCCACCTCCCACCGGAATCTTGGTGCAAGCGCCTCAGTTCGAAGGTGTGGAAAACATAACGTTTCCTTCGTTCGTGATGGGCGTCCCAGTCACGAATGTAGCCCAAAACAACAATACGTGGTACTTCAGCGACACGTTTTCGAAAGCGATCGGGTCGCACACCCTTAAGTTCGGCGCCCAATTTCATGTGGACCAAGTGAACGAGCATCCGAACGCTACGCTCAATGGCACGTTCAATATCAACGGAACCGAAACGGGGAATGCTTTTGCCGATTTTCTAATCGGTGTTCCGAGCAACTTCACCCAGTCGTCTGGCCAACCGTTTTATCTGCGGAATCGCTATACCGGACTTTTTGCAGAGGATAGCTGGCGGGTGCGATCCAATCTGACACTTAATTTTGGGCTGCGTTGGGAATACATCATGCCTTTCTGGGAAAAGTACAACCAGATCCAAACGATCATTCCTGGAAAACAGTCCGTCCTTTATCCCCACGCGCCTGGAGGTCTACTTGTTCCGGGCGATCCTGGAATTCCGAGCACCATTTCGCCATCCAAAAGAGACAACTTTGCCCCACGCCTAGGTCTGGCCTATTCCCCGGGCTTCGATCATGGGATTCTGCGCGGAATATTTGGAGCCGGCGGAAAGAGCAGCATCCGCGCAAGCTATGGGATCTTCTATACTGCATTCCCCGGTTTGTCGGCCGGTGTCATGTATGCGGTTCCGCCTTACGGGTATAACTACCTGAGTCCCGAGCCTCCTCTTTTTGCAACGCCGTTCATCAATGCTTCAAACGGCGCGCAAAATGCAAATCCTTTTCCTTTATCGTTTCCGCCGCACAACGTCTCCGCAAAGAATCCGGATACTTCCTTTGATTTCGCCAGTGTCATACCCATCGCAGCCGACCCGTATTTTTATTACCGCAATGCTGTTCCTTACACCGAAAATTACATGCTCTCATTCGAACGACAGATCACTTCGCGCATGTTATTGACGATGAGTTATGTGGGGAATCAAGGACATCACATCCTAGCAATTGTATCGACGAATCCTAGCGATCAGGCTCTTTGTCTCAGTCTTAGCCAACCGAACGAGGTCGCACCGGGCAGTTCCACATGCGGCCCTTTTGCCGAAGATGCTCTCATCACCAGCAGCACAGGCCAGGTCTATCAGGGAACTCGCGTAGGCTTGGGTCCCAACTACGGCGAAATCACCGCCCAAGAGACCGTCGCTAACTCCAATTACAACGCTTTGGAGAGCAGTCTGCGCTACACCCAGAAGCGTTCCAGTTTCTTGCTTGGCTACACCTACAGCAAGTCCATAGATCAAGGTTCGAATCTCGGTGAACAACTCAGTCCCTTAAATCCTCGCGGCACCCGCGCAATCTCCGCCTTCGACATGAAGCACAACTTCGTTGCCAGTTATCAGGTTATGCTGCCCTTTACTGAGCTTTTCCGTCACAACAATCGCTTCACCAGCGGCTGGACCTTATCCGGCACCACTCGTTTCAGCACTGGTCTCCCCGTAACTCTCCACGACGATTCCGACTTTTCCCTTCTCGGAACCCTAGGCAACGGCGTTAACAACAACCTGCTGGATATGCCCAGCTACGACGGCGGCCCGCTCGACATCAACACCAATCCTAGGAATGGGAAACGCGAATTCGACACCGCCGGATTTGCCCGAGAAACTCTGGGCCATTTGGGAAATGCCAGTCGACGCTTCTTTTATGGGCCGGGAATAAGCAACTTCGATCTGACCTTAACCAAGCTGCTCCCCTTGTCTGAGTCCAAATCCCTGGAGTTTCGTCTGGAAGCATTCAACGCCTTCAATCACGCTCAATTCTACGGCCCCGCCTCAGTAGACGGAGAAGTGAATGATCCCCATTTCGGACGGGTTGTGAGTGCAGCGGCCCCCCGCTTGGTCCAACTGGCGATGAAATTCGCCTTCTAAGGAGATCCATAAATCGCGATTGTCCTTTGCTTTTTTGGGGCGTCTTCCCTTCAAGCATTAGGTTGGCGGGTAGGCGTTCCCGAAAATGCTAAGATCAGGGTCGTGAAGGGGCCGCAACATGCCTCGAAGGGCGGCAGCGGACTAGGAAGCATACGCCGGCGAACTCACCGCAGTGCCATGTCCAAAAGCCTCCGAGACTATGTTGTGAACCGGCGCACTCTCGCCGCTAGCACAAGAAAAGCAAGGAGTGTTCGGGTTATCCAGGGTGCGTACCACGCCAGGCAGGTGGTCGAATCCATCGCTGCCAGCTGAGCCGTAGTGCCGCATGAGGCGAGGTATTGTCGCTACACGCGCAAGGTGCGCCACGATGTCCTGCTTGCCCACGCCTCGAACGCTGTCAGAAACTCCTTGCACCGGGCCGATGGAAATCTTCGGCAAGATGAAGCGTCGTTTCCGTGAGCGTTGGTATCGTCCGCGTTGGGTGGTGTGGCATAGTTCTGCAGTGCACTCGTCAGGCTGAGTGAGCGAAAGCTATTCCATGAATCAGAGCATCGAACAGATTCTCCGCCAAACCCCACTCTTCACTGGCCTGTCCGACGCCGAGACGGCCGCCCTTGCGGTACGTGTGATACGCAAACGATTCGATCGCGGTGAATTGCTTTTCAGCGAAGGGGACCGCTGCCAGGGCCTATATCTCGTGGCCAACGGCAAGGTTCGCATCTTCAAGCTGTCGCCTTCCGGTCGCGAGCAGATTCTCGCCGTGGAAGGTCCCGGCAGTTCGTTCGCGGAACTGCCTGTTTTCGACGGCGGGTCTTACCCGGCGTCGGCCTCGGCGCTCGAAGATTCGGAAGTGCTCTTTATCTCCCGGAAAGATTTTCAGGGGTTCTGCCTGGAGCATCCCGAAGTAGGCCTCAAGGTAATTGCGGTTGTGGGTGCACGGCTCCGGCGTCTCGTTGGGATCATCGAGGAATTGTCGTTCACGACGGTCCGGCAGCGTTTGATCTCGGTGCTTTTGCGCTTGGCGCATACGGACGGGAAGCGATCCAAAGTGGGCGTGGTGATCGAGCTGCCCAAGAGTCAGCAGGATCTGGCGGCGGAACTGGGCACGGTTCGCGAATTGATTTCGCGCAATCTGGGGCGCCTACAAGCAGAGGGTTATCTGGACGTGCAAGGGCGGAAAATTGTTGTAAAGGACCTCGCCGGGCTCGAGCGAGAACAAGCGGCTACGGGCTGAACGAAAAACGGCGGCTGACGGAAAGGACTTTGCGCGTTCTTAGATTCTCGAAGGGAAAGGTTTACTTTCCGCCCGCTTCAGGATGTCTTCGGCCCAGGCGAGCGCTTCCATGGCGCGGGGGAAACCGACCGTGGTCATCGACAGCAGAATGGAGTGACGGATTTCCGCCGACGATACACCGGCCTTCCGGGCGTTCCGGACAGCCGAGTGGAGCGCTCCTTCGGACTGTGCGGCGGCGGCGATGCCGATCTTGACAAGCCGCCTCACGCGCTCATCCAGAGGACCGGCCGAATGGCAGTCTTTGCCTAACTCCTGAAAGCTCTTCCACACTTTCGGAAATTCCTTCTGTAACGCCCGTGTGGGCTTGGGCAGTTTTTCGTCCATGGCAACTCCGTTTTCACGCAAACGAGCGCATTTCCGTCTATGCCCTGTAGCCTACCTGCTGTTGGCCTCGATCGCAATCTGGGGAATGCTGACCATCATAGGTTCATTCACCGCGTGGCTCGGCTGGAGAAGGAACGTGCAGAGCAGGTTGGTCGCAAACACCGAAAGCGCGGTCAATTCCGTCAGAGCCGAGACCGGGAGCACTTGCCAGGCCCAGGCAGCGTAACCCTGGTACGCCAACACTTCGGAACTCACGCGCAGGGTGCAGCCGATGGTCAGGAGGAAGAGACCGGCAAACATCAGCCGGGGACTCCACAGCAGTCGCATCCCGGCAAAGGCAGGCAGGATGCGTTGCCCCACAGCAAGAACCATCGTGGACACGAATCCCACGGTGAGGGCGTGCCGCGACGCACCCCAGAATCCGCCCGCCGTGTCCAAAAAAGTGGCCGCGACACCGAGCGCAGCCGGGACGAGCAGCCAGGCATAGGCGATGCGCACGAACACGGGAAAACTCTTGTGAATGCCCTTGATCTTCGCTTCCTGCTCGCTGCTTTCAAAGATGCGGATGGCGACGATCGAGAGTCCCACAGCAAGCAGGAAGAGAACGGTGGCGGGCGTGAACTGCCCGCGGATCGCGAACGCCACCCCAGCGAGATTCACAACGACCATGCCATAGAGGAACCGCGTGCGAAACGCCCGCAGTCCGAGAAACACCCTCATCCATTTGGCGCTGAAACCCCAGACAAACGGAACCAGAAATCCCCATCCGAGCAGAGCCAGATAGCGCTGGTCGGCGCCAAGCGGAAAGGCCGGACCCACGCCGCGGAAAGAAGCCTGAAGACTAAGCCCGAGGTTCACCACGAGCGAGGACAAGAAGCCGAGGGTCGCCGTCATCACAACCCACACCCAGGGCTCGAGCCCCTTTTGACTTGAATCCCTTGGGCGATGCTGCGAAACGATCGCGAAGAAGATCAAAAACGCCGCGAGTTCGACAATCCCGCCCGCGGGAACCAGCACGCGCCAGTTCCAGAGGTAAACGGTGGACGCCCAGCGGAGGGCGACGCCCACAGTCCACAGCGCCCAGCAAATCCACGCGGCACGGAGCACACGCGTCGCGCGGTCACGCAGCTTCGGGATGGAATAAAACCCGATCCCCAACAAAAACGTTCCGATCCATCCGAACACTTGCGCATGCCCGTGCGCTTGCACCCACGCCGGAGAAATTCTTCCGCCGTGCTCCTGGCCGCTGATCTGCAAAAGGTTCCAGACACCCAGGAGCGTCCCGGGAAATAGCATGAAGAGCATGCCCGTTCCGACAAAGGTCATCAGCAGTTTGGACATGGCCACCTCCCTCTCGCGTGTGGCCTGCAGGGCTTCTCTCACGGCTGGATCATTCTTCATGGGGTTTCGAAACAAGGGGCTGGTTCCCGATGCGGGTACTTCCATACCGCCCTCCGTCAAAACGCTCGCGCTTCGAGCGCAATGGCTCGCGGAAACAGGATGTTGTTTTCGAGATGAATGTGTTGGTGCAGATCCGCTTCGAATTCCTGAAGCGCCTTGTACAGCGTCTGATAGCTCACGCAGGCAGCCGCCGGCGCCGTATAGCCGCCGGTGAGTTCCCGGATTCTGCGCAATGCTTCGCCCGAAGCGTCGTGTTCCATCATCATCATCCGCACCGGGTTCTGCACCGTTCCAAACATCGGCGGGGCCGGTTGAACGCCCCGGTTCGCGGCCTCTTCCAGTTGTTCGATATACGGGAAGAGCATGTGCTCTTCCTTCATCATGTGCATGGTCATCTCTTGCGCTAATCCGCGGAATAGCCCTTGCACTTTGTTGATCTCCGGGTGATTCCGGCCGTGCACACCTTCGACTTTCGCAATCAGCGGTGTCAGCCGGGCGATTTCTTCCCTTGTAAATTGGTGGTGCTTCTCGACAATGTGCGACACGAGCTCGGCGAGAGACGCTTTCTGCCAGTCGCGGTCTTTGGTTTCGGAGACCGGTCTTTCGAGTGCGGTCTTGACCTCATCCAGGTTCACTTTTGCCGCTGTACACGCCTCGGCGAGAGATTTCTCCCCGCCACAGCAGTAGTCAATGCCAAATCTCTCAAAGATGCGCGCGGCGCTGGGGTTGATCGCCGCGAGTTCCCGGACCGTCGGACTCTTCTGCGTCTGCATGGTGTTCCTCTCTTCTTGGCGCTCGTTCCGCCGCCTGGTTTCCAGTATTCGTTCGCGGAAACGGCCTGACTGTGACTTTAGTCACGGCGACTTTCCGCTGCTCGGCCGATGCTTTGAACAAAGCGACGGTAGTGTCGGGGACGGAAGAGAGCACGCTTCAGTGGACAGCAAATGGATTCCAGTGGTGATCGAGGAGTCGTGCTCGGGCTGCAACTTGTGCTTCGCGGCGTGCGGACAGGCCTGCCTCGAACTCGAAGCGAGTGTGGCGGTGCTGGCGCGTCCCAACGAATGCGGAAGCGAAGAGCATTGCATCGGCGTCTGCCCCGAGGACGCGATTCACATGGCCTGGGTACCCATGGAGGGCGACCCGGCCATCGGTCAATGGCGGCACTGCGCCGAACCGGAAGAGAGAGTTCGGCCGGTTCTGCATGGTTCGGAGCGTAAGTAGCAGGAGCTGAGCGGTGGGCACAGTCTGTGCTCTTCAGGACGCCGTGAGCGAGCCGCCTGGCGCCATTGTCGAAGCGCTTCGTGCCGTCGGGCACACCCTCGAAATCGTGAAGACGTTTGAGGGCGAACCCGCCCCGGTGGATCCCGGCGGCGCGGGTGGCCTCATCGCGATGGGCGGACCGATGGGCGTCTGTCTATCGGCGAAACGGCCGAATGTAGGCATCCAGTGGTCCGTAGGCGTTGTCCGGCTCCATCGCGCCGGTCCACTGCTCCTCGAAGACATTCAGTAAGCCGGATTCACAGAACATGCTCTGATGCACATCGCCCTCCGCTACCGACCCGGCCGGTTTCCAGTCCCGGCCGCGTGCCGTGCGCGCCGCCTCGAGCATCGTGAGAGTTTCGTGTTTGTCGTGGTGCTTCCAGGCAATGTAACCCCGCAAGAACCAGGCGTTCGTCGCTCGGGGGTTCGCCTGACAAACGTGGGCGAGATGGTTTTGCGCCGTGCCGAAATTCCCTAAGGTCAATTCGACCTCCGCAAGCAGGAGCAGGGTTCCGGTTTCCTCGGAATTCAACCGAAGCGCGGCGTTCAACGCCTCGCGCGCTTGTTCGAGTTGGCCGCGCGAAGTGGCGGACGCGGCGAGGAGCTCTCCCTGGCGCTGGAAGGCGCGGTGATTTTGCGGGTTGAGGCGCACCAGCCTGTCGAGTTCCCCGAAGGCGGAGGAAATGTCTCCCGACGCCGCGAGGCAATTCGCCAGATAGTAGTGGGAGTCCTCATGGCTCGGGTTGATCGCGAGCGCTTCGCGAAACAACGCGATCGCTTTCGCATAGTCGTGCTCACGCTTCATCGCGTCCATCGCGGCGTGTTGTCTCTCCCAAAACGCCGTGAGCATCGTTGGGCTGAGTTCCGCGGGTGCTGATGGCACGCCGGTCGTGGTGGTGCCCGGTGTGAAGATTTTTGCCTGTGGTTCCCCTTGCGTGATGTCCCAGATGTGGTTCGCGGGCATGTTGGTCCAGATGTCCTTGCCACCGCGGAGCCAGCGTACTTCCAGGCGGTCGATCTGGGCGGCGGACCCGAGGCCGATGTGCACGCGGTGACTGTCTTGCGATAAGTAGGAAGAGCTCCCCACCGTCCTACGTAGGGGAACTCCGCCGACCCAAGCGGTGACCGTCGCTCCATCGCCAAAACCCTGGGGCATTCCGCGAGGCGGCACGCGGTTGTGCAGGCGGAACTCGGCCCAATTGCCTTGTGGGATATCGTTGCGGAGCAGCCGCACACCCTCGCCTTGATCCACGATGGCCACGTCCATCGCACCGTCATTATCGAAATCCGCGACAGCGAGACCGCGGCTTACGTGCGGTTCGGCAAACGACCGGTTCCAGGGCCCCAAATCGTGGAAAAAGTCGCCATGCGCGTTCCAGAACAGGAACGACGGCATGGGAGCGAGCCGCCGCGGCAAGCTTTCCTTTTGCTCGAAGGTACTTCCGTTGGCGACGATCAGGTCGGGCCACCCATCCGAATCGATATCCACAAAGCTGGTTCCCCAACCGATCGATTGCAGGGAGTGCTGGCCGATGCCCGTCGTGGCGGCGACATCGGTGAAGTGCAAATCGCTTGTTCCCGTGCCTTTCTGTTCGGTGAGCAACGATTGATACAGAGCGAATCCCTGGGCGATCCAATGCGAGATGAACAGGTCGTCGTCGCCGTCGCGGTCGAAATCGCCCGCGGCGAGACCCATCGAACCGCGGTACTCCTCGACCCACGCTGCACGGCCAGCGTCGACGAACTTCCCGCGTCGGTTGAGATAGAGCTTGTTTTCGGAAATGTCGTTGGCCACGTAAAGGTCGAGCCAGCCGTCCCCATCGAAATCGTGCCACAGGGCGCTCAGGCCGCGGCCCTCCGGATTTGCGACACCGAGTTGCACGGCCACCTCGGTAAACGTGCCGTCGCCGTTGTTGCGGAACAGCAGATTGCGCTCCGGTTCGTACGAGGCGGGGTTCAGGGTGAACGGCACCTCCAGTCCAAACTGGGTCGAATTGCGGGAGGTGTTGCGTTCTCCCGGTTTGTATTTCACGTAACCGCACACGTAGAGGTCGAGATAGCCATCGCGGTTGTAGTCTCCCCACGACACGCCCGTCCAGAAGCCCTTGGGAGAGGGAAAGTTCTTCACGCGGACCAGATGACCATGATCGTTGTGGAACAGGATGATCGTGTCGTACCCCGTAACCACCAAATCGAGCCACCCGTCGTTGTCGTAGTCGCCCCAGGCCACGCCCATTCCGATGATGCGCAGGTCGGGAAAGTCATGGACTTTCTCGAAGCGTTCATTGCCCAGGTTGCGGTAGAGCACGGACGGAGCGCGTTGTTGCTCGGGAGAGCCGAGGGAGCCACCTCCGCTGACGACGAACAAATCGTCCAGCCCATCGTTGTCGAAGTCGCCCCAGGCAAGGCCGGACCCCATATCCTCCGGGAGCTGTGACGAGCGCTCTCCCTGAAATTGCCGAAAGGACGCGAGTCCCGCGGACTTGGTCACATCGGTAAATCGCGGCTCCGGGACACCTGCCGGAAGCGGGTGCCCGGGATTGAGCAACCGGTCAACGACGCGAGAGCTGACGTGTTTTGGCGCAGGCTGTGGTGTGTTGACGGCGACTTTGTCGGCGCGTTCGTCCGCAGCGCTCGTGATGTCCTTGGATTCCTCGCCCGGAGTGTATTCGTCGGGGGTACTTTCCTTGTGGATCCGCCAACTCGCGAGCACTCCGATCACGACGAGCGCGAGGAGTGTGCAACCGGTCCAGGCAATGCGGCGGATTCGCCGGGATTCCTTCCACGCGAACGGGCGTCCAGCGGTTACGGACATGGTGCAGCGGTTTTCCCGCTCTCCACGCACACCGTAGAGGTGGCGCTCGCGATGTCAACCACGGGGGCTGTGAGGCCGGAGTTTTCTCCGAGAACATAGTTGAGCAGAAATTGATCGATCTTGCGGTAGTGGAGCGTGGCGTCGATGCGAAGCGCCCTCGACCTTCCGGTGACCGGGACGGAGAATTTGCGGTTCGCGAGCGCAGCGGAAGCCGGAAGCATGGGGCCGCCCGAAGGACAGATCACGTTGTATTCGACGGTATCGGAATAGCCCGGGAAGAGCGACCGGCGATAGCGCACCCCGACCATTTCCCACAGGTTATGTCGGTCGATGAGATTGCCGTACTGATCGACCGGCTCCGCTTTAAAAAGAAACGTGCCGGGCTCAAGGAAATGGCGCTCGTCACGCAAGCCGGAAGAAAAGACGACTTGGCCGCGATCGTCCTTCACCTCGAGCTCGACCCAGCTCTGAATCATGTCGAGCGGCCCGGTGGGATAGTCATGCCCCACTTTGTTCGAGGTGAGAATGACACGAACGGCAATCTTCCCGCCCGTCGCAGCTTTGTTCGGAGCTTCGATGCGAAGTTTTACGATCGGGCCTTCCGCCCACTTGTTCCGAATCTCGGGAATCTCGATCTCGCCGTGCAACCATTGCTCGGTGAGTTGCACATGCTGTTCGGACCCGTCGAGGTGCAGCAGCGCCGGCACGAAGTTATTGGCGGCCAGGAACCGATGGCTGCGATGTTTGTGATCATCGGCGGTACGGTTGTAATCGGTCGAATCGCCCGCGGCGGGATCCTGGGAGTCGACGAGCGGCATGTGACACTCCCGGCATTCGACGGTCACGCGCGCATCGCCTTTCTGGTTCCAATGGCTCGCCGCCCAGTTGTCGTATTGATTCTGCAGTTGCACCCAGCCGACTCGGTTGACTTCCTGGTCGATGAATTGCTTGTGGCAGGCGGCGCAGTATTCCGGCTTCTTGAACATCCGTTTGCTCAGGCGGTTGTGCGGTGCGGGCCAGGCGCGAATGAGGAAATTCCGGGCCATCGCGCCGAGGGTGTGATCGGACCTCCACTGCCAGAGGTACTCTCCCGGCTGCCAGATCGTATAGTTGGCGTTGCCTTGAATGTCTGTTTTTTGGATCGAGTGACAAGCCAGGCAGGAAACTCCCTCGTCGTAACCGAGCGATCCACTCAGTTTTTCGCTGAAAAGATTCTTGCTTCCCGAGAACAGTGAAATCGGGTCATGGCAGCCGCCGCAGTATCGTGTGGATTCCGGCCCGTTCTGCTTGGCCATCACGTTTTGGATTCCCTGGAAGATCGGATCCATCGCCGCATAGCGGTGCGCACTGGTTTTCCACTCCTTGTAGATCTGTGTGTGACATCCAGTCGCGCCACACGTGGCGGAACCCGCGAGCGATCGTGGGTCGAAAGCACCGTTGGTCGAGGTGTGGGCGAGGCTCGGCGCAAACGGGCGATTCTTCCCAAATGGTGTGCTGTAGTCCGAGGGGAACTCATTCCTGTATTTGGTTCCGGAGTACACCAGTGTCAACGGCACAATGAGGCAGATTCCAGCAACCGCCGCTCCCGTCGTGACACCAGCCCAGGCTGCTGCGCCCTTTGCGAACCCGGTCCTGTGGCGACGGAGCCAGGCGATAAAAATGTGTGGAATGGTGGCGGCCAAAGCAAGCAAGGTGGAAACCAGATGCACGTATCGCAGCGCCGGGGAGGTCCTGATTCCGAAAACCGCCTGACCGGTCACCAGCAATCCTGAAACGACACAGACGGCCAAGGATCCGAACCCCACGTAACCGAGGAGCAGTACGTCGGAAAGCGCCTGTCCCGTGTAATCACTCCAGTGCCGTACGAAATACCAAGCCAGTGGCGCGACGATAACGAATCCCATTGTCGTGTGCAGCAGGAGTCCCCACTCGATGGCAGGGTGAAACGGCCCGAACGTGATGGCCAGCCCTGAAATGACCTCGAAGAGGAGAAGGGCCGCAACCGCCTTACTCAATACCGCGGACCAACCGGTTCGGATCTGAGTGTTGTGAACCACTGGCGAGTCCATCGTTGGCCTCCACAACAAAGCGCCAACGATAGCATCGGCAAACACCCGGTGAAATGACACACGTCACACTGAGAGACACGAGGCAGTTCAAAACTGCCTAATATGTTTCTACTAGTCAGTGGAACCAGTCAGCTTCTGTTACGAAATCCGTGACTCCGCAACGCAAAAACTCGCGCCAATTGAAGGGCACTCACCTATCCACCCATGCGACTCATCTTTTCTAGCGTAGACTTCAAAGCCTCCTGGTGCTCGAGCCTATACCACACCGGAGCCTAGCAGGTGGAAAAGTTCAGTGAGAATTTCTGCAGCCTCACAACTCGGTTTCGCCCGAGGAACGGATGATCGCACCCTCCGCCTTTATGGTGGAGCCGTCATCCAGGAGCAGCGTCGCAATTTTGCCGGCCCTTCCCTGCGGCACAGCAATGACCTTTGTCACAACAGTCCGCATTCTCTTTCTTATGAGTCGCTAACAGTAAGGCGGGTTTTGTGCGTGTCAGATCCTTCGTACAAACTCCCTCGTCAGCGGGAAACGCCGGATCCTCACTTGGTGAATGCGCAAGAATAATTGCGCAGACTAATGCGCATTGCTAACTATATCAGCGCCCCTAATCAAACACACAGGAGTCTGTCAACCTCAATTTCGCGCACGTAATGGG
>Ga0306920_100000447_pt1 | contig 48038 bp, 46 predicted proteins | sample flu12Cox44000170_FD_204666 | JGI IMG/M metagenome (GOLD analysis project Ga0306920, IMG submission 204666) | Lab enrichment of tropical soil microbial communities from Luquillo Experimental Forest, Puerto Rico - flux4day.12C.oxic.44.000.170 (v2)... | ecosystem: Environmental > Terrestrial >... | reverse complement strand
GCTGACGGCGCTCGACGTGCTGCGTCGCGGCGGCAACGCGATCGACGCCGCGGTCGCCGCGGTTGCGCTGCTCGGCGTCGTCGAAGCGACGCAGACGGGCATTGGCGGAGATTGCTTCGTGCTCTACATGCGTCGCGGGGAGGGCGAGATCATCGCGCTGAACGGTTCGGGGTGGGCGCCCGCGGCGGCAAGCCTCGATCGCTACCTCGGTCGTGGAATGACGTCGATCCCGTCGGATAGCGCCGACGCAGTGACCGTGCCGGGGGCCGTCGCATCGTGGGCGAGGCTTATCGCTAATCACGGAACGATGAAGCTTGCAGAATTGCTGCAACCCGCCATCGCGGCGGCCGAGGAAGGCTATGCGGTGACCGAACGGGTTGCACGCGATTGGGCGAGGCAGGCGGACAAACTGCGCAAGAATAAGACGGCCGCCAGTATTTTCTTGCCGAATAACGCAGCTCCGCGGCCCGGCGACATCCACCGGCAGCCGGCGCTCGCCGCTGCGCTACGAAGCATCGCCAGCGATGGACCCGCGGTTTTCTACGAAGGATGGATCGCCCAAGACATGGTCGATACGCTGCGCGCCGCCGGCGGTTCGCACACTTTGGAAGATTTTTCCGCCTACACGCCAGAATATGTGACGCCAATCGGAATAGGCTACCGCGAGTACGAAGTCTGGGAATGTCCGCCGAACGGCCAAGGCGTCGTCCCGCTCGTCATGTTGAAGGCGCTCGAAGGCTTTGATCCGTCGAAATGGAAGCCGCTTTCGGTCGAACGTTGCCATGTGCTGAGTGAGATCGGCCGGCAGGCCTACGCGGATCGGGACTGCTTCATCGGCGACCCGCGCACCGGCGGGGTGCCGGTCGAGCCTCTACTCTCGGGTGAGCGCTCGGCGCAGCTGCGTGCGCGTATGTCGATGGGACGCCGTATGGAGGATGTGACCCCCTTCCCTATCCCAGATCACAGGGACACAACTTTCGTCGCGGTCGTTGATTCCGATCGCAATACCGTCGCGTTCATCAACTCGATCTTCGACGATTTCGGAACCGGCATCGTGAGCCCGGCTGCCGGCGTCATATTCCACAACCGCGGTTCCGGCTTCGTCATTGAGCGAGGCCATCCGAATGCGATCGCCGGACGCAAACGCCCGTTGAATACGATCATCCCAGCAATGGTGACGCAAAAGGGAAAGGCCGTGATGGCATTCGGCGTGACCGGCGGCCAATTTCAACCCTTTGGCCAGGTTCAGGTCCTCGCCAATGTCATCGATTACGGAATGGGAATTCAGGCGGCGATCGACGCGCCGCGAATTTTTGCTCTCGGCGACACCCTGCAGGTCGAGAGTAGCGTGCCCGCGTCCGTCGTCAGCGGGCTAGCAGCCCTCGGGCACCACGTGGTGCGCGCGGAAAACCCGCTTGGGACCGCGCAGGCGATCTGGATCGATTGGCAGGCAGGCGTTCTTCGCGGCGGGGCGGATGGACGCCGCGACGGCCTGGCTGCTGGCTGGTGAGACGACCATGCTGACGTCGACTGGGTTCCGGCTGTTCATGAATCCGCGCGCCGTTCGTGACGCGCCCTATGCCGCAGACGGGCGCGCAGCGATTCTTAGTCTCGCGGGCTTGGCCGAGGCCAAACGCGAGATTACGGCCTGGCCCGGCTACAAGCCTACGCCGCTGCATCCGCTGCCGAAGCTGGCGGCGCGCGCCGGCGTCGACGCGATTCTCTACAAGGATGAAGCCGAACGTTTCGGCCTCGGCAGCTTCAAGGCCCTCGGCGGCGCCTACGCCGTATTCAAACTGTTGCGGACGGCCATCCGGAAGCAGAAGAATGTCGCCGCGTCGACGCGCGACCTGACATCGGGTCGTTACGCCGACGTCACCTCGCGCATCACGGTGACATGCGCGACCGACGGTAATCACGGCCGATCGGTCGCCTGGGGAGCACGCACCTTCGGCTGCCAATGCGTGATCTATATCCCGGAGAGCGTCAGCGAAGGTCGCTGCCAAGCAATCGCTGCCTATGGCGCAGAGATCAGACGCTTCGCCGGAACCTATGACGACGGCGTTCGGCGCGCCGCTAGCGATGCTGCGGCGCAGGGCTGGACGGTGGTTTCCGACACCGCTTACGAGGGTTACACCGACGTGCCGCGCGACGTGATGCAAGGTTACAGCCTGATGGTCGAAGAAGCGCTGGCGCAGGCATCAGCCTTGCCATCTCATGTTTTTGTTCAGGGAGGGGTTGGAGGCTTGGCGGCAGGCGTGTGTTCATATCTTTGGGAGCGATGCGGCGCCGCACGCCCTCGTTTCGTGATCGTCGAGCCGGAAAAGGCAGACTGCTTTTACCGCAGCGCCGTGGCGGGCCGTCCGACACCGGCAGAGGGTGCGCTCGACACCATCATGGCAGGCCTTGCCTGCGGCGAGGTCTCGCCCCTGGCGTGGCAGATTCTTGAGATAGGCGCCGACGCGTTCATGACGATTGACGATGAAGCGGCAGTCGATTGCATGCGGCTCTTGGCCGATGGCCGCTTCGGCGACGGCGCCGTCGTGGCGGGCGAATCGGCGGTGGCGGGACTTGCCGGCCTGCTGATGGCAAGCGCCGACGCCGATGCGCGTTTTCGCCTCGACCTGCGCCATGACAGTCGCGTGCTGGTGTTCGGCACCGAAGGGGCCACGGATCCGGATGTTTACCGCAGTATCGTTGGCCGGCGGCCCGACGAGGTCATCGCTCAGCGGAGCACAAGATGAACAACCTCGCTGATACCGTTTGTCGCGACATCGATACGGCGCGCGAGGAACTCGTCGATCTGTGCGGCGACCTGGTAGCGGCGGCGAGCGTTAATCCGCCCGGCCGCACCGTCGAGGTTGCGCAAGTGGTACGCGCCTATCTGTCCGGTCACGACATCACAACCGAGACGGTCACGGCCGACGATGAAGCTCCCAACGTGGTTGGCCGGATCGACGCCGGTGCTGGCGGACGCCATGTCGTCTTCAACGCGCACATGGACACCATGGAAGCCGGCGACGAGGCAGCGTGGACGGTGCCGATCACGCGCTTGTCGCGCCGTGATGGCCGCCTTTATGGACTCGGCATGGGCAACATGAAGGGCGCACTGGCGGCCATGTGCCTGGCGAGCGCCATTCTCAAGCGGCACAGCAATGCGTGGAGCGGTCGTTTGACCATGACCGCGGTCTCCGACGAGGTCATGTTCGGGGAGCGCGGCACCGTCTTTCTGCTGCGCGAGCGACCGGACGTTGCCGGCGACTTCCTCATCAGCGGCGAAGGCCCGGGATTCCTGCACTTCGCCGTCGCCGAGAAGGGCTTGCTCTGGCTCGACGTGGAGGCCCGATCTCCCGGCGGGCATGCTTCGCGGGCGCTGCGCGGCGAGACTGCAGTCATGAGGCTCGCCGCCTTCTTGGCGCGCATCGATGCGATGAACGAGATGTATGCGACGTTGCCGCGTGAGCTTGCAGGCGTGAGCGGCGGTGAGGGAAATCTTGGCCTTCGGCTCTCGCTGAATGCGGGGAAGCTGGCTGCAGGCACGGTTCGCAGCCAGGTGGCGCCGCGGGCGCAAGCACAGATTGATATCCGCCTTCCACCCGGGATCAGAGCCCAGGCCTGCGAGACGATGATCCGCGAACAGGCCGACGGCGATGACATCACCATCGAGGTCGTTAAGTCCTGGGATGCGAATTGGACCGCGCTCGACAACCCCTTGGTGGTCGAGCTGGCGACGGCAGCCGCCACCGTCCGCGGCGCTGCGCCAAATTTCGTGGTGCGCTTGCCAGGTAGCGATGCCCGCCGCTGGCGCGACCTTGGCGTCCCGGCGGTCTGCTATGGTCCGCAGCCGACGCTGTCGGCCGGCATCGATGATTACGCGAACGAGCAGGACGTCGTCGACTGCGCCAAGATCTATGCGCGCACCGTGCTTGCCCTGATGCGCCGCTGAGGCCACGACGGCGGCTACATTGTTGCGTCTACCATCAGCGACAACGCGCGCACACCCGCCCGCGTCGTCTTGAAGATCGGCACGTCGGCCCCCTCAAGATCCGCGGTCCAGCGCTGCTCCGCCTCTCCCCCGTAGATCACGACCGCGACCGGCTTGTCGTAGGTGCGGCGCAGGTGCCGCAGCAGCTCGCCAAACTCCGGGAAATCGGCGTTGCCCGGCGCGAGCAAGGTGCACAGCACCAGATCGATGTTGGGATCGGCAAACAACGCAGTCAGTCCGATTTCATGCGCCTCACGCGGTCCCTTGACGTCGATGCTGATCCAGAAATCGAACGGGTTGGCCGGCTCGAGCCAATCCGGAAGGATCGCGCGCATGGCCCCAAGTGTCGCAGGTTCGAACGTGGCAAGTTCCAGGCCGTTCTCGACCAGCAGGTCGGTCGAGATCACACCGAGCGCGCCGCTCGTCGTGGCAATGCCCACACGCCGGCCGCGTGGCTTCGGCAACATGACCAACGCGCGCAGCGCGTTGAGGAACTCGTCTTCATCGTCAGCGCGCGCGATGCCGTATTGCCTCAGCGCCCCGTCGAGAATGTCGTTATCGGACGCGAGCGACCCGGTATGCGAGGCGGACGCCCGCGCACCGTCCCGGGTGCGGCCCGGCTTGAGTACGACGATCGGTTTGGATTTGCGCACCTCACGCGCTTTATCGAAGAACTCCCGCGGGCTGCGGATGCTTTCGATGTAGAGGCCGATGACCTTGGTGGCTGGATCGTCGGCGACAAAATTGAGGAAATCGAGCTCGTCGACGTCGACCTTGTTGCCGACGTCGATGCTCTTGCCCACTGGCAGACGCTGCGTCGCGCCGCTCATGACGTGCAGCATGACGGCGCCGGTGAAGATGCCGGTCTGGGTGAAAAACGAGACGCCGCCGTTCTCCCAGCGGGGAAAATTGACAAAGCTTCCCATCATGCCGACCTCGGCATTGACCATCCCGATCGTGTTTGGACCGGCGAGCAGCAATCCCGAGGTGCGCGCGATTTCACGTAAGCGCTCCTCATCGCCGCGGCCTTTTTGACTGGCTTCGGAAAAACCGGCAGTGATGATGCAGGCGGCTCGCGCGCCGGCGGCGATGCACTGCTTGACCGCATCCTCCACATGCTGCTGCGGCAGCACGATGTAGACGAGATCGACCTTTTCCGGCACGTCGGCGAGCGTGGGATACGCGGCCTTACCCATAATCTGCGTTGCCGTGCGATTGATCGGGTAAAGGGGGCCGTGGAAATTGCCTTTGACCAGATTGTCGAACAGGACGCCCCCCGATTTGGTCGGGTTCGCCGAGGCGCCGATCACCGCGATCGAGCGCGGCGCGACCAACGGAGTGAGGTCCCGCATGACATGGCTCCTACGAACGAAGAACGATCAGCGCGTCCAGCGCGAGCGCGCTCGTCTCGGTGACGGCAAGAGGATTGAGCTCGATCTCGGATAATTCGCGTATGACCGTGGGTTGTTGCGACAGGTCGGAGAGGCGACGCAGCACATCGGCGACGGCGCGGCGGTTGCGCGGCGCGGCTCCGCGGGCGCCGGAAAGCAGCCGCATAGCGGGTCGCTCGGTCAGGAGCGCCTCGATATCCTCGCTGCGCAGCGGTGCCAGCCGGAACGAGACCTGCCGCAAAATTTCGACATAGATGCCGCCCAGGCCGAACATAATCACGGGACCAAAGGAAGGATCGTTGCGCAGCGCCAGGATCCATTCCGGCTGCGCCGGCCGATAGGCTTCGACCAGGAAGCCCTCAAGCACGATGTCTGGTTGGTAAGCCACGACGCGCGATGCAATCGTCCGACAGGCCGCTTCCGCGGCGGCAGGCGAATCGATTGGAAACATCACCGCGCCAGCTTCGGTCTTATGAGTCAATTGATGCGCCACCGCCTTGACGACGACGGGAGCGCCGATCGCGTTGACCGCCGCGGGTGCTTCAGCGGCGGTGCGGACGACGCGGCCTGGCGGCACGGGAATGCCTTGAGCGTGCAGGAACGCCTTCGCTTCGGGTTCGGTCAAGACATTACGGCGCTGCGCGCGGGCGGTCGCAGCCAGCGTGGCAATGTCCGTGGGGGATTGCATCGACAGCGAGCGCCGCACGTCTCGCGCGGGCGGGTCAATGGTCGACACGCAGGATCACCTTACCGAACTGCTTTGCCGATTCGAGATAGCGATGCGCATCCGCTGCTTCCCGCAGCGGGAAAATCCGATCGATCACGGTCTTCAACTTGCCGCTGCCCAGAAGCGGCATCATCACCTCGAGATCATGCTTAGTGGCACTGTTCGAGCCGATGATTTGCAGTTCCTTGTGGAAGATGTAGTTCACTGGGACTTTACAATCGTAGGACTTGGTTCCGCCGACGGTCACGACGCGGCCGCCGCGCGTGAGGCAGCGGATCGACTTTTCCAGGAAATCGCCGCCGACGTGCTCGACCACGAGGTCGACGCCGCGTTTTTTGGTGCGCTTGAGAATTTCGTCGACGAAGTCGACGTCGTTGTAATTGATCACCTCATCGGCGCCGAGCTCCTTTGCACGCTCGAGTTTCCAATCGGCGCTCGAGGTGGTGTAGACATACGCACCCGCCAGCTTGCAGATCTGGATGGCCGCCATGCTCACCCCGGAGCTCGCGGAGTTCACCAGCACGGTCTCGCCGGCGCGCAGGTTGGCGCGATCGACGAGCATGTGCCACGCCGTTCCGAAGGCGTTGGGAAATGCCGCCGCCTGCTCAAAGGTCACGGTGTCGGGCAGCGGGATCAAGTGACCGGCGGGCATCTTGACGTATTGCGCGTAAGCTCCGTGTTCGTGCGCGCCGAGATAGCGATAATCGCTTGCACAGCGATTGTGATAGCCGGCCATGCACTGCTCGCAGCGATTGCATGGAAGGATCCACCAGCTCGTCACGCGGGCTCCCAGCGGCAGATCGCAGGCCGCCTCCGGGCCTAGCGCAACGAGCTCCCCGCCGAAATCTCCGCCGAGAATGTGAGGAAACTTTCCCTTGTTCGGCTTGTAGCGTCCCGCGCGTGCCATCAAGTCGTAGCCATTGAGGCTCACCGCATGGACTTTGATCAATCCCTCGCCCCGTTCCAGCTTTGGCACGCGGAAGTCGGTGTATTTGAGGACATCCGCGTCGCCATATTGCTCAAAAATCACGGCCTTCATCTGCGTTGGGATCAATTTCATCTCCACGGATGCGACGGCGGGTCTAGCCGGCTTTCACGCTCATCTGCTGGGCGGCGGGAATCGTGCCGGCGCGCTTCGCTCAAATGCGCCCTAAAGTCGCGCTCGCCTTGTCAAGTTGCGGAATTTTGTATACTAAAATTGGCACGATTCAATAGCTGTTGGTCGCGGCGTAAAGCTGCTCGAGCGCATACGCAGCTAGGCGCACGTAAATCTGCGAGAGGTTACGGACGGTGAAAATTTTCTGGGCCGAATGACGGGAGACCGAGACATGCGTTGTGGCAGCAGGATTCGCGTATCGCTGATGTTAGCAGCGATCTCCGTCTGCGTCCTTGGCGCGCGAGATGCTGGCGCCGCGGATAAAATCACCTTCGTCACCGATTTCGGCTACAACGGGCGACACGCCTATTATTTTGTGGCGCTCGAAAAAGGCTACTACGCCCGGCAGAATCTCGACGTGCAGATCGTGCGCGGGCAGGGATCGGCCGACGCGGTGAAGCAGGTTGCCGCCGGCACAGCGCAGATCGGATTCGCCGACACCGCGGCCGTTATTCTCGGCCGCGGCAACGATCAGATCCCCGTCAAGCTCGTTGCCATTGTTTACGCCAAGCCGCCGCACGCGATTTACGTGCTCAAGGAGTCGGGGATTGCCAAGCCGAAGGACCTCGAAGGAAAAAAGATTGCCGATACCGCCTTCAGTGCCGTTCCGAAGTTGTTTGACGCCTATGCAAAAGCCGCCAAGATCGATGCGAGCAAGGTGACCTGGCTTGTTGCCGCGGCGGATACGCTGCCTGGAATGTTGACGACCGGTCGTGCCGACGGCATCGGTCAGTTCACGGTAGGCGAGCCGCTTCTGGCAAAAAACGCCGCCCCAAAGCAGGTCTTCGCGCTTGCTTATGCGGATGTTGGCCTGGACCTCTACGGCAACGGCATCATAGCCAGCGACAGCCTTATCAAATCGAATCCGGAGCTGGTCCGGCGCTTCGTCGCCGCAACGATGCAGGGCCTCAAGGATGCCATCGCCAATCCGCAGGAAGCCGGCGCAATCATGAACAAGCATCACCGCGAGGTCGACGCCGACGTCGCGGCAGCGGAGACGAAGGTCGTCGGTACCCTCACCGGTCAGCCGCTTGGCGTGCTGGATGCGGGGCGGGTGAAAAAGGCAATCGAGATCGTCCGTAACGCATATACGCTGAAATCTGCGGTTACACCTGAGGACATCTACGCGCCGGGCTTCGTCGCGAATTGAACCTGGCTACGCCAACCGGCAATCCCGTTGAGCAAAATCCATATCGAGGGTCTCTATAAGACCTACAGCTCGAGCCACGGGCCCGTGACGGCCCTCAAGGATGTCAGCCTCTCGATCAAACAAAACGAATTCGTCACGCTGGTCGGCCCGTCCGGGTGTGGAAAGTCGACCCTGCTCAAGCTGATCGGCGCGCTCATCAGGCCATCGCGGGGCACGCTGCTGCTCGACGGGGCCCCGCTCCTGCGCCCTAGTCGCGACGTCGGCATCGTGTTTCAGGAGGCAGTGCTTTTGGAATGGCGCAGCGTGCTCGACAACGTCTTATTGCCGACCGAAATCCTCGGACTGGATAAAGTCAAATCGCGCAACCGCGCCATCCAGCTCATCAACCTGGTCGGGCTCGCCGGCTTCGAGAAGCGTTTTCCACGCGAGCTGTCCGGCGGCATGCAGCAACGAGTGTCGCTGTGCCGCGCGTTGATCCACAATCCCTCGGTCCTGCTGATGGATGAGCCTTTCGCCGCTCTCGACGCGATGACGCGCGAAGAGCTGGGCTTCGAGTTGATGCGCATCTGGGACACGGACAAGAAGACCGTGATCTTTGTGACGCACAACATCACCGAGGCGATTCTGCTCGCCGATCGTGTCGTGGCCATGACGCCGCGGCCGGGCCGCATTGCTCGCGTCGTGGATATCGACCTTTCTCGACCGCGGAGCATCGACATGGAATTTTCGCAGAAATTCAAGTCGTACTCGGACCAGATCCGGGAAGTGATCTATCGCGGGCCAGGAGCAAGCCAGTCATGACCGCTGAACCGAACGCTGCGGGCGTTTATCAGGAGGACGAATCGCTCGAACCCGGCGATTCCACGCTCAAGGCGGCGCTGGGCGCCACGGCGACACTCGTCGCGCTAACGATTGTATGGGAATTGCTGGTACGCCAGTTTCAAGTGCCGGCCTGGCTGCTGCCGTCTCCCAGTTTGATCGGACAATCGATGCTGGAATGGCGTTCCGAACTGGTCGGACATTCGCTGGTGACCTTGTATGAGACGCTGGTAGGGTTTGCACTTTCCATCGCGATCAGCGTTCCGCTCGCTGTCGCTGTCGTCTATTCGCGGCTTCTCCAGAATACGATCTACCCCATTTTGCTGGCGCTGCAGTCGATGCCGAAGGTCGCCATTGCGCCGCTGCTTGCCCTATGGATCGGCTTTGGAACGCTACCGAAGATCGTCGTGGTGTTCCTGGTCTGCTTCTTCCCGATCATCGTTGCGACTGCGACCGGACTCGCTGCCGTACCCGCCCCGCTCATGGACCTCATCCGGTCCTTGTCGGCAAGCTCCTTGCAGACCTTCGTGAAGATTCGCTTTCCGACTGCCATGCCGCACATCTTCGTAGGCCTCAAGATCGCCATCACCTTCGCGGTGATCGGCGCAGTGATCGGGGAATTCGTCGGTTCCGAGAGCGGACTTGGCTACCTCATTCTGGTCTCGACTTCGCAGTCGCGCACGCCGCTGGCATTCGGCGCGCTCGTCTTGTTGACGGTTATGAGCATCGTGCTCTATTACGGAATTGCGCTCATCGAACACATCGTGGTGCCCTGGGCGCCGCGAAACTAGAACCGGCTCGCCGCCGTCGTGCGATGAAATCGCCAATCCGCAACGCCGCGCCAGGAAAGCGCTCTGACGCGAAAAGGCAGAAAGTCAAATCCAAACGCCGCTCAGGCGTTCGCGGCGATAACCGCGGCTTGCATCTCCTGGGCGGCCGCGCATCGACGCATCAACGGCGCGGAGAATCGCTTGGCGATTTTGCGTATCGGACCATGCGGGAGGCCATTCGGTCCGGCAAGTTCAGATCCGGCGAACATCTGCGCGAGGCCGACGTGGCCGAGTGGCTTAACATCAGTCGCACGCCCGTGCGCGAGGCGTTTCATCGCATCATCTCCGAGGGCCTGCTCACCAACGGTCCGTGGAATGGCGTGATGATGGCCGAGCTCGATGCGCAACAACTGGTGCAACTCTATGCGGTGCGCGCAGCGCTCGAAGGCACCGCTGCAGCGCTGGCCGCGCAAAATGCCACCAAGCCGGAGGTGCAACGCCTGTTCCAAATCGCGGCATCCGAGGCACGTGCCAAAAAAGATCCAGCAAAGCTTGTTATACTTAACAGCGAGCTGCACCAGACACTCTATGCCGCCGCGCACAATCCATATCTGCTGCAATCCATCACGACGGTGGTCGACGCACTCGGCCTACTGCGTCACTCGACCTTTGTTCTGCCCGGGAGCATTGAGTTGGCGCACCGCGAGCATCTGCAAATCATCACCGCTATTCGCGAACGCAATTCCGCGGCAGCCGAGCGGCTAGCGCGGGAACACGTCAATCACGCGCTGGCCATGCGGCTCGAACTGCAGCGGCTGCGATCCGGCGGTGCTCAGGCCTGAGGTTTACCGTCATGCTCATGACCGGAAAGGAATATTTGCAGAGCATTCGTGACGGCCGCGTCATCTATGTCGGCAAGGAGCGCATCAAGGAGGCGGGCTACAATGCCATGGTCGATGGACAGATCGAGGCCTGCCAGCCGTTCGACAACGGCTTCGTCGTGTTCAATCGACGCTATATGTATGCCGCCATTCACTGGGCCATGGAGAACCATTCCCAATTGATCGACATCATGCGCGAGCTGATGGGTGGCGGCCAATTTCAATTCCCGGCCAGCATCGACGTTCTGGAGGATCCGGAATTGCGCGACCTGTTCGAGACCTTCTGGACCGCCGGCGAGTTCGCCGCCGCCGATCGCATGAAGCTGTTCAAGCTCGCTTGGGATCTTGTCGGTTCGGACCATGCCAGCCGCGCCACGTCCTATGAGAAATTCTTCGTCGGTCCTGCCTTCGCGGTGCGCAACCACAATTTCATCAACGCGCCGTGGGATGAGCTGCATGCCGCGGTGGAGGACTTCATGGGCACCTATGGCACCGGCGAGGCCGGCGCAAACTCAGAGCCCGCGCGTCGGCAACAAACCGGTTGACGGGAGGCTTTCGTGAGTGATTACGCCAAAGGCGTTGTGATTGCGCTCGGTCCGGACGATGCTGAGTCATTTTGGCAGCCGTTGCCTTCGACCGGCTACGTGATCAACAAGATCAGCCCCTATAACTCGCCCTACGACGCATTCTCCACTGGCCTGCAGGTGCTCGAGCCTGGCGCGCACATCCGGCGCCACGCCCATGAGCGCAGCCACGAACTCATCTTCTGCTATCAGGGGACCGGCCAAGCGGACGTCGATGGCAAGTTCTACGACGTGCTTCCCGAGACGATGATCCTGGTCGGCCGCGGATTGCAGCATAAGGTGACGAATACCGGCACGAGCCAGATGCGTCTCCTCTGGTTCATCGCGCCCGCGGGTCTGGAGGATTGGTTCCGCGCCATCGGGCGGCCGCGACGTCCCGGCGAACCATTGCCGGCGCCATTCGATCGCCCCTCCAACGTCGAGGCGATTCAGGCGCAGCAGCGTTTCATCCGGCCGGACAAGGACTGAGCAATAAGCCTCTTCCTCCCGCGGCTTATCGCTTCGGCGAAACGGAAACCAAACTGGCCATCGTCTCCGTTCAGTGGGCCTTTTCGGCAATTCCTCGGACTGCTCGCGAGCCAGGATCGGCTCGTCGACAACTCGCCGCGGTATTTGCGACCAAATATTGCTATCCGTCGAAAAATAGCTTCACAATGTCATGTGCGCTCTGGGGTGAGAAACAGTTGCCAAGTGCAAAATCCGGAATCGGAGCTTCGGTCCCACGCAAGGAAGACGATCGTTTCCTGCGTGGACGCGGACAATATGTGGGTGATTTCCGCATGCCCGGCATGCGTGACGTTGCATTTGTGCGCAGCCCCGTCGCCCATGCCCGGCTTAAGCAAATCAACATTCCCGAACAATTCCGAAATGTCGTTTTCACGGCCAAACATCTGACCGGCGTCAAGCCCATTGTTTCGGCACCGCCGCTTAAGGGCTTTAAATACTCGGTTGAACCGATCCTGGCAGCGGACAAGCTGCGCTATGTCGGTGAAATGGTCGCGATGTGTCTGGCGCCGACCCGCGCACAAGCAGAAGACATTGCCAACGCCGTTACTCTTGAATTCGAAGAACTGCCGGCCGTCACCGATATGCTTGAGGCCTGCGAGCCCGGCTCCCCGCTGGTGCACGAGGAGTGGGGTGACAATATCTTCGTCGAGTTCAGCGAAAACGGTCCCGTTGACGAGGTTGCCAAAAGCGCGGCAATCAAAGTCACGAGGAACATACGGACTGCGCGTCATTGCATGTTCCCGATGGAAGGGCGCGGCATTGTCGCCTTTCGCGACCCGCGGCTTCGCTATCTCACGCTCATCACCTCGACCCAGTTTCCGCACTCCGTTCAGACAGGCCTGTGCGAGTGTCTTGGGCTGGAAGATGGCGCGGTGCGGGTTATTTCACCCGATGTGGGAGGCGGCTTCGGATACAAAGGGCTGTTGTGCCGTGAAGAGGTCGCACTCGGTTGGCTTGCCTTGCAAGTCGAGCACCCCGTGCGCTGGCTCGAAGATTGCCGCGAGCATCTCAGCGCAAATGCGAATTGCCGAGAACATCACTATCAGATCACCGGTTATGCATCTCGCGATGGCAAGCTTTTGGCAATCGACTGCGTCGGGCACGTGGATGCGGGCGCATATTCCTCGTATCCGATTTCTTCAGCCCCCGAGGCCGCTCAAATCGCCAACCTGCTGCCGGGGCCGTATGTCTTCCCAACGTATCGGTGCCGTTCTGCTGCCGTTGCTACCAACAAATGTCCAATCATCCCGTATCGGGGTGTCGCACGGTCGGGCGTCTGCTTGGCAATCGAAGTGGTCATGGATGCTATCGCTCGTGAAGTCGGATTGGAGCCTTATGAAGTGCGGCTGCGAAACATGGTCCGGCCCGAACAGATGCCCTTCGACAATGTGGTCGGAAAACATTTCGACAGCGGCGATCATCCGGAGTGCCTGCGGCGCGCGGTCGAGGCCATCCGTCTATCGCAGGTGCGCGCGCGGCAGAAGCGCCGCGAGCCCGACGGCCGGCTAATCGGCGTCGGACTATCGTTTTTCGTAGAGCAGGGCGCGCACGGAACTTCGGTCCTTGCCGCATGGGGGCGCCCGATCATTCCCGGTTATGAGCAGGCGAATGTGCGGCTCACCGCGGATGGCAATGTCGAAATCCGGGTGGGTACGCATTCCCACGGCCAGGGACACGAGACCACTTATGCGCAGGTCGCCCACGAGATTCTCACTGTCGATATTGATCAGATCAAAGTCCTGCAGGGCGATACGCTTTATACGCCTTATTCAACATCGACGTGGGGCTCGCGCTCGATGGTGCATGGCGGCGGCGCGGTCGCCCGCGCGTCACGCGTCCTCGCCAAACGGATCGCCCGTATCGGCGCGTGGCTGCTGCAGACGGATGCAGCCAAGGTGCGGATCGAAGAGGGCAAGGTCGTCGCCGGAAATGGGAGCATCAGTCTGCGCGAAGTCGCGCGCGCATGGTACCTGCAGCCGCAAAACCTCCCCGCCGACGTCGACACCGGCGGACTTGAAGTGACGGAGGGTTACCGTGCCGAGCGGGACAGTGGAACCTTCACCTACGCCACGCACGCCGCGGTTGTCGCCGTCGATCCCGTCACCGGCATCATCGAAATCTTGGACTACGTGGTGGTCGAAGATGGCGGTACCCTCGTCAATCCGATGATCGTCGATGGGCAGATTTGCGGTGGGACGGCACAAGGCATCGGCACCTGCCTTTATGAAGTGATGCCGTTCGATGCCCAAGGTCAGCCGCTCGCCTCGACGCTCCTTGACTATATGCTGCCCGGTGCACCGGAAGTGCCGGATATCCGCGTGCTGCACATGCAGACGCCCTCCCCGTACACGGAATTTGGGATCAAGGGTCTCGGCGAAGGCGGCGCAGTTGGCCCGCCGGCTGCCATCGTTTCCGCGGTCAACGATGCGCTACGGCCCCTTAACATCGAGATTCATGATTTGCCGCTCACTCCCGAGCGTATTCTTTCCGCCATCGATGCTTCCGCCCGCCTTCCCGCAAGCGGTTGATTCGTCCTGTAAGGAATCTGCAAACTCGACGCCTTCAGGCGCTCGGCTTGCAGGGTCGTGCATGCGCAACGGAGAGTCTCATGAAGGTGCGTGGAGCAAAGCGATTTCGTGAGCAGAAATGGCTGCTGGATGCCGTCGTCTCGACGATCGGACTGGATTGGGACCTCCTGCGCATGGCAACCGTGACGGCGCCGATCGGATTCGAGGGCATGGGTGACTGGGCGATCGTCGCCAGCAAGGCAAAGCGTTTCGACGACATTTCACCCAGCTTCGAGGAGGTCGCAGCGGGCCGCGAAGCCCGCGCCAATGAGGCGGAGCAGCAAGGCAACGGAGTCACGGCACGGGAATCGTATCTAGTGGCCTCGATCTACTATGGGGTCGCGCAGTGGCCGATCGACGAAATCAACGATCGCAATCTCGCTCTCAACGCCAAGAAACTGGACTGCTACGCTCGATACGCGATGCGCGCGCACCATAAGATCGAGCGGATTGAAATTCCGATGGGCAAGCACATTGTGCCGGCTTGGCTGCATCTTCCTATAACGGGGAAGCCTCCCTACCCCATCGTCATCATGCTGCCGGGCATGGATACCTTCAAGGAAAAGCTCGTCTGGGCCTATGGTGACAAGATGCTCGAGCGCGGCTTTGCCGCTCTCGCGATCGATGGGCCCGGGCAATCCGAACCTCTGATGCATGGCCTGCGAGTGACGGCCGATAACTTCGCCGATGCCGGCCGCGCTTGTATCGCCTGGATCGACACGCGAAAGGATCTCGACCGCGATCGGATCGGCGTTTTTGGGCGAAGTTTCGGCTCTTACGCGGCGACTGTGCTGTCCAACGCGATTGCCGACCGGCTTCGTGGCGTGGTGGTCGGCCTTCCCTGTTTCGAACCGGGCTTCACCAAGATTTTCGAAGAAGCTTCGCCGACCTACAAGAATCGATTCATGTTCATGGCCGGCTACGAGGACGAGACTAAGTTCGACGAATTCATTCAAGGTTTCGACTTGCGCACGCGCGTATCAAATCTTCGCTGTCCGTTGATGGTCCTCGGCGGGGAACTCGACGAATTGTCGCCGATCAAACACGTGTTCGAAGTCTGCAAGAAGGTGCCTGGACCGGTCGAGATCGTCGTCTATCAAAACGAACGGCATGCGCCCGGACGGCTTCCCTCATCGCAATTGGGCCCGCATTGGTATGCGATGATGGCGGACTGGCTCGCCGCGCGCGTGCGCGATCGTGTTCCGATTGAAGGATCGCATCACCGCTACGTGACCGCGTCCGGGAAGGTGGAAGAGCGTCCGATGTTGTGAAGAGGCGACGCGCTCCGGTTGCGCCAGCACTTCTCCGCGCGCGGACATCGCTGAGCACGAAAGCTCGTCTCGCTTGCGTAATGCGGCGCGCTCATATTTACTTCTGGATCAACTCGCACACGTCTCCATCAGCAGCTCGAGGGGATGTGCAGCAGCGTCACATTCTGCTCGAATGAAAATAAACGGGAGGACTTGGAATGAGACGATACCATTCCATGATTGGACAAACGGCAGCGGTCGCCGTGGCCACACTCGGCCTGATCAGCAGCGCCGCCGCGCAATCGACAATTCCGATCGGCCTCGTGCAGCCGCTTACCGGCGCATTTGCGGCGGCTGGTACCGATGTCGTCAACGGCGCCAAAATTGCCGCCGACGAGATCAACGCCAAGGGCGGCGTGCTCGGCAAGAAGCTTGAGCTCATCATCGAAGATAGCAAGAGCAATCCGACGGAAGCGGCGGCGATAGCCGAGAAGCTCATCGTTCGCGACAAGGTCCCGGTGCTGATGGGCGCTTCTGCATCGACGGCAACGCTCGCCGTGATGCCGAAGCTGATGGAATACAAGGTGCCGATGCTGGTCGAGACGTCGTCGTCGTCGAAAATCACGACATCCGGAAATCCATATATCTTTCGCATCGCGCCGCCGTCGGAGGTCGAAGCGGTTGTGTTCGGAAAAATCGTCAAAAAGCTCGGCATCAAGAAGGCCGACTTCCTTGTTGTGAACAATGACTGGGGCCGCGGCACCGCCGATGAGTTCAGTAAAGTTCTGAAGGACAACGGCATCGCCGTCGGCATTGTGGAGCGTATGGATCAGGGCGCGCAGGACATGAACGCCCAACTTGTTAAGTTCAAGGGTTCGGGCGCCGATACCTTGTTCGTGACCACGGCCGTCGAGCAGCTGTCACTGGTTTTAAAACAGGCTGCCTCGCTCGGTCTCAATGTCCGCATCATAAGCACCGGAGGATCGCAAAATCCCGATCAACTGATCACGAACGTCGGTAAAGCTGCCGATGGCACATGGCATTTGGTCTTCTTCGCACCTTGGTCGCCGGAAGCAACGCCGGACTCGGCTGCTGCCAAGGCGTTCGTCGCGGAATGGAACAAGCGAGGGTTACCTTTCGGCGGCCTTACCTCGAGCTTCCGCGGCTATGACGGCATCCGCGCCATCGCTGAAGCCATCAAGATCGCCGGCAAGCCCGAGCCGGAGGCCATTCGCGCCGCGCTGTGGAAGGTGGACATTCTCGGCCTCAATGGGCCGATCAAATTCGAAAAGGACGGCCCGAAGGGGCAAGAAAGCGGCCAGAGCACCCCGATCGTTTATCTGGTGAAGATCGACAACGGAAAGGTTACCGTCCCGAAAATCTAGAGCCGCAAAGAATAGACGTTCATCACTCAGGCCATTGGTCGCCAATGCGGCGGCGGGGCGGTCCGCCCGCCGGGACGGGAATTGCAACGGTTCATAGCCATTTCGTTCCTGGCGAGCGAGCGCTACCGCAAAATCACGATCGAGCTATCGCGACTCACTCGCGGCGCCGAGGTCGTTTCGCCGGGTGCAGAGGATCGAACTAGATGACCTCGAAAAGAACGCTGATCCGCGGCGGCCAAGTCTACGACCATGAAGGTGATGTCCATAAGCCGGCGGTCGCCGATATTCTGATCGAAGACGACAAAATCCTTTCGATCGGCGCCAATCTTGCATCCGACGACGTGCACGAGGTCATCGATGCCTCCGGACGATTGGTCGTGCCCGGACTCATCAATGCGCATTATCATTCGCATGATGTGCTGTGTCGCGGGCTGTTCGAGGAGCTGCCACTGGAAATATGGCTGCTCTACACCTTGCCGATGGGAGCCGAGCTCAGCAAGGATGAGGTGCGCGCACGTACCTTGGTGGGCGCGCTGGAGTGCCTGCGATGCGGCATTACCACGGTCCAAGACATGTTGGGGCTTTCTCCACTCAACGACGAACAGACCGATGTCGTCGTCTCCGCCTATCGCGAAGCAGGCATTCGCGTGGTGTTCTCACCCATGGTCTGGGATATTCCTCCAATCGGGATGGTCCGCCACAAGGACAGCCTTCCGCCTGCCGTCCAGGAGATGTTGGGGAACAAGCCGCGCTCGATCCGCGACCAGCTCGATTACCTCGAGCACCAGTTCAAACGCCATCCGGCGGGCGGGACCTTGCACTGGGCCATCGCGCCGTTCACGCCGCAGCGCTGCACGCCGAAGATGCTGCAAGGATGCGCCGAGCTTGCCGACCAATATGACCTTGCCGTGTACACCCACGTCTATGAGACGCGCGGTCAAGTTCTCATTGCGCGTGAACTATTCGCGGATCATGACGGCTCGCTGATCAGCTACATGGATAATGTCGGCCTGCTCGGACCTAGGCTAAACATCGTCCATAGCGTCTGGATCTCGCGCCGAGAGATCGATCGCATGGCCGCCGCCGATGCGGGCATCGTGCTCAATCAGCTCAGCAACTTCAAACTCAAGAGCGGCATTGCCCCAATTTACGACATGCGCCAAGCAGGCGTGCGTCTCGGGCTGGGTTGCGACAACTGTAGCGGTACCGATGTGCAGAGCGTGTTCCAGGCGATGAAGATGTTTTGCCTGATCGCGGCAGTCAGCGAGCCGGAACCTGGCCCCGGCCTCGCGCACGAGGTTCTGCGGCATGCCACCATCGGCAACGCGCGTACGGCTGGCCTCGCCGATCGTCTCGGCGCCATTCGGCCCGGCTACAAGGCGGATCTGGTTCTCATCGATCTTAACGACGTCGCTTACCTGCCCTACAACAGCGCGGCGCGGCAGCTCGTCTATACGGAATCCGGCCGCGGGGTGCAGACGGTAATGGTCGACGGCCGGATAGTGGTCAAGGATCGCGTGGTGAAAAGCATCGATGAGGACGCCCTGCGGCGTGAGGTCGTCAGCCTGATGCGGCACTTCATCGCCGACTACGACTCCGTGGTGAAGTCCCGCAAGGCCGCGCTTCCCTACATGCTGGATGCGCACCGGCGCATGTGGGAACCCGATATTGGAATGAACCGCTTCGTCAACCGAGCCCGTTGAGAACCTCCGCGAGTGTGATTTGATATCCGGTTCCGGACGCCACACAATGAGGCGACATTCGCAGCCGTCAGGACGGAACTCGGCGAAGCATCGCAACATAGGGACCAAGGCTGCATAGCTAAGGCTTGCTTCCGATTTGCTTGAGCCGCTAAACGAAATAGCGGCGGGCGCGTTATTTTTGGAACATATCCAGGAGAGCCGACGTGGACCGAAAAGATAGCGCTGCTTCATCTCTTCGGACGGGCGGCTCGACGGCGTCGCCTGGCGAGGGGGGCAGACCGACCACAGGAATTGGCGCAGAAGCCACCGCAACGGTCGCCACAAGTCTTCCCGACCACCGGCCTCCCCCCGCCACCATGACGATTTTCGGCGCCGGTGGCGATCTGACGAAGCGTCTCATCGTTCCGGCGCTGTACAATTTGCTCAAAGCCGGAAAGCTTCCGGACCGCTTCGCCATCATCGGCATAGATCATAACGATGAGACCACCGAGGCGTGGCGCCAGAGCCTCACCGAGATGATGCAAGCCTTCGCGCGGGCCGGCGGCGGCGAACAGCAGGCGGCGCTCGACCAGCAGGCCTGGTCATGGCTTGCCAGTCGTATGCACTATATGCGTGGAGACTTCACACAGCCGGAAACCTACCGCCAGCTCGAGAAGCTGCTGACCGACCAGTTCGCACGTCAGCAAGGCACGGCCAACGTGCTCTTCTATCTGGCGGTCGGCGAACGGTTCTTTGGGACGATCATAGAGCAACTCGGTCGCGCCGGACTCGTCAGGCAGTCCGAGAACGGTTGGCGGCGGGTGATCGTCGAAAAGCCGTTCGGCCACGACTTTCCATCGGCTGAGGCTCTTAACGCGCAGATCCTCAAAGTGCTGTCGGAAGACCAGATCTATCGCATCGATCACTTCCTCGGCAAAGAAACCGTTCAAAACATCCTGGTGCTGCGATTCGCCAACGGCATCTTCGAGCCGCTGTGGAACCGCGATCATGTGGACCACGTTCAGATCACAGCCGCCGAGACGCTCGGCGTCGAGGGTCGCGGTCGCTTCTACGAAAAAACCGGCGCGTTGCGGGACATGGTGCCCAACCATCTCTTTCAGCTCCTTGCCATGATCGGAATGGAGCCGCCGATTTCATTCGACGCCGACGCCGTGCGCGCCAAAAAGACGGAGCTGTTCCAAGCAATCCACCCCATCTCGCCGTCCGATGCCGTACGCGGCCAGTACGGCGCGGGGACGGTGCTCGGTAAAAAGGTTGGCGATTACCGGCATGAGCCGGACGTTGCGCCGAATTCGCAAACCGAAACGTACATCGCGCTCAAACTCGGCATCGACAACTGGCGCTGGGCCGGCGTGCCGTTCTATCTCCGGACCGGCAAGCACCTTTCCGCCCGCACCACCGAGATCGCCGTGCAATTTCGTCAAGCGCCCTACGCGCTTTTTCGCGACACGCCGGTCGATCGATTGCCTGCGAACATCCTCACGCTGCGCATCCAACCGGATGAGGGGCTATCGCTGAGTTTCAGCGCCAAGCGCCCCGGCGCCGAAATCGAGATCGAGGGGGTTGAAATGGATTTCGCGTATCGGGACTATTTCGCGCCGCTGGCGTCGGTCGGCTACGAGACGTTGATCTACGATTGCCTGATCGGTGACGCCATGCTGTTCCAGCGGGCCGATACGGTCGACGCGGCCTGGTGCGCCGTTCAGGGATTGATTGAGGCGTGGGCCCGTGCTCCTGCCGGCGATTTCCCCAATTATGCCGCCGGCAGCGCTGGGCCCGCTGCCGCCGATCGCCTGCTCGCGCAAGACGGACGTGCATGGCTGCCGATCAACGCCCACCATCTGCATGGACGGATGGGCGAGTCGTCGTCGGTTGCCGCGCCCGCCAGCCACGGCGGCTGAACGCTACGCCGAAGTCGGGGGCCTGATCGAGGTGACATCATGAAGGCCACGCGCATCTTGCACGATCTGGGTCAGAGTCTCTGGCTCGACAATATCACCCGCGGCCTGCTGAAGACGGGCGTGCTTCGCCGCTATATCGACGAGCTCTCGGTCACCGGGCTTACATCCAATCCGACCATCTTCGACCACGCGATCAAGAACAGTGCCGACTACGATGACGCAATCAAGACCAAGCTCGCCGAAGGCAAATCGGGGGAGAAACTCTTCTTCGAACTCGCGCTCGAGGACCTCAGGCAGGCGGCGGATCTGTTTCGGCCGATTTATGACCGAACCTGCGGCGTAGACGGCTGGGTCTCGTTGGAAGTCTCGCCTTTGCTGGCGCACGACACCAAATCGACGATCGAGGAAGCCAAGAGCCTGCACGCGCAGGCGCGACGCCCCAATCTCTTCATCAAGATTCCGGGCACCCCCGAAGGCCTGCCTGCCATCGAAGAGGCGATCTTTGCGGGGGTGCCGATCAACGTTACCTTGTTGTTCTCCGAAGACCAGTACGTGGCGGCAGCCAACGCGTTCATGCGCGGCATCGAACGCCGCATCGAAGCCGGACTAAAGCCGGATATCGCGTCAGTGGCATCGCTCTTCATTAGCCGCTGGGACGTTGCCGTGACGGGCAAGGTGCCGGCCGAACTCAACGATCGCATCGGCATCGCCGTCGCCAAGCAAACCTACAAGGCCTATCTCGGCTTGCTCAGCTCATCGCGATGGATGCGCGCCTACAACGCCGGCGCACGGCCGCAACGCTTGCTGTGGGCGAGCACGGGGACTAAGGATCCCAAAGCCTCGGATGTCCTCTACATCAAGAGTTTGGCCGCACCGTTCACGGTAAACACAATGCCCGAGAACACGCTGAAAGCCCTCGCCGACCACGGCGACATCGGCGCAACGCTACCCGCGGATGGCGGCAACGCGGAAGAGGAGCTGGCACGCTTCGCGAAGGCGAAGATCGACGCCGATGCCCTATCGAAGCAGCTTCAAGATGAAGGCGCCAAGTCCTTCGTCAAATCCTGGAACGAGCTCATGGGCGTGATCAGTTCCAAATCGGCTGCACTCAAGCGAGCGAGCTAGCAAGGTGGCAAAGTCGCGGCGCGCCGCCCGGCGCGGAAAAAGGCGAAGAGGCCGAGCCGCCGTCGCAAAGGCGCCCTCGGCAAGGAAAGTATTGGTCGTCGATGTGGGCGGAACCTCGGTCAAGATCCTTGCCGCCGGGCAAAACGAACATCGATCATTTGCATCCGGGCCGACGATGACCCCCAGGCAAATGGTGTCCGGCGTCAAGAGGCTCACCCGGGATTGGAAGTATGACGTGGTCTCGATCGGCTATCCCGGCCCAGTCGTCCACGGCCGACCAATCGCCGAACCACGCAATCTCGGCCGTGGATGGGTCGCGTTCGATTTTCGAGCCGCATTCGGCCGCCCGGTAAAGATCGCCAACGACGCAGCCATGCAGGCATTGGGCAGCTACAAGGGCGGAAAGATGCTGTTCCTCGGTCTCGGAACCGGGTTTGGATCGGCAATGATTGTGAACGGCATCGTGGAGCCAATGGAGCTTGGTCACTTGCCCTACAAGAAGGCCACCTACGAGGATTACGTGGGTCGGCGTGGACTCGAGCGCTACGGAAAGAAGAAATGGCGCCGCCACGTTACCGATGTCGTAGCTCGCTTGATTGCCGCACTCGAGCCCGACGACACGGTGATCGGCGGCGGCAATATCAAGAAGCTCAATGCGCTGCCGCCGGGTTCCCGCGCAGGCGATAACGACAATGCGTTTCGTGGCGGATTTCGGCTGTGGGAGCACGCTCCCGCAGACGGCGGAGTGCATTCGAACCGACGGGGTTGATGATCAGAGCGGGTGCTGCAAATGGCTGCACAATCGGAGATGTCTCGCACGCAATCGACGGGCAAACGTGGGGCATGGCGGGCTCTCGAAGATCGCTATGGCACAATGCGGGGCCGCCAGTTGCGAGACTTGTTCGCGCAAGATCCCGCGCGCGGCGAGCGGATGACGGCCGAGGCAGCCGGCATTTTCCTGGATTATTCGAAAAATCGAATCGACGAAGAGACACTCGGGCTGCTCGTTGCGCTCGCCGAGCAATCAGGCCTGCGCGAGCGAATTGACGCGATGTTTCGAGGCGAGAAAATCAACGTCACGGAGAAGCGAGCCGTCCTGCACATTGCGTTGCGCGCGCCGAAAGGCGCGTCGATCGTTGTCGACGGCCAGAACGTCATCCCTGATGTTCATGTCGTGCTGGACAAGATGGCCGAATTCGCCAATCGCGTCCGCGGCGGCCAGTGGAAAGGGCACACCGGAAAACGCATTCGCAACGTTATCAATATCGGGATCGGCGGCTCCGACCTCGGCCCGGTGATGGCCTACGAGGCGCTGAAGTACTACAGCGACCGCGCCATGACGTTCCGCTTCGTGTCCAACGTCGACGGCACCGACTTCGTCGAGGCGACCCGCGATTTGGACGCGGCAGAGACGCTGTTCATAATCTCCTCGAAGACCTTCACGACATTGGAGACCATGACCAACGCCCAAAGCGCGCGCGATTGGTCGCTGCGCGGTCTGGGCGGTGATGCCAAGGCGGTCGCCAAGCATTTCGTCGCGGTCTCGACGAATGCCGAAAAAGTCGCGGAATTCGGCATCGACACCGCCAACATGTTCGAATTCTGGGATTGGGTCGGCGGCCGTTACTCGATGGATTCGGCGATCGGCCTTTCGACCATGCTTGCCATCGGCCCGGATCACTTTCGAGCGATGCTCGAAGGCTTCCACGCGGTCGACGAGCACTTTCGGACCGCGCCGTTCAATCGCAACCTGCCGGTGCTCATGGGTCTTCTCAGCGTCTGGTACAACAACTTCTTCGGCGCGCAGACGGTCGCGGTCTTACCCTACGATCAATACCTCAAGCGCTTCCCCGCTTATCTCCAGCAGTTAACGATGGAGAGCAACGGCAAGCACGTGACGCTCGGCGGAGTACCGGTGGACTATCAGACCGGCCCGATCTTTTGGGGCGAGCCGGGAACCAACGGCCAGCACTCCTTCTACCAGTTGATTCATCAGGGCACGCGGCTCATTCCCTGCGACTTCATCACGTTCGGACAGGCACTCAACGCGCTCGGCCGGCATCACGATCTGCTGCTAGCAAACGTCTTCGCGCAGACCGAGGCGCTCGCATTCGGCAAAACGGTCGAGCAAGTCAAGGCCGAAGGCACCCCGGATTGGCTCGTGCCTCACCGCGTATTCGAAGGCAACCGGCCGTCAAACACGATTTTAATGGAGCGTTTGACTCCCTCCGCCCTCGGGAAGTTGGTCGCGCTTTATGAACATAGCGTGTTCACCCAGGGAACGATTTGGGACATCGACTCGTTTGATCAGTGGGGCGTCGAACTCGGTAAGGTTCTGGCGCAGCGCATCATTCCGGAGGTCGAAGGCAAGAACGAGCCCAAGCTCGCCCATGACAGCTCGACCAACAACTTGATCCGCCGCTACCGCAAGCTCAAAGGCGGAACGTGACGGCCGACCGCGTCAAGCTCGCCCCCTCGATCCTCGCGGCGGATTTTGCCCGCTTGGGGGAGCAGGTGGGCGAGGCCGAGCGTGCCGGAGCGGATCGCATTCACGTGGACGTGATGGACGGACATTTTGTGCCGAACCTTTCCATGGGTGCAGTAGTCGTAAAGTCGCTGCGCAAGGTGACGCGTCTACCGCTCGAGGTGCACCTGATGATTTTCAATCCCGATTTTTTTGTCGATGAATTTGCCCAGGCCGGAGCCGATTCGTTTTTGGTGCACTGGGAAGGCAACACCGACCTCTCACGCACGGTGCAACGCATCAAAGCCTTAGGCAAAGGCGTGGGTGTCGCCATCAATCCCGCAACACCAGCGGGCGTTCTCGAAGAAATCATGCCGGAGATCGATCAGATCCTGGTGATGACCGTGAACCCCGGATTCGGGCATCAGCATTTCCTCCCCATGACGCTCCCGAAGATCACGCGTGCACGCGAGATGATCGGGCAAATCAACCCTGGCTGCGGCCTCGAGGTGGATGGAGGCATCGACGCAACCACTGCTCCGCAGGCGGTTGCTGCAGGGGCTGATGTGCTGGTGGCTGGGTCGGCGATTTTCAACGACAGCGAAGCCGTCACCGCCGCTATGCGGCGACTGCGGGGCGCGCTTTCGCTCTAACGGAGAAAAATCTCATGCAGCTCGCGATGGTTGGATTGGGCAGGATGGGCGCCAATATGGTGCGGCGGCTCATCAAGGGTGGCCATGAATGCGTGGTCTTCGATATGTCGCCGAAGGCGGTCGCAGACTTGGCGCGGGACAAGGCGGTCGGCGCCGCCTCGCTTGCCGACCTCGTGCGCAAGTTGGCAAAGCCGCGCGCAGTCTGGTTGATGGTCCCGGCGGCCGTCGTGGACAAGAGCATTGCCGACCTCGTGCCCCATCTCGAGCAAGGCGACATCCTCATCGACGGCGGCAACTCGTATTACGTGGACGACATCCGCCGCGCGCGCGATCTCGCCGCGAAAGGCATCAATTACGTCGACGTCGGAACCAGCGGCGGCGTTTGGGGGCTGGAGCGCGGCTACTGCATGATGATCGGCGGGCCGGACAACGCTGTGCGGCACCTCGACCCGATATTCAAGACACTGGCGCCCGGCGCGGGAGACATCCCGCGCACGCCCGGGCGCGAGAAGATCGGCGGTACCGCCGAGCTCGGTTACCTGCATTGCGGAGCGAACGGCGCCGGTCACTTCGTCAAGATGGTCCACAATGGCATCGAGTACGGCATCATGGCCGCCTATGCGGAAGGGATGAGCATCCTGCGCCATGCCAATGTCGGCGAGCAGCAGCACGCTGTGGATGCCGAAACGACGCCGCTGCGCAATCCCGAGCTCTATCGATACAATCTCAATCTGCGTGACATTGCGGAAGTGTGGCGGCGCGGCAGCGTCATCGCATCGTGGCTGCTCGACCTCACCGCAACCGCGCTGACCAAAGATCCGGCGCTCAAGGACTTTGCCGGCAGGGTGTCTGATTCCGGAGAGGGGCGCTGGACGATCAAAGCCGCAATCGACGCGGCCGTGCCGGTTCCCGTGCTTTCAACCGCGCTCTACGAGCGTTTCAGCTCGCGTGGCGAAGCGAGTTTTGGCGACAAGCTGCTTTCCGCGATGCGCTACGAATTTGGCGGCCACGTGGAGAAAGGCGCGAGCTGAGCGCGGAGCCTGCATCAACGCGGCTCGGCGTAACCGGAGGTCCGCGCGTGAAGATTGAAGTTTATCCCGATGACGGTGCTGTCGCCCGCAAGGCGGCGGCGATCATCGCCGATGCCGCGCGCGCGGCGGTGACGTCGCGTGGACGCTTCATCATGGCAGTCAGCGGCGGCCACACGCCGTGGCTGATGCTGCGCACGCTCGCCGACGATACGCTCCCGTGGAAGCAGGTGCACGTCGTTCAGGTGGACGAGCGGGTTGCCCCTGCAGGCAATCCCGATCGCAACCTCGCTCATCTACGTGACAGCCTGCTCGATCATGCGCCGCTCTCCCCTGATCAGGTCCACCCGATGCCAGTCGAAGCAGCCGACCTCGATCGGGCGGCCGAACAATACGCCCACACGCTACGGGAGGTAGCAGGCTCGCCACCCGTGCTCGACCTCATTCATCTCGGCCTCGGGCCGGATGGCCACACCGCGTCACTGGTGCTGGGAGATCCGGTCCTCGACGTCACCGATGCGGACGTCGCCGTCACCCGTCCCTACCAAGGCCGGCGCCGCATGACTTTGACGTTTCCGATCATCAACCGGTCCCGGCTGATCCTGTGGCTGGTGACCGGCGAGGAGAAGGCGCAGACCCTCGTGCGCCTGCGCGCCGGCGATCGGTCCATTCCGGGCTCGCGGGTGCGTCAGGATCGTGCGCTGGTGCTTGCCGATCGCGCGGCGGCCGACCGGCTCGGCAGCAGCGAAAAATTGGAGGCGTAAACATGAGTGCGATCGCCAGCCCTGCAGTGAATTCCTCCCGCCCGATGACCGACGCGCAATTGGATCAGTTGTCGATCAATACTATCCGCACGCTGTCGATCGACGCGGTGCAGCAGGCCAAGTCGGGCCATCCCGGCACGCCGATGGCGCTGGCGCCACTTATCTACACCCTCTGGAACCGCGTCATGCAGTTCGATCCGCAGGATCCGATTTGGCCCAACCGTGATCGGTTCATACTCTCCAACGGTCATGCTTCGATGCTGCTGTGGTCGGTGCTGCACCTGACCGGCACCCGCGCTGTGAATGCCGACTACGAGCGGCTGGGGCAGCCCGCGGTTACACTCGACGACATTCGTCACTTCCGCCAGCTCGGCAGCAAGGCTCCCGGTCACCCCGAGTACCACTTGGTTTCCGGAGTCGAGGCCACGACCGGACCACTCGGGCAGGGCGTTGGCGACAGCGTGGGCATGGCTATCGCCGAGGCGTGGCTCGCCAACCGTTACAACCGGCCGGGCTTCGAGATCTTCGGCTACAACATCTACGCCGTTTGCGGCGACGGCTGCATGATGGAAGGCGTGAGTTCGGAAGCAGCCTCCCTCGCGGGCCATCTCGCACTCGATAACCTCTGTTGGATCTACGACAACAACCACATCACCATCGAAGGCAACACGCGCATCACTTTCACCGAGGACATCGCCGCCCGCTTCCTGGGTTACGGGTGGAACGTTCTGCGCGTGGGCGACGCCAATGACATCGAGCGGATCGAGCATGCCTTGGACATCTTTCACAAGACCAAGGATCGCCCGACTTTCATCATTCTGGACAGCCACATCGGCTACGGCTCGCCGCACAAGCAGGATACCGCGGCGGCGCACGGCGAGCCGTTGGGCGAGGAGGAGGTCCGGCTGACCAAACGCGACTACGGCTGGCCCGAGGACGCAAAATTCCTCGTTCCCGATGGCGTGCGCGCCCACTTCGCCGCCGGCATCGGCAAACGCGGCGCGCAGGCCCGCGCCCGTTGGACCGAGCTGTTCGCGGGATACCGGTCAAAATATCCCGAGCTCGCGACCGAGATCGACCTGATGCAGCGGCGCGAGTTGCCAAAGGGATGGGATCGCGGGCTGCCCGTTTTTCCGGCCGACGCCAAGGGGATCGCCGGACGTGACGCGTCGAGCAAAGTGCTCAACGTGCTGGCGCAGAACATCCCGTGGCTGCTCGGGGGATCGGCGGATCTCGGCACGTCCAACAAGACGCTCCTGACGTTCGAGGGAGCCGGCGACTTCGAGCCGGGCAGTTACGGCGGCAGGAATCTGCATTTCGGCATCCGCGAGCACGCGATGGCAGCGGCGGTCAACGGACTCTCGTTGTCGAAGCTGCGCGCCTTCGGCGCCACCTTCTTCATCTTCAGCGACTTTGCGCGGCCGGCCATTCGGCTCTCGGCCATCATGGAGCTGCCGACCATCTTCGTATTCACCCATGACGCCATGGGCGACGGCGAGGACGGTCCGACGCACCAGCCGGTCGAACAATTGGCGTCGTTCCGCGCCGAACCCGGCTTGGTGGTGCTGCGGCCGGCGGACGCCAATGAGGTGGTCGAGGCTTATCGCTACATCATGCAGCTGCGACACAAGCCGGCGATGCTGGCGCTCTCGCGTCAACCGCTGCCGACATTGGACCGCAGCAAGTATGCATCCGCATCGGGGGTTGCGCACGGCGCCTATGTGCTCGCCGATCCGCCAAGCGGAAAGCCTGAGGTGATCCTCATTTCGTCGGGCAGCGAGGTCAGTATCTGCATCAACACGTACGAGGAGCTGCTCGCCGAGGGCATCCGCTCGCGCGTCGTGTCGATGCCATCCTGGGATATTTTCGAGGAGCAGACGCAGGCGTACCGCGACAGCGTATTGCCGCCCGACGTGACCGCGCGCGTCGCGGTGGAGCAGGCCTCGACCTTCGGCTGGGAGCGTTACGTCGGTCAAGCCGGCCGCATCCTTGGCATGAAAACGTTCGGCGCGTCGGCGCCGCTCAAGGAGCTCTTACGAAAATACGGCTTCGAGCCGGAGCGCGTGACGGACGTCGTGAGGGAAATGCTCGGCAAACGCAAGAAGAACTGAAGATTGGAAGCCTGGGAACGCAGTGAGCAAAAAGTCAGAGATTGTCTTCCTGTTCGACGTCGACAACACGCTGATCGACAACGATCGCGTGCAGGCGCATTTGAGCGAACACCTCGAACAGACATATGGGAAGGCCACGCGCGATCGGTACTGGGAGATTTTCGAAGGCCTCAGAAGCGAGCTCGGATACGCCGACTATCTAGGCGCGCTCGAGCGCTACCGGGTGGAGGATTTGCACCGCCCCGAGGTGCTGAAAATGTCGAGCTGGCTGGTCGACTATCCTTTTGCCGACCGCCTCTATCCCCGCGCGCTTGATGCGGTGAAGCACGTGCAGCAGTGGGGAACGACCGTCATCCTGTCCGACGGCGACGCCGTGTTCCAGCCGCGCAAGGTGGAGCGATCCGGCCTGTGGCGCGCCTTCGAGGATCGGGTCCTCATCTACGTCCACAAGGAGCAGGAGCTTGACGACGTGACGCGTCTTTATCCTGCCGATCACTACGTCATGATCGACGATAAATTGCGCATCCTGGCTGAAGTGAAGAAGATTTGGGGCGGACGCGTAACCACCGTGTTTCCCAAACAGGGTCACTATGCGCTCGATCCCAAAGTCGTGACCGAGTATCCGCCTGCGGATATTGAGCTTGCCAAAATTGGCGATCTCCTCACTTACGATCTGTCGGCATTTGGCAAGAAGAACTAGGCCGCGAGGCCGCCCCCATTACGACACGCGCTGCAGAAAGACCGGCAGCCCCCGCTTGTTTGCGTACATGGGTCGATATCGCTCGGTATTGTACATCGTGGCGACGTCCAGCTTGCGCGGCCCGAGCGCGGGATCAGGGATGGGCACCAGATCGTAGCGGCCATCCACTAGCGCCGACATCAGGCCGGTCTTGCCGTCCAGCATGGCATCGTAAGCCATGTTGCCGAACGTCAAGCCCACCAGCTTGTCGACGAAATCGGGGTCGCCCGAGCGCAGATCGTAGGTAAGGTCGGACGTCATCGTTTCCTCTCCGGTGCGCTGCTTGATCTCCTCGGCAAGCGAGTCGGCAACGCTCGCCTTCTTCCGATGGCCATATGCGTCCGCTTCGCCGTACTCGCGCACTTGATAGCCCTCCCACTCGGCTCCCTCGCTGAGCACAACCAGCGCATAGTTGCTTGGGTTTGCGCGCTTCTCCTCGATGAGCAGGCGGATGAGCTTGTCGAGGTTGATCTTGTATTCGGGGACGACGCAGCGGACCGAAGTGGTGTAAGCGGTATAAAGCGCTGTAAAGCCGGCATCGCGACCGAACACGCGGAAAATGCCGATTCGCTCGTGCGAGGCAACAGTGGTGCGCTGGCGCTGGATGGCATCGGAGGCGCGGGTGATCGCGGTCGAGAAGCCGATGCAATACTCGGTATTGTGAACGTCGTTATCCATCGTCTTGGGGATGGCAATAACTTTGACGCCGAGTTCGCTGAGCTTGGCGGCGTAACCAAGCGTGTCGTCGCCGCCAATGGCGATCAGGTGCTCGATGCCGAGCGTCGAGAGGTTCGCCATCACTTGCTTGGAGAGGTCCCAGGCGTTGCCAGGAACCCCTTTACGATTTTTCGCGAGCGGAAAGTCCTGGCCGGCGAGGTGCTCGGGCAGCTTCTGCATTTTGGCCGGGTTGGTGCGGCTCGAGTGCAGCACGGTCCCACCGCGGCGGTCGATGGTACGCGTGTTCTCACGATCCAAGGGCATCAGATAGCGGCGCCTGCTCTCCGCATCGTCGAGGTTCACGTGCGTCAGCGCCTCCCAACCCCGGCGCAGACCCATCACCTCGATATTGTCCTCGCTGCTGCGGTAAGTGACGGTTTTTATGACCGAGTTGAGGCCCGGGACGTCGCCGCCGCCAGTGAGAATGCCGATTCGCTTTTTCGCCATGACGAGGCCTCTACTGTGCTTTCACGAACCTCTCCGGAACAGCTATGAGCGCCGGCCTGCGGCCGCAATTCCCCGCGGAGACGAGGCCGCATCCTTGCCGAGCCTCTTCACGATGTTCTCGACGATCTCGCGCGGATGCGGAGCAATCGAAATTACGATCGGATGCTCGTCCGGCTTCGGCTCTTCGAGTGTCGCGAATTGGCTGTCGAGCAGCGAGGGTGGCATGAAATGCCCGTCGCGCGCCGCCAGCCGACGCGCTATCAGATCCCGCCCGCCCTTGAGATAGACGATGCGGACGTCGGCGCGCTCGCCGACCAGGATATCGCGATAGGAGTGTTTGAGCGCCGAGCACGCGATGGTGCCATGGTTGCCGGCGCGCCGAGTCGCATCGATCCAGGCGGCGATGCCCTCCAGCCAGGGCCAGCGATCCTCGTCGGTGAGCGGTTCCCCGCTGTGCATTTTCTCGACGTTCGACTGCGGGTGGAACCAATCGCCCTCCTCGAAAATCCAGTTCAGCCGGTGGGCGAGCATTGATGCGATCGTGCTCTTGCCGCAGCCTGATACGCCCATCACCACGACGACGGAAGTCTTCCCCAGCGACGAACGGGCGTTTTTGTCGGATTCTCGGCCTTGTCTCTGGCGCAAGCGAGGGGATGGGGAGCGTCGACGACGCGGCACAGCCTGAGATGTCCGCCTCTTGTGGCGCTTGATCATGAGCGTTCGACCTACAGTTGACCGCTACTGCCGCCGGCAGGAGGCAGCATACCGCGGGTGCCAGGACATGCCGAGGCGATGGGAACAGCCGCCCCTCACAAGTGCGCGAGATTCAATCTCTCGGCTCAAACAGCTTCTGCACTTCGGGGCGGCTGATCGAATGCTTCAGCCCGTCGAAGCGGCGACTCATATACAGCTCTTCGGCGATTTGCTTGATCAGCGACATGACCGTCAGCGTAGCGCCGGAAGCGATGCTGACGCGCGCGACGCCGACGCGCTCGAGTTCGGGCAGCGAGGTGTCCGGCCGGGCCACAATATTGACCGGCATACCGTCGAGCGCCCGCGTCAACCGCGCGATAGTCCCGACATCGGCAAGGCCGAACGGATAGATGCAATCCGCTCCGGCTGCGAGATAAGCCTTGGCCCGCCGGACCGTCTCTGCCAAGCGGCTTTCCGGATCGCCGATATTCTTGAGGTAGAGATCGGTGCGAGCATTGATGACCGCCGGCATCCCTGCCGCGTTCGCGGCCGCGCGTGCGGCGCGAATGCGGCTACTGGCATCCTCGATTGCGCGAACCGGCCTGTCGGGAGAAGGAGCGCCATCCTCGAGGTTGAAGCCGACCACGCCGGCTTGCAGGATTTCGGCCACACGTGCTCCCACCTGTTCGGGCGTCTCGCCGTAGCCCGCCTCGATGTCGGCGGTGACGGGCACGCGAACTGCCCGCACGATCCGCGCAGTCGCCGCCACGACCTCCGGCCAAGGCGCTCGCTCGCCGTCGGGAAACCCCAAGGCCCAGGCAAGGCCGCCGCTGGTCGTGGCAATCGCGCCAAAGCCCGCCGCCTCGAACTGGCGCGCACTCATGGCATCCCAGGCGTTCGGCAGAAGCAAGAGCGGAGGCGGCTGATGGGCTCGCCGAAAAATCTCCGCCAGATTTCGCTGCCGATCCCGGGTCATCTGCGAGAGCGTAGGTCGGGCACGTGCATCTCACAAGGCCTGGGCTGCGGCCGCACGTCGCTTCAGTTTTTCGGTTGAATTTCATGTCAGGGCGCACCATCTCACGCTCGAACTCCGCCGCTGGCTATCGCGAGACCCCATGAGCGATGATTTGAAATTCCAACTGCGACTGACGCTGAACGATGAATTCGCGCCAGTGGCGCGCAACAATCCGGACGACCGGTCGCTTTCCACACTGACGGATATATTGAACAGGCACGACGCGGTCTTGAAATGCCAGTTCGATGCTTTCGCGGATTACGTGAAAGAAGCCGAGGCCGGCGGACGGGAAAATTTTCATCTCTATGAATGGACGAAAAAGACGATCGAGGACCCCGCCAAAAAGGAGAAATACCTCAAGTCTTTCACGCTTTATGTCGGCGGCGAGGAAGTCTACGAGAAGGATAAAGCGGATGCGCTGGAGGCCGAGCTGAAGCCTTTGGTCGGAGGTCCGATCGTCGCAAAAATGTTCAGGTACGATACCGATCCGGCCCATAACCCGCAGCCGCCGCGGCAAAGCGCGTCCTAGCGGTGCAGCGGCCGCGATCGCGCTAACGTCACGTCACCTTCACCAGTGCGAAGGCGAAGTCGCGCCCGCGGCCCCGCTTCATCGCTTGGTCGATCCATGTCATAGCGAACGGCTCTAGCAGGCGCGCGTTCTTCAGCGGTCCGGCATCAACCGGTTCGAAACCGAGCTTACCGATGAGCTCCATCACCTGCGGCTTCTTGCCGGCATCATCGCCGGCGACCAGCATCATAGGCTTGACCGGATAATCGGCCGCCTTGGCCATGTTGCCGGCGCCCGTCGTGTTGAGCGTCTTGAAGACAGATGCGCCCGGCGTCCAGCTCGCGACCTGCTCGCCGGCGGAGGTGTTGAAGCCGAGCACGAGTTGCAAGCCGTCGGGCCCCATGCCCAACGGGTTCGTGCAGTCGATCACGGTCTTCCCTGCAAGGCTGCCCAGGCTCTTGATCGCCGCCTCGGTTGCGGACCAGGGCGTTGCGATCACCATCACTTCGGCCGGCTTAACGGCTTCGGCCGGCGTTTTGACGCGCTCCTTGGGCAGCGAGGCATATTTCGGATCGGCGGGATTGCGTAGTCCCCAGGTCACATCTTCGCCATGCTTGAGCCAGGCTCTCCCGAGCGTAGCGCCAACCGATCCAGCGCCAATGATAGCGATACGCATGACGACCTCCTCGTGTTTCCCAAGCACCAGTCAAGCGCTTTCGGCGCTCCGTCGACAGAAACGAGACACCAACCAGCCGCAGTTTAGTTCCGCCCCAGCGCGAAAACGGAGGTGCTCCCTCTTCTAAAAGGACTGTTCGCGCAGATCAGCTGCCGTGCCCATATGCCGAAATCGTAAACTGAAACGTCATGCCCGGGCCGGCATTGGGAGAACCCCACACCCGCCGTGCGCCTCGATGATCGAGCGGCAGATCGAGAGTCCCATGCCCAAGCCATCATCCTTGGTCGTGTAGAATGCGCTGAACAGTCGGTCTGCATTCTCGGGCTTGATACCGACGCCGACGTCCTCGACTGCCACCAACACGTGATCGGATTGTTGCCGTTGCGTGCGCATCACGAGGACGCGGTCGCGGTCGCGCACGTTCGCCATGGCTTGCATCCCGTTCACAGCGAGATTGATGATCACTTGCTGCAGCTGGATTCGATCGCCACGCACCGGAAGCAGGCCCCATTCGAGTTCGAGCTCCATCGTCGCTCCATGCCGAAGCGCCTCGTGCCGCAGGAGCGTAACGACCTCTTCGACGACCTCGTTGATGTCCAGTCGAACCATCTCCGGCTCGGCCTTCTTCGAGAATTCGCGAATCCGGCGGATCACCTCGCTGGCGCGATGGGCGTCCTTGACGATTTGCCGGATGCCGGCGACCGCCTCTCCGACCTCCGGAGGCTGACGGCTCAGCCACCGCAAGCTGCTTTCTGCGTTGGTCACTATGGCACCGAGCGGCTGGTTCACCTCATGGGCGATCGAGGCGCTCATCTCTCCAAGCATGCTCACGCGCGTGACGTGAGCAAGCGCGGTTTGGGCGACCTGCAATGCTTCCTGCGCTTTCCTAGTGTCGGTGACATCCATCACCGCACCGACGAGCTCCTCCTCGCCGGTTTCGGACACCTGACGATCCGCCCTAACGTGAATGCGCTTGACCTCTCCATCGGGCATCAGCAAACGGCACTCATACTCGTAATCCTCGTCCCCTCGCGCCCCACGATTGAGTTGCTGCCGCGCGAACCTGCGATCGTCAGGATGAATGCGTTGCAGGATCAAGGCCTCGGTCGGCTTGACGGTTTCATCGAATCCCATGATCCGATAGGTCTCTTTCGACCATAAGAACTCCCCAGTGCCGAGCTTCCGCGCGAAGCTCCCCATGTTGCTGACCCGCTGAGCCTCGGCCAAATAGGCTTCGCTCCTGCGCAACGCGCGCACCGTCGCCTGCAGATCATCGCGCGCGCGCCGGAGCGATTCCTCTGTGCGCCTTTGCGTTACGCTGAGCCAAATCACGAAAAGCGCGGTCATCACGAAAAGGGCGAGGCGCGGTACGGCCTGAACGGCAAACGAACCCGGGGGAATGAAGTAGTAATCAAACGCCAGAACGGAGAGTCCGGCTGCGAGCAGACCAGGTCCCGCGCCGCCAAGCCACGCGGCAAAAAGGATGGCGCAAAGAAACAAGGATACGAACGGAGCGGTTTGCAGAAGCCTGTCCGCCACCAGCCCGCCGACAACCGCTGCCGCGACGGCGAGAACCGCGACTGCATAGTGCAGGATCGCGCCCGAGGTGGCTGGCCATAGCGGACTGGATCGCGCCATGCTCCGTGCTCCAGCGTCTCACGATGTTAGCATGCCATCGCAAACCGCTGGAGGTCGAATAAGCGCAGGAAGCACGTCGCCAGATTTGACAAGCCTGGCTTTGAGCCACGCAATGAGTAGATCAGTACAATCTGCCGCACAGTCGCGCTGTTGCAAGCATCCGCAGATCGCTGAACCGAACGAGGTACCGAAGCGGCTACATGACGCCGCCGTACGGGCTCCGCGCCGAAGGGCCGTTGATGGCGGGGGGCTGCGTCGGCGCCGGCAGCGGCGCCGGAATGCGGCTTTCGAAAGTCGGCGTTGACGGCGGCGATGCTCCCAACAGCGTAGTGGGATTGTGGGCGAAGCCATCCCGACCAAGACCGTGCACAACGCCTCCACGCGCAAAGCCGGGTGTAGAAGCGACGATACAAGCCGCCGCTAAGATCACCGCAAAAAGAGACTTCATGGTTGCAACTCCTATGCTGGGCCTGCGGCCTCGTGTTTCCATTCGTGCCATTCACCTGGAAATGATCTTCCGCTCGGACTGCAAGATCATCTCGAGCAAGAGTTAGTGCGCGGCTTCCGGATCGGTACGCAGAGAATTGCAAGCCAGATAAAGGTCGGTCGCATGCACCATGGCTCTAAAAACGCAAGACCGAGCAAATGAAGGCAACACAGGTAAATTCATTTTCTATTCGACGATGAATTGATCAGTTGCAGCCATCTATGGCCTGCCTGCCCAGCGACACGCCTGCCAAGGGCGCGCCGAACGTGGTCGGCACTCCTTCGATTGTAGGAACGCCGTTCTGGGTGCTCGGGCATGGGCGTGCGCTCGGCGCCGCCGACAGCGATGGAGTCGAGGGAGCGGTCATGCCGGTAAGCGGCGTCAGCGCGCTGATCGCAGGCGCCGAGGGATTGGGACTCAGCGCAACGGACGGAGGGCTCAGCCCGCCGCCTCCCAGTTCGGTCGAGCCGAGCGGAATTCCAGCCGGGCCGACGGGTGAGCCGGGGGAGGCTAATGGTGGAGATGCCGTCGCAGACGCGCCACACGTGCCCTGCGCGCTTGCAGTGATGCCGCCGCCGTCAAACAGCGCGCTGCCGGACAGTCCGGGCGTTGCGCCTGCGATGCCGGCAATGCTTGTCGAACCTGCGATCCCCGCAGACGCTCCCGTCATCGGACTAACTATCGTCGTCGAACTGCCCATGGCGGCAGACGCGGGCGACGCGCCGACGCATGTGGCGCCGATCAAGGGCGCCGCGCCCGATGTGGTCGGACTCACGCCCGGCGTTGCGAGCTCGATCGCGCCCAGGGGAATTCCAGTGTGCCCGACCGGCGCATTGGGAACGCCAAGCGGAGACGTCATGCCAAAAGCCGGTAGCGGCGAGACGCTCATGCGCGCTTGGGCATAGGCAGAACCGCAGCCCAGCAGCACCGCCGCCGCTGTCACCGCCGCAAAACGCGTCATCATGGGCTCGACTTTCTTATCTCGGAAACGTGTGGGTGACTCAAAACTTAGTCAGCCGGCTGCGGCCGATCTCAGTGCGGATTGCCGGGATTTGTCGAATTTTGCCGTTCTCGGCCAGCGAGCAAGCCGGAATGAGCCGGACTTGAGCTGGGCGCGCGCAGCCGATCGGCGCGGCCAGCAAGGCGGATCAACAGATAGCAAGGATGATCAAGCCGTTGCTCGCTTGGCCGCCCATATATGGACTGCACGGGGGACCGTCCCGGCATGATCTCGGTTTCGCATGGCAACGGCGCGCCCGGCGCCGGTCATCGCCTAAAAAGGAGATAACCATGACCAAGGCAAGAGACGCCGCCGCGCTGCGGCTCGCACCGCTCGATACGCCGACCGATCTGCGCGCCGATGCGGTGCCACAAATTTCCGGCGCGCTCAATATCCTGCTCGCCGACATGTTCGCGCTCTACTTGAAGACGAAAAATTTCCATTGGCATATGTCCGGCCCTCACTTCCGGGACTATCATCTCCTCCTCGACGAACAGAGCGAGCAGATCTTCGCCGCCACCGACGACATCGCCGAACGCGTGCGCAAGATCGGCGGCACCACGTTGCGCTCGATCGGCCACATCGGCCGCTTGCAGCGGGTGTTGGACAACGACGCCGACTTCGTCACGCCGTTGGACATGCTGGCCGAGCTGCGCGACGACAACAAGCAGCTGGCGTCGAGCCTGCGCGAGGCCCACGCGATCTGCGACAAGCACGACGACGTGGCCAGCGCCAGCTTGATCGAGAACTGGATCGATGAGGCCGAACGGCGCACCTGGTTCCTGTTCGAAGCGACCCGCGTTGCGCGGGAGTGAGCGGCTCCGTCACCTCAACGCCGTCGGCGCAGGGTCCAGGCACAAAATCATCCTCTTTCGGCGACGGAGAATTCGATGTTGCAGTCGCGCTGGATGAAGCCGTTACTGGCTGGACTCGTGTTAGGACCCGTCGTTGTCGCAATGAGAGCCGATGTGGCCAAGTCGGACGATAGCAGCACGACGTTGACGGCTGCCGCTCTCGCGGAAATCGCTAAGGTCGAAGCCGAAATCGATCGCATCGAGGCGCAGACACTCGACCGGCTGACGGCGCCGCCGGATAATCAGGTTCAACAAGTCGAGCTGCTCGGCAAGCTGATGCTGTACGACAAACAGCTATCGGTGAACCGCAACGAGGCTTGTGCTTTCTGCCATATGCCCGAGACCGGTTTCACCGGTCCGGTATCGGAGCTCAACCGGACGACCGGGTCCTATCCCGGATCGGTTCGCACGCGATTCAGCGACCGCAAGCCGCAATCGCACGCCTATGCGCCGCTTTCGCCCGTGCTGCATTACAATCCCGGTCAAGGCGATCTCGTCGGCGGCAATTTTTGGGACATGCGTGCGACCGGTCGCCGATTGGGCAACCCGGCGGCCGAGCAGGCGCAGGGACCGCCGACCAATCCGGTCGAAATGGGGCTGCCCGATATCGCCTGCGCCGTCTATCGCGCTTCGCAGCGGCCGTGTCGCGCGCTGTTCGAAAGCGTATGGGGCAAACAAGCCTTCGCAATAGAGTGGCCGAAGGACGTCGAGCAGGTCTGCGACCAGCCGGGGCCGCCAGCCGCCGCCGATCCGATGCCGGTCCATCTCAGCGAGCTGGATCGTGGCAGGGCTGCCGCGACATTCGACCAGATGGCGCAGGCCATCGCCGGCTATGAGGCGTCGGCCGAGGTGACGACGTTCACCTCGAAGTTCGACGCCGTGCTCGCGGGCAAGACGCAGTTCACTCCGCAGGAGCAGCTGGGCTACCAGTTGTTCCGCGGCAAAGCGCAATGCAACGAGTGCCATCGCGACGGCGGACCCGGCGAGGATCCGCTGTTCACCGATTTCACCGCGAGTAATATCGGCACTCCCGCCAACCCGCGACTTCCTTACTATGCAGAAGATAAACCCGACAGCCGCGGGTACGTCGCTAATCCGTCCGGATCGTCATTTGTCGATGGCGGCGTAGGCCGTTTTCTCACCCAAACCAATCTGCTGAGCCAGCCCTCCGCGGTGGATACGAAGTGGCGCCCACTCGCGCCCGCCAACCAAGCGCGATTTCAGGTGCCGACGCTGCGCAACGTCGACAAGCGCCCTGATCCGAACTTTGTCAAAGCTTACGGGCACAACGGATATTTCAAGAGCCTGAAGTCCATTGTACATTTCTACAACACGCGAGACGTCCTGCCGCGCTGTGCACCCAATGATCCCGGCGAAGGGACGAGCTGCTGGCCCGCGCCGGAGTCGACCGACAACATGAACACAAAGCGAGTGGGGCGGCTGGGTTTGTCGGATGCGGAGGAGGACGCGCTCGTGAGCTTCATGCAGACCCTCACGGATGGGTTCATGTCCCGCGATCAACAAAGCCCATGAAAATCGGAATTATCGGCACCGGCAATGTGGGCTGCGCCTGCGCAATGGCGGCGGTCAACCGCGGCAGCGCGCGCGAAATCGTCCTCGTCAATCGCAACCGCAAGACCGCCGAGGCGGTGGCGACCGACATGCGCTACGGCACGCCGCTTGGACCCAAGGTCGACATCGTCGACGGCGACTATGACGCGCTCAAGGGCGCGGGCATCGTGCTCATCACCGTCGGGGTGAACGAAAAGACCGGCGGCGCCACCGATCGCAACGACCCGCAGGGGCGCCTCAGGCTGCTCGACAAGAACGCCGACATCTATCGCGATATCGTGCGAGGATCGTGCGGGCGGAGTCCAACGCCGTGCTTCTCGTCGTGACCGACCGGCCCGATCCGCTCGCCGATGTGGCGCGCGAGACCTGCCCGGGCACGCTGGTGCTGAGCACCGGCACCTACCTCGACAGCCAGCGGTTTCGCGTTCACCTGGGCAAGCATTTCGGCGCGGATCCCGCGCATGTCGAAGCGCAGGTCATTGGCGACCACGGGACGTCGCAGGTGTTCCTGTGGTCCTCCGCGCGCATCGGCGGCGTTCCCGTCGCGGCCTTGCTCGCGCGGCGCGGCGAGCGGATCGACGAGCTGCGCCAGGCGCTCGAGCGGGACGTGCGCTACGCCAACATCACCATCATCGAGGGCCACGACGCCAGCCAATACGGCATCGGCATCGTATCTGCACGGATCGCCGAGATGGTGCTCAATGACGAGCGCGCGGTCATCCCGATCGGCAGCTACCAGAAAAAGTTTGGAGTGACGCTGTCGCTGCCAAGCATTGTCGGCCGCCGCGGCGTGGCCGAGGTGCTCGAGCCGGAGATGTCGGACGAAGAGCGCGAGGGCCTGCGCAAGAGCGCGGAGGCCCTGAACAAGGCGCTCCACCGCGTGCGGAGCAAGCCGAGGGAAAAGGCGACGCTCGGCTAAGCCGTTGACCGGCCTCCTGACTGCGCTGCGCTTCCTCGGCCTTTAGAAAAATCGACGACGGCCCGAACGCCGCCCGACGCGTTGCGGTTGCAAAAATCATTGTTAAGAACAGTGAAAAACAATGAATTCATTGATCGGATCAATGGAAAACAATGAGCGGTCATTTCGGCACGCCTGCCAGTTGCATTTGAAGCGACGTTCTGCGCAATCCATCCCCTCGGTCATTGCCGGGCTTGACCCCGCAAGTCCGGCTCGCCCGACTTGCGGCGCGTAATTTTGCGCAACTCCGGCGAGCCCGAGTTGCGATGCAATCCATCAATCTTCGTAACAAGCTTTTCGCGAAGAAGATGGATGCGCGGGTCACAAGCGCGTTCACGCGCGTCATTGACGCGCTTCTGCCCGCGCATGACGGGCTCGTGTTTCCCTGTAAATAACAGGCGAAAACAGGGAACGGACCCCGCGAGCCTGCGACGCGTACTCTCGTTCGCCCTCATGCTGAGGAGCCGCGTGCACGCGCGCGGCGTCTCGAAGCATGAGGGCAAAGGGATCGCTCGCCTCATCCTTCGAGACGGCGCTTCGCGCCTCCTCAGGATGAGGCTTCCAAAAGCAGCGCCGCAAGCGCCGCGCTGGTTGGACTGATCCCTGTATTTTCCTGTTTTTTTGCAGATTCATGCTCCGATCGATCGCAGTCCATCTCACGATCTCAAACAGCCCTGCCCGTTCCCGCGGCGCTTTTTCTGCGCCCGGAGACGCCCCTCAATGAGCGAGGATGCGAATCTTCTACACCGGATGCATTACGTAGTCAAGTAATAAATTCGATTTGTAGGCGAATTTTTGCCCTCCCCCTCCCCCTCAATGGAAGGAGGAGCGCACCGCGATCGTTGCGCAAGCGTCGACCCTCGTTCCGAAGGCCGCTTCAGTGAAGCGCAGATGAGGGTTGTGTGTGGGCGATCGCGATTTTCGCGGCGCGCTGCACCTTCTGGAAGGCGCGCACCTCGATCTGGCGCACCCGCTCGCGCGAGATGCCGAACTTGGCTGCAAGCTCGTGCAGCGTGATCGGCTCCTCGACTAGCTGGCGTGCCTCGAAAATGCGCCGCTCGCGCTCACCGAGCACCGAGAGCGCCTCGCCGAGCGCCTTCTTGCGATTCTCCGACTGCTCGCTCTCGGCGAGTTGCGATTCCTGGTCGGAACTCCCGTCGACCAGCCAGTCCTGCCATTCGTCGGAACCGCTGTCCTCGCGCATCTGCGCGTTGAGCGACACGTCGCCGGCGAGCCGCCGGTTCACCTCCACCACGTCCTGTTCCGGGACCGCGAGGCGCTGCGCAATCAGCTTGACCTGATCGGGACGCATGTCGCCGTCCTCGAGCGCTGCGATCTTGCTCTTTGCTTTGCGCAGGTTGAAGAACAGCTTCTTCTGGTTGGCGGTGGTGCCGATCTTCACCATCGACCACGAGCGCAGGATGTACTCGTGGACCGCCGCCTTGATCCACCGCATAGCATAGGTTGCAAAGCGAAAGCCTTGCTCCGGGTCGAAGCGCTTGGCCGCCTGCATCAGCCCGACATTGCCCTCCGAGATCAGCTCGGACATCGGCAGCCCATAACCGCGATAACCCGCGGCAATCTTGACCACCAGGCGCAAGTGACTGGTGACGAGCTTGTCCGCCGCATTCCCGTCGCCGTGCTCGCGCCAGCGTCTCGCCAGGAGTGCTTCTTTGCCGGGCTGCAGCATCGGGAAGCGGCGAACTTCTTCACAGATAACGGTTCGCTCCAGAAGCGAGAGCTTGCATCGTCGGTCTCCATTCCGCGAGGGTCGGCTTTATCTTGCCTGCGATTAAGTCAGCGCTCGCCCACTCTCTCAATCGTACGGAGGTTGATGCGACCCACGCGGTGGTTTTGGGCAGGCATACGAGCGTTTCGTCGCCTTCATCACTTCGTTTGCCCCGCTCATACTTTGGTTTGTACCAACAGGACCTAACTCGGCGATCTCATCAGTGTACGGCTTGATGCACCTGGACGGCGGCGCATACGTTGGCAAATGGTAACCCGCGAAGGAGAAGAGCCAATGACAACTAGGGTGGCGAGGGTTCTCTCGGTTAACGTCGGTACTGTTCGCGAGTTCGAATACAACGGTCGCCCTGCCAAGAGCGCCATCTGGAAATCACCTGTCGCCGGGCGGATCGCCGCTCGGGGTGTAAACCTCGACGGAGACGCCCAGGCGGATCGAGTCGATCTACGCATACGCCGTCGAAGACGCCCGGTGGTGGGAACAGGAGATCGGCCGGCCGCTTGCATACGGTGAGTTCGGGGAAAATCTCACGACCGAAGGGATCGAGGCGAACGATGCGCTCATCGGAGAGCGTTGGGAGGTCGGAACTACTGTTCTCGAGGTTTCTGAGCCGCGAATTCCTTGCTGGCGGCTTGGAGTTCGGATGAAGGATCAGTTGTTTCCGCGCCGCTTCACCGAGGCGTTGCGGCCCGGGACGTATTTACGAATCGCCGTCGAGGGCGATGTGGGGGCCACAGATGAGATCCGGGTGATCGAGAGACCCGATCATGATCTCACCGTTCGAGATGTATTTCGCATCTACACCCGTGATCGCCATGAAGCCGGCCGGTTGCTTACGGTCCCCGGCATGTCCGAGAGCTGGAGGAACTGGGCGAATGATTTTCTTCAAAGGACAAAAGGCCGCTCCCTGGACACGAGCAAACCGGGATGCGGCTGAACGGCCGATCTACGACCCAGAGATTTGAGGCTAGATTTCGCGGCGCTCGCTCCATGGTGAAGAAATATCACCATAGGCTCTACTCCGCCCGGCGATTGCTGTGAAAGAGGTCGGGCCGATCGATGCCGTGCGCCAGCCACGACCAAACAACCTTGACAATTCTGGCCGGACCTTTTTGACGAAAGTCGCGCCCCTACGCTGTTGGCTATGAGTTAGCCTGCATCTCGACGGATCATTTTTTCAAGGCTTCGTGATCGCCCGCCGGTCGCCGTCCGTGATACCATCAACGCCAGCGCAGGGTTGGCGGGTTTATTACGGGACGGGCACTACTCATAGGGAGTGTCCCATGAAAATCCTCGTCATCAGTATGGTCGTCGGCGCCGCGCTGTGCAGCGTCATGTCCATGCCGGCATCGGCAATGCCAATGAGCAATCTCGCCGCCGCAGCGAGCGACCTCGCGGTTGGCCAGAGCGTGCGCTATCGCCAGCATCGGTACCGATTGCACTATGGCGGGTACGGCTATGGCGGGTATGGCTATGGCGGGTACGGCTATGGCGGGTACGGCTATGGCGGGTACGGCTATGGCAACTATGGCGGATACCGCTATGGACCAAGCTCATACCGCTATGGATCCGGGCTGTAGCCGAGGTCTGTACCGCGGCAAGAGCATCAGGCAGGTTGATCGTCACAAGAGCGTCGGCCTTGAGCGCGACGATCTCGGCGGCCAGGCCGTCGAAGCGTTCCGGAATTTGCGCGGGAAAGCGATGCATCGGGCAGCCGGATGATATTGCCCGCGTCGCCGTTTTCCTTGCCTCCGACATCATTGCCCTGTCTCCCACAGTGCGCGGTTGATGGGGCGCGGCAGCCAGCCGCTGCACCGCGGGATTTCGATCCGGCCCATGTCCGCTTTGGGTCATAAGCAGACAACAGACCCCACGTCGCGGAGTCCGGGATGTCCGCTTTACCCCCAAAAGCGGACATCGTGGGTTCATTCCCGCCGCCAGCTCTTAGCTAATGCGGACATGGCAGCCTATAAGGCTCGCTCAGCGGACTCACGCCGTGACACGTTCACCTTCAAGTCTTTGCGGATGTAGATCTCTAAGAAACCGGGTAGTCCGCCTTCTCGAATCATCTTTTGAAAGGGTGCCAAGAACCGGGCATCTTCGTTTTCTGTCAAGATCACAATGCGCCACAAGTTCAGTGGAGCTGTTTCAGATCCGCCTGCCCCGTGCTCGACATGAAAAAGGGGCTGAACCTTATCCGCGCGAATGATCTCCCCATCAGCGGCTACCATACTCGCTCGACCCATAAACAGAATCCGTTTCGTTGCATGATTGATGTGCACATCCTCAAGCACTCTCCCATTTTCCTCACCGATCCACGCACGCTGTATCGACGACCTGAAGAAATGTTCACAGCCGGCCTCTGTCGGATGACGACCCCAAGACTTGGCATCTGAGACTACGTACGGAATATAGGTTAAGGGATCCCAGCTCTTCTTAAGCTCCATATCCCACACCATACTGAGCGTCACGTGGATGGGCGCATCCACAATGTAGCGCTCCGCTAAGGTCTTATTCACATCGACGGCGGGCAACTCAATCCGAGTATGGTGCGGATCTCGCCAAGCCTGTGCGAACTCCTCAGCCGCTTTTGCGAAGGTATAGGGGGTCTCTTTTGTCATCGGTAGCTCCTCCGCTCTTTTCGAAACCCCGATAATGACTGTGCGATTATGTCTCGCTGCTGGCTAGGGCTTGATCAGATTCTTGGCGACGCTTGTCAGCTGCCTCAGAAGCACCTTACCGTCGACGCCATCGGCAGCCATGACGGCTCTTACGATGGGATCAGATAAGGTTTCAGGAATCGTTGGTTCTCGATGATGCAGATACATTCGATCCTCGCTACACCCAATTGAAGGTCGGAACATATTTTTCATTTTCCTTGGGGTATGAGGTCTTGGGCAATTCCCGTCACGCGGCTGCCAGCGCGCCAATGACCTCGCGTGCTTGCGCAGCGGCGCGCACAAGAGCCTGCTCTGCCGACTGCGGGCCCAATGCCGTGCCCTCGACGCGGATCACGTCGACGTCCGTCATTCCGAGAAAGCCGAGCATGTTGCGCAGCCAAGGGACCTGAAAGTCGAACGCCGCGTGTTCACCGGAGTAGATGCCGCCGCTCGCGCTTACGACAATCACGCGTTTGCCGGTGACGAGGCCCTGCGGACCGGCTTCGCCATAGCGAAACGTCCGCCCGGCGCGTGCGATGTAATCAAACCAGGATTTCAGGGTCGAGGAGACGCTGAAATTGATCATGGGCGCGGCAATGATCACGATATCAGCGGCGAAGAGTTCCTCGATCAACGCATCCGATGTTGCCAGAAGGGCGCGCTGTCTATCCGTCTGGGGGCCATCCGGGCTTCTGGTCGCGGTGACGAAATCATCGTCGATGTGCGGGAGCGGTGCTCGCGCCAGATCGCGAACCATCAACTTCGCATTCGGCTGATCCTTGCGCAGATCGTTGATCACGCTCTCGGCGATTTGCTTGGAATAGGACGCGTTCCCGCGCGGGCTGCTGTTTATTAGGAGGATGGTGCACATCGTTTTCCCCTATGACGTTAGTTGACGATAGTCAGGCGGCGTTGGCCTTGAGGGTCCTCTCTCCATCGGTGGTAGCGAGCCACTGAGGAAAGCCGTTTGTGACGCGCTGACTCACTGGGGCGATTACCGATCCAGCCATCACGCCGAGCCATTGCCGCGCGCCCATGATCTCGATCTGCTGGACAACGAGATCGAACCCGGCCGGTTGCCCGCTGCCGGCAGCGAAGAGCAAGAGCCCCAAGACGAACTGCAATCCGCGGAGTGTTCTGTGTTTCATCGCCTTGATCCTTTCGGCCGGGCGTCCAAACGGGCTGCGCTTAATAAGGAATGGACTTTCGGCGGCCCTTGTGGTACTGACCGGTAACACCTAGATAGGTACTGACCGGTAACACCTATGTCAAGGGGAAATCCTATGAAAGCCGCGACAAAAACGGTAACCTGCAGAAAAGACGAGGGAATTCCTCCGCGTGAGCGTATCCTCTCAGTCGCGGCGGACCAGTTTTATCGCCATGGGATCAGGGCGGTTGGGGTCGAATCCATCGCCGAAGCGGCCGGAACCAACAAAATGACGCTGTACCGGCATTTCGCCTCGAAAGATGAGCTGGTCGCCGAGTACCTGCGGCGCTTGGCGGAAAAGGCGAGCTCGTCATGGGACAAGCTGGCAGCCCAGCATCCCGGCGATCCGCGCGCACAACTGCGTGCTTGGCTCGTGGACATGGCCGGCCATGTCGGAAGCATCGACGAGCGCGGATGCGCGCTGGCGAATGCCGCGGTCGAGTTGCCAGAAAAGGATCACCCGGCGCGGCGCGTGATAGAAGCATTCAAGACCGCACAGCGTAATCGAATCGTCGAGCTGTGCGCGGCTGCCGACTTGGCGGAGCCCGAATTGCTTGCAGACGAACTATTTCTGCTCCTCGAAGGCGTGCGCGTGACGGCACAGAGCATGGGTCACGCTGGATTAGGCGATCGCCTCATAAGGATGGGCGACGCGATGATCGCTGCACACCAGAAGTGAGCGGCAATGCATTGTTCTGCGCCCCCACAGCGGTCCTTGAGCAAACTTGAGGGCAAAGTCCAATCTAAGCTAGCGATCTCACTCCCGGCCTGGCGGCCATGTCCGCTTTGCCCCTGAAAGCGGACAAACTGGCAGAGGACGGGATGTCCGCTTTGTGCCAAAAGCAGACATTCCTCGCGGACAATGCCGTTGGACTCATGCGCCCGATCTTTGAGCGAGATCGGGCGCACGCGATCCGTTTGGAACAGTGCGCGAAGCAGCTAGGACGCCTTCCGGAGTGGCTGCGCCGTAGCGGACTCGAAACTGTCCATCACAAGGCCGTAGTTGTGATAGTGGTCGTGGAAGACCCGCCCCAAGTCCTTGCCGGTCGGCAGCCTCCAGTCCCGCTGCAGTTCGGCCGCAACCGTAGTCCAGTTGATAGGTGTGATCCCATGATCTTTCATTCTGGCAACGGCATTCTCTCGGATCGTAACCTCAAGCGCGCCGGAGGCGTCGATCACGCCGTGCACATTGTAGCCCGCGTCAACCGCTTGCATGGCGGCGAAGGCGAGGCATACGTCCACGGTGACGCCGGCCATGATTAGGTTCTTGCGACCCGTCTTCTCGATCGCGGCCACGACTTTCGGATCGTCCCATGCGCTGATGATTCCGGGTCGATCGATCACCGGGACATCAGGGAACATGCCCACCACCTCGGGGATAAACGGGCCGTTTGGACCTTGACCAAGGCTCGTGGTCAGGACGGTAGGCAGGTTGAACACTTTTCCCAGCTTCGCGAGCGCGATCACGTTGTTGCGAAACTCAGCCGGTGAATAGTCATGCACCATTTGCATGATCCCCGACTGGTGATCGATCAAAATGAGCGCTGCGTCGTTCGCGGAGAACCGAGTCTTCGTATAGCTCTTCGTATTCATGGCTGTTGGCTCCTTTTGATGGACGTTCCTTGTGAAGTGCACTTTCCGCTTGAACCGCGTGGAACAATAGACTCCCATTAGGAACTTCAGCGTCTTATATTTGGAACAATGGCAAACGCCGTTGACCTCTCCGGCATGGCCCTCTTCGTGAAAATCGTGGAGTGCGGCTCCTTAAGTGCCGCTGGCCGCTTGCTCGGCCTTCCCAAGGCGACGATCAGCCGCCAGCTTGCGCTGATGGAGCAGCGCATGGGAGCGCCGCTACTCCTGCGCTCGACGCGGGCGCTCAGCCTCACCGACACAGGTCGACGCTACTTTGAGAGGGTTCGCCCGATCGTGCGCGACGCAGAGCTGGCCCAAGTCGAGGCACTCGCAGAGCATGCGATCCCGAGCGGGACGTTAAAGATCGCTGCCCCGATTGCTTACGGCCAGATTGTCCTGGCGCCGAAGCTTTTCACGTTTCAGCAGCGCTATCCGACGGTACGCCTCGACGTGCACCTGAGCGATGAGCTTGTGAACGTAATCGCCGACGGCTTCGATCTCGCGATCCGATATGGCCGGCTTGCCGACAGCGAACTGCTAAGCCGACACCTCGAGCGAACCGACATG